>Ga0134128_10012000_pt1 | contig 10324 bp, 10 predicted proteins | sample KB31754_FD_96462 | JGI IMG/M metagenome (GOLD analysis project Ga0134128, IMG submission 96462) | Terrestrial soil microbial communities with excess Nitrogen fertilizer from Kellogg Biological Station, Michigan, USA - KB3-175-4 | ecosystem: Environmental > Terrestrial > Soil > Unclassified ...
AGGATTCGACGTCGGCCACGACCAGACGAAACGCGAAGATATCGGACAATTGCTCGAAGCCGACCGACTTGCGCTCCATCTTGGTCCAGATCGAAAACGGCTGCTTGCGCCGGCCGTAGACTTCGGCGGTCAGCCCGTTCTTGCGCAGGTTCTTCGAGAGCTGGCTTTCGATCTCCCCGATCAGGTTGCGGTTGCGCTCGGCCAGCGCGTCCAGCCGTTGCTTGACCACGTTGTAGGCTTCGGGATCGAGGGTGCGGAAGGACAGGTCCTCCAGCTCCTCGCGCATCCCCTGCATACCCATGCGGCCGGCCAGTGGAGCATAGATGTCGAGGGTCTCTTCGGCGATTCGTTGCCGCGAGGCCTCGGGCACAAACTCCAGGGTGCGCATGTTATGCAACCGATCCGCGAGCTTGACGAGAAGCACACGCACATCATCCGAGATGGCGAGCAGGAGTTTCCTCAAGTTCTCGGCCTGCTTGGCCTCGCGCGACACCAGCTCCAGCCGCTTCAGCTTGGTCAGGCCCTCGACCAGCGCGCCGATGTCGGGCCCGAAAATCTGGTCGATCTCCGCCCTGGTCGCCTCGGTATCTTCGATCGTGTCGTGCAGCAGGGCTGCGACGATGGTGGCGTCGTCGAGCTTGAGGTCCGTGAGGATCGCGGCGACCTCGAGCGGGTGCGAGAAATAGGGATCGCCGGAAGCCCGGGTCTGCGACCCGTGCGCCTTCATGGCATAGACATAGGCGCGGTTGAGCAGATCCTCGTTGGTGTCAGGGTTATAGGAGCGGACGCGTTCGACGAGGTCATATTGCCGCATCATCCGCGGGCGCGGCGATTTCGCGGCCTTGTTCGAAGCGGAGTTGGCCGGCGCAGGCGTGGCCATGACGACCGGCTCGACGACCGGCTCGGCCGCGGCCTGCATCTGGGGTGGGCTCCGGCGTCGGACCGCCATCGAATCGCTACCTTCCGCCTCTGGGGCCTCGCTTCTAGCGGACTTGAGTGTAACGCCAATCCGGCCATCATCCGACAAAATCGAATACGGCCCTGGAGTTCGGAATCAAGCCGCCGCGAATGCGAGAAGCGTCAGGTAACCACAAAAATGCCTTTGAAAGCAAAGGCCCGGACGGTTGTCCGGGCCTTTGGTAAATGAAATCGCGATCAGGTTATTCGTCCTCTTCGGGCTGCTCTTCCGGCGGCGCCAGGCCCTCGAGACCCTTCAGGAGTTCCTCTTCGGTCATACGTTCCGCTGCAACCTCGGTGTCGTCGGCATCGACGCTGGCGCCGGCCGAGCCGATCAGGGGCACAGTGTCGGGCTCAGGTTCGTCCACCTCGACGAACTTCTGGAGGGAGTGGACCAGCTCCTCGCGCAAATCTTCGGGAGAAATCGTGGAATCGGCAATTTCGCGCAGCGAAACCACCGGATTTTTGTCATTATCCCGATCAATCGTAAGTTGAGAGCCGGAGGAGATCATCCGGGCGCGATGCGCCGCCAAAAGGACCAGATCGAACCGGTTGTCGACCTTGTCAATGCAATCTTCCACGGTGACGCGTGCCATCGACTGTCACTCCGCAAGTAGGGCTGGAAATGATGATAATTGCCGCTAGTTATAGGGGCACAGGGCTTTGCGCAAGGCTAAATTTGTGATTTGGCGTGAGGGGGTGCCTCTGCTAACCCGCGATTCAGGGACTCAACGGGTGGTTCGGGAGGCCGAGAATGGCGCCCGACAACAAAACGCTTCATTGCGTTGTAAGAAAATACCTTTTTTGCCCCTATCTCTTCAAATTTGCGGTACCGTCTGTCCGGGACAATCCGCTTCAGCACTTTGGCAGTGATTTGAAATGCGCGAGCCGCTGCCGCCGCGCCAGAGCAGATATCAACACAACACGAGCAACGAATGTCATCTTCCACCACCAACAAAATTGCGCTCTTCATCGATGGCGCGAATCTTTACGCGACAGCCAAGACGCTGGGCTTCGACATCGACTACAAGCGCCTGCTTAAGGAATTCCACAGCCGCGGAACGCTGCTGCGCGCGTTCTACTACACGGCGATTATCGAAGATCAGGAGTATTCCTCGATCCGTCCCCTGATCGACTGGCTCGACTACAACGGCTACACCGTGGTCACCAAGGCGACCAAAGAGTTCATCGACGCCTCCGGTCGCCGCAAGGTGAAGGGCAACATGGACATCGAGCTCGCGGTCGACGCGATGGAGCTCGCCGAACATATCGACCAGATGGTGCTGTTCTCCGGCGACGGCGATTTTCGCTCGCTGGTAGAAGCCGTGCAGCGCCGCGGCGTGCGCGTCACCGTGATCTCGACGATCTCGAGCCAGCCGCCGATGATCGCCGACGAGCTTCGGCGCCAGGCCGATGTGTTCACCGACCTCGTCGAGCTGCAATCCAAGCTCGGGCGCGATCCGTCCGAACGGCCGGCCCCGCGCGAGCCGCGCGAGCGTCATCACGCGCCGCAATTCCTGCAGCGCGCGACCACGATGGCACCACGGGGCGCGGGCGACGATTTCGACGAATAGTCCAGCTGTCGGGAAGCCCGGTGCCGCCCTGCCCGCCACCGAGCCGGATCGCGATTGTCCGCTCTGCCCGCGGCTTGCCGAGTTTCGCGCGCAGGCGCGCAGGAAGGAGCCAGAATGGTTCAATGCGCCCGTCCCGTCCTTTGGCGATGCCGGCGCAAGACTGCTGATCGTCGGGCTCGCACCTGGATTGCAGGGCGCTAACCGGACGGGGCGTCCCTTCACCGGCGACTATGCCGGCGACCTGCTCTACCGGACGCTGCTCGACTATGGCTTTGCCCGCGGCCAATACGAGGCGCGACCCGACGACGGATTGAGACTGGTCGATTGCAGGATCAGCAATGCGGTGCGCTGTGTGCCGCCGCAAAACAAGCCGCTGCCGGCCGAGATAAATACGTGCCGCACGTTTCTGAATGCGACCATCGCGGCGATGCCGCACCTGAGCGCGATCGTGGCCCTCGGCCGCATCGCGCATGAGACAGTCTTGAAAACCCTGAAGCTGCGCGGCACGGCAGCGCCGTTCGCCCATGGCGCCGTGCATCAGGCCGACCATCTCAAGCTTTACGACAGCTACCACTGCTCGCGCTACAACACCAACACCGGCGTGCTGACGCCGCAGATGTTTCGCGCTGTGTTCGCGAAGGTGAAGGCGGATTTGGGTTAGCGCAGCTCGTCATGCGCGGGCTTGACCCGCCTGCGGGGCCGAAGCCCCTACGGCGCGGCGAAGGCCCCGCGCATCCATCCGAAAAAGATCTCTTTCAATTGATGGATTGCCGGGTCAAGCCCGGCAATGACGATTTGCTACTCGACCGGATTGTCCTTCAGCCAATCCAGCACGTCGCCGGCGTTCCGGTCCGGTGGGAACACCGGATAGAACACGTGGCGGATGCGCGCATCGTCGATGATCAGCGCGAGCCGCTTGATCAGCGTCAACCCGGCGACCTCCAGGGTCGGCAGCTTGAGCGCGCGTGTGAGCTCGAGCCTCTCGTCCGACAGCACCGGGAACGGCAGGTGCAACCGCGAGGCCATCTCGGCCTGATAGTCAGTGCTCTGCGTCGACAGGCCGAACACGTGCGACGCGCCTGCGGCTTTCAATTCGGCGTAGAGGTCGCGGAAGGCGCAGGTCTGCGGTGTGCAGCCGCGCGCGCCCGGGATCATGTCCCAATCGTCGACGAGTGCGATCTTGCCGGGCTCGCCGGTGCGCGGATAGGCGAACACCACCGTGCGCCGCTTGAGTTCCGACAGCGCGACCATCGTGTCGTTGGTCGCGCGCAGGCTGACCGGCGGGATCATCATGCCGGCGAGATGCGCCGCGCCGCCGTCATCGGTCGGCGCCGGGATCCTGCTCCAGTCGACGTCAAGAAGATTCGGTTGGGCCATGGTGTGCTCCTCCAGACCGCGAATGGCGAGTGGACAATCCCTATTCGCCATTCGCCACTCGCCGTTTCATCCTTTCGCGCGCATCAGGCGGCCTTTTTCACGACTCCAATCGCGCTTCTTCACGGTTTCGCGCTTGTCGTGCAGCTTCTTGCCCTTGGCGACAGCAAGCAAAAGCTTGGCGCGGCCGCGCTCGTTGAAATATAGCTTGAGCGGGATCAGCGTCATCCCCTCGCGGTCGACGGCACCGATCAATTTGTTGATCTGTTTCTTGTGCAGCAACAGCTTGCGCGGCCGCTTCGGCTCGTGATTGAAGCGGTTGGCCTGCAGATATTCCGGGATGTTGGCGTTGATCAGCCAGATCTCGCCGTTCCTGGAATCGGCATAGGATTCCGCGATCGTGCTCTTGCCGCTGCGGATCGACTTCACCTCGGTGCCGGTCAACGCAATACCGGCCTCGACCGTGTCGTCGATCGCGTAGTTGAAGCGGGCTTTGCGATTTTCCGCGACGACCTTGATCGCGCGTTCGTTCTTGTCGGCCAAGTCAGTTCTTCTTGAGTCGGTTCTTCTCGAGTCAGCTCTTCTTGAGCAGGTCGCGGATCTCGGTCAGGAGCAGGACTTCCGCGGGAGGTTTGGGCGGCTCGGCGGGCTTGGCTTCCTCGTGACGCTTCAGCTTGTTGATGATGCGGATCACAATGAAGAGCGAGAAGGCGATGATGACGAAATTCACCGTCACCGAGATGAAGTTTCCGTAGGCCAGGACCGCACCCTGTTTCTTGGCATCGGCGAGATTGGTAGCCGTCACCTTGTCGGCGAGCGGGATGAAATAATTGGAGAAGTCGAGGCTGCCCGTGGCCCTGCCGATGATCGGCATGATGACGTCGCCGACCAGCGAATTGACGATGGCGCCGAAGGCCGCACCGATGACGATACCGACCGCGAGGTCGACGACGTTGCCCTTGAGGGCAAATTCGCGAAATTCCTTGAGCATGGCCTGCTCCCTTCAATGGATCGATGGACCGAGAAGGCGCGACCCGCTCAGGTTCAGTTGATCAGGCCGGCATGCACCATGGCGCTACGCACCGCGATGCGGGTCGTCTCCGAGACCGGCACCATCGGCAGCCGCAGCGTCTCGTCCATCTTGCCGAGCAGCGACATCGCATATTTGACGGGCGCCGGATTGGACTCGATGAAGAGATTGCTGTGCAGCGGCATCAGCTTGTCGTGCAGCGCGAGCGCCGCCTTGGCATCGCCCTTCTGCCAGGCGAGATGAAATTCCGAGCAAAGCCTCGGTGCGACGTTGGAGGTCACGGAGATACAGCCGTGGCCGCCATGGGCCATGTAGCCGAGCACGGTGGCATCCTCGCCCGAAAGCTGGTTGAAATCCTCGCCCATCGCGGCGCGCTGCTGCGACACCCGCACCATGCTGGCGGTGGCGTCCTTGACGCCCGCGATATTCTTCAAGTCCCACAGCCGCTTCATGGTATCGACCGACATGTCGATCACCGAGCGCGGCGGGATGTTGTAAATGATGATCGGGATAGAGATCGCCTCATTGATCGCCTTGAAGTGCTGGTACAGGCCCTCCTGCGTCGGCTTGTTGTAGTAGGGCGTCACCACCAGCACCGCGGCCGCGCCTGCCTGCTCGGCATGCTCGGCGAGCTCGATCGCTTCCCTGGTCGAATTGGAGCCGGCGCCGGCGATCACAGGTACCCGGCCCCTGGCTTCCTCGATGCACCACTCGACCACCTGCTTGTGCTCGTCATGGCTGAGGGTGGGGCTTTCGCCGGTGGTGCCGACCGGGACCAGGCCATGGGTGCCTTCGGCGACCTGCCAATTCACCAGCGAACGGAAGGCGGCCTCGTCCAACGAGCCGTTCTTGAACGGAGTGACCAAGGCAGTGAAGGACCCCCGGAATTTCGTCTTGGCTGCCATGGAACTCCTCCCAACGCTGGTCTAACGGCTCGGCCTGCCCAAGGAGCAATTCATATAAGGTCTGGCGCGCCCGCGAAAGGGCCGCGTGGCTGCCCTCCCCGGAAACGATCGGGTCTTTCGGCTTTCTTTTGGCCCCGATTTTGCCGCGGTGGCAGGACAAGAAGCTCGCCGTGTCATGCGCATTTAGTAGCCGCATCGTGCGCATTTAGTATTTGTCCACGGTTTCACTCAAATACTGCAAATCCCCTGGGCGAGCTGCTGATTCGCCGCGAAGGAGCGCCGTGACCCCGATTGTCCGTGCGAAAGCATTGCGATCGAGCGCAATATTGTCTGTCTTGACGCTGGCCCTGGGATCGCAGGCGCTGGCCGCTACCTCGTCCCCCAAACATCAGATCGCCGACGCCCCAGCCGCCAAGCATCGCAAGGTGCCGCTGCCCAAGCCGCGACCGGGCGCGCGCAACCTCGTTCTCCGCACGGTTTCACGCTTGGCCCCACCTGTGGCTCCATCCTCGGCTCCATCGTTGGCGGCAACCGCGCCTGCCCGGGAAATGGCTTCACGATCGCTGCCGCCGGTTGCGGTCCCCACGCCGCACGCACGCCTTCGCGTTGTCGCCCCGACGCCCGCGCGCAAGCCAATCGTGCCGGCCGCCGTCGCCGCGACATCGTCGACATCAAGAGCCGACCTCAACCAGCTTGCCGAAGTCATCGATCTCATCCGCAAGCACCGGCCTGACGACGCAACGGAGGCGGAAGCTGCGATCTCCGATCCGGTCGCCAAGAAGCTCGCGGAATGGCTGATCCTGCGCAGCGACGACAACAACGCCACCGTCGAACGCTACCGCGCCTTCCTCATGGCCAATCCGAGCTGGCCGTCGCAAACCTTCCTGCGCCGGCGGCTCGAGGCTGCGCTGTGGGACGACAAGCGCGAGGACGACGTGGTGTGGTCCTGGTTCGAGAACCAAACGCCGATCTCCGCCAAGGGCCGGTTCGCGCTCGCCAAGGTGATGCTGGATCGCGGCGACCGCGCCGATGCCCAGCGGCTGGTGCGCGAGGCCTGGCGCACCGATCCGATGACGGAGGAGACCGAGAACGCCGCCCTCGACATGTTCGGTCCCCTGATCACGGCGGGCGACCAGAAGGCGCGCATGGACGCCTTCGCCTACACCACCGAGAACGAATTGGCGGCGTTGCGGGCGGCCAAGCGGCTCGGCGCCGGCTACGTGGCGCTGGTGAAGGCGCGCCTTGCCTCGGTGCGCAAGTCGCCCAATGCCAGGGCCCTGCTGGACGCGGTGCCCTACGAGCTACGCAGCGATACCGGCTACCTCTTCGCCAGGATCCAGCAGCTTCGCCGCGCAGAGAAATACGACGAAGCGGCCCGGCTCATGATGAGCGCGCCGCGCGATCCCGGCCGCCTTCACAATCTCGACGAATGGTGGATCGAGCGGCGGCTGATCGCGCGCAAGATGATCGATCTCGGCGAGTACAAGAACGCCTACCTGATCGCGCGTGACGCCGCGCCGCCGACGCGCGACGTCTACCGGACCGAGCAGCTCTTCACCTGCGGCTGGATCGCGCTGCGCTTCCTCAACGATCCCCAGACCGCGCTCCAGCATTTTTCCCGCATCGGCATCGGTAGTGTCAATCCGACGACGCTGGCGCGCGCAGGTTACTGGAAGGGCCGCGCGGCCGAAGCGATGGGGCGCCTGCAGGAGGCGCGCGGCTATTATGCCTCCGCGGCCGAGCAGTCGACGAGCTATTACGGCCAGCTCGCCCGCGCGAAGCTCGGCATGCCGCAGCTCGTGCTCAACGAAGCTCCGCGCGCGCGCGGCGCCGAGCGGCTCGAGATCGTCCGCGCCGTGCAGCTCCTGTTCGACCTCGACGAGCGCGAGATCGCGATCCCGATCTTTGCCGATGTCGGGGAGAATGGCGACGAGGAGGCCGTGCTTGGCCTTGTCGAGCTGACGGCACGCTACCGCTATGCCCGCGGCATGATCCTGGCCGGCAAGGCCGCGCTCAACCGCGGCATGCCGTTCGACGTTTACGCCTATCCGGTGTCCGGTGTCCCGTCCTACAGCCCGATCGGATCGAACGTGGAGAAGAGCGTCCTGTTCGCGATCGCTCGGCAGGAAAGCATGTTCAATCCGGGCGACGTCTCGCCGGCGCAGGCCTATGGCCTGTTGCAGGTGACGCCGGAGGCCGGACGCTATGTCTGCAAGCGCGCGGGTGTCGGCTTCGATCTGTCCCGGATGAAGACCGATCCCTCCTACAACGCCGCTCTCGGCGCGGCCGAGCTCGGCGGCCTCATGGAAGACTTCCGCGGCTCCTACATCATGACCTTTGCGGCCTACAATGCCGGCCGCGGCAGCCTGAAGAAGTGGATCGAACGCTATGGCGATCCTCGCGATCCCAAGGTCGACGCCGTCGACTGGGTGGAGCTGATTCCGTTCTCGGAAACCCGCAACTATGTGCAGCGGATCATGGAGAACCTGCAGGTCTATCGCGCCCGCTTCGGCGGCGGCTCCAGGCTTCAGATCGAGGCCGACCTGCATCGCGGCGCGATCGAGTAGCCACGGCAAGACCTCTCCCTCTCCCTGCTCTTCTGTGCGGGTGAGGGGCTCTGTCCGCGAAGCTCGCTTTGAATGGTCGTCAAGACCCCCTCTCAATTGCCGAGCATTTCGTTGTTGCAGAACCGGAGCACGCGATAACCTTCGGCAACCAGATAGCGATCGCGAACGGCATCTTCAGCGGATTTGTTGTGCTGTCCCCTCCATTTCGCGACAGACGACGTCGCAGATGTATCGACCCATCGGCACTTGCCTCCCGAACTTGTGGCCGTCGATCTGACGATTGCGGATACGATGCCAGACTTTTACGGGGATGTTATTCTCTAAACAGGCTATTCTAGCGAATGGTCAGGATAACCTGACCGTCAACAAGCAACCTGACCAACAACAAGAGGGCGGAAAACGTGCCTGACGATCATCAGCCGCCGATACTCAAATTCCGCTGTCCCGCGGAGCTCGAGGGCAAGCTCCCGGCGCCCATACCGGCAACACTGGGGCTTCCCGATTGGCTCAAAGGCATGCCGGCGCAGGCGTTCAACAGCATCAACATGCGCGAAGAAGATACCGTGAAACGGTGTCCACCCTTCGTGGACGCAATGACTTCCGGCTTTCTCATTCTGCTCTGCTGCGACCTCAAGGTTGAGAGCGGCGTCATCACCTGGGACAACGACATCCCGCCGGGAGGAGCGCTCGAGGTGCCTCGCTCCCCGATTGGTTTCCATGACGGAAGCCAGGTCATCGGCTCGCCGCTATTCGAGGCCGACCGTTTCGTCGTCAAGTTTCACAACTGGTGGACGATCGAAGCGCCGATGGGATATTCGGTATACTTCACCCACCCAATCAATCGCTTCGACCTGCCGTTCACGACGCTCAGCGGTCTCGTCGACTGCGACCGCTATCGCGACGGCTTCGTCCACTTCCCGGCGCATTGGCACGATCTGGAATTCAGCGGCGTGCTACCGAGGGGCACACCGATCGCGCAGTGCTTGCCGGTAAGAAGGGAAAGCTGGACGCTCCAGACCGGCTGCCTGACGGCGGAAGAAGTGGCACGGGCGCATGATCTGAAGAACGCCATCAAGCGTGAGTCCGGTCTATATCGGCGGAGATTTCGGGCCTAGGCGTTTTAGTGTTGCGACTCGTCATGGCCGGGCTTGACCCGGCGATCCATCACAACAAATGACCTATTGGGTGTACATTCTCGCAAGCAAACCGGGTGGAACGTACGTGGGCGTCACTAACGATCTCGTGCGCCGCATCTACGAGCACCGGGAAGGATTGGCTGAGAGATTTACCAAGAGATATGGCATCAAGTTGCTGGTTTATCTTGAGCCGCATGAGAGCATCGAAGCCGCGCTCCAGCGCGAGAGGAATATCAAGCACTGGTCGCGCGAGCGGAAGGTCGATCTCATCGTCAAAGACAATCCGGATTGGCGCGACCTGTATGATGAGATTGTCCGCTGACGCGGACGATGGATCGCCGGGTCAAGCCCGGCGATGACGAGTGAGGCTCCAATCAGCCTTGTAGGAACTTCGATACCGCGCTGGGGCGGAAGAAAAGGCGCCCGTGCGAGGAAGCAGCCAGTGCGTAAGTGGTTCGACCTAGCATTTGAGGCCTGCCACGCAACGCCGAACGCAAGCTCGCCTCCCCGGCTTCCCGCTCACCCATCTCCAGGAGACAGGCGCCAAGGTCCGCGCGGGTCAGGCCGTCGTCCGGCCGCAACGCAAGCGCATGGCGGTAGAGATCGGCGGCGGCCGCGTACTCGCCGTCCAGCAGCAGCGCACGGGCAAGTTCTATCAGGATGTCGGCGTTTTCGGGAGCGGCCTCGTGCAACGCGCCAAGAATGGCGCGAGCCTTCGAGCGGTCGTTTTGCGCCAGCCGAAGGCGGGCCAGATCCAGTTGCAGAAGGATGCTGCCGCGCG
>Ga0134128_10012001_pt1 | contig 10324 bp, 11 predicted proteins | sample KB31754_FD_96462 | JGI IMG/M metagenome (GOLD analysis project Ga0134128, IMG submission 96462) | Terrestrial soil microbial communities with excess Nitrogen fertilizer from Kellogg Biological Station, Michigan, USA - KB3-175-4 | ecosystem: Environmental > Terrestrial > Soil > Unclassified ...
GAGCGCCATAATTCATTTGCTGCGCGCGCCGTGCTTGAACGAATAGTCGCAACCGCCGTCGTTGCGCTCTTGGCGACGTACTCCCGCGTCCGATATTCACGCCTCAACACGTCTTACGACCGTTTGCTCGTCCCCTTCGCCATGGTCGTTGCTGCCGCCGCCTTCTGGTCGAATGCGCCCCTGCTCGGCAAGATCCATGAACCTACATGGCTCCGTACCAGCGGACTCCTGGTGAGTGTCGCGGGCGCCGTTCTGTTTGAACTAGCCATTCGCGCCCTCGGCTCGCAGTCTTCTATCTGCGTTCCGCTCGGACTGAGCGTCGCTTGCTCGAAGGCATGTCGATCTGAGACGGCCCGGGCCGGGTGTTGACCGGACTCGCAGTCCTCTTCGCGCGCTATTCCTTGGACGCGGGGAGAGCAGATCGGCAGCCGGGCTCGACTGCGCGCCGCCCGAATGAAAGTGTCAGGACTGAGCATTGATGTCACTGAGCGGGGCTCAATCGTAAGGCTATGAATTTACTATTTAAGTCGATGACATCAATTCTCGACCGGTAATGCGGTCACTCGAGGGAAAGCCGAATTCGTAGCCCGGAGAACCGAAAGTGACAGCAATTGGCAGTCTCCGGTGCTCGCGTTCGGCAGCCCGTCCTCGCGACGGCTCACACGGTGAGAAGACCGCCACAGGCCGGGGTCTGGAAAGCGACACCGGGCCCTGGAAAAACGACGAGCGACCTCCTAAACTGCTGCGGTCCACTACAAGAAGACACTAAATGATCGGGGACGGGTCCCACCCGATGCGCCCGTGCCGGCCGGGGCGCGGCGCACCATCTTCCGGCGGGAGTTCAAGTCGGCGTTCGCGTCGGTCTCTGCAGTTCGCGACGCATCATTTGCATGTGCTAGCAACGTCGACGTGCTCGGCAGTACGAGCCGGGGCACTTTCAGGCCATCCCGACGTCAAGCGGATGCGCGCCTTGCAGCCGCGGTTGAGTGGCGCCTTGCTTGCCCTCAACCAGGAAGGCCCGAGTTGCTCGGTCATCGACGCCTGGAATGAGCACCTCGCGAACGGAGGACGTGCCTAGTGTCGCCTCGGATCACGGACTCTGTAATGCTGCAGCTGGTCGGGCAGATCTACGACGCGGCGAGCGACCCGACCCGCTGGCCGGAATTCTTGAGCGGGTTCGCGCGAGCGGTCGGGGGTCATGGAACACTGATCTACAGCCACAACGTCCAAACGCTGGAGACGAGCACGGCGTCAGCCGATTCCACATCGCCCAACGCCGCGGCAAACATGGATCCGCAGTTTCTGAAGTCCCTGGGCGAATACTACAATCGCGTGAACGTGTGGGCTCAGAACGAAGCGGTGCTCAAGCCGGGCAAGGTGGTGACCGGCTCCATGCTGTATCCCGTGAAGGAGCTACCGAAGACCGAGTTCTACAGCGATTGGCTGCGCCCCCAGGAGTTCGTCCACGCGCTCGGCGGGCTCATCGTTCAGGACGGCGCTTGGGCTACGAAATTCAGCTGCGGGCGAAGCAATCGCGCTGGCGATTATGGCGCCGACGAGCTACGGCTCTACGAAGCGCTCCTCCCGCACCTGGCGCGCGCGACGCACATCCAGCGGCGCTTTGCATTCCTGCAGCGGCCTTTCCCAGTCGTCCCTGGCCGTGCTCGAGACCGTATCGGCTGCCGTAGTGCTGCTCGATGCGCGCGGCCGGGTACTCCACGTCAATGCTGCCGCGGACGTGGAGCTCCGTCGCGGCGATCCCTTAAAGCTCAATCTCTCCGGTGAGCTTGTCGCCGCGCGAGGCCCTCCCGGCGCACAAACCGCGCTGTGGACGGCGATTGCGGCTGCGCTCGATCCCGTCCGCGGCGCACGAGAGAAGCTCGCCACGGTCGCACAGCTCGCACGCCGCAACGGCGAGCGTGTGTCCATGCAGGCTCTGCCGTTGCCCCGGCCTCATCGCACCACGGGTACTACGACCGCCAATCAGCAACTGGCATCGTGCGCCGTCGTGATTGAGGGCGGTGCCGCGCCCATTCCTGCGGTGGGCGCCAAGCTTCTGCGCCATGTTTACGGCCTGACACCGGCCGAAGTTCAAGTCGCCCTCGCCATTGCCGAAGGAGACACCATCAAGGCCTATGCGGATCGCCGCGGAATCTCCTGCAACACCGCGGCGAGCCAGCTCAAGCGCGCCTTCGAGAAGACCGGCCTGCGGCGCCAGAGCGAACTCGTGCGGTGGCTGCTGCAGTGCGGTACGACTCGCCGACCTGGCGCGGTTGATTACGGCAAGCAATCTTGAGCACGCAAACCGGGGGCCGTGGAGGGCATGATGAGTGCTCTTGCTCCGCCGTCGGCATGACATCTATCCGTGGAACCTTCGGATAGTGCCCCCAGAGTGCTGCACCAAACCGGGTGCGCGGTCGCTGTCGCGCGAGCACGAAGAAGTACACCGAGGCGACGAGCGCGCTTTGGGTGTGAACGCGCGCTTTGGACATCGCGCGCTTCAACTGCGTGCGCACCGTATGCACCGAGACGTCATGGGCCGCAGCAATTTCGGCGGTGCTTCGGCCAGCGGCCAATGCCGTCACGGTTCGTGCCTCCGCTGGGGTCAGACACCAAGCGGCGCGAATCTCCGCGATGACCTGCCTCGCGAGCACGCGTACCAGTTTCGCCGTTGCGCGTTCCAATTGGGTGGCCCCGTGCCCAAGTCCACGCGATGGCTCGTCATTCTCACGCCCCTTTAGTGTCGCGACAGAAGCGCGTGCGTCCGGCAACAGTACCGACGGGCGATAAGTAAAGCGCGAAGGTGCGCACCGTACATCACCCAAACGGATGATTCTTCCGTCCCGGCCGGTTTGTCCGAAAATGGCGCCGAGGTGCAACCGCGCGCCCCCGTTTGCTGCGGCGGCCGACAGGGAGTCGGCCGCTCGTCTTTGGGCGCGCATCACCCATCTGGGTGATGACCGGCGCCCGACATCGGTACAGGATCACCACCAGGGCGGAGTGGATGCGAACAGTGACGAGTAGATGGCAATCGCATCGCACCTTGCGCGCAAAGAATTTGAACGAGGAATCGGGAAGGGGCTGCCGCCGAACCGTGGCAGAGAAACAACAAGAGGCCCAAAGATGGCCTCGCGACTGGTGCTCATCTCATTATGAAGACGATCTACTCCACTAACCGGAAAGCCAGCTTAAACTGTCGCGCGCTTACAGCCGCGAGCGCTCTGCTCTTCACCCTCGCTACGCCATCTGCTTTGCCGCAAAGCATTAACACGTTTGCCGGCGGCGGCGCCTACGTCAACTCTCCACCGCTCTCGGTTGCCATGAAGCCGGCTGCTCTAGCTGTCGGACCAGACGGCGGCATTTATGTGGACCTGCGTTCCTATAACCCCTGTGGTGATGGCTGTGGCGACACCGACGAGGACAATGAAGTATTCCGTATAGACCCCGCTACGGGTACGGTGACCCGGGAATGGGTCTTCAGACCTGAAAAATAACGATGCACACAGCAGTCAGGGGTCGCACCGTGAAAATGCCCAGAATTGGCTGTTTTTTTCTAATCGTGTCGCTGATTGCAGCGTGCACGCCTATTCGGTACAAACAGAAGGACACGTTTTGGGACAGCGCATACGGTTACCAGGAAGTAAAGACCGGGGACAGAACATGGTTGTTGTCGTATTCTGGATTCGATATGCAGAATGCAGTAGAAGGATTCAATCGCCGCGCCAGCGAGTTGTGTCCATCCGGCTATACGGTTTCTAATGCACCCGGGGTCAACGCTGGGTCCTACACTTCCGGAGCACAGATGGGAGCAATGTTCGCGTCCCAGTCAACGAGCAGCCAGACTGCATATGTGACTTGTAAGTAGGGCACCGTCCTGGGGGCCGCCGCCCCCAAATGCGGGCTTGCGGTCGAGTTTGTGTGAGACTACGCTACCAGACGGCGTCGTCCGGGGTCTGAGAATGAAGAATAACAAAGGCTGTCGCACCAGTCTTTTCGCCATCACCTTTGCTGCGTTGCTAACGCTCTGTTCGTGTGGTGGAAGCAATTCGCCCTCGAGCACACCTTCAAACCCCCAATCGTCAGGGTCTCCGGTCCCAAAAGCAGCGGTCACACTCACCTCCCTCGATTCATCACTCCCAAGTACATTGGCATCGATCATCACGAAGGTTATTACACCATTCGGTAGTGGGTCTCTCTCAACGACGGTTCCCGTCGATCTTTCTGGCGCGAGTGGTGAAACAATCGCCATTGGATTCGACGCCAACCAGCAGCTACGTGTGGCTGCATTGGTCAGCTCCGGGCAGACCGTCTTCAGCGCGGATACCACGGCTATGACGCTTGCTCGATTGGCTAGCGCGGATATCGATAGCACGGAATCGGAAACCGCGATCGAATCGGCAATACGGAGTGCCGAAAGCTACCCGACGTTGGTCTCCGAGATCGCCAAAGACCTCCAGTCTGGCGTTGCCCCGTTGTCCGATGCGACTGTTGCGAGCGACCTTGTGGCTGTTCTATCGGACGTAGTACCGAAGGTCGCAGCAAAATCCGCGGCCCGTCTTTCCGCGAAGGCGCTCGATCCACCGCCCGTCACCGCACTCCCTTACACGGTATTTGCGGGCCCGCCTTGGCTCAAGGGACTCCAGCTCTACGCGACGGGCAACAAGGATCTCTTGGTCACCAACGGCACGCTGATCCCATGGTCCGTCGAGACCTCCTTTTCCACTTCTCCGGTCATGCTACCGGCGCAAGAGGCGGGAGTCTCGATTCCGATGCCGAATTATGGATTTAACCTGACCGTGCTCCAGGACACAGCAGCAGGGCAGGAACTGATCACGGAATTGACGGTGGGGCTCTTCAAGGCCGCGCTACTTTTCGCGCCAGAGAGGTGTATCAACTCCGTTCTCGTGCCGGTGGTCCAAGAAAATGTAAAGCCATTGCTCACAAATCCGGCAAGCTTTCAAGAATTTGTCAATGTCTGGAAGACCCAGGTCTCAGGTTTCGATAGTGCCCACATGATCGCCCAATGTGCCAAAGAGGCCACGACTTCGGTCGTGACTGCAGAAGTGACGGCCATCTTGGAGGTGGGAGCCAGCATCCTTGCGGACCTTTCGGACGTGCCTGAAGCCATTGGCGCAACATCGACAGCGGCGACGCTCTGGTACGAGAAGCAAGCCTGGGATCACGGCCCATACACAGTAGGCGTGTGCGGAACCTACGACTATCAGGTCAAGAACTGCACCGCGTCGTTCAGCGCGAGTCCTCCATCCCTGACCATGGCGCCCGGAGCGACGGCGTTAGTCACCTACGACGCATCGCCGCCAAGCAGCCCATCGGCGACGAACCCGAGCTTTAGTGCGCTAGACGGCAGTGGACAACCGACGGTCACACCCGGCGATCTGAGCTTTCAGCCGATCGACAGCAGCGTCGCCGCCGTCACACCATCCAGTCAGGGATATCCCTATCCGCCAAGTTTCACGGTAACGGCCGGGAACAACCCCGGTGGTCCGTCCACAACGATCTCAATCAAAGATCCCAGCACTGGCGCGCAGAGCGCGCCCCTCACCGTGACAGTTGTGAGTCCTGCGATCACCCCAGCATCCCAAACAGTTGTTTCGGGTACGCAGCAGACCGTGTCATTCACGCTCACAGATGCAAATGGGCAGTCGATTATCCTTCCAAGCGGAGTGAGCTGGACACCGACGGGCGGCACTACGTCGTTCGACAGCTCCACGCTGCAGCCAGTGTCAACCACAGGTGCGATGGGAAGCTGGGTTGTGAGTTCGCAAATCCAGCCGGGCACCATCGACATCACGGCCTACGGTCCGAATGGGGCATCCTACGGAACCGCGACTATAGTCGTGGCGGCGCCGAATTCCGGCAACTCCTCGCTCAGTGGAACAGTGAGTGGATCCCTCTTGCTGACTTATCATCCCGGCTTGATAGGCGACACACAGATTACATTTGTGGCGCCACTATCAGATAATCAAGTCGTTGCCAGCCCAGCTCCGGTGTTTTCCACCGCGCTAAGCAAAGAGTGGCCAACCTCTGGGTGGACTCTCATGGGGTACCCCTACACAGGGACTTGTCTTGGAGACGGGACCGTCTCGTGTTCCCTTGGCAGCGGTGTAGGTGTGCCGACGGGTACGACGCTCCTGAAATTGGCGTTTGGGTACTACTACAATGGGTCGCTTGCAGACGAGTGTGATATTGCGATGACACTTGCCCCAAGCGGAGGCACTGTGATCGCAACCGCAGTGGGAGTGGGAGATCCGCTGGTAAACGCACCGTTTCGAGGCACAAACTGCGATGACTTCTTCAATCCACCATCGGCGTTGAATGGGGACGTCACAGTGACATGGACACCAAGTCAGTAAACATGGAGGCGGATTCAATGGCCGTTTATCCCGCTTATCCAAGCCAGGCGAGCCTGACCTGGCACGAGATCATCACCGGCCGCAAACTCGCACACGCGGCGGCGATCGACCACGGCACGGAGGGATCATGGAGCGCGCCGGGACCCCGCTTCGCCGCGTAAGTCCGCCGTTCGGTTCCTGAAAGTCCACCGCGCCGTTTTACCGAACTGCAGGAAAGTCCGCGATACGGACTATCCAATCTTGCCTTCGGGAGCTCCTGCTAATCATGGCCTTTCGCAGAGGTGATTCTCTAACCGTGCTCATTAAGGTGATTTCTCTAAGTAATGCCGGTACAAGGCACGTGAGTTCACCGTCAGCACCCACAAAGTGGGGAAAGGATTGAACGACGGCAGCATTCATCAAGAGTCGTCCGACCGTTCTTTACGTCGCGAGGAAATAGCTCTGAGCGAGGGAATATCTGAAGCCAGGTTCGCCATCCTGCGCGCTGCGTGAGCGCCGCCGGCATCGAGCGCGAGCGCGCGATCGAGGTCAGCTGCGCGTGCTCAGCTTCGCTCAAAACCAGCTCCGCTTTCGGTCGACCCATCGCCATCGCGATGATAGCTCGATGGGCAGCAATACAGGGCGTGCCGTAACAGCAGGCCCGATTGATGGCATGCATCTCACTTATAGTGACGCACTTTCAGTGAGGTGACCTGATCGTCGCGTTTCGTGTTCAGGCTTTAGGCCAAGGACCGCCTCTAACTCGCGCAGCGCGTCTCCCGTGTACCGGAGCGGCCTGGCTCCGAGGGGGCGTATACCAAACTCACGGAGATCGTCGCGGTTTTCGTGTTTAGGCTCGAGGCCTCGGGCGTGAATACAACTTGCCCAGTGCGTCCCCGGTATCACATTGTTGTCAGAACGGTATTACTTTTGCGTCCAAGAGCTAACGTCGTGATGCATTAGCCCGTCCAATAGGAATATTACATAATATACATTATGCGCAGTATACTGGCGACGTTTCACTTGACGTACCCAGCTACTAGGCGTAGCCTATCTCCCATACCGGAGATATGGCTATGTCCTCGATCCTGAACGCCACTTACTTCCACGACGAAGCCGCCGCATACGAGTACGTCGAGCGCCATCTGTGGCCCACCGGTCCGGTTTGCCCGCATTGCGGGAACTGCGACGCGGCGAAGATCGGGCGCCTCACTGGCAAGACCACCCGCATTGGCCTCAGGAAGTGCTACGAGTGCCGTAAGCCCTTTACCGTGAAGGTCGGGACCATCTTTGAGGATAGCCACGCCCCGATGCGCTACTGGCTCCAGGCGATCTTCCTCATGTGCTCGTCCAAGAAAGGCATCAGCACCCGCCAGCTCCAGCGCACCCTGGGCGTGGGCATGAAGACCGCATGGTTCATGGGCCACCGGATTCGCCATGCTATGGCTCCGGGCGCCGGCGTTGGCCCGCTGGGCGGCGCAGGTCGCACCGTCGAAGCGGACGAGACCTATCTGGCGAAGTCGCCCAAGACCCGCAAGGCTCCGGGTACTGCATTGAATGCAAGACCCGCCCCGCAGGTGTTCTCGCTGGTCGAGCGCGGCGGAAACATCCGCAGCATGTACCTTGACGACAAGAACATCCGGGGTGCGCTCGATGTGCATTTGGATAGCCGCTCGCGCTTGGTTACTGACGGTGCGACCGTCTACAAATTCGTGATGCCGACTCCGGAGCAGCACGAATCCGTCGACCATTCCAAGTACGAGTGGAAGCGCGGCGACGTGCATACCAACACCCTTGAAGGCTTCTTTAGCATCTTCAAGCGCGGACTCGTGGGCGTCTATCAGCACATGGACAAGAAGCATCTTGACCGGTATCTCGCGGAGTTCGACTTCCGCATGAACACCCGCGCGAAACTCAAGATCAATGACGTTCAGCGCGCTGGTATCGCGGTGAAGGGCTTCGCTGGCAAGCGACGGATGTATAAGACAGCTCATTGAAGGAAAGTCGCTAGCGCTCATTGAACAGCTAGTATTCTCTTGGTTGAGCAAACATGGGCGCTAAGAGGATAGCCAAAGCAAAAGCCAATACACGCAAGCCCAGAAAAACAACGCAACAAGTCCCCCAAGCGCAACTAGGGCAATGGTGGACGCCGTTCCGAAAAATCTGGGCTGGCGTAGTTGGAGTTTCCGTAGTCCTTGGCATTGCAGCAGCGATTGCTGCTTTCGTGCCGCACGTATCCTTGGAACTATCGCAGCCATCCGATCCCTCCGACATATTTTCCGCTGTAGCCGGACTCCACAACATCAGCGCGTTCACACTTACCGATTTCCACCCGTATGTGGGATTGTGCGAAATCCTGGGCAAGCGCGCGGCCGAAGCTCCTCCGACCATGTCCGCTTGCGCTGGCAAACAGGCTGCGAAAATGGTGAGCCCAAAATGGCCCGCGAGGCCGCTGCGAACAGATGAGGCGTACGACGTATTGCTTGATGATCTGTTCATAGATCGCAGTAGTGTTGGATACGCTGAAGTCTCCGTTGGAGCGAAGTACCGTTTGTGGTTCTGGCCGTGGACGAGGAGCGTAGAATTCAAATTGATGACGCAGCCGATTGGCGATGGTAGGCTTCAATGGTTGCGAGAGCCTTTGGATTGACTGGCGTATGGCCAAGAAAAGACGACACCTGACGCAAGCGGAGCAATCCGCGCGCTTCATCGAAGCCGCGAAGAAAGCGGAGGCCGACGAACGACCTGAAGAATTCGATAAGGTTGTCACGAAGATTGTCCGCAGAAGATCTCCGCCATCAGGTCTTAAGCCGAAACGTTGATTTAGTAATTCGGGGGCCATCCTCTCGCACGTATTTTGCGAGGTGAACAAAGCTGTCAAGCACTCGCTTCCTAATGCTTATAGCTTGCTGCGCATCGTACGTGCCACCGGTACGTGTATGCATGACGATGTTGCGCACGGCATCCATGAAATAGCGCATGTCGGCCAGCGCTGGATTGAAAAACTCTCGTGCGGTCGTAAGCGGCCGCTTTGGACCCTGAAGCGAATCTATTATCGCTTCCGTCTTCTGCTCGATCTGGGCTAACAATTGTCCCCAGGTATCGTACTCAAGCGCGGTTTTGGGTTTCTTCACTCCCAGCTTAATTGCAAGCGCGCGGTATCCGTGCTCCATTGCGCGCATGAGATGGAATACACATGCCGTATGGCGCTCCATCGCGAAGCAGGTATTCGCCTCGACTATCTCGCTACGCGCACTCGGGAAAGCAATATCTAGCCGGTAGTCGAACGACACTCCATAGTGTGATGCCGCAGTTGCGCCAATGATCTTCGCGTACCGGCCTTCGACATCTACGGCCAGGGCTTCCTCATATTGCCCGATGCGCTCTACGGCGCGTCTGGCAGTAATGACGCCGGTGATTATGGGATGCTCGTTCCGCGCTCCCGTTCGCTTCCCAATGACGTTTTCCGTGACCGCCAAAGATCGAGCGAAATCCGCGTTGTAACTCAATTCCTGCCACACGCCGAAACTGGTAGCGAGAGAATTCTTCGGCCCAGGAGCAAGTGGCAAATCTGGCGCAAGAATACTGAACGTCTGTAACTGACCCCGTATAAGTCCAAGCGTCTGTAGGAATTGCGATATCTGAGTAACCATATCCCACCAGCTCCATAGCTGGCGGGACTGCCAAACGGGATTGCCTAGAGACCCCCCAGCATCAGCGGCGGCGCTCATGGACGCCTCCTAGGGCATCGTAGCCCTTGTGGCTGGGTATGCCAAGTGAAACGTCGCCAGTATACTCAATCGGTCTGAGGCAAAAGAATCTGCCCGAACGTGCCGCCGGGGCTGGTCTGGGCCAGGGCCTGGAAACCCCTATCGGGCCACTCCACGACCAGATTCAAGCCATTGGCTCCGACAATGCTGGTGATGCCGGTAATGTGGTTGCCAGAATCCAGCAGACCATCTGCTATTCCA
>Ga0134128_10012002_pt1 | contig 10323 bp, 8 predicted proteins | sample KB31754_FD_96462 | JGI IMG/M metagenome (GOLD analysis project Ga0134128, IMG submission 96462) | Terrestrial soil microbial communities with excess Nitrogen fertilizer from Kellogg Biological Station, Michigan, USA - KB3-175-4 | ecosystem: Environmental > Terrestrial > Soil > Unclassified ...
CCTGGGTCATAACGGCATGGGCAAGACGACGCTGTTGCGCGCGTTGATGGGCTTTCTGCCCGCCGACAGCGGGCGCGTGCAGTTTGCCGGCCAGGATGTCACCACGCTCGATCCCTACCGCCGTGCGCGGCTTGGAATTGGCTATGTGCCGCAAGGGCGCGAGATTTTTCCCGGTCTTTCCGCTTACGACAATCTGCGCATGGGCTGCAGCAAACAGCCGGGCGCCGACGAGATCAGGACCATTGCCGACGTGCTCGGAGAGTTTCCGCGCCTGAAGACCCTGCTCGATCGCTCCGGCAGCGCGCTGTCGGGCGGCGAGCAACAGTTGCTCGCGATCGCGCGCTGCCTGTGTGGCAAGCCGCGCCTGGTCCTGCTCGATGAGCCGACCGAAGGCATTCAGCCGTCGATCATCGACGAGATCGTCGAGACGCTGCGGCGGCTTCGCGACAACAGCGGGCTGACGATGATCCTGGTCGAGCAGAACCTCGATTTCATCTCCGCCCTGTCGCAGCGGATTCTGGTGATTCAGAAGGGCACGATCACCCAGGAATTGAGGCCCGGCGACCTGCACAATGCGAGCCTTGTCGGCGAGTTCATCGGGGTCAACGCCTAGCGATCCGCGACAATAACTGGAAAGGGAGAACAAGCCATGGCTGTCCGACGACCCACACTCGATCAGCTCCGATCCGTCGCCGAGGACCTCGGCATGCACATGAGCGAGACGGAACTGAAATCCTACGACGCCCTGATGCAGGCGAACTATGCTGCCTACGACGCGGTCGACGCGATGCCCGATTACGTGCCCTCCGTGAAATATCCGCGTACACCGGGCTATCGGCCAGAAAGCGACGAAAACAAGTACAATGCCTGGTATGTCAAGACCGAGGTCAAGGGCGCGCCGAGCGGCAAGCTCGCGGGCAAGACAGTTGCATTGAAGGACAATATCAGCCTCGCCGGCGTGCCGATGATGAACGGGGCGTCCACACTCGAAGGCTACATTCCGGACACCGATGCTACGATAGTCACCCGCATGCTCGACGCTGGAGCGACCATCATCGGCAAGGTGCATTGTGAGTATTTCTGCTTCTCGGGCGGGAGCCATACCTGCGCTGCCGGTCCTGTGCACAATCCCCGCAAGATGGGTTATTCCGCGGGTGGCTCTTCCTCCGGAAGCGCGGTCGTGGTCGTGACTGGCGAAGCCGACATGGCGATCGGCGGTGACCAGGGCGGCTCGATCCGCATCCCTGCTGCTTTCAGCGGCATTTACGGGATGAAGGGCACATTCGGACTCGTCCCATATACCGGTGTCATGCCCATCGAGGTCACGATCGATCACACCGGTCCGATGACCCGAACCGTGCGCGACAATGCGCTGCTGCTGGAAGTGCTGGCAGGCGCTGACGGGCTCGATCCGCGGCAGGGTACGCCGAAAGTCTCGAACTACACCGAGGCGCTCAACGGCGGCGTCAAAGGCTTGCGCATCGGCGTGGTGAAGGAGGGGTTTGGGCATCCGAGCTCGGAGGCGGATGTCGATGCCAAGGTAAGAATGGGCGCCGAGCTTTTCAGGAAGCTGGGCGCCACCGTCGATGAGATCTCCGTGCCGATCCATCTGGCGGCGCCTGCCATCTGGCTCCCCATTGCGGCCGAAGGCGCCACCGAGTTCATGATGAAAGGCAACGGCATGGGGACCAACTGGCGCGGTCTCTACAACACCACGCTATTGGATGCGCATTCGGCCTGGAAGCACCGTGCCGACGAACTCTCCGACAGCCTGAAGGTCACGATGCTGGTCGGTCACTATTTCACCAAGCATTATCGCGGCCATTTCTATGCCAAGGCGCAGAACTTGAACCGCAAGCTGCGTGCCGCCTATGATTCGGTGCTGGCGAACTACGATCTCCTGCTGATGCCGACGTTGCCGATGAAGGCGACGCCGCTACCGCCACCCGACGCGCCCCGGGAGCTTTATATCCAGCGCGCCTTCGAGATGATACCCAACACCGCGCCGTTCAATGCGAGTGGCCATCCGGCCATGAGTCTGCCGTGCGGAATGAGCGACGGATTGCCGATTGGCCTGATGCTGATCGGCAAATATTACGACGAGCCGACGATCTATCGCGCCGCCGCCGCCTTCGAGGGGGCGGGCGACTGGACCCGAATGTAAACATCATGCGGCCGGCATTCGCATGAGAAGCCGGCTGCTATCTCGTGGCGGAGGCGTCCATGGAGCTCGGACTAAAGGGAAAGAATGTCCTCGTCACCGGCGGCAGCAAGGGCATCGGGCTCGCGATCGCAAAGCTCTTTGCCGGTGAAGGCGCCAATGTCGCGATCTGCGCGCGCCATGCCGACGATGTCGGCAAGGCCGTGAAAGTCTTGTCAGCCAACGGCGTCAAGGCATGGGGAAGGGCGGTCGACGTCGCCGATCCCGCTGCCTTGAAGGCCTGGATCGAAGGCGCGGCCGCGGAGTTCGGCGGAATCGACACCATCGTCTGCAATGTCAGCGCGCTCGCGGTTGGCGATACGCCCGAAAGCTGGGAAAAATCGTTCCGCACCGATATGATGCATACGGTCAATTCGGTTGCGGCGGGCAAACCCTATCTCGAGAAATCGAAATCGGCGTCGATCGTCATCGTGTCAAGCGTTTCCGGCTTCGAGGTGGATTTCGCCGCCGGCTCCTACGGCGCGATCAAGGCGGCGTTGATCCATTATTCCAAGGGACTGAGCAACCAGCTGGTCGCGAAGGGAATCCGCGTCAATGTGGTCTCGCCAGGGAACACGTATTTTGAAGGCGGAATCTGGCAGAACATCGAACAGGGCAACCCCGATCTGTTCAAGACGGCGATGTCGCTCAACCCGACCGGCCGGATGGGCACAGCCGAGGAGGTCGCCGCCGGTGTCGTATTTCTTGCAAGTCCCGTGGCAAGCCGCGTGTCCGGCACCAATCTCATCATCGACGGCGCGCTGACAAAAGCCGTTTAGCAATGAAGGCGATGTCCACAGTGTGACATCAGCCGCCCAGGATTCGGGCGACCCCATAGGGCGGAAGTTCAAGCCTTTCCAGCTTGCGCATGACAGTGGCACCGCGGTCGAGCCAGGCGGGATCGCGCGCCGCCGCTTCAAAGCTTCTTTCGTCGAGAAAATGCACTCTGGCAGCGCCAGCGAATGCGCTGATCTTTACGCGTTGCATTTCGCCTGACAGATTGGCAAGCCAAAGCACCTGGTTACCTTTGTTGCGATAGGCAAGAGCGGCAATCCGTGAAGGTGCGGACGAAGCGGTATCGATGCGCCTTGCGCCGCTTGCAGCGGCAACACCCGCAATGACATGGTAGGTCGGATAAACCCTGGCGCCAGCGCCGTCGAACCACGGCTGTGCATGGGCCAATTTGCGATAAATGATGCCTTGCGAGCCAATCGCGGAGCCGAGGGCCACGGTGTCGACACCGGCTCTTGCAGCCGCCGACAGATAGCCGACGTTCCACGCGGCGGCGAAGAGGCCGCGCTGGCGTGGATCGATATCAGAGAGACACACCCGCCCGTTATCGGGGTTTGGCGCAACCGCTGCGCCGTACGGGTTGTCACGACATGGAATGCTGGTCGGCCCGATGTGATAGGGCACTTTGCCGATCATGTCGCGTGCTGAAGTGAAGATCCACGGAAGAGTCTCAAGCGTCTCCATGACCGAGATGTCGTCTGGCGCATGGACGATGGGGCAGCCCGTATGGGTGATGAAATCAAATACCCCCTTCGGGGCGGGCTTGCGGTTCAATTCGGTGAAATAGGAGAGCATGCCACCGCCGAGTACGGCATGCGGAAACGCGGTGCGTGCCGCCGCGGCCATTTCCTCGTAGGTGGGGCCCCAGGGGCGCGGTGTGTTGGGCTGAAACGATTTGAGATCGTGCATTTGGGTTACGACCACGGACGCAGGTGTGAGCCCCGCCGCATTCACGGAGGCGGCGATCGCGGCCATCTCCTGATCGGCCGACTCCTTGGCTGGCAAAACAATCTCAAGTGTGACCGGGACTTCCGTTCGCCTTGACAGATCGCGGAAGTTTGCAGCGGCCTCCACCTGCCCTTGCTCGCGTCCGTCGATCTGACAAACGAGTGCCCGAGGCTTCGCCGCAGCGACCAGGTCCGCGGCGTTGAGCGCCGCCGCGGCTTCCGCCATGGGTACGCCGAGGCCGATGTCCGGAATACGACCCCTTGTGCCTCCAAGGGCTACGGTTGTAGCAGGGGCAGAGCGCGCTGCCTTTGATCTCGGTGGCTTCCCGGAGACGGTAAGGGTCACCGATTGGCTGAAACTCTTGTCTTTCTCCAATGTATACGGCCAGGGATCGAGCAGGGAGCACACATAGGTCTTGTAGGAAGCATCCATCCAGTTTCGATGGTCCTCCATCTCGAACTTGTTTCCTTCCATTAGAACGGTCACCGCAACTCCCGGAAGCGGCTCGTGCTTGAGCGAGCGGATTTCGAAAATGGGTTGACCGGGGCTGATGATTTTGGGGAACTTGCGCTTCTGTTTCTTTCCATCCGTGTGGAGGACTTCCACCGGTCGCCCGACCGCTCCTGCAAGCGGATGCAACACCACAAAGCCGGTTCGATTAGTGAGGAAGTCGGAAAGCGGCGTTCCTTCAGCCGAAAATTTCAGAGTTCCATCACTCTTTGCCTCGATTTCGGCGGAATAGCGGATCGCCTGATCCTTGTCGCTGCACGTGGCCTCATAAGCAATGACAAATCCATGCTTGCCTTGGCGGATTCTCAGGTTCTTGATTGCGGGAGCATAAGTGCCCCAATCCTTGTCGCGGACGACGTAGGCAATTCCACGCAAGATCTCTTCACCCTGATAGCGGATATAGCGCAGGGCGCCGCTATTGAAGATTGCCGAGAGGGGACCTGCTCTCAATTCGCGGCGCTTGCCGTCAGGTGTTTCGGTTCCGAAGAGCTTGATGGCACGGCTTGGTTTCCTGGCCATGGTGGCCTCCTCAAATGACCTTGTCAGTCTGTGGATCGATCAGAACGGCACGGGTCATATCGATGTCGATACGGACTTGCTCGCCCGGCATGGTGACCTCGTGCGCCGCGAATTCCGCGGTGATGCTGATTCCCCCAAGCGGCATGCTGACCTGCACCCGCGAGCCCGTCGGTTGCACGAGCTCTATGATAGACTGTGTCTGCACGTGACCCGGCGCAGCGCTCGCGCCGGCTTTGGCAATGTGCTGGGGCCTGAGCCCGAGAACGGCTTGCCCATCGGGGGCACTGCGTCCGGGGGGCAGGGTGAGCCTGGTTCCGTCGCGAAGAGCCACTTGGCCGGCTTCGATGGTGGCGGGAAGGAAGTTCATCTTCGGGCTGCCGAGGAAGCCGGCCACGAAACGCGTAGCCGGCCGTTCGAACAGATCAAGCGGCGTGCCAAGCTGTTCGATCTTGCCGTCCCGCAGCAGTGCGATACGGTCGGCGAGCGTCATCGCCTCGATCTGATCATGGGTCACGTAGATCATGGTGCGGCCGAGTTCCTGATGCAGCCGCTTGATTTCAATTCTCATATCGTCACGAAGCTGGGCATCGAGATTGCTCAGCGGCTCATCGAACAGAAACAGCAGAGCGTCGCGTACGATCGCCCGTCCGATCGCGACGCGCTGGCGTTGACCGCCGGAAAGCTCACGTGGGAATCGTTCGAGTAGCTGGGAAATGCCGAGCATATCGGCAGCGCGCTTGACACGTCTGTCGACTTCGGCTGATGCAACACGTCTCGCCCGCAGTCCGAATGCAATGTTTTCATAGACATTGAGATAGGGGTAGAGCGCATAATTCTGGAAGACCATCGCGATGTCGCGGTCGCGTGGGCGTGCCCACGTGACGTCTTTTCCGCCGATTTCAACGGTGCCGGCGCTCGCTTCCTCGAGCCCCGCGATGGTGCGAAGCAGGGTCGATTTGCCGCATCCCGACGGGCCAACAAGGACCGTGAATTCGCCCGACGGCACCTCAAGATCGATTCCCTTGACGGCATGATATGTACCGTAATGCTTGTGAAGTCCGGTGATCTTCAGGTCCGACACGAGTTAGCCCTTGACTGCGCCCATGGATATGCCGCGCACAAGATAGCGCTGCAGCGTTGCGACGGTGATGAACACGGGAATGGTCCCGAGAACCGACATTGCGGCGATCTTGGACCAGAAGTTCGACTGACCGCCAAAGTAGTGTGTGACTTGCACCGTGTAGGTTATGACTTCGGTGCGGGTGAGCACCAGTGCAAACAGAAAGTCGTTCCAGGAAAAGACAAAAGTGAAGACGGCGGTGGCAAAGAGCCCGGAGCGCGCCATCGGAAATACGACTTTCCACAGCACCTCCCAGCGGCTGCAGCCGTCGATCAGGGCGCTCTCTTCGAGCTCCAGCGGAATATCCTCGATATAGCCGCGCATCATCCAGATCACATAAGGCAAGCCGAACGCAGTGTAGAGGATAATGAGCCCGATGTAGGTGTCGACCCAGCCGAGCCAGACATAGAGGAGGAATATCGGGAATGCGATGGCCACGGGGGGCATCATGCGCTGCGAGATAATCCACACGGCGAGGTTTTCGCCGCCTGTCTTGAAGCGCGCCAGCGAGTAGGCCGCAGCGGTGCCGAAGATCATGGCGAAGAAGGTTGATACCGAAGCCAGCACCAGGCTGTTGCCGACGGTTTTCGCATCGCCATCCTTGAACAGCACCGCATAATTGTTGAACTGGATGCTCTTCGGATACCACACCGGCGGAAAAGCGAAGATCTCGCCCGGCGTCTTGAACGAGATGGCAAACAGCCAGTAGATCGGAAATACAAAGATGACGACGAGCAGCAGCGCGGTGAGATAGCGCAACGCGAGCTTCGTTTCCGCGCGGCGATGGAACGGAACGCCGGTCATTTTGCCAGCCCCATGCGCCTGATAGCCCATGTCACGACGACGGTGAGGAGCGCGATGACAAGAAATGCGATCGCCGCCGTGTAGCTTGTCTCGAACTGTTTGAATCCCTGGACGTAGGTATATACGGAAATGGTCTCTGTCATGGTGCCGGGGCCCCCTGTTGTGAGCGCCCAGATGATGTCGAAGATGCGGAAGAGGTCGAGGCCGCGGATCAGAATGGCGACCGACATGACGGGAAAGATGGCGGGAAGGACGACGTAGCGAAAACTGCGCCAGAACCGTGCTCCGTCGATCTCTGCAGCTTCCGTCAGCGAGCGGTCGACGTTGGAAAGGGCGGCCAGCAGGATCAGGAACATGAAGGGCGTCCACTGCCAGATTTCGCAGAAGATGATGGCGGGATAGACGAGGGTGGGGTTGACCGTCCACAGAGCCGGCACAGGGTGGCCGGCGAACCAACCAATGATCTGGTTGATCGGGCCGTAACGATTATCGAGCAGGAGCCGCCACGTGGCGCCGGCAACGATCGGCGAGATGATCGTTGGCAGCATCAGCAGCGAAACCAGAATCTGCCGCCCCGGCATGCGGTCTAGGAACAGGTAGGCCATGGCGAGCCCGAGGAGCAGCTCGATGGGCAGCGCCACCACCATGATGAGCACCGTGTGCGCAAGCGACTGCCATAGCCTTCCGTCACGAAAGAGCTGAACGAAGTTGACGAATCCGGCGAACGATGTGTCGGTCTCCAGCATGGTGACGCGCATGAAGCTCACTACGAGCGAGAAGATCAGCGGAAACAGACCGATCAGCAATAGCAGGAAGATCGCCGGCGAGATCAGCCAGTATTTGAAGTTGCGGTCGGGATGGACGATAGCGGCCATGGCTGAAGTCGGGTGTATTTCTAGTCTTGTGCGGTCCGAGACAGCAGGGAAGCTCTCCCGCCGCGAGGCGGGAGAGGGAGCAGGGCCAGGCCTGCTTACAATTTGGGGTAGGCGCCGGACTTGGCAGCCCAGGCCGCATACACGTTCTTCTGTTTGTCGAGACCGATCTTCTGGGTGATGTCGTCCCACTGAACTGCCGCCGCATCGAGGATCGTCTTTGGATCTTCGCCTGCCCAGAGCTTTGAAATCGCCTGGCGCATGACCTCCTCGTACTTGTCGGTTTGCAAGAGCGAAAGATCGAGAAGGCCTGTCTGGGAGGCCTGCTTCAGGGCTGCAAGATAGTCCTTTGCGTTTGGCCACAGGGCGAGATAACCGGGGTCCGTGTAGTGCGAGTTGCGGAACGGATCGCGCAGCGTATAGGGAAGCTGAACGCGCTGACGGCTCACGTCTTCGCTGTTGAGCCACTGGATAAACAGATACGCGGCGTCCTTGTTTTTCGAAGTTGACGAAATCGACAACGCAAAGCCCGCGGCCAACTCGGGATGTCCTCCCGGTGGCAAGGCGTAGCCGACCTTGCCTGCGATGGTTGTTTTCGGCACCCAGTTCAGCGCCTCCTGGTCGGTACCATAACCCTCCGCCCAGCGCCCATAAGGTGGCCAGGAGATCGTCATGGCTGATTGGCCTTGCAGGAAAGCCGCGAGATTCTCCACGAAGCCGAACTGCTCCACGCCGGGCGGCATGAATTTGTTCTCGTTGCGCATGCCGGTGAAGACCTTGACGCCGACATCAGAGTTGATCGTGGCCTTCATGGTATTGGCGTCGAAGAACTTGCCGCCCTCGTTGCGGAAGCGTTCCTCGAACATGTACATCGCATAAGGAGGCTGCCGGAAGAAGGAGGCGCCGTAGATACCCTTGCTCTTGAGGATGTCCGTAAGACCGGCTCCAACGACATCGAAATCCGCCCACGTCTTCGGCACTGCGAGGTCCTTGCCGGTCTTGTCCTTGAAAGCTTTCTGAACGGCTGGATCCCCGAAGATGTCGCGCCGATAATACATGATGAAAACGTCGCCATCATCGGGGAAGGCGTAGATCTTGTCGCCCACCTTCATCCAGTTGTCGCGGAACGTTGGCGCAATGGTCTGGAGCTCGGAAGCATAGCTGTATTTCTGGACGTACGGGTCGAGCACCTCGAGCGCGCCGGCCTGGGCAAGATCGGGCATCCAGGCAGGAATGACGTTGAGCGCGTCATAGGCGCCGGCTCCCGACTTGTAGTCCTGCATGATCTTGGTGAACATCTCGGCTGTCGCGACCTCGACCACCTTCACATCCATGCCGGTCAGCTCTTTCCATTTCGGGCCGGAGAAGTGGGTGGGATCGAGCGATTGAAGCCCGGCTTCCCAGACAACGGTGATCGAGAGACCCTTGTATTTCTGTGCCGCCTTGACCGCGGTGTCCGCGCCCGACGCGGCCCATGCCGGCGTTCCCATTGTTGCCGAAAGGCCGGCGGCCAGGCCGATCTTTCCGAAATCGCGTCTGTTGATCATCGTCTCCTCCCGTTTCTTGAATGGTCGAAGCCATTCAAAATGTCCCTCGCTCGTTGTGGCGAGGAATTCTCAATCGGAAAACTGGCGGCGGTACCCCTCCAGCTCGCTACTGAAGTTCGACCCCTTTCGTTTGCTCGCCCTCCGGATCTTCCAATAGAGCTTGGCAACCTGGTCGAGATGCGAGCGCATGCGGGTATCAGCGAGTTCCGGATCGTGGGCCTCGATCGCCTCGAAGATCGCGACGTGCGCATCGAAGGCGGCGCGGTTCTGGCCGGGATAGCTGAGCGTCACGCGTCTCTGCTCGACCAGCCAATCGATGATGGCCCGGTGCATGACCACATAGATGGGATTCCTGGAGATGGTGGCGATGGCGTAGTGAAATGCGACATCCGAGCCCTCAAAGCGTCTGATGTCACCGATGGACTTGTAGTTCGCATCCAGCGCATAGCGCAGGTAGCGGATATCCTTCGCTGTGGCGTTGCGCGCTGCATCGCGCACCAGGCCGGCTTCAAAAAGGGCGCGCGCGTCCTGGAAATGGCAGATGCCGGCGTCGTCGGAGAGCAGATATCTGGCGCTGCTCGACAGCGATGTCATGACTACTTCGGCATTCGGGGCCATGACCCGCGCCCGCGAGCCCGCCCGGAGATCGACGAGTCCCACCCGCTGCAAATGAAACAGTGCCTCGCGGATCGCGGTCCGGCCGACGTTAAACTCCGCCATGAGCTGACGTTCTGACGGCAGCTCGGCACCGGCCACCAATTCCCGATCGCGTATCCTCTGTTCGAGGACGGCGGCAACCTGCTCAAAAAGGCGCGATCGTCTGAGCTGAACAGCCATGGTATACCTAGTATACCAGCGCAGGCTAGTCTCATTCTCGGCGCTGTCAATAAGCGCCATGAGCGGCGCTTGATGCTCCGCCAAATCACAAATGCGACCCTGGTGAGAAAGCTACTTCGCGACCTGAGCCGTGCGGGCATCAAGGGACCGGATGATTTGTAACCAGGACCGGCG
>Ga0134128_10012003_pt1 | contig 10323 bp, 8 predicted proteins | sample KB31754_FD_96462 | JGI IMG/M metagenome (GOLD analysis project Ga0134128, IMG submission 96462) | Terrestrial soil microbial communities with excess Nitrogen fertilizer from Kellogg Biological Station, Michigan, USA - KB3-175-4 | ecosystem: Environmental > Terrestrial > Soil > Unclassified ...
CTGCTGGTGATGGGTGGCGGCTCGAACCTCGTCGTGGGCGACATCGGCTGGCACGGCACGGTCCTGAAGATGGCTTCTCAAGCGCTCGAGATCGACGGCGAGTTGGTTACCGCGGCCGCCGGATTGGAGTGGGACTACCTGGTGTGCACCACGCTGAGCGAAGGGCTCACCGGGCTTGAGTCGCTTTCCGGCGTGCCCGGCTCAGTCGGCGGCACTCCGGTACAGAACGTTGGCGCCTACGGCACGCTGATCTCCGATCTGCTCGACTCCATCTCGGTGTACGACCGCAAGACCGGGAACGTGGAGCGTTGGACTCCTGACCGCTGCGGCTTCGGCAGCCATCGGCAATCGGTTTTCAAGCACTCCGACCGCTGGGTCGTACTGGACGTGACATACCGACTCGGGCGAGCCACCCAGTCAAAGCCGATCGAGTACGCCCTGCTCGCGGAGGCGCTGGGGATCGAGATCGGCGGGACCGCCGCGCCTGCCGACGTGCGCGAGGCGGTCCTCAAGCTGCGCCGCGCGCGGAAGATGGTGCTGGACCCGGAGGATCACGACACGTGGAGCGTGGGTTCGTTCTTCATCAATCCGGTGCTGGAGGAGGTTCCCGTGCGCGCCGCCCAGTGCCCGAGCTACTACGACATCAAGGGTGTCAAGCTCTCCGCGGCCTGGTTGATCCACAATGCGGGATTCGCGCCCGGATTCGGCCACGACTGGGGCAACGGCACCGTCGCCCTCTCCAGTCGTCACGCACTCGCCGTAACCAATCGCGGCGGCGCGACCACATCCGACGTCATGAAGTTCGCCGCACACATCAGGGATGGGGTCGAGGCCCGCTTCGACATCCGGCTCGGTCCGGAGTGCGACCTGGTCAACTGCTCGTATTGAGCACAACGGCCGATTCCGGGAAGGCCTCGGTGATAGGCTCCGTCACCGTCAGGCAGGTCGCGGCCGCCCACAAAACCGGGCTATAGCTCGCCCGCGTCCATTCAACCGGCGTCTTCCCCCGTGGCTTCGGGCATGTCATCGGCCAGTGCGTTTCCGCGTACGTGCACGCCGCGGCGGGTGGCATGAGAGAGAAGAGACGAACGGTGCTGCAGATCACCGGGACCGGTCACGCCGGGATGCGAATCGATACGCCCGCGGGAAGCATCCTGTGCGATCCCTGGGTCAATCCTGCCTTTTTCGCGTCCTGGTTCCCGTTCCCGGACAACTCGGGTCTCGACTGGGAAGCGCTCGGTCAAGTCGACTATCTGTACGTCAGTCATCTTCACCGTGATCACTTCGACGCAGTGAACCTTACTCGCAACGTTTCCAAGAAGGCCACGGTCCTGCTGCCTGAGTACCCGACCGATGAGCTGGAAGACCAGCTGCGGGCGCTTGGCTTCACCGACTTCCTGCGCACTGTCAGCGACGAGGTAGTGGAACTCGACGGCGGCTTGAACATCATGGTCCAGGCGCTGATCTCCCCCACCGACGGGCCGATCGGCGACTCTTCGCTCTGGGTCGAGTACGACGGCGTGCGGCTGCTGAACCAGAACGACGCCCGCCCTACCGATCTGACGCGGTTCGCGGACCTGGGTCCGGTCCACGGGCACATGCTCCAGTTCTCCGGCGCCATCTGGTACCCGATGGTCTACGACCTTCCGCACAACGCGAAGACCACCTTCGGTAAGCAGAAACGCGAGCGGCAGTTCGACCGCACCTTTCGCTACATCGACGATCTGAAGGCGGCCAACGTCTTCCCCATCGCCGGCCCGCCGTGCTTCCTGGACGACGCGCTCTGGCAGTACAACGACATCTTCGGCGACGAAGGCAACATCTTCCCCGACCAGCACGCCTTCCAGGTCGAGTATGCCAAGGTCGGTGGCGATAACTCGCATATCCTGCTGCCCGGCTCGGTGTGCACTCTCACCGCCGACGACTGCACGACCAAGCACCCTGTCGCGGACGTTGACGCATTCTTCGCCGCCAAGGAAATGCATCTGAGGGGGTACCAGGAGCGGCAGCGCCCGGTCATTGAAGCCGCGAAGCGCACCTGGGCGCACCCGGAGATCGACGTGCTTGACGGCCTACGCCGACAGATCGAACCGCTGCTGGAGGAATCGATCTACATGGCTAAGGGCGTGGGCGGGCCGGTGCAGCTCGAGTTGACCGACCCGGAAGGTGAGGTCGTCGAGTCAATCGTCGTGGACTTCCCGAACGGGGAGGTGCGCCCGTATGCCGAGGAGAAGGTGCGTTATCGCTTTCGCACCGAGCGCCGGCTGATCGAGCACTTGCTGTTTACTGGCGAGGTGGACTGGTCGAACTCGCTGTTCCTCTCCTGCCGGTTCACCGCCACTCGGATCGGCCAGTACAACGAGTTCGTGTACTCGTTCTTCAAGTGCCTCTCCGAGGAGCGGCTCCAGTACGCCGAGGGCTGGTACGACGAGCACGAACGCACCACGGATGCCGAAGACATCACGATGGGTGATTGGACCCTCCAGCGACGCTGCCCGCATCTGAAGGCGGACCTGACTCGTTTCGGAATCGTGGAAGGTGAGACGCTCACCTGCCAGCTGCATGGCTGGCGTTTTGACCTGCCCAGTGGCAGGTGCCTCACCAGCGCGGGCCATCAGCTGCGTTCACGGCCCGCCGACAGGAAATCGGACGCGGCGTCCTAGTGCCGCCCTGGGACACCGGCGCCTGAGAAACGGCGGACCTGCCCGTATGGGAAGGTCCGCCGGCTGTCAGATCTGACAGATTCCGTTTCCGGTCGGCTAGAGCAACCGGACGACGGCGACCGAGCGGCCGAGCACCTTCTGGCCCGCGCTCACCGCAGTCAGCTCGACGCGCACCTTGTTGTCCTCGAGCAGCGCGCTGATCTTCCCGGAGACCTCGATGCTGGCGCCGACACCGTCATCCGGGACGATCACCGGCTTGGTGAAGCGCACCCCGTACTCCACGACCGCGCTCGGATCGCCGGCCCAGTCGGTGACCACGCGGATTGCCTGCGCCATCGTGAACATGCCGTGCGCGATCACGTTCGGCAGGCCGACCTGCACCGCGAAGCGCTCGTTCCAGTGGATCGGGTTGAAGTCCCCGGCCGCTCCGGCGTAACGCACCAAATCGGCCCGGTCCACCGGGAAGCTCTGCGCAGGCAGTTCGTCGCCGACCGCCAGGTTTTCGTAACGCGGCATCAGGACTCCCCTGCTTCGGCCTTGTCCGCCCCGCCGTTCTTGGCGGAGGTGTCTTCCCGGACGACGAACAGCCCGTACGCCGTGCAGACCGGCTCGCCCTCAACCGTACGCAGCTCGCTGACCAGCGTGATCATGTCACTGCCCGCGATGGACTTGATCGCCTCGATCTTGACGACGCATTCGATCCGGTCCCCCGCGCGCATCGGCCGCTGGTAGACGAACCGCTGGTCGCCGTGTACCACCCAGGAATCGCCCAGGCCGAACTCGGGATCGTTGACGGCCTGGTAGGCGGCCGGGATCGCGATGATGACCGGGAAGGTCGGCGGGGCGATCACATCGGGATGGCCAAGCGCCTTGGCCGCTTCGGGGTCCAGATAGGCCGGGTGCAGGTCGCGCACCGCGGTGGCGAACTCCCGGATCTTCTCGCGCCCCACCTCGTAGGACGCGGTAGGCGGATACGTCCGGCCGACGAACGACTGATCCAGCGGCATGGCCCGGCCCGTCACCCCTCTGCTCGTGACACCGGCGCGGTCTCAGACGCGCGCGCCGCGTCGGATTGGGCTTTCGTCTGACTGTGCGGTTCGCTCTTGGACTGTTCGTTCGCCGTCAAGACGCACGAGAAGCCGCTCCGCGCTGCGCGGCGTGATCACGGCTTGGTGATCGCGGCACAGAGCGGGCGGCTTCCGAGGTTCGCGCGGCGCGGACTACCGGGTCTCGCGGTGGACGGTGTGCTTGCCGTCCCGCGGGCAGAACTTCTTCAGTTCAAGGCGGTCCGGGTCGTTGCGCCGGTTCTTCTTGGTGATGTAGTTCCGCTCCTTGCACTCCACGCAGGCCAGCGTGATCTTCGGGCGGACGTCGGTAGCGGCCACGGGAGCTACTCCTGTTTGCGAGCGGACAGACTGAAAAGCGGACGAGACTAGGCTACCGGATCGAGCCGGGTGCCTCGGACGCCCGCGTCATGCTTCGGGTTGTGGTAGCGGTGACCGGACTTGAACCGGTGACACAGCGATTATGAGCCGCTTGCTCTGCCAACTGAGCTACACCGCCATGATCGACTACGGCCCGCCGGGCGACGCTCGATCATGACGTCACAGGCGGGCCGCCGATCACAGAGCCCCAATACGGAATCGAACCGTAGACCTTCTCCTTACCATGGAGACGCTCTGCCGACTGAGCTATTGGGGCGAGCGAGGAAAACCATACACGGCGGACCGCGCGCAGCGAAATCCGGTTTCGCCCGGGCGAGTGGCGACAGGCGTCGAGCTGGCCGGACATCGGCGGCGTCGCAATACCCGAACTCGCGACCCCGCGACCGGCGGACAACGCGTACCCGGATACGCCAACATATCCCGCGTGACGAATGAGCCGGGGGCGAGCACCGCGAGCACAGCCGCGTCGAGCGGGCCGAGTGCTGAGAACGAGTCTCCGGACGGGGAGATACCAAGCTGGCTGCCTGAGCTCACCCGAGCCGAGCGCCGCCTGTGGGAGGCGTTCCCCTATGGCGCGACAGTCGAATACCTGTCCGGCGACCCCGAGCTCGACGATCCGGCTCAGGCCGATGAGTGGAGTGACGATCGTACGATTCGCGCGGCAGTGATCGCCGCGCTGGCCCTCGGCGCCTGCAAGCCGGTGCCGGGGCGCACCGCGGGCGTCCGGATCATCGGGGCGCGCATCGTCGGGCAGATCGATTTGCGGCACGGCCAAATTGACGTGCCGCTCACCCTGCGGCACTGCCGCATCGAGGACACGATGCGGTTGGACGAGGCGGTGACCAAGTCGATCGACCTCACCGGCTCGCAGACCGGCCGGATCATGGCCGAGGGCGCACATGTACGCGGCTCGCTGAAGCTGAACGACGTGCGGGTGTGCGGTGACCCTGATTTCGCGCTGCACCTTGACGAGATCACGATCGACACGGACCTCGCCGCGCGGGCGCTGCACTGTGACGGGCCGGTGTGCCTGATCGGCGCGCGGATCGGCGCCGTGCTGGATCTCGTTCGCAGCAAGCTGCATCATCCCGGGAACGCCGCGGTCAGCCTCGGCGGCGCGCACATCGGCCGCAGCCTGCTGCTCGGCTTCGCGCAGATCCACGGGCAGTTGCGGGTGCCGGGCGCGTCGGTCGACGGGATAGCGCTGTTCTCCGGCACCAAGATCACGGATATCGGCGGCGTCGAGATCGTCGGCCGGCAGGGCGTCGCCCTAGCCGGCGAAAGCTTCACGGCCGCCGGCGACGGGCTGTTCGAACGCGGCTTTCACGCCGAGGGTCAGGTCGCACTCATCGCCGCGAGCTTCGGCGGCGTGCTTTCTTTCCGGGGTGCGCGGCTTGAATCAGTCAACAACGATCCCGCGCTGCATTGCGGCGGCATGCAGGTCGCCCGTGGCTTCTACCTCACGGGTGGCTTCCATGCGAAGGGCGAGGTGCGGCTGATCGGCTCGCGGGTCGGCGGCAACCTTGACTTGGTCGGCATCGCGAGGGACTCGGGTCCCATCACGCTTTACCACGCGGCGGTGGCGACAATCCGCGACGGCGGACCGCAGACGTGGCCGGACGAGGTACTGCTCGACGGCCTTACCTACAACGCGTTCGATCCATACCTGCCCGGTAAGGACCGTCTCGCGCTCTTACGCCGCCAAAGGGACGGTTACCGCGCACAACCGTACGAGTTCATGGCTGCGTATTACCGCGCGCTCGGACACGAGGAGGACGCGCGCACCATCCTGATCGAGAAGGAGCGGGTGCGTCGGACCGACAGCCGGCGCTGGGACCGGTTCGTCGGAGTGATGTTCGGCACCTTGGTCGGCTACGGGTATCGGCCGATGCGGGCCGTGTTCTTCAGCATCCTGATCCAGTTGGCGGCGATCGGCTTCTTCGCGGCCGACCGGCCGACACAGATCCGGCCGGACGAGCACGTGGTCTACTACCCGGCGCTCTACGCTGCGGATTTGTTCGTTCCGATCGTGCACTTCGGGCAGGCGGACGCGTTCCAGTCGCACGGTTTCGCGGCGGTCGTGGCCTGGGGACTGCCGTACCTCGGCTGGGCGTTCGGCATCGCGATCGTCGCCGGCGCGTCACGTGCGCTGGCCCGTGGCGGCTCCGGAATGCTGGGCTGAGCCGGGAAACGTGAGCCACGACACTGTCCCGAATTCAATAACGAGGCTTTGGAATAGTTTAGGATTCAACCTAGTTGCAGCGGGTGAGGCGCCCACCCGATCCCGGCACGAGCACAGGAGTTGAATCCCATGACTGAGCTGCACGACGTTCTCGAACTGGACAAGAACGCCCAGGACCTGCTGTTTCGCTCCGCGCGCACGGCGAACACGTTCACCGACGAGCCGGTCAGCGAGGAGCAGATCGCCGCGATCTACGACCTGATCAAGTACGCGCCGACCTCGATGAACATCCAGCCGCTGCGCGTTGTGCTGGTGCGCACCCCCGAGGCTCGCGAGCGACTGGTCGGACAGCTGAGCGACGGCAACAAGGCCAAGACCCAGAGCGCGCCGCTGACCGCGATCCTCGCCTACGACCCCGAGTTCCACGAGCACCTGCCGACCGTCTTCCCGCACTTCCAAGGCGCGCAGGATCTGTTCAAGGGCAAGCCGCACCGCCACGACACGGCGAAGTTGAACGCGCTGCTCCAGGTCGGCTATTTCATCCTCGGTGTCCGCGCGGCCGGCCTCGCCGCGGGCCCGATGACCGGCCTCGACGCCGAGGGCATCGACCGCGAGTTCTTCGCCGACTCCGGCTACAAGACCCTGGTCGTGGTGAACATCGGCCGGCCCGGCGAGAACGCCTGGTTCCCGCGCAACCCGCGCCTGGACTTCGAGCAGGTCGTCACCGCCGTCTGAGCCAGCCCGATCAGGTTCGGGCGGACCCCGATACGAGCGCCGCGCACCCCAGCACACTGCGATGGCCCGCCGAACCCGGCGGGCCATCGTGTATTTCGCGGTGCGCGAGGCGGGACTCGAACCCGCACGCCTTATTAGGGCACTGGGACCTAAACCCAGCGCGGCTGCCAATTACGCCACTCGCGCGCGCGACCATCGTACGGTACCGGCCCGCTTGAGAACGGTCAGATAGCTGCCGCTCAGGGCTCGGCAATCAGGTCGGCGGGGATGAGGGAGAAGGTCACCATGTCCTGCTGGCCATGGTGGGTGAAGCCGGCGTTTCGGGCCACGCCCTCGCGCACGAAGCCGGCCTTTTCGGCGACGCGCTGTGAAGCGGTGTTGCCGGTGGCCGCGAAGAGTTCGACTCGGTTGAAGGCGTGCTCGCGCAGAATCCACTCGGCAGCGATGCGTAGCGCCTCGGGGGCGTAGCCGCGCCCGCGCGCCCACGGTGCCATCGCGTACCCGATCTCGGTGGAGCGGCGCAGCCAGTCGGTGCTCCTGACGCCGATGCCGCCGAGGTACTGGTCCGTGTGCGCGTCGGTGATAGTCCAGTGGATGCCGTCGCCCATCGCGCGCAACAGGTGCGCGGTGTCGACGCACCAGCGGCGGCCGTCTTCGAGGGTGTACGGCTGGGGAGCGGAGAGCCAGCGCTTGGACAGATCGTCGCCGAACATGGCGACGGTGGGTTCGACGTCCTGCTCGCGGTGCGCGCGCAGCAGGAGCCGCGCCGTCTTGAGTTCGGTCATCGGAAACATGCGCACGAGCATCGGTCCAGCTTCGCAGGTCGCGTTTGAGAGTGGAATCACAACCCGTAACCGCAAAACCCCGCTGGTTGGATCGACACCGCGTGGCAGCATGGGCTGGCAGTCGGAAACGTCGGAAAGAGGCGATCGCGATGACGGCGCAGCCCAGCGTCTCGTATTCGATCACGGTGCGGCTTGAGGCGCCCGCGCGCGGCAGCGCGGTGTCCCACCTCACCAGGGTGGTCGAGGAAGCCGGCGGCGCGCTCACCGCGCTGGACGTCTCCGGCTCCGGCAATGAGCGGCTGCGCATCGACGCGACCATCGCCGCGTCCAGCAGCGAGCACGCGAAGCGGATCACCGAGGCCATCGACGCCATCGACGGGATCGAGGTCGGCAGGGTCTCGGACCGCACCTTCCTGCTGCACCTCGGCGGCAAGATCGAGATGCAGTCGAAGGTTCCGCTGCGCAACCGCGATGACCTGTCGATGGCTTACACGCCGGGCGTCGCGCGCGTCTGCATGGCGATCGCGCAGAATCCGGAGGACGCGCGCCGGCTGACCATCAAGCGCAACGCGATCGCCGTGGTGACGGACGGTTCGGCGGTGCTCGGCCTCGGCAATATCGGGCCGCAGGCCGCGCTGCCGGTGATGGAGGGCAAGGCGGCGCTGTTCAAGCGGTTCGCCGGGATCGACGCGTGGCCGATCTGCCTGGACACCCAGGACACCGAGGAGATCATCCGCACGGTCAAGGCAATCGCGCCGGGCTTCGCGGGGATCAACCTGGAGGACATCTCCGCGCCGCGCTGCTTCGAGATCGAGCGGCGGCTGCGCGAGCAGTTGGACATCCCGGTCTTCCACGACGACCAGCACGGCACCGCGATCGTGGTGCTTGCCGCGCTGACCAACGCGCTGCGGGTCGTCGGCAAAGAGATCGGCCAAGTGCGGATCGTCGGCTCGGGTGCGGGGGCGGCCGGAACGGCGATCCTGCGGCTGCTGCGCGAAGCGGGAGCTAAGGACATAACGGTCGCGGATTATCTCGGCGTGGTGCACGCCGGGCGCGATGACCTCGGCGGGCCGGACTCGGACCTGCGCTGGGTGGCGCAGAACACCAATCCCGGCGGATACACCGGGACGCTGCGCGAGGCGCTGGCCGGAGCGGACGTGTTCATCGGCGTCTCCGCGCCGAGCATCCTCACCGGGGACGACATCGCGACGATGGCTCCCGACGCGATCGTGTTCGCGCTGGCGAACCCGGACCCGGAGGTGGATCCGGCGGCGGCGCAGGAGCACGCGGCGGTGGTCGCGACCGGCCGCAGCGACTTCCCGAACCAGATCAACAACGTACTGGCGTTCCCCGGGGTGTTCCGCGGGCTGCTGGACGCGCACGGCCACAAGGTTTCGCAGACGATGCTGCTGGCGGCGGCGCGCGCGCTGGCGGATGTGGTGAAGGAGGACGAGCTGAACGCGAACTTCATCGTGCCGTCCGTCTTCAACCCGGATGTGGCGCCGGCGGTGGCGGCGGCCGTCCGCGAGGCCGTGGACGGGAAGAAGTAGCCGGGAAGAAGCGGCCGGGACCGCGCAGGATGGCGACTCAGGCGTCCCACTGAATCCCGACTATCCGGTCATCAGAATTCTGATGACCGGATAGTCGGGATCGGTGATGTCCGCACGAGAGAGTGCGGCCAGGGACCGCGGCTACTGCTCGGGGATGAGCAGGACCTTGCCGGTCGTCGCGCGCGACTCGAGGGCCGTGTGCGCCGCCCCGGCCTCAGCGAGTGGGTAGCGGGAGCCGATCGTGATGCTGAGCGATCCGTCCGCGATCGCGCCGAGCAGCTCGCCGGTGCGCCATGCCAGCTCCTGCGGCTCCGCGACGTGGTGCTGGAGTGTCGGGCGGGTGACGAACAGCGAGCCTGCCGAGTTCAGTCGCTGGAGGTCGAACGGCGGGACCGGGCCGCTCGCCGCGCCGTACAGCGCCAGCAGGCCGCGCGGGCGCAGGGACCCCAGCGACGCGTCGAAGGTCGTCTTGCCGACGCCGTCGTAGACCACGTCGACGCCTCTCCTGTTCTCCGTCAGGTCGCGCACCGCGCCAGCCAGGTCGCCGACCTCGGTGTAGCGGATGATCTCGTCCGCGCCCACCGACCGCGCCAGCTCTTCCTTCTGCTTCGTGGACACCGTGCCGATGACCCGGCCGCCGCGTGCCTTGATCATCTGGGTGAGCAGCAGACCCATGCCGCCCGCCGCCGCGTGTACGAGCGCTGTGTCGCCCGCCTTGATCGGCCACGTCGAGGTGGTGAGGTAATGCGCCGTCAGGCCCTGGAGCATCGCCGCGGCCGCGGTCTCCAGCGGGATCTCGTCCGGGATACGCACTGCGCGGGCCGCCTCTACCAGCGTGTGCTGTGCGTAGGCGCCACTGACGCTGTCCACCGAGGCGACATGGTCGCCCACGTTGAACCCGGTCACGCCCTCGCCGACCGCCTCGACCGTGCCGGCGAACTCCGAGCCCGGCGTGAAGGGCAC
>Ga0134128_10012004_pt1 | contig 10323 bp, 9 predicted proteins | sample KB31754_FD_96462 | JGI IMG/M metagenome (GOLD analysis project Ga0134128, IMG submission 96462) | Terrestrial soil microbial communities with excess Nitrogen fertilizer from Kellogg Biological Station, Michigan, USA - KB3-175-4 | ecosystem: Environmental > Terrestrial > Soil > Unclassified ...
TCGTCATCGACATGCCAAACCTGCGTGGTCAAGGCGAGCGTTGCCGGCCCGCGTTTCGCGCGGACCGGCGAGCTCTAGGCAGCGTCAGCTCTTCTTTGGCAGCGCGAAGCAGTTGGCGCCGTTGGCGTTGCTCTTATCGAGCCAGACCGGCTGCGTGTAATATTCCAGGTTCTTGCTGCCGGGCTTCTCGCCGGATTGCAGGAGCGTCATCGCTGCCATCACGAGGTCGTGGCCCTGCTCGGTCGCCTTGTAGCTCAGGAATTTATAGAAATTGCCCGAATTCACCTGATCGCAATCGAGCTGCGAGCCCTCGCCCGATGCGTAGACCTTGACGTCATTGATCTTGCCGGCGTTGCGGATCGCCTGCGCGGCGCCCGATTCCATGATGCCCCAGAAGCCGATGCTGGCGCAGAGATCAGGATGCTGCTGGATCACCGTCGCGGTGACGTTGAGAGCGGTGTTGGCGTCCCAGTTCGCCGCCTGATTCGAGACGACCTTGATGTTGGGGTCCTTGTTCAGCACCTCCATGATGCCGCCGACCTGATCGACACTGGCGGCCGCGGTCAATTCGCCCTGCACGATCTGTACCTTGCCGGATTTTCCGGAACCGGTGCCGCACTGCTTGACGACGTCGGTCGCGAGCACCTTTCCGATCTCATGCCAATCGGCGCCGACAAACGCATCGGATTTATAGTTCGAGGACATGTTGATCTGGATGACATGGGTGCCCTGCTGCTCGGCGCGTTTCAGATCCTTCATCAAAAGCGTGACGCTCGGATTTTGCACGATCAGCACGTCCGGCTTCTGATCGACCAGCGCGGTGAGCGCCTGCTGCATCGCGGACGGATTGTTGTTGGGATCGCGCACCTCGAACTTCATGCCGCGCCATTCCGCCTCTTCCTTCAGCACGCGGCCCCACTCGTCCGAAAGCGGAACGCCGAGCGCGATCGGCAGGTAGGCGATCGTCTTGCCCTGCAGCGATTTGTCATAGGAAGCGCGGAGTTCGCGTGCGGTCTTGGTCCCGCTCGTATCCTGCGCGCCGGCCCACATCGGCAGCGCCGCCAGCGAGGCTGCCGCCAGCAACAACGTCCAGATCTTGCTCGTCTTCATCACTTCCTCCTCGGCTTTTTTGCTTGGTTCAGTCGTTGATGTCGTGGAAATCGATCAATCGCCCTGCCGCGCGGTCTCCTCATCGCGGGGATGCAGCCAGTTGTCGAGCACGATGGCCGCAAGCAGCACCACGCCCTTGATGATGTTCTGCACCTCGGTGTTGACGTCCATGATGGTGAAGGCGTTGAGCAGCGTGCCGATCAGGACGCAGCCGACCACGACACTGAATACGCTGCCGCGGCCTCCGATGAGGCTGATGCCGCCGATCACCACGACCAACACCACGTCGAAGATCATGGTGCCCTGCGTGATCGCCATCTGCATGCTGCCGGTCGTGCCGACCCAGACGAAGCCCGCGATCCAGGCGAGGAAGGCAACCAGTACATATTCGAGCACGATCAGCGGGCGCAGCGCGACGCCGGAAAGCCGCGCCGCTTCGGGATTGTCGCCCTGGGCGTAGATGAAGCGGCCGATCGAGGTGCGCGACAGGAACAGATGCATGGCAATCGCGGCCACCGCGAAAACCAGGATCGGCACGGGAATGCCGAACAGATGTCCGGCGCCCAGGAACATCAGCCCGGGCGCATCCTTCGGCGCATAAACGACCCAGGCCGGCGCAAACCAGAAGGCGAGCCCGTAAATGACAAATCCCGCGGCCAGCGTCACAAACAGCGGCGGAGCCTCGATAAAGGCGACCATGACGCCATTGATCATGCCGATCGACATCGTCAGCGCGAGCGCCAGCAGCACGGCAAGCGGCACCGACATGCCCTGCTGCATCTCGATCAGCGCGATCGACCAGGAACCCGCCATGATCGCGACTTCGCTGAGGTCAATGCCGCGGCTGATCACGATCAGCCCCATGCCGAGGCCAAGCACGCCGAGAATCGAGATGCTGCGCAGCAGATTGAGCAGGTTCGAAACCGTGGCAAAGCCGTTCAGGGTCACGCCGAACACGATCAGGAGCACAATCGTGATCGCGAGCACGATCTGTTCCTGATTGGTCTTGCCGAAACGGAAGCGGGGAAGCGAGGAAGCGGCAGGCAGCTCTTCTGCGTGCTGCTCAAAGCCAGGCGACGGCAAAGGCGAACGCATAAGCTTCCTCCGGAATATTTTACCGGAGTTTAGGTGCGGCCGTCAGGCTTCGTCAAATTGATTTCGCGCCAAGCGACCAGATTGGCATCCGACAACTTGCGGCCGCACTTCCACGAAGCGGAATTAAACATCGCGCACTGCTATGCGGAGCGCCGGTTCCCGTCTTCGTGCGCAATACACAACTTCTGGTCGTTTTCCGCCGCCATTCATTTGGCCGATTTCGCTGCCCGTTGTAGAACCTCTCACCTTTTTTTGTTTGCCAGCCATGCAAGGCCATTTCATGCGACCGTCGTTCGAGGTTCTTCTGTTGTCGTCGGTGATGTCAGCGGTCTCGCCTGCCGCGCTTGCCCAGTCCGGAACGACGGCGCCGCTCCAATATACCAAGCAGGGATGGACCGCCGACGAACGCCAGGCTTTCTATACGACCAGCCAGGGATCGCACATGATGCCGTATTCCTGGTACAAGGCGCTGCGGCGTCTCGATGTCGACGAACCATTCGGCGGCGATCAGTTGCAGCGCTACGGCTATCTGCCGAACGAAAAGTCCAAACTCAATCCGGAAGGATTGCCGGTCGGCTTTGCCATCGACGGCGATGCCGCAACCGGCCAGCTCGGCATGACCTGCGCGGCATGCCACACCGCCGAGATCGAGTATCAGAAGAACGGCGCGACCCAGCGGCTGCGCATCGACGGCGCACCGGCGACCGCGAATTTCCAGCTCTTTCTCACCGATCTGACGGCGGCAAGTCGGGCGACGCTCTCGGACGCCGACCGCTTCCAGAAATTCGCCCGCGCGGTGCTGGGCTCACGTTATTCGGCGACCCGGGCCAACGCGCTGAAGGGCGAGTTCGGCGACTGGGTCAAGCAGTTCGGCGAGTTCATGGACAAGAGTCTGCCCGCAGCGCCCTGGGGCCCGGCGCGGCTCGATGCGTTCGGCATGATCTTCAACCGCGTCGCCGGCAAGGACCTGAACATTCCCGCCAACATCAAGGTCGCGGACGCGCCGGTCAGCTATCCCTTTCTCTGGAATGCGTCGCGGCAGGACAAGACGCAGTGGAACGGCGGCGTTCCCAACGGCCTCTATATCAACGCGCTCGGTCGCAACACCGGCGAGGTATTCGGCGTGTTCGCCGACTTCGGCCCGAAGAAATTGCCGAGCCTGCCCGGCGGCCCCACGCTGATCGATTTCCACAACAACTCGGTGAGGTATGACGGCCTGCAGACGCTGGAAGAGAAGATCGCCGCCCTGAAGCCGCCGCCCTGGCCGTTCGATCTCGATCAGGATCTGGTCGACAAGGGGCGCATCCTGTTCGCGCAATATTGCGGGAGCTGTCACGAGGAGCGGCGGCTGCCGCAGGGCACCTGGTACACGCCAGTCAAGGCCGTCGGCACCGACGAAAAGATGTTCAGGAATTCACTGCGGAGATCGGACTCCGGCATTCTCGAGGGCGCGTTGTCGCCCAACCCGCCGGGTTCACGTCTCGCCAAGGACGAACTGACGGTCAACATTCTCGCCACCACGGTGCTCGGCGCGCAGCTCGCCGCAACCTTCCCGATCCCGCCAAAACTGCCGATCGATTTCGATCACGGTCCGTGGCGCGCGATCAGCCTCGATCTTGTCGACCTTCTCGCCAACGGGCAAACCACGCCTTCGCTCGCCAGTCTGCTTGATCCCAGGACACGCGACGACCTGAAGGCGCACATCAACGATCGCCTCGCCAACATGTTCAAGCCGCCCGCGCCCGACGCGGCTGCGGCCTACGAATCGCGGGTGCTACACGGCATCTGGGCGACCGCGCCTTATCTGCACAACGGATCGGTGCCTAGTCTCTGGGAACTCCTGCTGCCGCCGGAACAGCGATCGCCATCCTTCATGGTCGGCAGCCGGAAATTCGATCCGAAGAACGTCGGCTACGTGACCAACGAGTCGCCCTACAAGGACGGCACGCTGGTGGCGGGTTCGGGCGCGCAGCTCGGCAACAGCAATGCCGGCCATGATTATGGTCGCGAGATGAACGACGATCAACGCAAGGCGCTGCTGGAGTATCTGAAGCAGCTTTAGGCACCGTCATTGCGAGCGAAGCGAAGCAATCCCATCTGGCCACTTGCGGAGATATGGATTGCTTCGTCGCTCCTCGCAATGACGAGGAGACCGAATGTCTAAGCGTTTTTCAGCGCGACGCGGAATTCCGCTTCGGTCTTGGCCTTGACCTCGTCCAGCGTGACGCCATCGGCAAGCTCGATCAGCGCCATGCCGTTGCTGCCGTGCTTGTCGATGGTGAACACCGCAAGATCGGTCACCACCATGTCGACCACGCGCTCGCCGGTCAGCGGCAGGTTGCACTGCTTCAGGAGCTTGGGGCCATCCTTGGCGGAATGCTCCATCACCACGACCACGCGCTTGACGCCGGCGACGAGGTCCATCGCGCCGCCCATGCCCTTCACCATCTTGCCGGGGATCATCCAGTTGGCGAGGTCGCCATTCTGCGCCACCTGCATCGCGCCGAGGATGGAGAGATCGATATGGCCGCCGCGCACCATGCCGAACGAATCCGAGCTGGAAAAATAGCTGGTCGTCGGCAATTCGCTCACGGTCTGCTTGCCGGCGTTGATGAGGTCGGCGTCTTCTTCGCCTTCATAGGGAAACGGCCCCATGCCGAGCATGCCGTTCTCGCTCTGGAGCTGAACGTCCATGCCCTGGGGAATGAAGTTCGACACCAGCGTCGGAATGCCGATGCCGAGATTGACGTAAAATCCGTCCTGCAACTCCTTGGCGGCGCGGGCGGCCATCTGTTCGCGGGTCCAGGCCATCTTGGTTCTCCTGATCCTGAAATGCTTAAGCCGCCGGACGCGGGCGGATGTTGCGGAACTCGATACGCTTGCGGCCGGTGCCGACCTCGATCAGGCGTTTGACGAAAATGCCGGGCGTGTGGATGTGATCGGGATTGAGCTCGCCGGCAGGCAGGAGATGCTCGACCTCGGCGACGGTGACCTTGGCCGCGGTCGCCATCATCGGGTTAAAATTGCGCGCGGTCTTGCGGTAGATCAGGTTCCCGGCGGTGTCGCCCTTCCAGGCGTGAACGATGGCAAGGTCGGCAAACAGCCCGCGTTCCATCAGATATTTCTCGCCGTCGAACTCGCGCACTTCCTTGCCTTCGGCGATCAGCGTGCCGACGCCGGTCTTGGTGAAGAAGGCGGGAATGCCGGCGCCGCCCGCGCGAATGCGCTCGGCGAGCGTTCCCTGCGGGTTGAATTCGAGTTCCAGCTCGCCCGCGAGGAATTGCTGCGCGAACAGCTTGTTCTCGCCGACATAGGAGGAAATCATCTTCTTGATCTGCCGCGTCTCGAGCAGACGGCTCAGTCCGATGCCGTCGACGCCCGCATTGTTCGAGACCACCGTCAGGTTCTTCACGCCGGAATCGCGGATCGCATCCGACAAGGTGTCGGCAATGCCACAGAGGCCAAAGCCGCCGGACATGATCATCATGCCATCCTTGAGAACGCCAGCGAGGGCGGATTTCGCGTCGGGATAAACCTTGTTCATGGAATCAATGACCTGATGGAAGAAAGAGGCCGGATGGGCTCATTGGGCGGATTATTAGGCGAAACCTTCGCAAGGCGTCAATGACGGACGACCGCGCCGTTCCCGGCCTTAAGGATGAGATCGAGGTCCCCCGGGCCGGCCTTGAAAGCGTCAAGAAAACCGAGCAAGTTGCTGATATTGGCGAGGGTCCCGGCGCACCCCGCCCATCCCGTTCAATCGCGATCCGACCGGTCAAGCCTATCAACATATGGCAATGACGATGGCCCAACGGATGAAGCGGCTGGGGACGCCGATCGCGGCCTTGTTCGGCCTGGCGCTTGTCGCCATGATCATCAGCTCCTGGCTGATCAACCGCGATAGCCTGCGGCAGGCGGTGGAGGCGCAGATCCGCGCGGTCACCGGCCTCGACCTCACAGTCAAGGGTCCGATCGACGTCTCCGTGTTCCCGGGCAGCTATGTCTCGTTTCATGACGTCGGATTGAAGGGCAGCGCGGACAATGAGCCTGCGCTGCGCGTCGACGTGCTCACCGCGAATTTGCGGCTGCTGCCGCTGCTCTTGCAGCGGTTCGAGATCGCCGATCTGATGATGCTGCGCCCGCAGATCCATGTGAAGCGCGAGGCCGACGGCGAGAGCAACTGGACACCGTTCATTCAGACCATCGCGCGCACGATGAAACCCGGCGCCGACAACCAGGTGTCGTTCTCCGAAATCCGCATCCAGGACGGCGTGCTCACCTATGAGGATGCCGGCAATCGAACCACCGAAAAGCTCGACGACATCGATCTGTCGCTGGCATGGCCCTCGATTTCACGCTCTTTCGCCGTCACCGGGCAATTCGACTGGCGCGGCGAGCGCGTCGACGGCGCGATCAGCGTCTCGGACTTCGTCGCCGCACTCTCGGGCGACCGCTCCGGGTTGAAGGCGCGGCTGTCGAGCGCGCCGCTCAAGCTCGCCTTCGACGGCTCCGTCGCAAACCGCACCAGCGCATTGATGGAGGGCACGCTCACCATCGATAGTCCGTCGCTGCGCAATGCGCTGCAATGGATGGGCCAGGCGCCGCCCGGCGCCGGCGGCTTCGGCCGCTTCGCGCTCAAGGCGCGGGCCAATGTCGTTGGCGCCTCGATCGCGCTCACCAATGTCAATGTCGAGCTTGACGGCAATGTCGCCGAGGGCGTGATGACCTACGCCAATAACGGGCGCCAGACGCTGCAGGCGACACTCGCCGCCGATGCGCTCGACTTCACGCCCTACATCTCCACGTTCCGCCTGCTCGCAAGCGGCGCACGCGACTGGAACCGGCAGATGTTCGACCTCAACGCGCTATCGACCACCGACCTCGACATGCGCTTGTCCGCGGCGAAAGTGACCGTGGGTTCGTCAAAGCTCGGCCGCACCGCGTTCGGCGCAAACTTGCGCGCCGGCGCGCTGGCGCTCTCGGTCGGCGAGGCGCAGATCTATGGCGGCATCGCTAAGGGCTCGGTCGGGATCGCGCGCTCCGACACGGTCGCCGACGTCAAGGCGCAGTTCCAATTCCAGGACGTCGACCTGCAGGCCTGCGCCAGCGAGCTGTTCGGCATCAATCGTCTTTCCGGCCGCGGCAATCTCAACGTCTCGCTGGTCGCATCGGGATCGAGCCCGTTCGGGCTCATGCAATCGCTCGACGGCACCGCGACGCTGACCGGCCATGACGGCGCGATCTCGGGCATGAATATCGAGCAATTCCTCAAGCGCCTGGAACGCCGGCCTCTATCGGGCGCCGGCAGCTTCCGCAACGGCTCGACGCCCTTTGCCAACCTGACCGTCTCGCTGAAATTCGCCGACGGCATCGCCGCCACCGAGGACGTGCATATGGAGAGCCCCACCTCGCGCGTTACGGTGACGGGCACGGCCTCCGTGCCCTCCCGCGAGTACGACCTCAAGGGCGTCGCGAGCCTGATGTCGAATGGCGCGAGCAGCTTCGACCTGCCGTTCGTGGTGCAGGGACCATGGGACGATCCGCTGGCCTATCCGGAGGTGGACAGCCTGATCAAACGCTCGACCGTCACCGCGCCGTTGCTTGACGCGCTGAAGGATCGCACCACACGTGACGCGGTGCAGTCCGTGCTGGAGCGCCTCTCAGGCGGTAAAAAGGTGACGCTGCCCGATCCCGCTGCGCCGGCTGCTCCCGTGCCGGCTGCCAAACCAAATTGACAAGCCGAATTGAGGCTTTCACGTCGTCACGAGAACAACATCCCCAAAACGAGGATGGCCCCCTTTCGGGAGCCATCCTGCATCAGTCGTCCCAGTAATGGTCGTCAGTCGTCCCAGTAGTGGTGACGCTTGATGATGACCGTGCGGTCGCCATCGTGGTGATACCAGCCGCGATGCCAGCCGCGGTCGTGTCCGTAAAACCCGACCCGAGGGCCGTGGTCGTAGCCGCGGTAGTAGTCGCGGTCGCTGCCGACGCGGAAGCTGAATCCCTCGGCACTTGCCACGGTAGGCGCAGCAACCGCGATGGTCGCCAGCGCAGCGAGAACGCAAGAAAGCTTTCTCATTCGCTTCTCCTATCGTTGTTGCGCAGGGAGGGCAACGTACGGGCCATCCCGACGTTCCGCGGAGAAGTCCGGAACTTTCTTGAACGGATGTTCAGTGAGGAACAGCGGTCGGTGGCCCCGTAAGAGAGCCCTTGTGCCGGTCGGTTGTGCATACGGTAAAGCGCGGGTTTTCTTTAGCTCTCAAGGTTGTATGCCTGTGCAGCTCCGAAGGTCCGTTCGGCACGTTTCGTGATTTTAGTACGCAGAGGCTCCATGAAGCGCACGTGGACGATCATTGGCGTTGCTGACGTCCGCAAGAGCTTCAAATGGTACCAGTCGCTACTTGGGCTGCCGGAGACGGTTCCTGCCCATGACTATTTCGGGCAAATCGTGGACTCCGATGGAACGGTCTTGCTCTGCCTGCACGCATGGGGTGCCCACGAGCATCCCTCGTTGAAAAGTCCCCACGACGCCAAGCCCGGTAACGGCCTTCTGCTCTTCTTCCGCGTCGACGACTTTGACCTTGCCTTGCGAAGAACGCGGGCGCTCGTCAGCCGGCTGGAAGAAGAGCCCCATCTGAATCCGAACACTGGAACGTCGGAGTTTTCGCTCCGCGATCCTGACGGATATTACGTCACGATCAGCGCGCTTGATCCGAAATGACGGTTGTCCGTTCTTGCAGCGACGGGCAAATCACTTCGATTTATCAGAAGACAATGTCAAGCCTTCCTGCAAAAAAAATATCTCTTCCGTTTTTCGGAAACATATGTTTGTCTAGCCGCATCCCGCTGCCGCCTGAGGGACGTATCGCGATCGTCACGGACGTAAGGCAACGGGATGCGATGGACGCGGAGGTGTTCAGCGCGCAATGCGCGCGGACGAGGATGCCTTCACGGACGGCGAAATCGTGTGGTCCTGATCTCCCGACGCTGAGATCAAGTTTCGCAGCGCGCGAAACGATGGAGGCTATCAAGCCCGGCACTCCAGGGAGAGCGCGTATAAGCCGTAAAACCATTGCGCAGGGAATGCCGGTTGTTCCGGCCTTACCCCTGGTGACTGCCGCCTGCTTTCCTTGTTGCAGGCGGGCCATGGGTGCGGCCTGCATCCGGCATTCCCTGTGCCCTCTTTTTCTTGAGGGACAATGATTGCAGCAACTCGGGCAAATCCTGCCGCGGGAATGTGGAATCGCGTCTCAACTTTCGTCATCCCGGGGCGACGCGCAAGCGTCGAGCCCGGAATCCATAACCACAGCCGTGGGCTATGGATTCCGGGCCTGCGTGCTAAGCACGCATCCCCGGAATGACGATGGAGACAGAGAAATGCAAACGGCGAAACGTCGCGCGATGAATCGGTCCATCGCGAGCATCGATCCATGCACGATCGGAATGGCATCCTGCGTCAACGCGTCTCGGTGGAATCATCGGGCTGGGCTAGTCTTTCACCCAACCGGTTAAAAAGATCGGCAATTCCAAGGAGAACGATGTGAGATCAAAGGTATTCGGTGCGCTTTCACTCGCGGTCGCGGCGGTCGGGCTGTTTGCCGTCACGGCGCCCGCGTTCGCCCAGCAGAAGACCATCACGGTCTGGTGGGGCAAGGGCTTCTACAAGTCCGAGGACGACGCGCTGCTCGACACGATCAAGAAATTCGAAGCCAAGACCGGCATCAAGGTCGAGCTGTCGCAATACGCCATCCAGGACATGATCCCGAAGACGGTGGCCGCGCTGGATTCCGGCACGGTGCCGGACGTCGCCTATTCCGACACCTATGACGTGCAGGCGCAGGGCAAGTGGGCCTATGAAGGCAAACTCGAGGACCTCTCGGATGTCATGACGCCGATCCAGGACCGATTCGCGCCGAACACGCTGGAGGCGTCGAAGCTCTATGACAACGTCGCCAAGAAGAAATCCTACTACGGCTTCCCGCTGAAGCAGCAGAGCATGCACGTGCAGATCTGGAAGGACCTGCTGGCGAAAGCGGGCTACAAGCAGGAAGACATTCCGACCGACTGGACAGGCTACTGGACGTTCTGGTGCGACAAGGTGCAGCCGGCGATCCGCAA
>Ga0134128_10012005_pt1 | contig 10322 bp, 3 predicted proteins | sample KB31754_FD_96462 | JGI IMG/M metagenome (GOLD analysis project Ga0134128, IMG submission 96462) | Terrestrial soil microbial communities with excess Nitrogen fertilizer from Kellogg Biological Station, Michigan, USA - KB3-175-4 | ecosystem: Environmental > Terrestrial > Soil > Unclassified ...
AGGGTTTCGCGGGGCATGCGGCCAGGCCGCGTGCACTGCCCCCTGCTGTTCTTCGCGGCGGGCCGCAACGACCTCGGTCTGGACGAGCTGCTGGAGAACTGGCGGCAATACCTCGACGGCCCGATCCAGGCCATTGAGCTGGATTGCGCTCACCAGTACATGCTGTTGCCCCAGATCGTTTCGCAAATTGGACCAGAGCTCTCGGACGCAATGGCGCGGTGCTAGCAGCGAAGGACAATTCGTGATGGTGCTCGACGGCTTCAGGTCCTGCGTTGCCCGGATGCCAGAGGCGATCGCCGTGCAGGACGGTGACCTGCGGCTCACGTACCGGCAGCTGGCCGGGCACGCCTCCGGCCTGGCGGCCGGGCTGACCCGACGTGGCGTCGCGCGGGACGACGTGGTCGCCGTCTACGCCAACAGGTCGGCCGAACTTGTCGTCGCCGAACTCGCGGTCCTGCTGGCCGGCGCCGCTTACCTGCCGCTCGATCCCGCCCATCCGGCCACGCGGATCAGCGAACTGATAGCGCTGTCCGGCGCGGTTGTCGTCGTGAGCACCGGCCCGCTGATGTCCGATGATGCGCTGCACGGTCACGATCTTGAGGTCGTTGACTTGACCGAGCTACCGGCGGAGCCGCTCACGGCGCCGGCCACGCTCGCCGATGCGACACTCGCCTACGTGATCTTCACGTCGGGCTCAACGGGCCGGCCAAAGGGCGTCGCGGTCAGCCACGGCAACCTCGCGAACCTCATGCGCTGGCGCCAGAAGGCCTACCCTCTGGGTCCGCGAGACCGGGCGATGCTGATGAGCAGTCCCGGATTCGACGCGTCGGTCTGGGATACCTGGGCCATCCTGGCCGTCGGCGGCACGCTGGTGATACCGCCAGCCGAGGTGCGCACCTCGGCGCCGGTCCTCGTCGCCTGGCTGGCCGACGAGCGGATCACCTCGACGCTCCTGCCCACGCCGCTGGCCGAGGCGGTGCTCGATGAGCAGTGGCCGTCGCACGCCGCGCTCAGGGTGATGCATACGGGCGGCTCGGCGCTCCTGCGCGGCGTTCCCGCTGGCCTGCCATTCACGTTGGTCAACCTGTACGGGCCAACCGAATGCACGGTGGCCGTGACCAGCACTCCGGTCGGGCCGGGCGGCCCGGTGCCACCCCCGATCGGCTCTCCCATCGACGGCGTACGGTGCTATGTGCTCGATGGCCTAGATCCGGTGCCTGACGGCGAAGCCGGCGAGCTGTGCCTGGCCGGCGACTCGGTGGCGCGCGGCTACCTAGGCGACCCAGCCATCACTGCCCGGTCCTTCGTGCCCGACATCGCGGTCCCCGGGCAGCGGATGTACCGAACCGGTGACAAGGTCCGGCACCGGCCGGATGGCTCCTACGAATACCTCGGCCGGATCGACGATCAGGTCAAGATCCGGGGATTCCGGATAGAACCGGGCGAGGTGGCCGCGGTGCTGCGCCGGCATCCGGCGGTCAGGGAGTCATTCGTGGCCGCCGAACGATCGGGGGCGGGTTCCGCTGACCCGCGGCTGATCGGCTACGTGGCCGCGGACGCCACGCCCGCCGAGCTGATCGAGTTCGCCGCGTCCCGGTTGCCCTATTACATGGTGCCTGCCGCGATCGTCGTGCTTCCGGGACTCCCGCTCACGCCCAGCGGCAAGGTCGATCGCACCGCGTTGCCGGTACCTGACCGCGCGGCCGCCAGCCTGACCGACGTGGTCGCGGCGCCGTTGCGTACGCCGACCGAGCGTGCGCTGGCGGGGATCGTGGCGCGGCTGCTTGGAGGAATGCCGGTCGGTGCGCGGGATGACCTCTTTGCTCTGGGAGTCAATTCGCTGCTGGTCGGGCGGCTGGCTTCGCAGATTGCCGCTGAGCTGGCGGTCACGGTGAGCCTGGCTGATGTGTACCGGGCTCCGATGGTGTCGGCGATCGCAGCCATGGTTGACGAGCGGGCTGGGCCGGGGGTCACGGGGCCGGCCGCGGAGCTGGATTCGCCGCCGCCGATGCCGTCCGGGCTGCCGGTACGCCAGGATCCGCGGGACCGGCCGGTCCCGCTGTCGTGGCAGCAGCGGCGAATCTGGTTTTTCGAGCAGCTAGCGCCGGGCAATCTGGCCTATACGACTCAGGCCACCGTGTCGTTGCGAGGCGAAGTGAATACCGGGGCGCTGCGGGCGGCCCTCGATGAGATCGTGCTCAGGCATGAGATCTTGCGGACCGCGTTGGTCACCGTGGACGGGGTTGCGATGCAGCAACTGGTCCCGGACGTGACGGCGCCGCTGCGGGTGCTAGACGTGCCGGCCGGGCAGGCGCAGGACGTTATCGCCGCCGAGTTCCGCAAGCCGTTCGACCTGACCAGGCCGCCGCTAGTTCGCTGGGTGCTGGTGCGGCACGGCGATGGCGAGAACACGCTCGTCTGCGCGGAGCACCACATCGTGCATGACGGCTGGTCGCAGGGCGTACTGCTGTCGGAGCTTGGCGTTCTTTACCAGGCGTTCGCGGCCGGCGCGGGCTCGCCGCTGACTGAGCCTGCCGCCCAGTACGCGGATTACGCACTGTGGCAGCGGCAGTGGATGCAGGGCGAGGTCCTGAAGGCGCAGGTGGACCACGGGACCGCCATGCTCGCCGGAGCACCCCACGTCCTGGAGCTTCCCGCCGATCACCCCCGGCCGGCGGTCAAGAGCTTCCGCGGTGCCGCGCCCCGGATCGAGGTTCCGGTCGAGCTGTCCCGCGCGCTGCGCTCGTTCAGCCGTGCGCACCGGGTCTCGCTGTTCGCGACCATGTACGCCGGGTTCGCGGCGCTGCTGTACCGGTACACCGGTCAAGAGGACATGCTCGTGGGCACTGGTGCGGCGAACCGCAGCCTGCCCGAGCTGCAGCACGTGCTCGGCATCATCGTCAACACCCTGGTCCTGCGGACTCAGGTGTCGGCCGCGATGTCGTTCACCGACCTGCTCGGCCACGTGCAGCAGACCGTCGTCGACACGCTGTCCTGGCCAGATATCCCGGTGGACGCCCTCATCGACGCGATCGGCCCGGTCCGCGATGCCTCCAGGACGCCGCTGTTCCAGGTCATCTTCACGTTCCATGACTCCGCCGTGCCTGACGTGGACTTCGGCGGGCTCACTGGCTCCGTCACCGAGCACGCGAGCGGCGCGTCCATCTGCGACCTCAACGTCATGGTGGTACCAAGGGCCGCGCAGCGGCTCGGCCGCGAGGCCAGGCCCGAGGATGACGCCCTGACCTTAGTCTGGGAGTACTCCACCGACCTGTTCGACGAATCGACCATGACCCGGATGGCCGGGCACTACCTGAACCTGCTAACCGATGCCCTGGCCACGCCATCGACCCAGATCGGCGACCTGCGCCTGCTCGCCGACTCCGAACTGGCCCTGCTCGACTCCTGGAGCCGCGGCCAGTCGGCCGCCGACGGCTACCCGGCCGACGCGACCATCCCCGCGTTGTTCGCCGCCCAGGTCGCCGCGAACCAGGACGCCACCGCACTGGTCTGCGACGGCATCACGATCACCTACGCCGAACTTGACCGGCGCAGCAACGCGCTGGCCTGGCTGCTGCGCCGCCGCGGCGTGAGCACGGACACGCCGGTCGCCGTGGCAATCGAGCGCGGTGCCGACCTCATTGCCGCGCTGCTGGCTGTGCTGAAGGCCGGCGGTGCCTATCTCGCGGTTGATCCCGCCAGTCCCCCGCCGCGCATCGCCGCCATGATCGCTGCCGCCGGCGCCCGGCTCGCGCTCGCCACCGGTGCCACCAAAGCCGCGATGACCCAGCTAGAGGGCGTGGAGGTCGTCGATGTCGGCCCCGTGCTGACCGACACCGTGCTGGCCGACACCGTGCTAGCCGACACCGTGCTAGCCGACACCGTGCTGGGGTCAGGCCGTACCGCCGACGAGCAAGCGGCACCTCCTGATACGGCCCAGCCGTCGAGCCTGGCCTACATCTCCTTCACCTCGGGCTCAACCGGCGTGCCCAAGGGGGTGGCGATTCCGCAGCGCGGTGTCATCCGGCTGATCAGCGACCCTACGTTCGCCTCGCTTGGTCCCGGCGAGCGGCTGCTCCACCTGGCCCCGGTGGCTTTCGACGCCTCCACGCTGGAGATCTGGGGTGCGTTGCTGACCGGCGGCACGATCGTGGTCGCGCCGCCGGGCCCGCTGAGCCTGGCCGCGATCTCAGCGCTGCTGCGCACCGCCGGCGTAACGGTGAGCTTCCTGACCACCGGGTTGTTCAACCAGCTGGCCGAGACCAACCTCGACGCGATCGCCGGCGTGCCCCTCCTGCTGATGGGCGGCGAGGTACTCAGTCCTGACACGGCGCGCGCCGTGCTGGTCGCCCGCCAGGGGCGGACTCTGGTCCACTGCTACGGACCAACCGAGAACACCACCTTCACCACCTGCGGTGTGATGACCCAGGGCCAGATCGGACGGACAGTGCCCATCGGCCGCCCCATCCAGTACACGACCGTGCGCATCCTCGACAACCGCGGCCGGCCGGTTCCGGTCGGCGTGGCCGGAGAGCTGTACACCGGCGGGGACGGCCTGGCCCGAGGCTACGCCGGCAACGCCGCCGCCACCGCCCGGGCGTTCGTGCCCGACGCCTCCGGAGACGGCAGCCGCCAGTACCGGACCGGAGACCTGGCCCGGTGGCGCGCCGACGGCACCATCGAGTTCCTCGGGCGCGCCGACGACCAGGTCAAGATCCGGGGGTTCCGGGTCGAGCCCGGCGAGGTCGCCGCTGTCCTGCGCGCCCACCCGGCCGTGCGCGAAGCGGTCGTCGTGGTAGCCGGCGAAGGCGCGCAACGGCACCTCGTCGGCTACGTCACCCCCGACGACGGTTACGACACTGCCGCGCTGCGGCCAGCACTCCTGCGGGACTACCTCGCCCAGCGGCTACCCGGCTACCTCGTGCCTGCCGGCTTCAGGGCCCTCGACCAGTTTCCGCTCAACTCCAGCGGCAAGATCGACCGGTCCGCCTTGCCCGCACCAGAACGCGACACCCGCGGGCCCGCCACGCCACCGCGCGGCCCCGTCGACGAACGGCTGGCCGAGATCTGGGCGGAACTGCTGCCCTCGGACAGCATCGGCGACGAGATCGTGCGCGAGGACAATTTCTTCGCGCTCGGCGGCAACTCCCTGCTGGCGACACGCCTGATATTCCGCATCGGTGAGGAGTTCGGCGTCGAACTGGGACTGGCCACGTTCTACGACGCGCCGACGCTCGCCGCCTGCGCCACCGCCATCGACGCGGCGCGCACCCAGGCAGCACCATCGACCATCCGCCGCACTAACTGGAAAGCGTATCGCGTGACTGACTTGGGAGGCTGATCGTGGCTAAGTACGAGTTTCCCGCCTCGCTCGCCCAGCGGTGGATGTGGCTGCTGGCCGAGATGGACCCCGGTGAGCCCACCTATAACATCCCCTGGGCGCTGTGGCTGGACGGCGTGCTGGACGTCAGCGCACTGCAGCAGGCCTGGGACGCCGCGCTGGTCAGGCACGAGGCGCTGCGTACTACTTTTCGAAACGCGTCCGGCGTACCCGTGCAGGTAGTCGGTGACGAGCCAGACCCATGGCCGCTCGTGGCTACCTCGGTGGAGCACCTGGCGACCGACGAGCGCGAGCCTGCCGCCCTGGCGATGATCCGCGATCTCGCCCGCATTCCCTTCGACCTGGCGACCGGGCCGCTGGTGCGCACCGCCCTGATCCGCCTCGCGCCGGAATCTCACGTGCTGGCCGTCATAATGCACCACATCGTCGCTGACGGCTGGACGTTCCGGATCCTGTTCGGCGAACTGTCGGCGGACTACGAGGCGATCGGCAGTGGCGGTGGCCCGGTGGCCATCGAACCGCCGATCCAGTACGTGGACTTTGCCATCTGGCAAACCGAGCACGCGCAGGACGGCGGGTATACGGCGGCCGAGCGCTTCTGGCGGGCCGAGCTGGCCGATGCCCCTGCGCCGCTGGCGTTACCCGCGGATGCGCCTTATCCGGCGCGCCAGGCCTTCACCGGCCAGGCCGTCACCACCACGATCGACCCGGGCCTGGTCGACCAGCTCAGAAAGCTCGCGACCGAGCATGAAACCACGTTGTTCGCCGTTCTGCTCGCCGCCTATTCGGTCGGGCTGCTGCGGCTGACCGGCAGCGACGATCTGCTCATCGCGGTGCCGATGGCTGCCCGGGTCAGACCAGAAACCGCGTCAGTGGTCGGGTTGTTCATGAATACCGTCGTGATCCGCGTCCGGATTGACACCGATGGGACGCTGGGCGATCTGCTGCGATCGGTCCACACCGCGACGGTGCGGGCCATGGCCCAGCAGGATCTGCCGTTCGCCAGGGTCGTCGAACTGGTCAAGCCCAAACGCGACCAGGCCCGGCTCCCCCTCGTCCAGGTGATGTTCGCGATGGAGGAATCGTTGACGCTCCCGGACCGCGGCGGGCTGCGCTGGCGCCCGGAGATGGTGGAAATCGACACGGTCAAGTTCGAGATCGAGCTGGCTGTCACCGACGCGCCGACCGGCACGCAGCTGCGGATCGCCTACAACACCGCGCTGTTCGAGCCGGCTACAGCCCAGCGGCTGGCCAGGAACCTGCGTACGGTGCTCGCCCACATGGCGGCTAAGCCAACGGCTAGGACCAGTGATCTCTTCGTCCTGGAAGAAGGCGAAGCCGCCGCGCTCGCGCAGTGGAATGCCACGGCGAAACCGTCGCCGACTGGCGACGACGTGACGCTTCGCGACCTGTTCGAGCGACAGGCGAGACAAACGCCCGATGCCATCGCCGTGGCAGGCGACGAGGGCAAGCTCAGCTACGCACAGCTTGACAGCACCGCCAACGTGATCGCCCGCCGGCTGATCGCGGAGGGAGTGGGCAGCGAGTCGGTGGTCGCCGTCGTGGCCGAGCGTTCGGCCGACCTGATCACCGCCCTGCTTGGGGTAGTCAAGACCGGCGCCGCGTTCCTGCCCTTGGATCCGGAGTACCCCGCAGAGCGGCTCGCGTACATGCTCGCGGACTCGAGAGCCCGGGTCGTGCTCGCGCAGCGGCAGCTCGGTGATCTGCTGCCGCAGGCCGGCCCGCCGGTCTTGTACACCGATGACGCACCGACCTGGCCGGTGAGCACCACCGACGGCGGCAGGCCGGCCTTGCGCGCGGACAACGCCGCCTACCTGATCTACACCTCGGGCTCGACCGGTCGTCCGAAGGGCGTCATCAACACCCATCGTGGCCTGCTCAACCGCCTTGACTGGATGCGGTCAGCGCTCTGTTTCGACGCGGCCGACGTGCTCCTGCACAAGACCTCGGTCAGCTTCGATGTAGCGGTGTGGGAGTTCTTCCTGCCGTTGACTACCGGTGCCAGCCTGGCATTGGCCCGGCCAGGCGGCCATCGCGATCCCGGTTACCTGCGCGGGGCGATCGCGGCGCACGGAGTTACCGTCCTGCATTTCGTCCCTTCCATGCTGACCTCGTTCCTTGCCGATACCGAGACGGATGGCCGAGCCGCTTTCGCCACGCTGAAGCGGATCGTGTGCAGCGGCGAGGAACTGCCGGTCGGGCTCGCTCGCCGTTGCCTGGAAGCACTGCCGGGGGTAAGCATTCAGATCACCTACGGTCCGGCCGAGGCGGCGATCAGCGTCACTACCTGGCAGGCCACGCCGGATTCACTGGCGGGCCGGTCGCGCGTTCCCATTGGCGGGCCGGTGAGCAACGTCCAGGTCCACATCCTCGACAGCGAGCTTCGGCCTGTGCCGATCGGTGCGGTCGGCGAGCTGTACCTCGGTGGTGTCCAGGTCGGACGCGGCTACCACCGGCGACCGGCACTCACCGCGCAACGGTTCGTGCCGGACCCCTTCGGCCCGGCCGGCTCAAGGCTCTATGTCACCGGCGACTACGGCCGCTGGCGTCCTGACGGCACGATCGAGTTCATGGGCCGGATCGACGGCCAGATCAAACTGCGCGGCATGCGGATAGAACTCGGGGAGATCGAGGTCGCACTGCGCGACCAGCCGGGGGTCCAAGGCGCCGCGGTCGCGGTCAGGGAGGTCGGGCCCGACGACAAGCGGCTCGTCGGGTACATCGTCGGCTCTGCGGCTCCTGATGCCGGCGCGCTGCGCGCCGCGCTCAGGGCCAGGCTGCCCGAGTACATGGTGCCGGCCGCGTTCGTTTCGCTTGACGCGCTGCCGCTCACCGGGAGCGGGAAGCTGGACCGCCGCGCGCTTCCCGACCCAGATTGGACCACGGTCACCGGTCAGGTTTCGGTCGCGCCCCGGACGCCAGTCGAAGCGCGCCTCGCGACGGTCTTCGCCGAGGTGCTCGGATTGCCGAGGGCGGTGGGCGTGCACGACGACTTCTTCGCGCTCGGCGGCCATTCGCTGACCGCGACCCAGTTGCTAGCCCGCATCCGGGTTGTCTTTGGCGTCGATCTGCCCATGCGGGCTCTGTTCGCCGATCCCACCGTGGCCGGGGTGGCCGCCGCGCTGGCCGCCGCCGGCAGTCTGACAGCCGACTAGCTAAGCCCGCACGGCGCCCACCGCCGCCAGGCAGAGGCCGTGCCCGCACGCGGGGCACGGCCGTGCCCGCTACTCGCCGACCAGGAACCCCTGCTGATGGCCGTGTCCGTCCGCGTAGTCTCCGACAGCCACGCATTTGCCCGCCGAGCCGCACGACACCGACACGACGAAGGCGTACCGGTCGTGTTCCAGCGCCGCCAGACCGGGGACCTGAACCGCCTTGCCCCAGACGCCGTTTCGTTCGTTGATCACAAATCCCCGGGTTACCGAGCTGTCACCCAAGTCCTCATAGTCCCCGCCGGCAGCGCAGTTACCAGCAGACGCGCACGACACAGAATCGACATCGGCGAACCGGCCGAAGGCAAGCGACCCCAGGCCTGGTGGATTGATCGCCTGACCCCAGGTGCCGTTGTTCTCGCGGATCAGAAAACCCCAGTTGTAGTCGTAGTCGTAGTCACCGCCGGCCGCGCACTGGCCGGCCGCGGGGCACGACATCGAGCTGAAGCCGGCGTCCCCGTTCGAGTTCAGTGCCGCCAGACCGGGCGCCTCGATCGCCTGACCCCAGACACCGTTCTTCTCGTCGACCACGAAGCCCTGGGAGTTTCCTTCGTTGTCCCGGTAGTCCCCGCCAGCCGAGCAGCTGCTCGGCGAGCCGCACGACACCGAGCTGACCTGGGCACTCGCGCCCGCGTTCAGCAAACCCAGGCCAGGTACCTCGATCGCCTGACCCCAGACGCCGTTCTTCTCGCTGGCCACGAACCCTTGCTGATGGCTTTCGCTATCCACGTACCTGCCGGCGGCGGCGCAGCCGCCGGCCTTGGCGCACGACACCGAGAGAACCTCATTGGTTTGGCCAGCGGCCAGCGTCGCCATTCCCGGCAGTGCGATCGCCGCCTGCCAGTGGCCGTGCCCTCTCGTGGCCACGAAGGCCTGCCGCTGCCCCGACCCAGAGTTGTAAGACCCGCCGGCTACGCATGTGCCCGCCAGGGGGCACGACACCGAGCTGACGCTCGCTATCCCGCCCTTGTTGAGCGCGCCCAGGCCAGGCACCTCAACCGCGCGGCCCCAACGACCGTGCAACTCGGTGACCACGAACCCTTGCTGATGACCGTGGCCGTCGGTATAGAACCCCCCGGCCGAGCAATTGCCCGCCGAACCACACGACGTCGAGTTGACGCCCGCCTTTCCGTCCTTGTTCAGCGCACCCAGGCCAGGCACCCCAACCGCCTTGCCCCAACGGCCGTTCAGCTCATTGATCACGAAGCCCTGCTGATGAGCGTGACCGTCCGTATAGAACCCCCCGGCCGAGCAATTGCCCGCCGAACCACACGTCACCGAGCTGACGGCCGCCCTCCCGCCCTTGTTCAGCGCACCCAGGCCAGGCACCCCAACCGCCTTGCCCCACGGACCGGCCGCCTTGACCATCCCCACGGCGGTCGACGTAACTCTGGCGTCGGCTTGGCCAGGAACCGCGACCAACCCAGCACCCCACATCGCAGCCGCACCGGCCGCAAGCACCAATACCTGGCGCCGTCCCATGAAGTTCCTCCACATTCCTAGACCGGCATAACTGGCCGAACCGGAAGTAGCCGGGCGATGCCTCAGATAGCCGGGCGATACCTCCTCAAACATGACGCCCAGTACGCCGATCCGGTTTACGCGACCAACCCGGCCGTTTTCGGGGAGACTTAGCCGCAGCGCCGCCGGAAACTCGCCACGATCATGAAGAACTGCCCGAAATGCCGGGTTTGCCGGGGAGAGTTGCCGTTGCGGGGAGAGTTAGCCGCGGAAATCCGCGGTCAACC
>Ga0134128_10012006_pt1 | contig 10322 bp, 11 predicted proteins | sample KB31754_FD_96462 | JGI IMG/M metagenome (GOLD analysis project Ga0134128, IMG submission 96462) | Terrestrial soil microbial communities with excess Nitrogen fertilizer from Kellogg Biological Station, Michigan, USA - KB3-175-4 | ecosystem: Environmental > Terrestrial > Soil > Unclassified ...
CCAGCCGATCGCGCCGTGTTCGATGACACCGTAACCCGAATCGCCCGCCAGGGTGGCGAGCGTGCAGTCGACAAGCAGATGGTCGTAGCGATGCGTCATCGTCAACGTGAAAGCTGCACCGTTCGGCGTGTCACAATGCAGCATCCTAACAGTGCCGCCGCGGAGCGCATGCGCAATGGGCGAGAGGCCGGACGAAGACGTGTGGACGCCAGTGGGCTGGATGCGTAACGCGGCGGCGGAGTGGAGCGCCGGCGTGGATGCACGCTTCGCACTGCCGGGCATGCCCAACCTGCATTCACATGCATTCCAGCGCGCGATGGCGGGATTGGCCGAGCGGCGCGGCCCGGGCGACGACAGCTTCTGGACCTGGCGCGAGGCGATGTATGGTTTTGCGTCGCGTATCGGGCCGGATGAACTGCACGCGATCGCCGCGCAGTTGTACGTGGAAATGCTGAAGGCGGGCTACACGCGCGTGTGCGAGTTCCACTACCTGCACAATGCGCCGGATGGCACGCCCTATGCGGATCATGCGGCGATGTCGCGCGCGATCGTCGAAGCCGCGCGTGAGGCCGGCATCGGCCTGACCTTGTTGCCGGTCCTGTACATGACCGGAGGGTTCGACGGGCGACCGCTGTCCGATCGCCAGCGCCGCTTCGGATTGTCCGTGGACGCGTACCTGCGCCTGCTCGAATCGTTGTCGGCGCTGGAGTCGCCCGGCATGCATGTCGGCATCGCGCTGCATTCGCTGCGTGCCGTGCCCGAAGCGGCGATGCGCGAGGTGTTGACCTCGCCGCTCGCACGCAACCGCGTGATCCATATCCATATCGCCGAGCAGATCGGGGAAGTGCAGGATTGCCTGGGCATCCGCGGCGCCCGTCCGGTGCAGTGGTTGTTCGAACATGCCGACGTTGACGCGCGCTGGTGCCTGGTGCACGCCACGCACCTGGATGACCAGGAAATGCGCGCGATCGCGAAGTCGGGCGCGGTCGCCGGCCTGTGCCCGACCACGGAAGCCAACCTCGGCGACGGCTTGTTTCCGCTGGCGAATTACCTGGACGCGGAGGGCACGCTCGGTGTCGGCTCCGATTCGCACATTTCGGTGTCGCCGGTCGAGGAGCTGCGTTGGCTGGAATACGGCCAGCGGCTGGTGGCGCGGCATCGCAACATCGCCGCACGCCAACCCGGTGCAAGCGTTGGTGAAACATTGTGGACCGCCGCGTTGCGTGGCGGGCGGCAGGCCGCGGGCGTGCGCGAAGGATCGCCGCGCGACGTCATCGTGCTCGACGACGCCTCGCCGCTGCTCGCTGCACGCGACGAAGCCCGCGTGCTCGACACGTTCCTGTTCGCCGGCAACACACCGCTGGTACGCGACGTGATGGCGGGCGGCGAATGGGTGGTACGCGGCTTCCACCATGCAGGGGAAGACCGCATCGCGGCGGGTTATCGCGCGGCGGTGGAAGCCTTGGCCGCGGGCTGACCTTCGGATCGTTCGAACCTGAAAGTCTGGATCACCGCGCGCATCGCACCGAACGCATGCGCGTCGGCAAAGGGCGGCGTCGCGGGCGGGTCGTAGACTTGCGGGTTCACGCCGTACACCATCAGATCGATCGCGTAGCAGGCACCACCGTGCACCACGCGCAAGGCGTGCACGTTGAGGTGGTGGCTCATGGCCGCGTCCGCGGCTTCGAAGGTCGTGAACGGAATGCCGTTGACGCGCTGCGTTGCGACGCTGCCCGCGACCACGGCGGAGGACGGCGCGGTGCAGCGTTGCACTTCCACCGGGTCACGGCTCGCGCCGATGCGGATCTCGGCATCGGTGATGTGGTTCGAACCCGGCACCGTCAACGACAACACGGGCTCGCCTTGCGAATCCGGCGCGGCGAAAGCCTTCCACGCGCCGCTGGCGAGGTACCCGGATTGGAAATCGCGGCGCAGCGTCCAGCCGCTTGGTACGTCGATGCGGAAGCCCCATGCCTGGCTCACGAAGGCGGGGGACGCTTCGGGCGCGCTGTTTGTCTCCGCCTGCGGCGCGGATGCCGGCGATGGGGCGTCGGCCGTGTTGCCGCCGGAACAGGCGGCCAGTACGACGGACAACGCCAGCAAGCACGACCCGCGGACGCCGGCATGCATCCGGCGTCCGCGCGTCATCGAGGTCAACGTTGTTTGCGGTTTCACTGCGCCGCTGCGGAGGAATCCGGTGCGGCAGCGTCGCCGCCTGGCGTGTGCGATTCACGCCACTGCTGCTTCCGTGCCTTGTGCTGGGCACGCAGGCTGGCAAGTTGGGTGCGTTGCGCGGGCGTCAGCATCTGGTAGATCTGCGCACGCAGGTTGGCACGATGGGTCGTGCGCGTGCGTGCCGCATCCGCTTCGGCTTCGGCCAGGTTGCTCGCGGCGGTCTGGTAGTCGGCGGTGCCCGGCGCCGCGGATTCGAACGCCTGGCGCGCCTGCCGCAGTGCCTGCATCTGCGGCTTGGCCTGCGCGAAGTTCTGCTGGGTCAACTGCTTGATCTGGGTGCGCTGGGCATCGCTGAGATTCAGCTGGTCGTACACGTGCCCGCCCATGGCCATGCCGTGGTGTCCGTGCCACGCATGCCCGGCTTGTTGCGCGAACGCCAGCGGTGCGCAGCCAAGGGCGACAACCAAGGCGGCGGAAAGGAGATGGATCTTGCGCATGTGAAGCTCCTGCAGAGGGGTGTAGGTGCAGAACGCGCGCACCCGCCCGGGCGTTGACGCAACGGCGTTCCCCTGCGCGAAACACGGCCCGCGGTACGGGCCGTGTTCATTTTCCGGTGCTTGCGGTCAGTGCGATGCGGCGGGTGCCGCCGCGCGCCGCTGCTGCATTTCCTGTTGGCGCTGCTTGACCAGCGACGCCAGCTTGTTGCGCTGCTCGGAGGTGAGCAGGTTGTAGATCTTGGTGCGCAGGTCGGCCTGGCGCAGAACCTGGTCGTGCGCTGCGCCGGACTCGGCCTGGGCGAGGTCGTTGGCCGCGCTCTGGAACTGGCTGGTGCCCGGCGTGGCATTTTCGAATGCCATGCGCTTCTGGCCCAACGCCTGCATCTGCGGACGCGCCTGCTGGAAGTTCTGCTGCATCAACTGGCGCACGCTGGTGCGTTGCGAGTCCGTCAGTCCGAGCTGGTCGAACAGGCTGGGCTGCCGCTGCTGGTGGGCGCGTGGCGAGGTCGCGGACGAACCGGACGCCGCCTGTTGCGGTGCCGCGGCGAAGGCGAGGGAGGAGCAGGCGAGCAGGGCGGCCAGCAACGTTGATCGGATCATGGGATTTCGCATCGGGACTTCCTCTTCCTGGTAAAGGGTCGATTCTGAAGGATACGGGGCACGAATTGTCAATACTACGCGATGTGCGCCTTGTGGCGGGTACGCGCAGCGGCCGGGAGCCGTGGGTGGAGATCGCTGCAATGCTCACACGAGGTGCGTCTTGAGGAAATCGATGAACACGCGCAGCTTCGGCGGCACGTGATACCGGCTGGGGTAGTAAAGGTAGAGGCCGTCATAGGGCGGCAGCCAGCGGTCCAGCACGCTTTCGAGCCGGCCGGCGTCGAGATCGGCCTGGGCGGGAGGCGCGATCAGGTGGATGAGTGCAATGCCGTCGCGCGCTGCAGCGATGGCCAGCGTGTTGTCGTTGACGATCAGATTGCCGCCGACATCGATTTCGAACCAGTGACCGCGCTGGGCACCGGATGGATGCGCAAATTCCCAACGGTAGATTCCGCCGCCGGCAAACCGGAACCGCGCGCAATTGTGGCGTGCAAGGTCGCGCGGATGCTTCGGCTTGCCGTGCCGCGCGAAATAGTCCGGCGAGCCCACCACCACCGAACGCATCGGGCCGCCCAGCGGAATCGCGATCATGTCCTTTTCCAGGCGATCGCCCAGCCGGATCCCGGCGTCGTAAGCCTGCGCGACCAGGTCGGTGAGCGCGGTGTTGACGTTGATTTCGAGCGTGATGTCGGGGTACGCGGCCACGAATGCCGCCAGCACCGGCGCGAGCACCGCGCCCGTCGCCACCGTGACGCGCAGGGTGCCCGCCGGACGCTCGCCGTACTGGCGTGCGGTTTCCACGGCGTCGTCGATCACGTCCATCGCGGGTGCGATGCGCGCCAGGAATTCCCGGCCGGCTTCGGTCAGGCCGACGCGGCGCGTGGTGCGCTGGAGAAGGCGCACGCCCAACTGGCGTTCGAACTGCGCCAGCATCTGGCTCAACGCCGACGCGGTGACATCGAGTTCGCCGGCGGCGCGCGTGAAGCTGCCGTGGCGCGCGATCGACATGAAGGCGCGCAAGGCGGGGCTGTGGTGCTGGGCCATTATCCAGTTTTTCTTGAAAGACCATGCAGAGCATCGGGATTTTTCCGGCGCAACGCAAGGCGCAGACTGCCCGCCATTCCCGCTCCAACCCAAGGAATGCAGCATGTCCCTCGACCAATACTTCACCCTCGGCCGTTCCGGCCTGCGCGTCAGCCGCCTCGCGCTCGGCACCATGACCTTCGGCGAAAGCTGGGGTTGGGGCACCGATGGACGCACGGCACGCGCGATGTTCGATCGCTACCTCGCGGCCGGTGGCAACTTCATCGACACCGCCGACCTCTACACCAACGGCGAAAGCGAAACGCTGCTCGGCAGGTTCATCGCCGACAGCGGCACGCGCGACCGCGTGGTGCTGGCCACCAAGTTCAGCTACAACGCCGGGCAGGGCAATCCCAACGCGGGTGGCAATGGCCGCAAGAACATCCTGCGCGCGGTCGAGGGTTCGCTGCGCCGGCTGCAGACCGATTGCATCGACCTGTACCTGCTGCACACCTGGGACCGCATCACGCCGGCCGGGGAGGTGCTGCGCACGCTGGACGACCTGGCGCGCGCGGGCAAGATCCGCTACGCCGGACTCTCCGACGTACCCGCGTGGTATGCGGCGCAGATCCAGACGCTGGCGCGCGATTCCCATGCGCACACGCTGGTCAACCTGCAACTGCAATATTCGCTGGTCGAGCGCAATATCGAGCGTGAATACGTGCCGCTTGCGCAGGAGCTCGGTTACGGCATCACCGCCTGGAGCCCACTGGCGATGGGACTGTTGTCCGGCAAGTACCGGCCGTCGCGGGACGGCGCCGACAGCGAGAGCGAGGGCCGGCTCGGGCTGTTCAAGCAAGGCGGCATCCGCGCGTTGCAGGACAAGTTCACGCCTCGCAACTTCGCGATCGTGAGCGAAGTCGAAAAGGCAGCGCAGCAGTCCGGCTTGAGCATGGCGCAAGTGGCCGTCCAGTGGGCCGCGCGCCAGCCGGCGATCGGTTCGGTGATCCTGGGTGCGCGTACACTTGAACAATTCGAGGACAATCTCGCGGCACTGGACACGCCGCTGCCCGACGCCGCGATGCAGGCGCTCGATGCGGCATCCGCGTTGCCGCAGCAGTTCCCGTACAGTTTCTTCGATCCCTCGCATCAGGCCGGCATGAACGGCGGCGTGGGCGTCGGCGACAAGCCGGCGGGTTATGCGCGGCCGGTGTGGACGGATGCCGCGCCGCTGCCGGGTTACGCGCCCGGAGCCCGGCCGGCGAACGCCTGACTCCACAACCATCACCCGGGTTTTCAAAGGAGCTCCACGATGCAAACACGTACCCTTGGCCGCAACGGTCCGCAAGTATCCGCCATCGGGCTCGGCTGCATGGGCATGAGCGAGTTCTACGGCGCGCACGACGACGCCGAGTCGATCAAGCTGATCCATCACGCGCTCGATGCCGGCCTCGACTTCCTCGACACCGCCGACATCTACGGCCCGCACACCAACGAGGTGCTGGTGGGCAAGGCCATCAAGGGGCGCCGCAACGCGGTCTTCCTCGCGACCAAGTTCGGCATCATGCGCGATCCCAACGATCCTTCGAAGCGTGGCGTGAACGGCCGGCCGGATTACGTGCGCGCGGCCTGCGATGCCAGCCTGAAGCGGCTCGGCGTCGATCACATCGACCTGTATTACCAGCACCGCGTCGACCGCACGACGCCGATCGAGGACACGATGGGCGCGCTGGCCGATCTGGTGCGGGCCGGCAAGATTCGCTATGCCGGTTTGTCCGAACCGTCGGCTGCAACACTTGAGCGCGCGCATGCCGTGCACCCGGTCACCGCGGTGCAGAGCGAATACTCCTTGTGGACGCGCGATCCCGAGGACGGGATTTTGCAGACCTGCGAAAAGCTCGGTATCGGTTTCGTTCCGTATTCGCCGCTGGGCCGCGGCTTCCTCACGGGCGCCATCAAGAGCCCGGACGATTTCGACGACGACGACTACCGCAAACACAGCCCGCGCTTCGAAGGCGAGAATTTCGCGAAGAACCTGAAGCTGGTCGACAAGGTGCGTGAACTCGCAAGCGGCAAGGGCTGCACGCCCGCGCAGTTGGCGCTGGCGTGGGTGCTGGCGCAGGGTGCACACATCGTGCCGATTCCCGGCACCAAACGCGAAAAGTACCTGGATGAAAATCTCGGCGCACTCGATGTCGTGCTGGATGCGGCCGATCTCGCGGCCATCGACGCGGTGTTCCCGCGCGATGTCGCTGCCGGTACGCGCTACCACGCGTCGATGATGTCGCTGCTGCGCGGCTGACGATTCGGTGCGGACGGGGCGTCACAGCACCGAACGCACCACGCCGCCATCCACGCGCAGCGCGGCGCCATTGGTCGCGGCCGCGAGCGGACTCGCCGTGTAGGCGATCAGGTTGGCCACTTCGTCGGGCGTGATGAAGCGCTTCAGCAGCGACGAGGGCCGCGCGCTCGCGAAGAATTCCTTTTCCATCGCCTTGGCATCGATGCCGCGTTCGCGCGCGAGCTGTGCCACGAATGTGCCCACGCCTTCCGATGCGGTCGGACCCGCGAGGATGGAGTTGACGGTGATGGCGGTGCCCGCCACCGCTTCGGCGAGACCGCGTGCGACCGCGACTTCCGCGGTCTTGGTCATGCCGTAGTGGATCATTTCGACCGGGATGTTCACGGCCGACTCGCTCGACACGAACAGGATGCGACCCCAGTTTTTCTGGCGCATCCCGGGCAGGTAGGCGCGCGCAAGGCGCACGCCCGCCATTACGTTGACTTCGAAGAACCGGAACCAGTCGGCGTCGGTGATCGATTCGAACGGCTTGGGCTCGAAGATGCCGAGGTTGTTGACCAGCACGTCGACCGTCGGGACCGCCTTCACCAGCGACTCGATGCCCGCGGCGTTGCCGAGATCGGCAGCCACGCCCGACACGTGCGGGTTGGCCGTTTCCTGCCTAATGCGGTCCACTGCATCGTCGACGCGCGCCTGCGTGCGGCCGTTCACGACGACGGCCGCGCCTTCGCGCGCGAATCGCATGGCCGCGGCGAAACCGATCCCGGCAGTGGAACCGGAAATCAGCGCGATCTTTCCAGCGAGTTGCAGATCCATCGGGGCTCGTCCATCCGGAAGCAGCCGTGAAGAATACGCCGAACGCGCGCCGGCCGATGACCGCGGTGCGCGGGCGTCATGCTGAACGGGGGCCATGCGCCCACGCATGCAAAGTCAACGCTATCCGCGCGCGCAGCGTTTTCCGTGCAAGCCCACGTGTGGAGAGCACGCATGAAATGCAAATCGATGTTGTGTGCGGCGGTATTGGCCGTCGGCGGCTGCCTGCTGGGTGCTTGCGTGGTGGCGCCGCCGCGCGCCCGGATCGTTGCGGTGGCCCCCGTCCGGGTATGGGTTCCGGGTTACTGGGGACGTGGACACGTCTGGGTCCGCGGCTATTGGCGCTACCGCTGAGGCCTGTCCATCCCGCCGGAAAGGCGTGCCGTAGAATGCGGCGATGGACAGCCGCCCTGCGCAGCACGCCGATGCACCCTCGCCGGACGCATTCATCCACCACGGCACGCCCGCTTTCCGGCGGATCAATCTGGCGCTGTTTGCGGCCGGTTTCGCGACGTTCGGGTTGTTGTACTGCGTGCAGCCGTTGCTGCCGGAATTCACCCGCGACTACGGCGTCAACGAAGCCGTCAGCGCGCTGTCGTTGTCGCTGACCACCGGCGTGTTGGCGTTCGGAATGCTGTTTGCGGGTGCGGTTTCGGATGCATGGGGACGCAAGCCGATCATGGTCGGCTCGCTGCTGTCGTCGGCCCTGCTGGTTTTGATCTCGGTAGGGATGCCGAACTGGACGTCATTCCTGGTCGTGCGCGCGCTGCTCGGGCTGGCGCTCAGCGGCTTGCCCGCGGTCGCGATGACCTATCTCGCCGAGGAGATGGACATCGCTTCCATCGGACTCGGCATGGGCCTGTACATCAGCGGCAACGCGATCGGCGGCATGAGCGGGCGCCTGATCGCGGGCGTGCTCACCGATTTCGTGGGCTGGCGCGCGGGCGTCGCGGTGGTCGCGGTGATCGGCATCGCCTGCGCGCTGGCATTCTGGCGTCTGCTGCCGCCGTCGCGGCATTTCACGCCGCAACGCGTGGATCGCCGTGCGCTGGCCGCGCGCTTCAGCGTGATCTTCCACGACCGTGGTTTGCCGTGGCTGTTCGCGGAAGGTTTTCTTTTGCTCGGCGCCTTCGTCACGATCTACAACTATCTCGGCTATCGACTGCTGGCGCCGCCGTACAACCTCAGCCAGGCGATCGTCGGCGCGATCTTCGCGATCTACCTGATCGGCACCTTCAGTTCGCCTTGGGTCGGGCATCTCGCCGGCAAGCTCGGGCGGCGCAAGGTGCTGTGGACGATGCTCGCGTTGATGTTGGCCGGCACGCTGCTGACGCTGATGGCGTCGCTGTGGGCGATCCTGCTGGGCGTGGTGGCGTTGACCTTCGGCTTCTTCGGCGGGCACTCGGTCGTCAGCAGCTGGGTAGGGCGGCGCGCCGGCGCGGCCAAGGCGCATGCCTCGTCGTTGTACCTGTTCTGCTATTACATGGGTTCCAGCATCGCGGGTGCCTGCGGCGGATTGTTCTATGCGTCGCACGGCTGGAACGGCGTCGTGGTGTTCGTCGGCGCGATGGCGTTGGTCGGACTCGTGATCGCGCTCGGCTTGTACCGCCTGGCACCGCTGCCGCAAGACACGGTGACGCCGCCGACGCCGATGAGCAGGGGAGCCATGCCGTGATCGAAATCGCTTCGCTTGACCATCTCGTCCTCACCGTTGCCGACATCGACGCAACCTGCAGCTTCTACGCGAAGGTGCTGGGAATGCGCGTGGTCGTGTTCGGTGCCGGCCGAAAGGCGCTGGTGTACGGAACCCAGAAAATCAATCTGCACCAGCGCGGGCACGAGTTCGAGCCCAAGGCCGCGTCGCCGACGCCGGGTTCGGCCGACCTGTGCTTCATCACGCGCACACCGCTCGTGGAGGTGATGGCGCATCTCGAAGCCTGCGGCGTCGCCATACTGGAGGGCCCCGTGCCGCGCACCGGTGCGTGCGGGCCGATCACTTCGGTGTATTTCCGTGATCCCGATTCGAACCTTATCGAAGTGGGCAACTACGCGCAGGCTTGAGATGAGGCGATCAGGGCGTGCGGCAGACCGTCGGCGCGTGCAGGCCCGTGATCCGCCACGGCGTCACCTTGCCGTCGGGAAGATGCACCGCATCGATGCGGTTGGCGTCGCCCTCGGCCACCAGCAGCGTGTCGGGCGCCAGCGCGGCCACCGCGAGTGGACCATGGAGCAGGGCCGCGACCGTACCGACCTGGTGCGTTGCCAGATCGAGTTTGCGCAGCGCATTGTTGAAGGTGTCGGCGATGTAGAGGCTGCCCGCGTTCCATGCCACGGCTTCCGCATGCTGCAGTTGCGCGTCGTTCGCGTTGCCGTCGCGCATGCCGAAATCGAACAGCCCGTGGCCGACCAGCGTCGAGACTTGTCCCTCCGGCAGTGCAATCGCGCGCACCGAGGAGGATTCGGGATCCGTGTCGTACAAGGTGTCGCCGTGCACGCTCATGCCACTCGGTTGCGCGAACTGGGCGTCGCCGCGCGCGCCGTCGCGCAAGCCTTCCTCGCCGGTGCCGGCCCACGGGCCGATCGTTTTTGCGGAGGGATCGTAACGCCAGATCTGGTGATCGCCCGCCATGGAAACGTAAAGCTTGCCGCCGCTCCAGGCAACGTCCCACGGCGAGTTGAGCACGGCCGCGCGCGCGGGAAATTGTCCCGAGATGGCGAAGCCGCGCTGGCCATTCCCCGCAATGGTGGTGACGGTCCTGCGGGCGAGGTCGACGCGCCGGATCAGCTGATTGTCGGTATCGGCGACGTACAAGTCGCCGTCGTGGAACGTCAGGCCGTGCGGCCCGCTGAACTGCGCTTGCGCGTAGCCGCCGTCGGCACGGCCTTCGCAACCGGTGCCGATGACGTCGACC
>Ga0134128_10012007_pt1 | contig 10322 bp, 4 predicted proteins | sample KB31754_FD_96462 | JGI IMG/M metagenome (GOLD analysis project Ga0134128, IMG submission 96462) | Terrestrial soil microbial communities with excess Nitrogen fertilizer from Kellogg Biological Station, Michigan, USA - KB3-175-4 | ecosystem: Environmental > Terrestrial > Soil > Unclassified ...
AATCTTTCTAAATAAAGAAAGGTTTAGTGTTTAGCGCGGGCGGCATAACGGAAAGATCTTTTAGTTAGAAATATTTGCGTCACGCCTCACGGCCTTACTACAATGGCCCGATGCTGCTCGCGGACTGCGTTGTCGAGCCGGGAAGCCCGCCGGTGTTGCGGCCTGAGCAGGCCGATGTCGGGGGCGCGTGTGAATGGCTCAGCGCGCACCGGGATGACGTGCGGGCCGTGCTCGACGTGCACGGTGCCCTGGTGCTGGCTGGCCTGCCGGTGCGGTCGCCTGAGGATTTCGCCGCGGCGCGGGATGCGTTCTTCGTTTCGCGGGCGACGTACCGAGAGAAGGCTACTCCGCGCAGCAGTTTTGGCAACGATGTCTATTCGTCGACCGATTTCCCGGCCAGGCAGACCATTCGCGCGCACAACGAGAATAGTTACACGCTGAGCTTTCCCGGGTTGCTGATGTTCGGCTGCCTGACCGCGCCGGACGACGGCGGCGCGACCCCGGTCACCGACGTGCGCCGGGTGCTGCGGCAACTGCCAGAGTCGCTGGTCAGCGAGTTTCGGCAGCGCGGCTGGGCGCTGGTGCGCAACTACACGGAAGAAGTCGGGCTGCCCTGGGAAACCGCGTTCGGCACCGAGGATAAGGCCGAGGTGGCGGAATATTGCGCGGCCAATCTGGTCGGGCTCGAATGGCTCGCGGACGGGAGTCTTCGCACCGTTCAGCGGCGCTCGGCGATTATCAAGAATACGCGCGTCGGCGAGGAAATCTGGTTTAACCATCTCGTGTTCTGGAGCGAATGGTCGCTGGCGGCCGAAGTCCGGGAAATGATGGTCGATGAATTCGGCTCGGACGGGCTTCCGTTTAACACCAGATTCGGGGATGGAGAGCCGGTCAGCCAGGCGGATATCGCGCTCATCGACGACGCCTATCGAGAGGCGACCGTCCGCAGATCCTGGCAGCCCGGTGACCTCATGATCGTGGACAACCTGCTCGCGGCGCACGGCCGGGAGCCGTTCACCGGGGAACGGAAAGTCGTGGTGGCGATGGGCGAGGCGGTCGACCTGGCTGACTGCCAGCCGACGGTTCAGCCGCTGCCAGGGTTCGCCGGCCGGTAGGTGGCTGACAGCGTCAGCTGATCGAGGGTCCAGGGCGGCGGGCACTGGGCGATCATGAGCCTGACCCGCCGGTACAGCGGTTCGACCGGCGAATCTCGCACCATGCCGGACGCGCCGTGTAGCTGAACGCCCTCGCGAACGGCTTCTGAGGCGAAGCGGCCTGCCTCGGCGAGGATGCCGGCGGCCTGGTCCGGCGGCGGGGGCGGGCCGGGTGCCGTGGCTAGGTCGCTGAGCAGGGCGCCGATCGCGCGGCCGTGGGCGGTCAGGCCGGCGAGCCGGAAGGACACGCTCTGATTGCCGATCAGGGGCCGGCCGAACTGCTCGCGGCTCGATGCGCGGGTCACCGTCGCGGTCAGCGCGGCCCAGCCGGCGCCTAGCAGCCACGCGGCGCGGCGCAGGAGGTCGGTGGTCAGTGCGTCCGTGGCCGCCTGGCCGTCGCAGGCCGGCGTCGTCCTGGACTCGTCGACTGCGGCCGTCACGTAGGCGCGGTCTTCGCCCGCCAGCTTGATCGGCTGGACGGTCGCCTGGTCCGGGCCGAGCAGGTGGCAGGCGTCGGGTCGGACGATGATCATGAGCCCGTCCTGGCCGGGGTCGGCTAGGGGACGGCGCGGGCGATCTGACCAGATCAGGGCGGCGGCGCGGCGGCCCGCCAGGATTGGTTCCAGGTGCTGCTGGGTCTCGGGCGAACTGGGGCTGGCGGCCAGGACGTCGGCCGCGGCCAGGGTGTCGAGGAGGCCGCCGTCGCAGGCGGCGGCGCCCAACTCGGCCGACAGGGCGATCGTTGCCGGGAGGCCGAGCGCGTACCCGCCGGCCGCCTGCCGAACGTGCAGGCCGAAGACGCCTAGCTCGGCCAGCAGCGGCCAGTCCTGGCCGGGGCCAATGGCGCCGGGCTGCTCGCGCGTGGTCGGCATGGCCCACCTGATCGCGCGGCGCAGGTCAGCGATCATGCCGTCGGCACCGGGCAACTCGCCGAGATCGAGCGGGTCGGCGTCGGGGCCGGTCGGCAGGCCGGCCGCCGCGATCAGCTCGCACATCATCTGCGAGGTCCCGGCCGAGATAACGAGGCCCGGCGCCTCCCGGTACGCCGCCTCGATGCGGCTGTCGGCGACGAGGCCGGCGTCGTGGGCCGTCCGGGTCGTCCAGTGGGCCACCTCGACGGCGTTCTCGCTGGTCCACAGCTTGGCGACGGCGGCGCGGACCGGATCGACCTGACCGGTGCCGAGCTCGGCCACGCACCGAGCCGAGAGCGCGCGGGCCGCCCGCGTTCTGGTCCGCAGCCGGCCCAGCTCGGGCTGGACGGCCGGGTTGGCGGACGCGCTGGCGGGCCCGCTGGCCTGGTCGGCGAGGAGGCGGCTCGCGGCTCGCAGCCAGGCCTCCGCTTTGGCGACGTAGTCGACGCCGGTGCGTTCGAGCGCCAGGGCAGCGGTGATCAGCGGCCAGCCGCCGCCGACCGGGCCGATCACCCGGTCCGCCGTCACCGGCACGCGGTCGAGCCGGACGTCGGCGAACGCCTCGTCGGCCAGTGACGGCAGGACGTCCACGGTGAGGCCGGGCGCGGACAGCGGCAGGAGGAACAGCGTGATCCCCAGGTACGGGCTGGACCCGGCGGTGTCCTGTTCCCCGATCCGGGCCGCGACCAGGCCGAAGTCGGCGAGCCCGGTCCGCACGCTGTACACCTTGCGGCCGGTGAGCAGCCAGCCGCCGGTGCCGTCGAGTTCGGAGCCGTCGGGCTCCGCCGTGGTGGTCAGCGACGCGAGGTCGGAACCGGCAGCCGGCTCGGTGTACAGCACGGTGCAGTAAGCCGTGCCCGCCGCCAGGGCCGGAAGCGTCGCGGCCCGCTGCTCCGGGGTTCCGGCCGTCAGCAGGAAGTTTCCGCAGATCTGCACCGACAGCGTGTGCAGCACCTCGGGCACGCCGGCCGCGATCAGTTCCTCGACCACGATCGCCGCCGACCAGGCCGGCAGGCCGCGACCGCCGAACGCGGACGGCCAGTTCGGCGCGAGCAGGCCACGCCGTCCGAGCACCCGGTACAGCGGCCGGGGGTCGTTCTCGCCGTTCCAGCCGGGCTGGTCGGCCAGCGCTCGCCACGCGGCCGACGCGTCCGGGCCGGCCAGGGCGGCTCGGACTTCCTGGCGGAGGAACTCGGCCGCATCGTCCGGATCAGGGGCGGCGGCTCGCTCAGGTGCGGTCGCCGTGGTCGGCGTGGTCAAGAGGGCTCCCTTCCTCGCCCCGGCCGGCCAGGCTTCCCAGCAGCCGGTCCAGCTCGGCCTGGCTGAGGGCCGCGCCCGGGAAGTCGGCCGGCGTATAGACCGGCGACTGCTCCAGGCAATGTTCCACTATCCAGGTCAGCGCTTCGGCGACGGCGCTGGCCAGCACGCGCGCGTCGATCCCGCTCGCCGGCGCGGCGGCGAGAACCTCGGAGCCGGCCACGAACACCGAGGGCCGATCCTTCGGCATTTCGGCGCTGACCAGCGAGGCTTCCAGCGGCAGATCGAGCACCCTGACGCTGACCGCCGGGCCAGCGGGTCCACCGGCCGGATCGACGCCGGGTTTCGCAGCATCGGCCGCCCGGGCGGCCCTCAAGGCGGCCTTCGCTTCCTGAACTATCGCGTCGGTTCCGCCCGCTGGATCGGCGCCGAAATCCACCTGGCCCGGCTGGGCTCCCTGGCCCGCCTGGCGCTCCGCCGCCGAATCCGCCCGCACGTCGGTGACCGCCAGCCCGCCCGCGGTCGGGTAACTCAACCGCGCGAGGGTCAGTCCAGCGGCTGCCACCACGAGGTCAGTGACGTCAGTCCCGTACGCGCGATGCGCTGGCCCGCGCAGCCCCTCATGCACCGAAGCCGCAATCCGGACCGCAGCCACTTCGCGTCTGCCCAACTGCCCGGCGATATCGGTGACCTCGACCGTTGCGGCCGCTCCCGCCGTCGCCCGGCCGACCGGTCCTGTCGCTGCGAGGTCGGTCACGCCCGGTGCTCGCCCTTCCGGCAGCGGCGGCAGTGGCGCCTGCGGGTCGGTGATCGCGGACGCCAGCACGCCGGCCGTCCAGTCGTCGCAGATCGCCGCGTCGACGATCAGCTGGCAACGGCCGTCGGCCACCTCCAGCCTGGCCACGCCCGTGGACGGGTCGAAGTACGCGGCCATCCTGGCGAGCGCGTCATCGGCCGCCGTTCGGATGGCGATCTTGGTGGTCCCGGTGGCAACCGCCCAGCCCGCCGTCCCCGACGACGATGGCTGGGCCTGGTCCGCGGTGGGCTGCTGCTCCGGCGGGAGCGACTCCGCGACCGTCCTGATCGTGCGATGGCGCAGCAGGCCGCGCATCGTCAGCTTGATGCCGCGGGCGCGAGCCTCGCCCACGACCTTGACCGCCAGGATCGAGTCACCGCCGAGATCGAAGAAGTCCGCGGTCACCGGGACGCGATCCTGCCCGAGTACCGACCGCCAGATCTCGGCCAGTTGCTCCTCGACCGCGTTGGCCGGACCGTCCTGACCATCGTGCTCGCCCGTTTTTGGCTCGCCTGCGGCCGGCTCGTGACCAGGGTCGGGCAGCGAGTGGACGTCGAGCTTGCCCGTCCTGGTGACCGGCAGGGCATCCATGATCACCAGGTCGTCCGGCCGCGAGTAGTCCGGCAGGCGGGCGGCCAGCGCGGCCCGCAACCCGGTCGTCGTGATCTCGTGGCCGGACGCCGGCACCACATAGCCGGCCAGTCGCCGCGCGTCCGGCCCGCCCCGGACGGCGACCGCCGCCTGAGCCACACCGGGCTGGTCGAGCAGGACCGCCTCGATCGCGGTCAGTTCGACCCGGTGGCCCCTGACTTTCACCTGCCGGTCCAGCCGGCCCTGGAACACGAACGTCCCGTCGCCCAGGCAGCGGACCAGGTCCCCGGTCCGGTACATCCGGGCCCCCGGCTTGGCCGCGTACGGGTCGGGACGAAACGCTTTGGCCGTCGCTCCAGGAGCGCCCGCGTAGCCTCGGGTGACCAGGTCGCCGCCCACGCACAACTCACCGACGCACCCCGCCGGTACGTGCACGTCGTCGCCGTCAAGAACGTAGAGCCGAACGTTCCGCAGCGGCCCGCCCAGCCAGCCAGGAGCCGATCCAGCGACGAGCTTGCCGGCGAGTACGCCGATGGTGGTCTCGGTCGGACCGTACTGGCCGATCAGTTCCCAGCCCCGAGCAGCGAGCCCGTCGGCTAGACCGGCCGGAACGGGCTCGCCGCCGAGGATGGCCGCCTTGCGCGGCCGCAACGCGGTCATCCGCTCCTCGTCCGGCCCGGCGAGCAGCGCGGCCAGGTGCGTGGGAGTGAGTTTCAGGTAGTCCGCCGGCGGATCGCCGGCGGCCGTGACCAGCAGGCCCGGGTCCATCGTCACGTCCGCGGGCACGATCCGCAGTACGCCGCCGGAGGCCAGCGCGCCGCAGATCGTGGTCAGGGACGCGTCGAAGGTCGGGTTCTGGACCAGCAGGTGCACGTCGCCCGGCGCCATCGAGAAAGCCGGCAGCGCGCCGGTGAGGTAGGCGCCGAGGTTGCGAAGCTCGACGACCACCGGCTTCGGCCGGCCGGTAGACCCCGACGTGAGCAGGACGTAAGCCGCGTTGGCCGGATCGACCTCGCGGGGCCTGGCCAAATCGACTGGCTGCCCGCCGGTCTCGTCGACCTTGCCGGTCTCGTCGGGGGCCAGCGAGATGACGGTCAGCCCCGCCGGTACCGGCACGGTCGTGCCCCGCGTGCAGACGATGACCCGCGCGGCCAAGCCCGCCGCGACCTCAGCGAGATACCCGGCCGGGGCCTGCGGATCGACCGGCACGTACGCGCCGGCGGCCGCGAGCACTCCGAGCAACGCGACCGGCAACGTGACACCCCGGTCCACGGCGACCAGCACAGGCTGCTCGGCGGTGACCCCGTGCTGGCGCAGCCGCGCCGCCAGCTCGCCCGCGCGGACCGCGAGCTCCCGGTAGGTAAGCGTGCCGTCGCTGCTGCGCACGGCCGTGGCATCGGGAGTCGACGCCACCCAGCGCCCGACCAGGTCGAGCAGATGCCATGGATCGGGCCGAGCGTCGCCGCCGCTCTGGGCCGCCAGGATGGCCTCCAGGTCGGTCGGCTCCAGAGTCTGGATCAGTCCGAGCGGCCGGTCGGGGGAGGCGAGCCCGGCGGTGAGGATGCGGCCGGTCAGCGTCCCCACCAGGCTCGCGTCGGCCCTGGTCACGACGCCGTCCCGATGCTCGAGTATCCCGCTGAACTCAGCGTCGTCGTTCAGGTCAAGCCCGAGATCATGCAGGACCGTGGCGTAGAACCGCTCGGCGTCGACCAGCTTCAGCCCGAACGGGTCGGAAGTTTCGGCCTGCTGCGCGCGCTGCACCGCTGCCGCGCGCTCGCGCCGCTGGCCGGTGAAGGCCGGCTGGATGTTGAACGAGACCTGAGCCAGCGGCACCACGCCTGGCACCCGAGGCGGGGCCAGCGCCGCCACCACCTGCTCGAAGCCTGGCTCGGTGTGGTCGTGCGCGGTCAGGACGACGTCCCGGGCGCGGGCGACGAGTTGCTCGAAGGTGGCCCCGCCGCCGGCATCCATCCTGAGCACCACGCGGTCGAGGAACATGCCGATGGTGTCGGCGGCCTGCGCCGACGTTCGTTCCGACACGTTCGTGCCGACGGCGACGTCGGCGCTGCCGAAGACCCGTCCGATCGCGGCCGAGAAGGCCGCGTAGATGACCATGAACGGCGTGGCCCGCCGCTGGCGGGCGAACTGGCGGATCTGGTCGGCGATCGCCTGATCGAAGCTGACATCGAGACGACCGCCGTGCGGGGAAGGACTCGCGGGGCGCGGCTGCCCTCGGTGCAGGTCCAGCTGGGTCACGTCGGCCAGGGCAGATCGCCAGAATTCCAGGTCCTCCTGGCATCTGGCTTCGTCCTTGCGGCTGGCCAGCCAGGCGCACAGATCGGCGCACTGGACCCGCACCGGCTCGAAGCCGGGATTGGTGCCCGCGCGGCGGGCCAGGTAGCTGCCGAGGAGTTCGGTGCTGAAGATCTCGCAAGACCAGGCGTCGGCCGCGATGTGGTGCACGACCGGCACCATGGTGTCGAAGACCTTGCCGGGCGGACCTTGCAGGTCCGGCCGGCGGATCACCGCGAGCCGAACCAGCGGGGCCTGGGTCAGGTCTAAGGTCTCCGACGCCACCCGGCTGACCGCGGCCTGGTAGGCGAGGTCCAGCTCCGCTTGCGATTCCGCTCGCAACTCGATGAGTTCGACGTCCAGCCGCTCCGGCGGGGATTGAACCCGCTGCACCAGAGCATCGCCGACCAGGTGGAATTCGGTCCGCAGCGCTTCATGCCTGGCGATCACGTCGAGCAGCGACGCGCTGAGCGTCGTCAGATCCAGCGGGCCTTCATTGACCATTTCCCAGGTCAGCTGGTAAATCGGCTCGCCGCCCGCCGCCGCCACCAGCGACCAGATCCGTTGCTGAGCCGGGGAGGCGGGAATCTCAAGTACGCTCATGACCCCCCTTGCCGGTAGCCCCATTGCTTCCCTGTCGACGGGTTCGCCCGCTAGCTTATCGATGAGTTCGCCGCGCGAAAGGCCCCACTTTTGTGGAATCCGCGAGGCCCGCCGGCCCGCCGGCCCAGTCCGCCGAGCAGGCCGAGCCCTTAGCTCGCCCAGCCGTCTGGCGGGGCGCCGATTTCCGCTACCTCTGGTTCGGGCAGACGATCTCGCAGTTCGGATCGCAGGTCACGGTCGTTGTCGTGCCGCTCATCGCGGTCGTCAGCCTGCACGCCACCGTCGTCGAGATGGGTTACCTCAGCACCGCCGTCCGGCTGCCCTTCCTGCTGTACCTGGTGGCCGGGGTGTGGGTGGACCGCGCTCGGCGGCGGCCGTTGCTGATCGGCACCGACCTGTCTCGGGGCCTGCTGTTGCTGCTTATCCCCGCTGCCGCGCTCGCCCACCTGCTCTCATTCGGACTCTTAGTTGGCGTCATATTCGCCGTTATGGTGATCGGCGTCTGGTTTGACGTCGCCTATCTGAGTTACATGCCGGTCCTGGTTGAACGCGACGAGTTGACCGCGGCTAACACGATTACCGAAACGTCCAATTCCGTTGCGCAGGTGGCAGGCAATGGCACCGGCGGCTTCCTGGTGCAATTGCTCACCGCGCCGATCGCGATCCTCGTCGACAGCCTGAGCTACTTCATCTCGGCGGCGTTCGTATGGCGGATCGGCGTCCGGGAGCCCGCCCCGGCATCCGAGCGCGAAGCCCTGACGATCCGCGCGGCCGGGCAGTCGATCGCGGCGGGCGTGCGCTACGTCGGCCGTCATCGCATCCTGTCGGCGCTGGCGCTCGCGATCGGGATCAACAACGTGTTCTGGGCGGCGGAGATGGCGCAGTACGTCTTCTTCCTCGACCGGAACCTGCGGCTGAGCGCCGGTCTCATCGGCCTGACCTTCGCGGCCGGCGGGCCGGGCGCCGTCGTCGGTTCCGCCCTGGCCGGAAAGGCCCAGCGGGCCCTGGGCGTCTCCGGCGCCATCATCGGCGGCCTGGCCACGTTCGCGGTCGCCGCGCTGGCTATTCCGCTGGTGCCGGACAGCAAGGTGGCGGCGGTTCCGATCCTGATCGCGGCGGACTTCGCGATGATGGCCGGCGGCCAGGTGTGCAGCATCAACATCATCACGTCCAGGCAGACGATGGTCCCGGCCGATCTGCTCGGCCGGGTCAACGCCGGCTTCCGGTTCATGGCGCTCGGGACGGCCCCGTTCGGTTCCCTGCTTGGTTCGCTGCTCGGCGGCGTGCTCGGGGCCAGGGAAGGCATCCTGGCCGCGGTCGGCGGCATGTTCATTGCCCCGCTGCTGCTCTGGCTGTCGCCGGTGCGCAAGCTGCGCGCCCTGCCAGAACCTGACGAAGGTGAGGCGATCGCATGACCCGTCCCGCTGGCGTCCGCGACCTCGCCGACATTTACCCGCTCACCCCGATGCAGCACGGGATGCTGGTCGAGTGCCTGGCCACCGCCGAGCCGGTCTACGTGCAGCAATACCACCTCGAGCTGACCGGCGCCGGTGACACAGGGTCGTTGGAATCAGGGCCGCTGGAGGCTAAGTCGCTGGAAGCCGCGCTCGGCCAGCTCATCGCCAGGCACGACGTGCTGAGGGCCGGGCTGGCCTGGGACGTCGGCGATACGCCGCTGCACGTCGTCCGGGCCTCCGTGCCACCCCGGCTGACGACCGAGGACCACCGGAGCTCAGGCGAGGAGGCGGTGCAGGAGCGGATCCGGGCGCTGCTCGCCGAAGAGCGCGATGCGCCCTTCGACCTGCGCACGCCACCGCTGATGCGGGTCAGGGCGGTGCGGGGCGGCGACCTCCAGTGGCACCTGGTAATCAGCTACCACCACATCCTGGTCGACGGCTGGAGCATTCCGCTGCTGCACGCCGAACTGGCGGAACTCATCGGTGCCGCCGCCGACCACAGGCCGCCTGACCTGCCCGCCGCCCATCCGTTCCGCGAGTTCGTCACCTGGCAGGCCGTCGAGGCCGACGCCCGAGCCGATCACGCCTACTTCACCGGGCTGCTCGGCGACGTCAAGGCGGCCACTCCGCTTGGTCACGGCCTGCCCGACCGGGCCGCCTGGCCGGCCGCCGATCCAGGCAGCGGTCGGGTCGTGTTGAGCCGGCCGTGGCCAGGCGACAGCCTCGATCAGCGCGCAGCCAGGCTGGGCGTCTTGCCGAGCACGGTGGTGACCGCCGCGTGGGCACTGGCACTGGCCCGCTGGGCCGGCACCGGGGACGTTGTTTTCGGCCTGGTCGTGTCCGGGCGACCGCCGGAGCTGGTCGACGCGGGCGATCGAGTCGGCATGTTCGTCAACACCGCGGTACTGCGGATACCGGTGCCGCTCGGGACGCAGGCGCGGGACTGGCTCGCCGACGTGCGAGAACGCGTGTCCCTGGCGCAGCAGCACTCGCAGTCCCCGCTCAGCCTGGCCCTGCGATGCAGTGCGGTGTCACCAGGCCAGCCGCTGCTCTCCAGCGTGCTGGCGTTCCAGAACTACTGGCGAGCCGAACACGACGAGATGCGCGCCGGCCAAGTCGCCTTGAAGGTGCGTCACCGCAGCGAGCGGGTGGACGTCCCGGTCTCGGTCGGCGTAGTCGCATCCCCAGACGGGATCTGGGTCCGCCTCGACTACGACACCGCCCGGCTGACCGGCCCCGATGCCGCCCTGCTGGCCGAGCG
>Ga0134128_10012009_pt1 | contig 10321 bp, 8 predicted proteins | sample KB31754_FD_96462 | JGI IMG/M metagenome (GOLD analysis project Ga0134128, IMG submission 96462) | Terrestrial soil microbial communities with excess Nitrogen fertilizer from Kellogg Biological Station, Michigan, USA - KB3-175-4 | ecosystem: Environmental > Terrestrial > Soil > Unclassified ...
AGTACAACCACCACCGCCGGCATTCGTCACTGGGCTACCAGCCCCCAGCCCGCTACGCTGCCACCTGTACCCACCAATGAACGACTCTCGTTCGCTGTGGACCAGTTCACGGGGTCCGGTTATTGTGACTATCGGCCCGCGCCCAAAATGCACGTCGGGCGAAGCGCCCAGCTCACCTGCCTCATTATCGCCATTATTTAGCGTGCCGTTTGCGTTCATCCCCATCTGACTTGGCCCGCAAGACAAACCCAGTTTGGTCACCACGGCCCTGCAGATTGAGCCGTTCCGCACGCTTTCGCCAATCCCTGATCTGCTTGTGCCGGAAAATCTGACGGATTTTGGGGTCGGTCAATGTAACGTCACGTCGATAGGCTTCACTACCGAAAAACTGCAGTTCATTCGAATCATCGAACGTCCTGTCGACTCGTAACCCGACCCTATCCGCTGCCACCGCCATTCCCTGTCGTGAAGGTATAACGATATGCCGAGGCGCATCGAGCTGTACCCAGTCCCGCCGATAGATAGTCCACGCTTCGGATGAGGTCGTCGGCACGCGGACCAAGCAAATGCCTCCGGAAGCAAGCTTCTCGTATGCCGCTTCAAGCGTCGCAACTAGGTCGGGGACGTGTTCCAGCGAATGATTGAACATAATGAGATCAAAATAACCGGTCACTTCGCTGAGATTTTGTTTCATGAGCGGCACGCCTCGGGGCGTCTTCCCGTCGGCTGCCAGGAACGGATCGGCACCAGACAAGTTGTTGAATCCGGCTTTGGACAACCGGTCAAGCAGCGCGCCGCCACCACAGCCCACGTCTAGGATTCGCGCGTCGCGTTGAACCCCTAGCTGACCCAGCATTCTGACGGCACCTCCCAGGGCAGCACGGGCGCCAGACGAGAGGGCTACCAGGAGAGCACCGACCAGCCAGCCGCCAGTATGCAATTCAAAGCGGTCTCGCTGTGTATTCAGCCATTGTAGAACTCTCGGCTGAGCTGAAACAGTGTAGGAGTAATAATCTGGGGGATAATGGCGCGTGAGTTCTTCATTTTTGGGTACATTCACAATCTGTAACGTGTCGCAGGCAGCGCAGTCGTAATAGTAAAACAGCTCTCGGGTTCCGAACATCATCTCGCGCACTGCAATAGTTGGATGGGGGCCGGTGGATCCGCATAGTCGGCACTCTTGGGTAACCTCGTCCATTTGGCACTCCTCGACGAAGGATTCGACACCACGAAAAGTCCGTAATGTGTGCGGGAGCATGCCCGGAGTCTCGTGGAACTTGGGTGACGATCTGTGGTGGATTTTAGGCGGCGGCACGGACAGTTTCGGTGTCGGGGTGGGGCGTGTCGGTGTACAACGCCGACGAGCTCGGGCATCTGTTTGTGTCGCTTGATGTAGCGCAACAATCACTCGGCGTTGAGCATGCCGGCAACAGTCGGCACAGCGCCATCATCCGCCGCGCCGGCTGGCCCGCCGCGGTCGGCGACCAGTGCGGTCGAGATCATCGACTCGCCCGGGTTGCTGCACATAGCCGCTGTCTGAATTCGAAGCCGTGAAATCGCCGACGAGCACGGGCGTCGTCCCGTCTCGGATGGGGCTCGCGGTGGGCAAGCGCCGGTGTACGGTGAGCGCGTGTCTCTGCTCATTACAGTGCCGGTGTTCGGAGGACATGAGTACACCCATGCTCTTGTGGGGGACTTAGTGCGCGAGGGCGCCGAATTTTTGATTGTGGACAACAAGGGCGACTATCCCAAAATCGGGGACGAACGGGTTATCACACCCGGCGAGAACCTCGGGTGGGCTGGCGGCAGTGCGCTTGGATGCCGAATCGCATTCTCGGAGGGCTACTCCCACGCGATGACACTCAACAACGACACCCGCATCTCGAAAGGATTTGTGACCGCGCTGCTCGACCCGCGCTTACCCGTGGACGCGGGAATCGTTGGGCCGATGACTGACCTGGGGTTGCACTGGGCCGTAGCCGACCAGAAGCCGGACGCTGCAGATTATATTCCTCGGCCACGATATCGGGCAGTGCCTGCTGTGGAGGGGACGGCGCTCATGCTGTCCCGCGAATGCTGGCAGGCTACCGGCGGAATGGACTTAGCAAACTTCAAGCGTTATGGATGGGGAATCGACCTCGATCTAGCGTTACGTGCCCACAAGGCTGGATACGGTGTGTACACGACCGAGATGGCCTATATCAACCACTTCGGACGCAAAACCGCCGATCTGCATTTCGGCCGTTGGCGCTATGACCTCGGCGGACGCCTGGCAATGGCGCAGGGATTGCAGAGAATCCACGGCTGGGGCGCAACCATTGCCATATTGGGCAAAATGTCGATAGCGCTTCATCGCGAGTGGCGCCAGCAATTCCCGCTGGATCCCGCCTAAGTCATCTATCACGGAAAAATGTTCCACCCAGTTCGGCTTGGAAGCGGCTTAGTTTCAACACCCGACGGCGTTAAGCATGTTGCCGGTGTGCACTTTGGGCACCAAAGTAGTTGCGGTTCAGTAGATCCGCGTGACTTCGATGGTCGACAGCGGGTTTTCCGCGACGCATCGATCTTCGACAACACCTGATCGGGGGACATGATGGCTGACCAGGGCGGCCATACCCAATCTTCGTGATCACTGCGAAGGCAGCCGGTCGAAGATGGGCAAACTCAGCAGTGGGCGCAACTTGCCGAGTTCACGATTCGCAGCTGTCGGCGGTGCTGCATCGGCTTGACCTAGCGGGGTGAGACCAACTGGGTCGCCATCAGTATCGAACTGCACGAATCCGCGCAAACCGGCCGAGACCAGGACCATGCTGCTATACCATCGCGACCTAGGCGCACAAGAACTGAAAGGGTTTGATTCGCTATGAGATCCGATCGGAGGGCGAGACCCGTCGCAAGCGTTGTCGATACGCAGGAAGCTGTCAACGATGCCGCTCCCTCCGCGACTCCGACCCGCCCGGTAATTCTGTTCGTGTTGGGGACACAACGGTCGGGAACCTCAGCAATCACACGCGTCCTCTCGTTGTGCGGCGGCACGCTCCCGACGGGAATGTTGGGTGCCGACGCCGGCAATCCACGTGGTAACTGGGAGCCGCGCAAAGTCATCGGCATCAACGAATCAATCCTGCACCGCCACGGCAGCACCTGGTTCGACCCGTCCCTGCGCTTGCTGGAGGACGGAGTCTTGGACACCGAAAAGAAGGCCGCCTGCGTCGCCGAGATCGCGGCGTACCTCAACACACTGCCAGTCGCACCGCTCGTGGTTATCAAAGATCCCAGGATCACGATACTGTCGGAATTGTGGTTTGAGGCCTCGCGTCTGGCCGGATTTGACACTGCGGCAGTGATTGCGGTGCGCCACCCGCAAGAGGTGATCTCGTCGGTCGCCGCTTCATGGGGACTCGCACCGGAGCTCTCGAGCGCCCTATGGCTCAAATACAACCTGTTGGCCGAGCGAGACACGCGTGGCATTCCCCGTGTCTTCGTCGAGTACCCCAACCTCCTCGACGACTGGCGCCGGGAGATTAAGCGGATTTCCATGGCGCTGCCAATCGACCTCACCACCGAAGATGCCGACGCGATCGAAGAGTTTCTCACACCCGACCTGCGCCGCCAGAAAAATGGCGGGTCGGTGACAAACCGTTTCGGCGCAGACTGGATATCTTCGGTTTACGATGCGCAGTGCTTGGCCGCGCGAGACGAGTCTCCCGACGAGGGGATGCTCGATCGCATTTTCCAGTCCTATCGATCGAGCGAAAACGACTTCCGTTCTGCCTTCGAGGGTTATCGCAAACTGTCCGGTGGTGTGCGTACCCGTATCTTCCGACCGGCCATCGTGAAACCGATGATCGAGCTCGTGGCGATGGCTCACCGCCGAAGAGGTACTTGGGCTTAGCCGATTTGTCTTCTGACCTTGCCCCGCGGCGCCTTTCGCTTCAAGCAAACGTGTCGCAAGTGTGCTATTGCTCCCAGTAACCCGCCGCGGTCAATCAGTTCAAAATCCTCGAACGGGCGTATTTTTCGACGAGATCGGCTGTGGTGGAAACGCTTTCGGTGGGTTTGGTCACTCTGGCGGCGAGCTCGCGTGCGCGGATGGCGTAATCCGGCGCGAGAATTTCCCGCAGGTCCGTGACCAACGTTTCGCGGGTGGTTGTCGAAAACCGCCGAGACGCCCCTACCTTCAATCGTTTGAACTGGGCCCCCCAGATCGGTTGGTCGGGCATCGTCCAAAGAATCAGCGTGGGCACTCCGGCACGGAGGCTTGCGGCTGTGGTGCCGGCACCCCCGTGATGAACCACCGCGCGGCAAGCGGGAAAGGTCGCCGCGTAGTTAACTGCGCCCACCACCTTGACGTGGTCGAACTGGGGGACATCCCTGAAGTCGGTCCAGCCCGAGCAAATCAATGCCCTCTCACCCAACTCTGCGCAGGCGGCGCTGATCATCTCGACGGTGGCGGCGGGAGATTCGACTGCGAAACTCCCAAAGCCGAAGCAAATCGGCGGCGTTCCGGCGGCGATCCAAGACGCGACCTCGTCATCGGCGTCCGTGTTGAGTTCCATCGTAAGTGGGCCGACGAACGGTCGATGGCCATTCCATTTCGCCCATTCAGCGGCTAACCCTGGGAAACAGACCTCGTCGTAGGCCTGGATTTCCAGTGAGCCGCGATCGGCGATCTGTCGCCACGAGGTACCCCTCGCCTTCGGCAGGCCCAATTCGCGGCGCTGCGCGTCATCGAGCTTCTTGGTCAGAAGGTGCCAAGATACCAAGCCCATCGCCGTCATCCCGAATTTAACCAACGGCGCCGGCAGAGGCCCGACGAGTTGTCCGTTCGGCCGAATCGGGAAGAAGTGCAGCGTGGCGAACGGGATGTCGTAATATTCCGCGACGTTGAAAGCGGCCTGCTCAAAATTGAGGCCGGTCAGTAGCAGGTCGGCTCCATCTGCCAGCGACATCAACGTCGTGTTCATATGCGCCCACATGTCGGCGACTGGATCCCATAGTCCGTGCCATGCGTTGCGCAGATCGTTGACTTTCCAGAAGTTATGGAATACCAACGTCCAAAATTCGCGGTTTGCATCGAGCCCCTCCTGGAGTCCGTCCACCGTGTCAATCCCGTAGGCGACGGTCGTCAGGCCAGTCGATTCGACAAAGTCAACCAGGTTGGCCGGGACGGCAATGCGGACATCATGCCCCCTGCGCATCAGTTCGCGACCGACAGCGACCGATGGCTCGATGTCGCCGCGAGTTCCAAAGCTCGCTAAGGCAAACTTCATTGGGTCCCCGCCTTTTCACTTCCGTGTGCTCGAAGTCTGCGACATCATGACATCCAGGCCGTGCTATGCGCAGCTTATTGACCAGTGTGGGTAGCTCTTTTCACCGCCGGCTTCTCGGACGCGGCCCGGTCATGCTATCGCCGATCGCGAGACGATATTCAGAACCTTGGAGCTGTTTGGATCTTGCAGCTGTACTGATTGGGATACGTTACTGATATGAATCCGCCCGATGGGAAGAAGGTTACGCGCGACGGTACGCCAGGAGTCAAGGTTCGGCGGGTGTGTTCTATGTTGGGTGTACGCCTTCAGGGGAGGGTTGTCGCATGAACCGGATCAAGGCCGTGCAGCAGGAGCTCGATGGACGGTCGACCCGCGTCTACCTTGAGATCGGTGTCTCGCGCGGGACGGCGTTTCGTCGCATCACCGCTCAGGAGAAGATCGCCGTCGACCCTGCGTTCAAACTGTCGGCACGCACTCGGCGGCGCGCTGACGCGAAGGCGGCTGCCACCCATTATTTCGAGACAACTAGCGACGCGTTCTTCGCGAACGAAGCAGCGTTCCTCAAGCAGCGCCGCATCGACGTCGCCCTGATCGACGGCCTACACACCTATGGGCAGGTGGTGCAGGATGTCGAAAATACCCTGCGCTATCTGCGCGACGACGGCGTGATATTCCTCCACGATTGCAACCCCACGCGGGCATCGGTCGCTTGCGCTGCGGACTCGTACGCCGATTTTCGTAGGCAGAACCGCTGGTGGGAGATCGACTGGAGTGGTGACGTCTGGAAGGCGATCGTCTACCTGCGAAGCACCCGGCAAGATCTGCGAATCGCGGTGCTGGACTGCGATTGGGGGGTGGGAATCGTGCGAAAGGGAACTCCGGAATCACGGTTGTCGTACTCGCCGGCGCAGATTGAGGCACTGGGCTATGCGGACCTCGTCGCCGACCGTGAACGGCTGCTCAACTTGAAGCCACCGGCATATCTCGACGAATTTCTCTCCTCAGAGCGCCGGATCTCATCCAACTCCTGAATAAATTGCGTGATCCTTCGAAGCGGTTCGTCGCCCCGGCTGGCCTGAGCCAGTGCTAGCATCTGCTCCGTGTCTCGTGGGGCCATCGTGCGGATCGGCATCCTGGGGGCCGCCCGCATCGCGCCGTTGGCGCTCATCAACCCGGCCCGGGAGAACGCCGAAGTCGAAGTTGTTGCGGTCGCTGCCCGGGACGCATCGCGCGCCCAGGCCTTTGCCGACAAACACAGCATCCACCGGGTGCACGGCAGCTACGAGGCGCTGATCGCCGATTCAGAAGTGGATGCGATTTACAATCCGCTGCCAAATGGCTTGCACGGCAGATGGACCCGAGCCGCGCTTGCCGCAGGGAAGCACGTGCTGTGTGAAAAGCCGTTCACTGCCAACGCCGCCGAGGCCCGCGTAATCGCCGAACTGGCCGCGAAGTCAGACCGGGTTGTGATGGAGGCATTTCACTATCGCTACCACCCATTGTGTCTGCGCGTCGAAGAGATCATTGCCTCGGGGGAGTTGGGCAAGCTGGAGCGAGTGGAGGCGGCCCTGTGCTTCCCGCTTCCGAAGTTCGCCGATATCCGCTACAACTACTCCCTTGCCGGTGGGGCGACGATGGACGCTGGATGTTATGCCGTCGACATGGTCCGTACATTCGGCGGTTCGACGCCCGAAGTCGTTTCGGCGCAGGCGAAACTGCGTGACCCGCAGGTCGACCGGGCCATGATGGCCGAGCTGCGTTTCGACGGCGGGCATACGGGACGGGTCCGCTGCTCGATGTGGTCAGCCGACCTCTTGCAGTTGAGCGCCAAGGTGGTTGGTGATCGTGGTGAGCTGCGTGTGCGTAATCCGGTAATGCCGCAGTCGTACCATCGGCTCTCTGTCCGATCAGCGGACGGTAAGCGGGCGGAGCGCTTCCCGCGCCGTCCGTCGTACGCGTATCAACTCGATGCTTTCGCCGGCGCGGTGCTGCAGGGCGAACCGGTGAAGACGACACCGGAAGCCGCGATCGAGAATATGACCGTCATCGATGCGATTTATCGCGCCGCCGGACTGCCGCTCCGACAGCCTGCCTGAGGCTAATCGCCTCGGCTAGTTGACGCTTCAGGCGGATTGTCGCGCATTTCAGGTGGCGAAGTGTGCCTGGTTCACGTGTGCGGCCACCCTCAACGCGTTGGCCGCGATCGTCAAACTGGGATTCAAGCCGGCACTCGAAGGGAAGAAGGAGCTGTCGACCACGTACAAGTTGTCGACTTCGTGCGCTCGGTTGTGCGGGTTGAGCACGCTGGATGCGGGATCGGTGCCAAAGCGGCATGTGCCGCAGACGTGCGCGACGGCTTTGTTGTCCTCGGCGCCGCGCAGGGTGATTTTGCGGAACGGCTCGAACACCTCCTTCAATTGCTGCAAAAACACTGCGCGGCGGCTGATCTCATTGGCGTGAAGACGATAGTGAAGTCGCAAGCGCTGGCGACCATCCGCATTTGGCTGATCGGATTGCAGGACGCGGTTGTCCAGGTAGGGGAGGTCTTCCATGATCGTCGCGAGCACCAGTCCACCGTTGAAGAACCGCTCATAACCCCGACGCACTACCGGATTCATCAGGCGCAATGCCCTCGCCCGCCACCCGGGAGCGCTGGTCATGATTTCCAGGGGGGGCATCGAACCGAATGACTGTACAGTGCCGTACTTTTGGCCCTCCCAGAAATAGAAATCGCTCAGCCCGATCTCTTTGTTGGCGCCCGTCATCCTGAGGCCGGGCTGTGGCCAGATTTCGACCATGTCAACCAGGTGACGCATCAAGTTGCGGCCCACCCAATCCGAGCCGTTTGCCAAGCCGCGCGGCCAATCGCCCGAACGAGAATTGAGCAAAAGTACGGGCGTCACCAGTGCGCCGGCGGCCAGCACCACCACCTTGGCCTTCAACGCCAGTGTCCCGGAGGGACTCTCGCAGATCACTTGATTGACCTTGGTGCGGTCCGCTTCGAGGCGCACGACTCGGCACTCGGGAAGCAGGTGGGCGCCGTGCTCGGCGACGGCCGGCAGCACGCAATTGCGGGCGGCGTCGTTTTTGCACGACCGGACGCAGAGGTAGCTCTGGCAGGTGGAACAACCTTCGGTGTAGTCACAGGCCATGGGCAGGTGGTAGGGATGCAGACCGCGGCCCGCCAGGTAGTCGACCAACGGCTGGTTCTCCGCCGAAAACGGCGGCGCGGCAGGCAGACCCATCTGGGCGGCCTCTGGGCGCAGCGGGTCGGGCTGACCCCGAACCCTGAGCAGCTTCTCGGCCGCCGTGTACCAGGGGCGCATCTCGTCGTAGGTGACCGGCCAGGCCTCTGGCACGGTGGAATCCCCTGGGTTGTGGAAGTGCTGCCGGGGAGTGAAATCCTGAGCGAAAAACCGCTCGCAGACCATCCCATAGAGGGACGATGATCCGCCCGTCCCGCTGCCCAAAAAGGGCACAAATCGCCGCGGGGAGCGGCCGCTGATGTCCTCAACCTCGTCGGTTGAGCGGCCGGACCGGGCCAAGAGGTCGTAGTAGGTCTCGGCGGAACGGCACGCCAGCGGCTCGGAGACTTCGGGCATAGAAGAGCGGATGGTCCCTGGTACCCCCGGGAGGGTTGAGCGTCCTTTTTCGACGAACAGCACCCTGAGCCCTGAACGGGCCAGCGAGTAGCCCAGCGTCCCGCCGCCCATGCCGGTGCCGACGACGATTACGTCCCAGACGCCGCCTTCCGCCTCTTGCGCGGTCAGCTCCCCGTCAGCCAAATCGAGTTCCTCAGCGGATGATTGCCCAAGCTTTGCCCCGTCTAGGCGAATCACGACAGTACCATCTGCCATCGACAACGAGGCTGAATTCTCGGCTCTCGAGAACTCGTTGCTAAGGTCATCAGAGCCGTCGCTTCGATGGCGCCGGCATGAGCCTTACAGCGCCCGCTACGCACGGATCTCTTTTGCAAACCTTCATGCGACGCCCGCGGAACTGCGCAACACTGGACGGGCAATTGGGGATAGGTGGAGATGCATGAAACTGAGCCAGGTATTCGATCCGCGAAGGAATGCCCTAAATGTGTGGCGGCTGGTGATGGCCAGTGCCGTCGTACTACAGCACTCGTGGCCGCTGACCGGCCACACGGCTCCGGGATTGGGAAGCATCTATGAAGTATCGGTCGACGGCTTCTTCGTTCTCTCGGGGTTCCTGATCACGGCGAGTTGGCATCGCAACCCGCGCCCTCGCGAGTACTTCGTCGCGCGCGCTCTACGCATCTTTCCGGGATTGTGGGTCTGCCTGATCGTCGTCGCGTTCGTCATCGCCCCGATCGGCGTCGCGATACAGGGTGGCTCGGCGAAGAAACTGTTGATGTCCACCGCGCCAATCGAATACGTCCTGAACAACGCCGTACTCAACGTGTATCACGCCAGTATCGCGGGTACGCCGAACGGGGTCCCGTGGCCCCATGTGTGGGATGGCACCCTGTGGACTCTCATATTTGAGCTGTTCTGTTACATCGGAGTCGCCGTTGCCGGCGTCATCGGGTTGCTAGGTCGCCGTTGGGCCGTCCCTCTCGCGTTCGTATTGGCTTTGTCCTTAGCCGCGGTGGTGTCCTACCCGGGGTTCGCAGTGCAAACTATCCCTCAGATGATTGGGCGCTTCGCTCTCGTATTCCTGGCCGGAATGCTCATACACCAGTTCCGCGATGTGTTACCCGCTACATGGTCGCTCGTAATTGTCTGTATGGTTATCGCCATTGGTTCCGCGTTACTCATACCCAACTATCGGGTGGTGGGCGCCATTCCGCTGGCGTACGGGGTTATCGTTTCGGGCGCCCTGATCCGTAACCCACGCCTCAGGTTACGTACCGATCTGTCGTATGGCGTTTACATTTACGGATGGCCGATGCAGCAGTTGCTGGTCATCTGCGGGCTTGGTTTTTTGAATCCGTTCGTGTTCGCAGCCGTTGCCGGCGCCGCCACCCTGCCCCTCGCCGCTCTGAGCTGGTTCGGGGTCGAGAAGCGGGCGATGGCGTTGAA
>Ga0134128_10012011_pt1 | contig 10320 bp, 6 predicted proteins | sample KB31754_FD_96462 | JGI IMG/M metagenome (GOLD analysis project Ga0134128, IMG submission 96462) | Terrestrial soil microbial communities with excess Nitrogen fertilizer from Kellogg Biological Station, Michigan, USA - KB3-175-4 | ecosystem: Environmental > Terrestrial > Soil > Unclassified ...
GAACGCTGACCTCGATGCGATGTTCGTCAACGACATCGTGCACTCCATCACATTTGGCAGCGTGCAGACGGCTTCGTTATGGCCCTTCTCGATCGACTACGACCACATGATCGCCTGGCGTGATTGAGGCCACGGCGCGCCGCGGCGGATCACGCGGCGCGCGGGTAGGCCAATATAAGCCTCACCATGGACCTCGCGGAATGCCCGCGCTATGATTGCGGGCGCTCCGCGGTGTAGCGCGCTCGGCCTTGCGCATACGCTAACGTCGGTGGTGACGGAGTCGCCCATCGCGTCCGACGTTCCAACACGGCATCCTTGTGACCCACGTTGAACCGGACATCCCGCCGTCACGAACGACCTGGTGGCGGCGCGCCTCAGCCGTCCCAAGCAGGCTATTTCGACGTAGAATGTGGGCGACAATCATCAGTTGGTATTGCCTGGCCCTCCTGATTTGCGTCGTTGCGAAGTTTCTCGGCTCTAACTGGGGCGACTGGAGGACAGCTCCGGAGGGATTGGGGACGTTCCATTCGGCGATGACTGTGCTCTCCCGCGCGTTCTTCGTCTACCGCGCCGATATAATCGAGACATGGCTGCTCGTTGGTGTGATGGCGCTCGTCGGACGATTCCTATTCCGCTTACGGCTGGAAACGGCTGCCTGGATATCACTGACGGCATGCATAGTTGCTGCCTTGATGACCGGCCTGGCTCTTCGCGACACGGGCGTTCCGCTGACCCACAGTACGCTCATGATCGCGATCGAATGGAGCTGGCAGCATCCAAACGTGATCGGGACCGTTCTACCGACGGGTTGGATCATCGCGTGGCTGGCGCTGGCGCTAGCGTACGGCGCTGTTCCGAGGCTCGCCTCGGGTTGGCTGTCTTGGCGCCCGCCGCGGCGACGAGTGGGGAACGTCTTGCTGACCGTCATAAGTACCGTGACGGTTGCACTCACGGCGTTGGCATTGCTTACCCCAGGTCCGTTGCGCCCAGCCTTTTCGAAGACTATGTCACCGGTCGAGGGGTACTGGAGTTCGACCATCGCCGCGCTCGCCGACCTCGATACCGAAAGCCCGCTCAACTTGCATCCGGACAGTGGGGCGAGCGTCGAGGCAGCGTACCGTCGGGTAGCCTATCCGCTGGGCGTTGAGCCGACTGCATCTCCAGCCACGGTTTCGCACGCGAACCGCGACGCGCGTCCCCACGTGGTGGTCATCGCTCTCGAAACGGCGCCCTATGCGTTCTACCGTTTGGATGCGGATACCAGCCTACTAACTTTCCGCATGATGGCCAGTCGCTCCATCGTCGGATTGCAGCATGTCACTACCCGACCGTACACACTGTTTGCAATTTACAGCATCCTCACGGGCACCTACCCACGTGCCGGGTCGCCGGTCGGCGAATACGGTCCGTTTCGAAATGACGGCCTCGCGACGACCTTGGGCGCGCTCGGCTATTCGACCACTTATATCGACTCGTACCGCGTGGATTGGGGATATCACTATCGTGACGAACTGGTGCAGCAGGGATTCAAGACTATCATCGACACGACTGACGAATCGCCATCGACGGGCGTTGATCCGTTTGACCTCGCTGTCGACCACGAACGCTGGTCCTTTGGAAAGGCAGCTGAAGCTATCGCCGATGCTACTGCCCACGGCCGGAGGGCGTTTGTCGTCGTCGCGACCACGCTTGGCCATTTCCCGTGGCGCGCTCGACGCGGCGAGGGCGCTCAATCGAGCGAAGCAAAGGTGCACGCCATTGCCGTCGCGCTTGACGGAGTGATGGCCCGTTTTCTTTCCGCGGTGGACCGAGCTCACGAGCGTGACAGCCTCATCGTTGTCGTCACCGGCGATCACGGCCTCCGATATGCCGCGGAGTACAGATCATTTGGCCACAGTGGTCCATTTGGCGATGTTGGATTCCACGTACCCCTTCTCATCTATGCTCCCGGCCTCCTGAGGCGGCGTGTAGACATTCCGTATGTGACGTCACACATAGACATCGCTCCAACGCTGTACTCGTTGTTGGGAGTCGCGACGGACAGCATGGTTCTCCACGGCGAGAACATGCTCGATGGAAGAGCAGCCAATCGCGCGACGTTCATGATGGGAACAGGCATTTCGCCGACCGACGCGTTTTCGTTGGAGGGACGCACGTTCAGCTTTAACAGCGTGACACATGAAGTGGACGTCACTCCAATCTCGCCGACCAACACTAGCGCGGGTGCGGCACCGAAGATCGACGTGCAACAACTGATCGCTCAGGCGAATCACGTGTTCAACTTAACGGCGGCCTACTTCCTTGAACGGGGTCGGTTGACTAGGCGCTGAGGTGCAATTCAGGTCAGGCGGCTGCCCCCGATTTGCTAATCTGGAATGCGATTATCGCTGCCGGCGATTACATGCCTTAGAAAGTTAAGCAAACGGTCCGCCGGTCTACAAATCGGTGTATCACATGTTCGGCCCCGCGTCCTCGAGTGCGCAGATGAGCGCGAGCGACTGGTTGACTGGCGTCTCGATGCGCGATCTGTCGAGCCCTATGCGACGACCGAGAGATCACTCCTTTGGCCAGGCCACTCTTCCGGAGGATGCCGACCAGTAGCGATAGTACTGCTCTGCCGTGCGGATCAGATATCCAAAGTCGCGCCATTCGAGACGATGGAGCCACGACGCCAATCGGAGAAACTTACGATTTATGACATCGTCGGGGAACTCTGAAGCCGCGAGCATGCGAGCGGTCCGCGCGACCAAGTCCCGCCGGTGCACGGTCGCAACCGAACGCGCTCTCTCCCGATTCCACTGATACTCCAGGCGATCCGGCACGGGAAGCGGACAAGGCTCGTGACCGGGATAGGCCTGCCATGGGACTGACGCGATAACCGCAGGAAATTCCCGCAGCCAACGCATGTAGAAGGTGTGGCGCAGGCAGACATCCACGGGAACAGAGAGCACCGAAGTCACGAATTCGCTGTCGAAGAACGGCAGCTCGAACTCGAGGCGGTGTAAGTCGAGAGTTTCGAAGTGATGGCTGAGGTGCCGTCGCTGATCGTTGTATAATAGGAACAAGTGAAGAGAGCGACCCGGGTCCGACGAAGCGATCGCCGACAAACCCTGCATCAAGCCGTGCCGAGTGACTCCGCGCAAGGATTCATACACCTCGGGGCGGAACAATCGGCTTGAGACCTCGGCCCCCCACTTTTGATTCAAGAGCTCGACGAGCGCGGAGACCTGGCCGGCGCGCGCGAGCTGCACCATCCTCTGCTCCAGGTACACGTGTCCGAGGACCACGCTCCCGCCGTCGCCCGACCAGACTATCTGCGGTCGTTCGACCCCGGCGGTCTCTTCGTACCCTGATCTGCGCCAAGCCTCCGCCATCAGCATCGACCATTCAGGCTGCCCAGGGGCCGTCGCAACTTCGGTGTGTTTCGTCCCAATCTGGCGAGCGTAGTCCGCGCCGAACACCTGGTCCTGCGTGCCGGCCATCCCGAAGTTGAATGTGTGAACAGCCATGCCACGCTCGCGAAGAGACGTCACGACTGCCCGCGAATCGAGTCCGCCGCTCAAGTACGCAATCGTTCTGCGATCCGAGCGCGCGCGTATGGTGACGGCGTCTTGGAATCGGTTGTAGGCTGTCGCCGCAAGATCATCGGTGGTTGAGCCCGACGGCTGCACGTCATCCCACCGCCAATACGCTTGGCGCTGCGGCTCTCCACTCGTGAACTCGATTACTTCCCCCGGCATGAGCAACGTCGTCGCCGCGTACGGCGTTCGATCAGCCAACGGAAATCCGAATGCCGCCAGCTCCGTGACGGCTCGAGCATCCATCATGCGTTCGATGCCTTGCACCTGTTCCAAAATACGGAGTGCGGTGGCGAATACGACGAGGTGTTCGTTCGCCCAGTAGAACATTGGCCGAATTCCAAGTTTGTCCGTCGTCAACAGCAAGCTTCCGTCATCGGTGCGGTATGACGCCGCGCAGAAGACCCCGCGCGCCCGGCGGAGCGGTTCCCAGTCTCGTAGTTGGAAGGCCATGTGCAGCTCGGCGAGATCGGCGGAACGTGACCTCGGTGCGGCTTCGGGGCGCCGAAGTAGGGGCTCGCCGGCCATGATCGAGACGCCGGCCGCGTCGCGGTGAAACGCGCGCTCGCCGAACGCACCGACGTCGGCCTTGACCAAAAAACATCGGCCGTCGCGGAAGCTATCGAGTTGCTCATCCGGGTTGCGTGAGAGTGCGCGCGCGACGCTTTCGCACAGCGCGTTCGATAGACAGTCATCTGCGGATCTTCTGAACGCCCCAGCTAGAAGGCTCATCGCCGCGGCCGGGCTCGCCGTAACGCCAAGTCGTGCGCGCAACGATAGACGTTTTCATACCGATCGAGCCACGTTGCTTCGGCGAATTCACGATCCAGTTTATCGCGAGCGGCGCTTGCTCGACGCGCCGACCCCCGTCGGTCACGCTCGACCGTTTGCACCGCGTCAGCGAGCGCGCGCGGGTTGCTGGGCGGTACCACCATTCCCTCGCTGGCCGAAATCACCTCGGGCACACCTCCGACCGCCGTTGCAACGATCGGAATGCACCCGGCCATTGCCTCGAGCACAACCATGGGGATACCCTCGGTGCGGGAGCTGAGAACGAGAACGTCGAACGCCTGAAAGAATCGGCCGGCCTCCCGCACCAAGCCCGCCCACTTAAGTCGGCGGCCCAGCCCCGAGCGAGCTGCGCGCGCCTCTTGCGCCTGGCGTTCGGCGCCATCTCCGATCAAACAGGCATGAATCGGTGAGTCGCCAAGCATTATTAGCGCATCAACGAACACATCGAGCCCCTTTTCGTGGCTCATTCGACCCACCCAACCGGCCACGAAGGCGTGCATGTCCAAACCGAGCGCTGAGCGGGCGGCCGCGCGATCAAGCGGTTCGGCAATCTGACTCCACGCGTTCGGAACCACGTGCACACGCTCGCGCGGCACACCGCTCCGCGTCAATTCCTCGGCGAGCGGCCGAGACACGGCGACTACCGCATCGAACCAGCGGTAGGCCAGGCGATTCAGATATTCATACGCTCGATTGCGCCACGCTCCGCGCGTGAACCCGTGAGCGGTCGACACCGACGCGACGCCGGCTTGACGTGCTGCCAGTCCGGCGATGACGTCGGCGTGATAGTTGTGCGTATGAACGATGTCGGGACGTTCTGAGCGAAAGATCCGCGTTAACTCAGCTCGTTCGCGAAAGTATGCCCGCGGCGCTTGCACCACCGGTTGGATTTCAACCCCGGCTCTGACGAGCGGAACTGCGAACGGATGGTCGGACGTCCACGCCTCGACGATAGGCACGACCGTGACGTGCGCTCCTGCTGTCTGTTGCCCGATGGCGAGCGCGTGGACTACTCGCTCGAGGCCTCCCGCCTGCGCGGGTGCCAACACGTGCATTATCTTCACGCAGGTTTCCATTGTGCGGTCCGATGTGAGCTGACGGCATGCTCGAACGCCGCGTCGAGTCGGCTGCCGATGACGCGCCAGTCGAAACGGCCGGCGACCAGCTCGCGCCCTGCATCTCCCAGCGCTGTTCGCAGCACCGGGTCATCCTCGAGTCGGCGAACCTGTGCCACGAACTCAGGCGCGGAATCAGCGCGCAGGTAATGCACCCCCTCGACCAAGTCCAGGCCTTCGACTGCGAGCTGCGTCGCGACTACTGGCTTGGCCATCGCCAGCGCGTCAAGGATTTTGAGTCGTGTGCCCCCGCCGACGCGCACGGGAGACACACAGATTGACGCCGATGCGATGTAGGGGCGTGCGTCGGACACGAAACCTGTGACTTGGACGCACGGATCGCGCGCGGCTGCGACAGCCATCGCCGGCGGATTTCTCCCCACCAGGAGCAGGCTTCGGTGCCGATCGGTTGAACGCAGGGCGGGCCAGATTTCATCGAGCAAGAAACTGATCGCATCTCGGTTCGGAAACCAGCTCAACGTTCCCGCAAACACGATCCTCCCTTCGATCGCAGCGTCAGGTCGTGGTCGCCAGTATGCGGCGTCGACGCCATTGCTGATCACTTCGATTGCCGCATTCGGTGCGATGCCGCTGAGCCGTCGCGCGTCGAGGTCCGAAACGACAATGTTGACGGTCGCCGCCCGCGCAGCCGAGTGCTCCAGCGTGCGCAGCTTGATTGCATCGCGGCGCAAGAGGCCTGCCCGCCAACGGCGGCGTTCGCCGAACGCACGGCGCGCCGCCAGGTCCGATTCGACATTGTGGTGACCCAAGATGATCGGCTGTCGACGCCAACTCTCTACGAATGGCCACAGCCCCACAGTGTCTACGTGCACGAGGTCGAACCTGCGGCCATTTCTCAATTCCGAAAGGTGCCTTTCCAGACGTGCGCTGCGTAGCCAGACGGCGTCGAACGGTGCGCCACTAGCTACGCTCCGCGCGGCGCACAACAACCGGTGCCCGTGCGACCGTTCGGCGGGCAACGGAAAAACGTGCACCGAGGCGCACATCGTCGACAGCGCGTCAGCGGCCTCCACGATGCCCTCCTTGGCCAACAAACGCGGCTGGTTGAGGGCTACCAGGTGGACCTCGTGTGTTCGACACGCGTGCCGGAGTAAATTGTAGGCGCGCTGCAGCGCGCCGCCGGCAGGTGGATATGGCACGAGGTGCGAGAGCCAAAGAACTTTCATCCCGCTCTCGCATTCTTCGCGGGTTCGCGGCGATAGGCACGCTCGTAGGCCTGCACGGTCGAGTCGAGCGTGAACGCCGACAGCACGCGTGAGCGCGCGCGCTCGGCGTCGACGGAGCGCGAATCTGCGTCGCTGAGGGCCTCTCCCAAGGCGTCGCTCAGCGCAGCAGGATTTGCGCGTTCAACGAGTCGATGCCGAAGCGATTCGCCGAGGACGGCGGCGTTGCCGCCGACGTCTGTCACGACAGGACAGACGCCCGCGCTCATCGCCTCGAGCAGGCTGATCGACGTCCCTTCGCTATGCGAAGACAGCGCGAAGATGGCGAATGCCGCGTGGAGACGGTGTACATCGTCGCGCCAACCGAGCCATCGTACCTGACCGGCCACTCCAAGCGACTGCGCGAGCTCCGTCAGCGGCCGTCGCTCCGAGCCATCACCGGCGATCACGAGCACCGGCGGCACACCACTCTCGCGAACGCGAATCAGTCGCGCGAACGCGTTGAGCAGCACGTCATACCCCTTGATCGGCTCAAGTCGGCCGATGCTGCCGATGATTGGAATGCTGTGGGCGAGACCGAGCTCCGTACGAATGACCCCGTCATCGGCGGATGGCCGGAATTCATCGACGTCGACGCCGTTGGCGATCACGCGAATCCGTTCAGGTCGTCGCGTTACTCGAGCCTCGAGCACGCTAGCTACTTGCTCGGAGACCGCGGCGACGACGTCAGTTCGAAGCGACGCAGCGCCATCGAGCAGGCGGCCGATCCACGGATCATCAAGCGAGCGTCCGTGCTCCGTGTGCACCAGCCAAGGTACGCCAGCCATTCGAGCGGCGAGGGATGCCTTGAACCATACACCAGAGTGCGTATGAACCACGTCCGGAGCGATGGCCGCGATGTCACGCGCCAGAGACGTCGGCCGAACGAGGGAGAGGCGAGACATCGGCCGTGCAACCGAAATGTCGGCGAATTTGGTCAACCCTTCGCCGAACCTACCCACGTACTGAAGATTCAAAACATGATTCTCGAATTCGGCTCGGTTGGATCGCCGTAACATCTCGAACAGCAGACGCTCCATCCCTCCATAGTTGAGGTTCTGGACGATGTGCAGCACACGGAGCCGGTGTCGGCTAACGGCGTCTCGCATCTCTTGGTCACCGGCCACGGAACCAGTCGAGGCTTTCACGGATGAACGGCCGCGGATCGTCTGCGCGCAGCACTTCGTTTCTGGCAGCGCGTCCGGACTGAAGAAAACGGCACATGGCGTCGAAACGCCCGCCAGAGCCCTCAGCCCTCGCGCCGCGAAGCCGAGCGATCAGGTGGTCGACTTCACCCCACCACCAGTGGGTGCGAACTCCGATGGAATACTTTGTCACCGGATTCGGATGTCTGCCGAGTGCCGCCGACATGAGGAGCGCGGGAAAGTCCACTCCGGCGTCGATCGCCAGCTGCAGCGATCCCCAGAAGCGACCATTGATCTCCATGAGATAGTAGCGGCCCGTCGTGCGCTCCTGCTTGAACTCGACCATCGCAGGGCCGCACCAGCCGTACTCGGCAAGCAGTCGCTGGGCGTCTGACAGCGCCTTGGGGTCGGCCGCAACACTCTCGGCACATACGCTCACGCCGCCCGAGGGCGGCTTCTCGCGAATACGCTCGTGGGCGAAATGTGCGATCACTCGTCCGTCCCAAACGAGGAGAAACACACCGGCGCCAGGACCATCGATCCGCTGCTGGATGAGAAGGGGGAACGCCTCGCGCGGCAACCGGTCCACGGCCGATTCAAAGTCCGTGGCGCTTGTCGCGTAAGACACGCCCAATTTCGTGCGATGGCCCGCTTCTCCGGCCACGGAGCGAGTTGGCTTCAGCACGACCGGAAAACTCAAACCGGATACTGCGAACTCGCGCACGTCGGACCGCGACGAGATGATGGACTGACGCGGGACGGGTATACCGAGACGGGCGGCGGTCTCGGTGACGTCTGCCTTGTCGGCGACACGCTGGAGGACACTGTACGGCGGAAACGGCACTGTGACCCCAGCCCACGTGCTCGCTACCGATCCCAACGCGAGCAATGATTCGTCCGAGATGGGCAGCAGCACGTCGATTCGCCAGCGGGCGACGAGCTGTCGAACGGCTGCCGCGAATTCGCTCGCGCTTGAGAGTGGATCGGGAACGAGCGCCTGACCAGCTGCATACCGCGATGCGCCTGCCAGGCTGTGGCGAACCGGTGCGCAGGTAAACACGCGGTAGCCCGCGCGACCAAGCGAGCGGACCACGGCCAACGCGGGGCGCAAGTGCCCGTCGGTGACGAGCACCGACGGTGTCGTCACGTGGAACGGAATGTGGGTGCGACCTGTGTCGCAGCTGTATTGGCTTGGGCGGGTGCTCGGTGGCTGTTGGGAACGGTTCGCCATCCGCGTCTGCCGCGGACGGGCGGCTTGCCGTCTCGGCGTGCGGGGCCCGGAACCACTCCGCGCGTTCGGATCACGTCGCGTCGAATCGCGTTCGTTGCACAAGTTGACAGGCCAGCGGTCATCGCGGCCAAGATGTAGATGGGGTCGGAGTAGGCGAACGAGACGAAGTACGCCGGGATCGCGAAGCCGATGGCGGCCAGCGGAAAGTGGAGAGTCGCCTGATAGATGAATCGCTGCTCGTCCGTGCCGGCGGCCCAAGTCGACGGTAGGTGTCGGCGCAGGCGCCAAGGGATAATCATGCACCCGATGACCAACGCTGTGAACAGAATCAGTCCCGGAACCCCCATCTCGGCGCCGGCCTGGATGTACGTGTTGTGTGGTGCGGACCACCGAATTCCGGGCTCGCCGGCGAGAGGAGATATCGTGGCTTCAGCGCGGCCGAAGTTGCTTACGCCGACGCCGAATATTGGATAGCTCAGCATGTAGCCGACGCCGCGTTTCGCCAGCTCCCGTCGTCCCTGTGCCGCATCCCAGTTGTAGTCTTGCGTGATCGACGTGATGGTGTTCATCTGCTTCCAGTAGCCGGTCGGGGCCGCGAAGAGCAGCGCCACGAATACGGTGGCCACCATCAGCAACCGCCGCGCAACCGATGTGCCCTTCTGAGACACCAAGTAGACGAGGAGCACGCACAAAAGGCCTAGGAAACCTCCGCGCGAGCCGCTCCGTGCCATCGTGACCCCGATCCCGAGGGCCACGACCGCGGCGACCAATTTCCCGACGAGGCGCGACGTTCGAATGAGCAGCATCGCAAGGCACAGTCCGACCAGCAGTACGACGCCAATGTCGTTCGCGTCCCACGTCTCGAGATTGGACAGGCGCGTTATTCCGTTGTGCTCGGCGACCATGTTGAACATGAAGATCGCCATCCAGACGAGGATCCCCGCACCGACGACGTAGGCCCAGGTGAAGAACCGCAAGTCGCGCGTGTTGCGGATCGCTGCCATGACAAGGAAGCACGCCAGCAACACCTTCGAGAAGGTGTCGACGAAAAACCAGAATGATTGGCCCTGCGAAATGCCGAACGCAATCGAACCGAGTGTGGCGAGAGCGATCCCGATGACGATCCTAGCGATCGGAAGCCGACGCCAGGACCATCCCACGAATCCGGACGGATTCATGAAGCCCGCGACCACCGCGAGCACGCTCAACGTCATACCGGGACGCACCGCCGCAATA
>Ga0134128_10012012_pt1 | contig 10320 bp, 11 predicted proteins | sample KB31754_FD_96462 | JGI IMG/M metagenome (GOLD analysis project Ga0134128, IMG submission 96462) | Terrestrial soil microbial communities with excess Nitrogen fertilizer from Kellogg Biological Station, Michigan, USA - KB3-175-4 | ecosystem: Environmental > Terrestrial > Soil > Unclassified ...
CGTCCAGCGGCTCCGGCAGGCCGAGTGCCTCGAGCTCGGCGTCGCGCAGCCGGATCAGCGCCTCACCCAGGTCCTGCGCGGCGTGCGCGTCGCGCTTGCGCTGGCTCTTGCTCGGCCGCTCGGCCTCATCCCGTTCCGGGTGGTGGTCTTCTGGGGTGTCGGTGGTCACTGCGGCTCGAACGGCTCGGGGCTTGTGGCTGCTAGAATGTCAAATTCTGCCCCATTTCCCGGATTCGAGCGGAACGCGTATGCCACAGCCGGTCGAGGCGACGGATTCTTCTTCTTCCCTGCTCAATGATGTTGTTGGCTTCGCGCTCGAGGAGGCCCGCCGCCAGGGAGCTTCTCAGTACGAGGTCGATGCCAGCCTGAGCCAGGGTCTTGGAACGACGGTTCGGCTCGGGGAGGTCGACACCATAGAGTATCAGCGCGACCGGGGCCTCGCGGTGACGGTCTATTTCGGCAAGCGCAAGGGCTCGGCCAGCACCGCGGATCTTCGCAGGGAAGCAGTCCGCGCCAGCGTCGAGAAAGCCTGCGCCATTGCGCGGTACACCGCGGAGGATCCCTACGCCGGCCTGGTGGAGCCGCAATACCTGGCGCGCGAGATACCGGACCTCGACCTCGATCACCCCTGGGAGCTCGCCGCGGAGGGCGCCATCGAGATTGCGCGCCGCTGCGAGCAGGCGGGGCGGGCCGTCGATCCGCGCATCGGCAACTCCGAGGGAGCCTCCGTGAACACTCAGCGGCATACGGGCGTCTATGGCAACTCGCTCGGATTCCTGGCCGGCTTCGCCGGCACCAGCCACTCGCTGAGCTGCTCGGTGATTGCGCAGCAGGCGGACCAGATGCAGCGCGATTACTGGTTCACCACGGCTCGCGACCCGGCGGACCTCGAGGGGGCCGAGTCGGTGGGAGCGGCGGCCGGCAAGCGCGCACTGGCGCGGCTCGGCGCGCGCAAGCTTTCCACGCGCAAAGCGCCGGTCCTCTTCTCTCCTGACATGGCCCGCGGCCTCTTCCGACACTTCATCGGCGCAATCCGTGGCCCGAGCCAGTACCGCAAGGCCTCGTTCCTGCTGGATGCGGCCGGCGAGCAGGTGTTTCCGGCGTTCGTGCAGATGCACGAGCGGCCGCACATCCGCAAGGGGCTTGCCAGCGCTGCGTTCGACGACGAGGGCGCCGCCACTCACGACCGCGAGCTCGTCGCGAACGGGATCCTTCAAGGCTACGTGTTGGGCAGTTACTCTGCGCGCCGGCTCGGGCTCGAGACCACGGGCAATGCCGGCGGCATCCACAATCTGATCGTGGAGGCTGCCGGAGAGTCACCCGGGTACGACGCGCTGCTGCGCCGCATGGGCTCTGGCCTGCTCGTGACGGAGCTCATGGGACAGGGAATCAACGGCGTGACCGGGGATTACTCGCGCGGCGCGAGCGGCTTCTGGGTCGAGGGAGGCGCGGTGGCCTATCCGGTCCACGAGATCACGATCGCCGGCAACCTGCGCGACATCTATCGCAACATCGTGGCAGTCGGGAGTGATGTCGATGAGCGCGGGTCCATCCGCTGCGGCTCGGTGCTCATCGGAGAGCTGACGATCGCCGGGGATTAGCGGGGTCGAGGGCTCGAGTCCGGCGAGCTACTCCTCGTCGTCATCGTCGTCGTCATCGTCGAACTGCTGCGGCGCCGGAGCCTTGGCCATCGGCTTCGCGGGTACGATGACCGGACGGGTCTTCATCTTGGGCCGCGCGTTGAACACGACGATCGTCTTGCCGGTGGCACGCAGCAGCCCCTGATCCTCCAGCACTTTCAACACCCGGCCTGCCATCTCGCGCGAGCAGCCGACCAGGCGTGAGAGCTCCTGCCGGCTGACCTTGATCTGCATGCCCTCCGGATGCGTCATCGCATCGGGTTCCTCGCAGAGGTTGTTGATGGCATGGGCCACGCGTCCGGTGACGTCGACGAAAGCGAGATCTCCGAGCTTGCGGTTGGTGCGGTCGAGTCGCGTAGCGAGCTGGGTGGCAAGCTCGAAGATGAGACCCGGACTCTCCGCAGCGATCTGCCGGAAGCGCGGGTAGGTCATCTCCGCGAGCTCGCACTGGTTGCGGGTGCGCACCCAGGCGCTGCGCGTGGGCTGGTCGCTGAAGAAGAGCCCCATCTCACCGAAGAACTGTCCGCGATTGAGGTAGGCGAGCACCATCTCGTTCCCTTCCTCGTCCTCGATCATCACCTCGACGGAGCCGCTGATGATGTAGTAGAGAACGTCCGGGAGGTCACCCGCGTGGATGACGACGGTCTTCGACGGTACGGTGCGGATGCGGCAGTAGCTCAAGAACCGGTTGATCGCCGGAATGTCGCTCAACGGCTTGACGTTCTCTTCCATACCCGCTCCCCTGATTTGTGTGGTCATGATTGAGAGAGTGTTTATACGTTGACCCCGCCGACGTGCCAAGCGTACCGCACGCGGTGCAGCGAAAACCAGAGCAGCGCGTTGATTCGGAGCGTGGCGTTGGCGGCATGCGCGTAGGCATCAAACCCAGTAGGCGGCGCCCGTCATGATCCGGGCCGTGTGGCGCATGAGCGCACTTACCGGCGCCGGAAGGTCCATACCGCCGGCGGCCCTGGCGTTGGCGCCGTGCGCCGCCTCGTCGATGCGCATCTGATGCACTATCGCGCGGCTGCGCAGGTCGGCGGCCGGCAGGCGACCGAGATGCTCGTCGAGATGACCCTCGACCTGCCGTTCCGTCTCGACGACAAAGCCGAGGCTGGCACGGTCGCCCACGAGCGCGGCGAGCGCGCCGATGAAAAAGGAGCCGGCATACCAGAGCGGATTGAGCAGGCTCGGGCGGGAGTCGAGCTCTTTCAGGCGGCTCTCGCACCAGGCGAGGTGGTCGGTCTCCTCGCGTGCCGCCTCGAGCAATAGCCTGCGGGTGGCATCTGACCGGGCGGCGATCGCCTGGCCATGATAGAGCGCCTGGGCGGCGATCTCTCCCGCATGGTTGACGCGCATCAGGGCCGCGGCCCGGCGCTTCTCGTCGGGCGAGAGCTCAGAGGGCGCTGCATCGTGAGGGGCTGAGGCGGCGGGCTGCGGCATGGGACGGGAGGCATGCGCCGGGGCGAATAGGGCGCGCAGCGCCCGGTCGGCCGCCCCAATCCAGGGGTCGAGGGTGTTCGCGTTCTCCGCCGGACGGTTAGCGGTCTCCATGAAGGGATTATAGACAGGTCGTTTTGCATTGGCGGGGCAGCTTCAGTAGACTTCCCGGCCCTCGTTTGAGGCGCCGGATCCGGGCTCCTGGTCGACGCAGTGGCCGGCCCAGCGCGGCTTTGGGCAAAAAGCGTGGTTTTTGCCCAAAGCTCCGCCACCTGCGACGGCGGGGCACATCCCTGTGCCGGTGCAGCTTTAGTGTTATTCGGGGCCGCCGAGGCGGCTCGTTGAGGCTCATATGAAGACGGTTTTCGCCAAATCCGGTACGGTCCGGGGCGACTGGTTCGTGGTCGACGCGACCGACAAGACGCTCGGGCGCCTCGCCTCGCAGATCGCACATCGACTCAAGGGCAAGCATAAGGCCGACTACAGCCCCCATGTCGACATGGGCGACCACATCGTGGTGCTCAACGCCGGCAAGGTGCGTGTCACCGGCCGCAAGCTGACCGACAAGATTTACTACCACCACACCGGCTATATCGGCGGCATCAAGTCGATCGCGCTGCAGAAGCTCCTCGATGAGCATCCGGAGCGGGCGATCCAGTTCGCCGTCAAGGGCATGCTGCCGAAGAACCCGCTCGGCCGGCGCATGTTCAGGAAGCTCCACGTATTCGCGGGCGGCGAGCACCCGCATCAGGCACAGCAGCCGCGGCCGCTCGAGATTTGAGGAATCGCACTGATGGCAACGCAGCAACAGAACTACGGCACCGGCCGGCGCAAGACCGCTACCGCACGGGTTTACCTTCGCCCGGGCAGCGGCCGCATCACGGTCAACGATCGCCCCCTCGATGAGTTCTTCGGGCGCGAGACGGGCCGCATGATCGTGCGTCAGCCGCTCGAGGCGCTGCAGCTCGGCAGCCGTTTCGACATCAGCGTGACCGTGGACGGCGGTGGCATCACCGGCCAGGCCGGCGCCATCCGCCTCGGCCTCACCCGCGCGCTCCTCGAGTACGACGACACCCTGCGCAAGCAGTTGCGCGATGCGGGCTTCGTCACCCGCGACGCCCGCGAAGTCGAGCGCAAGAAAGTCGGCCGCCGCAAGGCCCGCCGCAGCGGGCAGTACTCGAAGCGCTAACCGGACCTTGCGGTCGGGGCGGGTTCGGGCTTCAATTATCGTTGCCTTGGACCCGGGCCCAGTCCGGGATCCCTTACAGGTTTTTGGGGGATCGTCTAGTGGTAGGACAACGGACTCTGACTCCGTTTACCTAGGTTCGAATCCTAGTCCCCCAGCCAAAACGAAAGAGGCCCGCCGCATGGCGGGCCTCGTCGTTTTGGCAACGGGACTGGGATGAGAACGAAGTTCGACAAATTTGCCGGGAGCAAATTTGGACGACGCGAAGCGTCGGCCCCGCAGGGGTGAGGCCCAGGATGGGCCGAGCAATCCTAGTCCCCCAGCCAAAACGAAAGAGGCCCGCCGCATGGCGGGCCTCGTCGTTTCAGCCCCCCGCGATCTGCTTGCGCATCGCCTTGATCGTGGCCGCGTAATCCTTGCTCCCAAAAATCGCCGACCCTGCCACGAACGTATCCGCACCCGCAACTGCGATCTCCCTGATGTTCTCCGTCTTCACGCCACCGTCGATCTCCAGCCGCACGTCGCGGCCGCTGGCATCGATGCGTCGGCGCGCCTCAGCGAGCTTGCGCAGCGCGGTCGGGATGAACTTCTGGCCGCCAAAGCCCGGATTGACCGACATGATGAGCACGAGGTCGAGCTTCTCCAGGGTGTAATCGAGATAGTCGAGCGGTGTCGCGGGGTTGAATACCAGACCCGGGCGGCAGCCCTGCTCGCGGATGTGCTCGATGGTACGGTCGATGTGCTCCGTCGCTTCCGGATGGAAAGAGATGTAGCTGGCGCCTGCCGCTGCAAAGTCCGGAACGATGCGATCGACGGGACTCACCATCAGATGCACATCGATCGGGGCACTCACGCCGTGTTTGCGCAACGCCTCGCAAACCATCGGACCGATGGTCAGGTTCGGCACGTAATGGTTGTCCATCACGTCGAAATGGATGAGGTCGGCGCCGGCGGCGAGCACCGCATCGACCTCCTCGCCGAGTCGCGCGAAGTCAGCGGAGAGGATGGAGGGAGCGATCCAGGGGGCAGCCATGAGGCGAGTTTACGCGGCCTCGCTCACGGGGAGAATGCGCTCCGCCGAAGGATCAGGGCGGGCCCTGCATTGAGCCGATCAGTGAACACCGGCCGTGCCGAGGATGGCGCGGTGCACGTCACTGTGTCAGCCGGGCCAGGGCCTCGCGATACTTCTCGCTGGTGCGGGCGATGATCTCGGCCGGGAGCTTGGGCCCCGGCGCCTTCTTGTTCCAGTCGAGAGTCTCCAGGTAGTCGCGCACGAACTGCTTGTCGAAGCTCGGCGGACTGATGCCGGGGCGGTAGGTGTCGGCGGGCCAGAAGCGGGAGGAATCGGGCGTGAGCGCCTCATCGATGAGCGTGAGCGTACCGCTCTCGTCGAGCCCGAACTCGAACTTCGTGTCGGCAATGATGATGCCGCGGCTCAGAGCATGGGCCGCGGCGAACTCATAGAGTGCGACAGCGATATCGCGAACGCGTGCGGCGAGCGGCCCGCCGATGAGCTTCTCGACCTGAGCGAAAGTGATGTTCTCGTCGTGCTCGCCGGCCGCCGCCTTCGTTGCCGGAGTGAACACGGGCGCCGGCAGCCGAGCCGCGAGCGCAAGATCGGCGGGTAGCGCAACGCCGCTCACACGGCCCGTGCTCTGGTAATCCTTCCAGCCCGAGCCGATGAGATAACCTCGAACCACCGCCTCGAGCGGCAGCGTCTTCAGGCGCCGGACGATGACCGAGCGGCCTGCGAGCGCCGCGCGGTCGGCCGGGTCGCTCACCAGGTCGGTGACGGAACGCCCCGTCAGATGGTTCGGCACGATGTGCCGTGTGCGCGCGAACCAGAAGTTCGAGATCTCGTTGAGGACGTTTCCTTTGCCGGGGATCGGGTCCGGCAACACCACGTCGAAGGCCGACAACCGGTCGGTGGTCACGATGAGAAGTGCATCGGCTCCGGCCGAATAGATATCGCGCACCTTGCCTTCGTGGAGTCTCTCGAGCCCGCGCAGAGAGGTGCGGAAAACCGTTTGCGTAGCCATGCTTGCTACTATAGCAGCGCGTATGCGGTACACCGGCAAGGTCGTGGGGGGCTTGATCGGCATGGTCCTGGGGCCCGTCGGAGCCCTGGCCGGCGTGCTGCTCGGGCATCAGGTCGATGAGCACCTCGACCGGCAGGATGCGCAGCTGCCGGAGCCGGAGGAGCTCGCGGCCATCGGCGAGCGCTTCTTCCGCGCCACCTTTCGGGTGATGGGTTATCTGGCCAAGTCCGACGGCCGCATCTCCGAGCAGGAGATCTCCGCGGCACGCGCGGTCATGGCGGAGCTGCGGCTCGATTCCGCGCGGGTGCAGCAAGCCATCGAATGCTTCACCGCTGGCAAGCAGCCGGCCTTCGATCTCGGTACGGAGCTGGCCGATCTGGGTCGAGTCTGCAGCGGGCGGCCCGACCTCGTGCGTGTGTTCGTCGAAATCCAGGTGCGTGCCGCGCTGAGCGGCAATAACCTGAACGGTCCGGTGCGGCCGCTGATGAATCGCATTGCCGGCCGTCTCGGCGTGTCTGCCTTCGAGTTGGCGCAGATCGAGGCCGTGCTGCGCATCCGCGGCGGCACCTTCCGGTTCGCGGCGGGCGCCGCGCCGCGGGCGAGCGAGGCGCAGAAGCTCGACGAGGCTTACAAGGTTCTCGCGGTGGCGCCCGGCGACAGCGATCAGGACATCGTCAAAGCCTATCGCCGCCAGTTGAGCCGCCATCATCCCGACAAGCTGAAGGCCAATGGATTGCCGGAGTCGATGATCGAGCACGCCAAGCAGCGCACACAGCAGATCATCGAGGCTTACGAGCTCATACGCGAGCGGCGGGGAATCTAGGTCATTGTTTCGGCCCATTCCTCGATCGACTGCTGCAGCGCCGCCATTCCGTCGGTGAGGGCGGCCGGCCCGGGCTGCAGAATGATGGAGGATTTGATCTCGCGCACGAAGCCGCTTTGCACTGCGGGCACCGCATCCCAACCCGGCCGCGCCGCCACCTCCTCCGGCCGGAACTTCTTGCCGCACCAGGAACCGAAAATGATGTCGGGAGCGCGTCGCGGCACCTCCAGTGCATCGGCAATGATCCGCTGACGGCCGAGGGGCTGCGAGGACAACTCCGGGAAACAGTCTTCTCCTCCGGCGATGCCGATGAGCTCGGAGACCCAGCGGATGCCGCTGATCAGCGGGTCATCCCATTCTTCGAAGTACACCCGGGGCCGCCGCGCGAGGGCGCTCGCGCGTGCGCGGACCGCTTCGATGCCTTTCTCGAGCCGCCCGACCAGCTCGGCGGTGCGCGCCTCGCACCCGATCATGCCGCCCAGCGTGCGGATCATGCGCAGGATCTCGGCCACGCTGCGCTGGTTGAAGAGGTGCACGTCCAGTCCGGCGCGTGCCAATTGCGCGGCGATGTCCGCCTGCAGGTCCGAGAAGCCGAGAACCAGGTCGGGTTGTAACGCCAGAATGCGGTCTATCTTCGCACTGGTGAAGGCGGAGACGCGCGGCTTCTCCTTTCGCGCGCGCGCAGGGCGCACCGTGAAGCCCGAGATCCCGACGATACGATCTTCTTCGCCCAGCAGGTACAGGGTCTCGGTCGTCTCCTCGGTGAGGCAGACGATGCGTTGGGGAAAGCCAAGGGTTGCAGAGGACATGAGTGCCTATGGTAACAGGCACAGGGACGTGTCCCGCCGCCACAGGTGGCGGAGCTGCGAGCAAAAACCACGCTTAGCCGCTTCGGCGTTGCTCGCAGCGCGCTGGGCCGGGCAGGAGCCCGGATCCAGCGCTTCAACGATGTTAACCTTGTCGGCGATGTGGGCGCGATTCTGGAACTTTCTCGATTGGTGCTTCTTCGGCCCCGCTTCCCTGGGGGCCGGACGAGGGGCGCGGCTGCTGCATGGGCTGCGCTACCCGTATGCGGTCGTGCGCGACCTGTCGCGCGGGGACATCAACCTGCGCGCCATGGGGCTCGTTTACACCACACTGCTGTCGCTCATACCGCTCGCCGCCTTCAGCTTCGCGATCCTGGAGATATTCGGTGCGAGGCGCGACCTGGCGCCGGTGGTGTACGAGTTCTTCAGCGCGCTGGGGCCCACCGGCGCGAGCCAGGTGACCTCCCGTGTCATGGAGTTTGCCAACAGCGTTAGCGGCGGCGTCGTCGGCTCCGTGGGCTTTGCCCTGCTCGCGTGGACGCTGGTCGGCACCATCAAGAAGGTGGAGGACAGCTTCAATTTCGTCTGGCGAGTGCAGCAGCCGCGCAGCTTCGCGCGGCGGGTGAGCGAATACCTGACGCTGATCGTCGTTGGACCGGTCATTCTCGTGGTCTTCATCGGCATGTCCCGCCGCGCGTTGGACAGCGCTCCGATCCGGGTGCTCGGGCAGCTGCCGCTGCTCGACATGCTCACCGCTGCGGGGGTGAAGCTGGCGCCATACGTCATGGTCAGCGCTTTCTTCTTCGCGCTCTATCTTTTCGTTCCGAACACCCGCGTGCGCTGGCGGCCTGCCCTCATTGGCGCCCTGGTCGCGGGTGTGGTGTGGGCGGCCGTCGGCCGTGCCTTCACGGCGTTCGTGGTGCACTCGACCCGGCTCACGATCGTCTATGCCGGTTTCGCCTTCATCGTCGCAGCTTTGCTGTGGACCTATTTCGGTTGGCTGATCCTGCTCGCCGGCGCTCAGCTCTCTTTCTACATTCAGAATCCGACATACCTGCGGCTCGGGCTACAGGAGCTGAGGCTCTCCAGCATCGAGATCGAGCAGCTGGCGCTGCGCCTCATGTACTTCGTGGGGCGCACCTACGTCACGGGCGGTAAGCGCTGGACCGTGAACGCCCTTTCCACGGAGCTCGGCCTGCCCGGCATAGCCCTCGCGCAGATGGTGGCGACGTTGCAGAGCGCGGGACTGCTCGTGGTGACCGAGGAGGATGAGTTGCTGCCGGCCCGCGACATTGGCCGCATTCCGGTCAGCGAGATCCTGGAGATCGCTCGCAATCAACGTAGTGGCCATTTCAGTCCGCGCACGGTTTCCATTCCGTCCGTGGACCGTCTGATCGCGACGATCGATGAGGCCCGCCGCGTTCGTTGCGGTGAGCTTACGCTACGAGATCTCATAGAAGAGCCGCCGCGGCCGACGCTTACGCTCGCCGCGGGTAAGCGCTGATCACAGCGTCAAGGTTCCCTGGTCGGTTCCGACCAGCAGCATGTCCGCCGGGCGCCTTGCGAACAGTCCCACGGTCACGACGCCTGCGAGGCTGTCCAGCTCACTCTCGAGCGTTTGCGGATCGGTAATAGAAAGACCGTGTACATCCAGGATGTGATTGCCATTGTCGGTGACGCATCCCTTGCGCCAGACCGGGCGCGCACCCCGCTTCTCGAGCCGCCGTGTGACGAGTGCACGCGCCATCGGGATCACCTCGATCGGCAGCGGGAAGGCGCCGAGCGTGCCGACGAGCTTGCTGTCATCGATGATGCAGAGGAAGCGCGCTGCCGCGGCTGCAATGATCTTTTCGCGGGTGAGCGCGCCGCCGCCACCCTTGATGAGGTGACGCGCGCGGGTTGCCTCATCGGCTCCATCGACATAGAGCTGCAGATCCGCGACGTCGTTGAGGTCGAGCACGGCGATGCCGGCTGCATCGAGGAGTGCGGTGGTGGCGTTGGAGCTCGATACCGCAGCGCGCACGTGTCCGGGACGTCCCGCCAGTGCCTCGATGAGGAAGCGCACCGTGGAGCCGGTGCCGACGCCGAGTACGGACCCCGCCGGAATGTGCACCAGGGCGGCTTCGGCAGCGCGCCGCTTCTTCGCATCGGCCACAGATGGGGTCATGGCAGAACCGGCCTCCGGAAACGAACGTGCCCGCAAAAGCGGGCACGATAATCTCGATTCGTCTTACTCGGCGGCCGCCGAAGCGGCCGCCGAGCAAAAGGCCTTACTTTTTCTTCGAAGCTTTCTTCTTGGCCTTCTTTTTCGCCTTCGCCATGTTGGCTCTCCAGTTGTCGGGTTAGTCCGAGGTCGGAGTATATACAGGTGAAACAAAAATACAAG
>Ga0134128_10012013_pt1 | contig 10317 bp, 9 predicted proteins | sample KB31754_FD_96462 | JGI IMG/M metagenome (GOLD analysis project Ga0134128, IMG submission 96462) | Terrestrial soil microbial communities with excess Nitrogen fertilizer from Kellogg Biological Station, Michigan, USA - KB3-175-4 | ecosystem: Environmental > Terrestrial > Soil > Unclassified ...
CCCAGCAGCTGACCCAGAAGAACGAAAACAGCCCGATGAAGGTGCTGACTACCGCGCTCGGCACTCCGAAGCGCGTTCAGGTCGCCACCTTCGCGGGGGCCATGGAAATCAGTCGCGAGGCAGTCACCGACGTCAAGATTTCGCAGCTCAAGACGCCGGCTCAGGCGCTCGGGCGGGCAGCGAAGAAGACCCCCGAGTACCTCTTCGCGCAGTTCCTCGATCGGTCGCACAACTCGGCGTACCCGGTCACCGCTGACAACGTCGAGCTCTGCTCGGCCTCGCACCTGACGCCGTACGGGCTGACGGTGGCGAACACGCTTTCCACCCCGGCGGCCCTTGCCGAGGCCTCGCTCGAGGACATCCGAACGGCGCTTCGCACGACCGTCGGCAGCGATGGCATGTTGGCCCCGGTCATGATGAAGCAGATGATCGTCCCGTCGGCCCTCGACGTGTTGGCCGAGAAGCTGTCGAAGTCGGCCAAGACGCTTGGGTCAGCGAACAATGATCCGTCGGTCATCTCGGGTACGAAGTACATGACCTTCGACTACCTGACCAACACCACGCGCTGGTACGTGCAGACCGACGCGGACGACGGGTTCTACTGGGATTGGCGGGAGCGTCCGACCTTCGAGAGAGACAACGTGGCGCTGACGATGCAGGCCATCTTCATCGCGTTCTTCCGCGCGATGTGGGGCGCTGAGAACTTCCGCTGCGTCTACGCCAGCAACGCGACCTAAGGAGCGACCACCATGGGAGCACCAGGCAAAGTCACAAACTACCCGAACGGGGTCAGCTCGTTCGGGTGGGTCGTCACCCCGGCGTCGTACGCGGCGCAGGCGTGGGGCGGAGGCGCGACCCTCTGGGTGGGGAACCGCTCCGGCCTCCCGGCCGGCGACGGGTCCACGCCGGACCGGCCGCTGTCGGCGCTGTTCGGGACGTCGGGCGGACTGGCGAAGGTCAACAACCGCGTCGGCGTCACCATCTGCATCCTGCCGGGGCACGTCGAGAGCATCACGGCGTCCACGAGTATCAGCGGATTGACCGGAACGTCGGCCACGGGGCTGAACATCATTGGCCTCGGGTACGGTTCCCAGCGACCGCTGTTCAACTGGACCGCGGCGGCATCGGCGCTCTTGCAGAACATCGCAGGGTGCTGGATCCGCAACTGCGTGTTCAACTTCTCGAGCACGGCGGCCACGGTGGTCACTGCGGCGCTGACGGTCTCGGCGTCCGACTGTGGGTTGGACGCTGTTGAAATCAAGCCGGCCACCAGCGCCACGCAGCTGACGACCACGGGCATCACGGTTGCCAGCGGCGCGACGAAGTACACGCTCTTGGGCGTCGAGGTGGTCTCCGAGACCTTCGCGACTAACCCGACGGACATCCTGACGACCACGGCGGCCGTCGACAAGCTGACCATGTACGGCTGTCGGTTCCACACGGCGGTCAACTCGACCACGAACGGTGTCATCAACCTGGCGAACGCACCTACGAACGTCTGGATCGAGGACTGCACGTTCGTCAACAAGAAGGCGGCCTCCACTAAGGCGGCCATCGCGAGCGCGAGCACGACCGGGTTCGTGAACTTCTGCACCTTCGGGATCATCAGCACGGGCGCCAACTCCTGTTTCAGCACCCAGGGCAACCTGGTGCTGTCTCAGTGCTTCGGCGGCCAGGTCGCGACCGCGGCCATCAAGATGGGTACGGACTCCACCTAGTCTCAAGTCGACAGGGAGGTTCCAATTGACCAGGCAGACAGACTTCGTCAACGGCGAGGTGCTGTCTGCCTGTTCTGTTTGCGGTCGGCGGCGCTTGTTCCCGTCGCAGCTTACCTATTGCCCTGACCGGCTCTATCGCTGCCTTGACGCCTGCATGGAGAAATCAACCTTCGAATACGACCAGGAGATCGCAGCGTACCGACGGCGACGTCCCGAGCCTGACGTTGCGGTCGGCGTTGCGTCGCAGTGGGATGCGGTAGGCGTTACCGACGAAGACGAGGGCTTTCCGTGAGCGTACGTTGCGCCAATATCAGCGCGGCCCGCGCGATCGCTACATCGCAGTACAGCCGGGACCTGGATCACGCCGTGTACGTAGACACATATGGCGACTATTTCAGGTTTCGCCCGGGAGGCACGCTCACGCCGGTTGACGGCGTCGTGGTCAACACGTCCGATGGACTTGGACAGCTCGAGCGAATGGGCGTTCCGAACCGCGTGTTTCACAGGGCTGCTTACTGGACGATCGATCCAGTCAGTGGAAGCGACGAGAACAAAGGTTGGGGAGCGACCCAGGCTGACGCCGATCTTGCTCCGATCAAGACGCTTGCCGAGTTAGATAGGCGCCTGGCTGGGCATCCTGGGTTTACTGGAAAGGTGTGGTTCAAGATCAAGGGTGACATTCCGGCTAGCGACTCCAGGGTGATGCGGAACATTTCCGGAGCCGCCGAGAGCCCCGTCGGCAAGCCGATTTTCTTCGGTGACCTGGGAACTCCACTCACCACCGGCACGATGACAAGCTATACGGCGGCCGTGCCTGGATCTAATACCGGGTACACGATGGCGCTTACGTCGGCTGCGAGTTACATCGGAAAGATCGTCATAGACCAGGACGGGAGTTTTGCGTACGTCCTGGCCGCAGCGTCGGCGAATGTGGCGATTATCAGTCCCCCAATGGTGGAGCAACATGGATCGATTCTTACCCCCGTGTCGGCAGAGCCGGGAGACTTCACCAACGGAAAGACATTCAGTGTGTATAGCCTTTACAAGCTCCCCGGGCACCCGTTCCGCTCGGACGTGATGTATAGCTACGTGATTCGTCTGAACGTAGGAGACGGCGTTGTCAGTACATTCGACAATCCGAATCTCGGCGGCTCTGTGGCGAAATACAACTCCTGTATTATTTCCTGTGGGGCCGCCGGAGGAAACGGAACGTCAGGTTCTTGGACAGGCGGATTTCCGCTGTGGACCGGGTGCCTGTTCTATGCCGCGTCGGCTGGATCCGGCACGGGGATAGGATTCGTCGGACATCACGGAATTTTCCACGCCGATACGGCGCTGAACGTTCGCATGTTTTTCATGAACGGCAGCGCAATAAGGTTCCAGGAGCGCCTGCATCTGTACAACTCGTATGTAAACTGCGACGAGACGTCTGCGGTAGGCGGGGTGACCGGGTCAACGCCACGGCTTGAGATCGGCATTTTCGCCACTACGGCGACAGTATTTTCTGGAGGAACAGTAAGGCTTCCATCTGACGGCGGCGTGATTTACGGCGGCGTCGGGTCGACTAACACTGGCACTCTATTCGCTATTCCGCAGGGAGCGGCCTGGTCGGCTCCGAAGGCTGGGTGTACGGCGACCACGTCAGGCACCGTGATCTCAGTTGGAGGCACATCCAAGGTTTTCAGCGATATCCCGTTCGTCAATACGACGAATAACGCCAGCATATCGGATGGGCCATGACCATCGGCGCAACCACCAGCTTTCAGGACTCCAGGGACGATATTTGTTCTGCGGCCCTGGAGAACGTCGGCGCCTTGGCGCCGGGAGCCGCGCGTGACAATACCAACTCGCCGCTGTTCGAAGTCGCCGCCAAGGCCCTGAACCGCATCGTCAAGCGCATCGACACGACCGGAAAGCGGCTGTGGCGCACCGTACGGCGCACGGCAACCATGACAGCCGGCGTGGACACCGTAACGCTTGCCTCTGACGTGCTGCTCGTAGACGACCCGGCCAGGTATGTTCGAAGCGGCGAAACCTCCGGCCTGCAAGTGCTCGCCATGTCGCGCATGGACTACATGACGCTGGCCGACCGGACAACGGCCGGTCCGTCGCGGCAGTTCTTCTTCGAGCAGACGCTCGGAGGTTCGACGCTGAAGCTGTGGCCGGTTCCTGATCAGACTGGCGACACGCTCGAGTACGTAGCGTACACGCGCGCGGCTGACTTTACGACTGGCGCCGAGACGCCGGACTTTCCCGCCGAGTGGTCAAACTGCCTGGTCTACGCGCTGACCGTAGAGCTCGCGCCGAAGTTCATGCAGACCGGTCTCATTCAGACGTTTCAGCCGCTGTATCAGCAGGAACTCGACGGCCTTGTTAATTCTGACGGAGAAAAGGGAAACCTCGTACTTGTTCCATGGGGCGCCTATTCAAGTGGCGGAGGTGCCGGATGAATATGCTTCCAGGACGCCCCGCACCTAATGGCATCTATGGCACTAAGACTGACTCGGTAGCGAGACGCCAGAATCGGGCGGTAACCTCTAAAGGCTCGCTCGGACTTGATGGCAATGACGTCTGCGTCGGAGAGTTTGACGTTAGGGTTTGCAGAGCCGCGCTTGGTCGGTCGCGGCCCCCGGCGTCCCTTGGCCATCATGTCTCTGGAATTGTCAAGCGCTGTACCGAGGAAGAGATGGTCGACGTTGCAGCAAGCCCTGTTGTCGCAGCGGTGACAGAGAAAGAGACCGCCTGGAATAGTCCCGCGCGAAAACTTCCAGGCAACGCGGTGGACTTTGTGCATCATGCCGTCAATCCAGACGATTCCGTATCCGGCGTCATTTCGCCCAAACTGCCACTCGATGCAACCGGTCGATGTTCGCTCGCAGCGATTGAGCAGGAACTCCAAGGTCCAGTAAACGGGAGCCGGCATGGAAGTATTTATACCACCGGTAACGTCGCGATGGAGAACGAATGTCAAAACTACGAGGTGCGCTGATGGCCGCGACTTGCTCACTGATCCAAATGCTGGCGGCTGGATGCGCGAATACGGACGGCACGCCGATTGCGTCAGGCAAGGCCAGGTTTTATCAGCCGGGCACGCTTACTCCCGTCACGGCCTACTCCGACAGCGCCGGCACTACAGCAATCACGCCTCCGCTCACGCTGACGGCCGGCGGAACTGGCACGGCGTACACGCAGCAGCCGACGCGTCTTATCGTGAAGGACAGCCTTGACACGACCACGCTGTTCGATGGCAACGTCAATACAAATCGTGCTGAGGCGCTTTACATCCAGTCGGCCGCTGTGAACGGCGGCACTGAGACGACCCTTCAGACGCTACTTAACGCATGGTCCACGAGCTTCGGCGGCTCAGCCGGTTTGTGGAAGTATAAGGCGTACTCGGATTCAACAGAGCGCAACGTCAAGGACGTCATCACCGAGATTCAGCTTTCGGTGAAGAGCTACGGAGCGGTCGGCGACGGGGTCACCGACGATACGGCTGCAATTCAGGCTGCTATCGCCAGGGTCGGGATCGCAGGCGGTGGAATCGTATACATCCCTCCGGGCACGTATCTCCTGTCTAATTCGCTGTCCATCACGACGGCCGGCGTGAACATCGTAGGCGCTGGGATCCAGGCGACAATTCTGAAGCAGAGCAGCACCACCGCAGGTGTCCTCGCGTTCAACACGTTCGCGTCAGGCGTAGTTCAAAACCGCGTTGCCAACTTGAAGATCTCCCATTCTTCTGCGAGCACGGGGGCGGCGATATCTGGCCAGTCTCTTTGGGTAGATGGCGTGTTGGTATCTGAAATAGCCTTCAGATACGGAGTCCTGGCAAGCGCAGGATCTAGGTGGTTCGTGTCGAATTCGGTCATAGGCAGCAATCCAAACGATGCTGCTGCCGTAGCTGTGAACGTGTCTGGAGCCACGGGATTCGTCATGTCGTCGTCGTATGCGCTGTATGGCGGCGTCGGTTCGGCGGTGGTTCAGTTCGCTACCGCAGGCAACGCGATAGTTGGGTCTACAATCGCCTCCCTCACCGCTAACCCGACAGACGGAATCAAGGTTCTGTCTGGTGGCGGCGTGTCCATCTCGTCGAGCTCCATAACGGCAGCCGGAAGTCACGCTGTCTCCATCGCCAGCGGGGCGGGCGATGTCCGCATAGACAGCGACGCCTCACTGTCTCCTGACGTCCTGGACTCTCGCTCCGCATCTCCTCAGGTCTACTCCCTCGCGGTGAACGGTTCGGTCACGCCGTTGCCGCTCCAGACTGGCACGGTGAAGGTTACGGCCACGGCCGCGATCACGGTGACGATCAACGCCACCGCCGCGACGGAGTGGGGCCGGACGTGGAAGCTTTACTGCGTGAACAATTCTGGCGGCGCCGTGACGTGGACGTTCAGCGCTCAGTACAAAACCAGCGCCGCTGTTGCTCCTGCTACAGGAAACATGATCATTGTGACTTTCGAATACGATCCCGCGGCGGCGGTGGTCAGAGAGATCTCCCGCTCAGGGACCATCCCCATCTGATGCTCGCGCCCGTCGACATATCGGCCGGGCTGGTCTCGACCGCCGACGACATGTCCCCGGCCACGTCGAAGCTGGTCAACTGGTTGCCAGACGTAGCGGGCATCCACCGTATCAGACCGGCGCTCATATCGTACACCACGACCGGCCTCGGAACGTCGCCGCTGATTGGTCTGTACCGGTGGAAGACGTGGGTCATCGGCGTCGACAGCGACCGCCTGATATATGCCCTGCCGGACGCGACGCCTGCGCTTTGGCAACTTCTGTCTGACCCAGCTGACCCGCTTACGCAGCTCGCGGGGGTGGCGCGGCCGGTGTTCGCCGAGTCGCCGAGCTTCCTCTACATCGCAGGCGGCCTGGCGATTCAGAAGTGGACGGGCGTAGGCTTGACGGCGCGCCTTGGCGGCTCGTCTCCGAACACCACGCACATCGCGAATCTGGCACAGCGGCTTGTGGCCATCGACCTTGCGAACCCTGGACGCTACCTGTACTCGGACCTCGGCGAGGGCAATGATTCGACCTGGGGCGCGCTCAGCTTCATCACGGCTGAGGCGCGGCCTGACGGCCTTGTAGCCATCAGGGAGAACACGGCAGAGCTCGGTCTATTCGGCACGTCGACTACCGAGATCCACGGCATCTCGCCGGACCCCCTTACGCCGTTCCAGCGCATCTCGACAATCAACGTAGGGTGCTCCGCTGCTCACAGCATCGTTCGCTTCGATGACTATTACTTCTGGCTCGACGACAAGCGCCGGATCATCAAGTCGGATGGGCGTAGCTACAATTCTGTCGGAGACGCCATCCAGCGCGACCTCCGCGACCTTGGCGCCGTGTCGGACGCCTTCGGGTACCGCGAGGACACGGACCGCAACGGTTGCCTCGTTTGGGTGTTCCCGACTGCAGGGCGAACGTGGGCGTATGACTACACGGCGCAGAAGTGGAGCGAACGGGCACTGTACGACGGCGTATCTGCAAACACGGCCTGGCCGGTCGCTACCCATGCTTTCTGGGACGCGCTCAACATCAACGTTGTAGGCGCCTCGACCACGGCCGGGCTCTACCAGCTTGACACCAACACGCGCCAGGACATTGGCGGGACCATTCTGTCCGAGCTGAAAACCGGCTGGCAGGACTTCGGCACCGACAACAAGAAGCGCAGCGCCCGCGTCCGGGTCGTCATGCGGCGAGGAACCACGCCGCTAGCCGCCACTTCCGGGCAGCTCGAGGTGGCCGTGGAGGACGACGGCAAGGGGTTTACGACGTTCCGTGTCATCGACCTTGGCCAGCCGTACGACACGAATCCGTCCATCGATTGCCATTTTGGCGGAGTTTTCAGGCGCAGACGGTACTGGTTGCGCTATTCTGGCACAGACGAGGTCTCGATTGCCAAATTGGCAGATGATGTGACCGATCTGGAGGCAGCCGCATGAAGCCTGTCACCGAGAACATGAGCCAGAAGCAGACGACTGCGGTTCTCCGCGAACTCCAGTATCGGGCTACGCCTCTGTCTGGCACCGGAGCGCCAGCTACGAGCGCTGGCTTTGTCGGGCAGGAGTACCAGGACACCGCCGCCGTGTCGCCCTCCGGCTGGTACAAGGCGCGCACAGTCGGATCTGGCGCTGCTGACTGGGTGGCCATCTCGTAGGAGGCAACAATGGGCTGGACAGACTACCTCGGGGACAAGTGGTACGACAAGGTCGGCAACGTCCTCGCGCCAGGTCTCTATTCCGAAGGCAAGAGCATCGGGAGCGGCGACATCTCGAAGAACGATATCACCACGGTCCTGGATCCTGGCGACTTCAGCGGCCGTCAGACGGCGAAGGACCAGCTCGAGGCAGGCAAGGAAGCCCAGCGGTACCTCCAGCAGCTGTCCGACACGGCTTGGGCGAGGCAGATGCAGGGGCTGCAACAGGCCCTCGGGTCGATGAACTCTTACAACGGCATCCTGTCGCAGATCTACGGCGTGCCGACGAACTACTACAACCCTGCGCAGGCCGGCGGGGTACTCGGTCAGCAGCCGGGAGCGGCGCAACCCGCACCACCTGTGACGCTGTCGGGGCCGCCTGCTCCGGTCCCGCCGTCAACTGGCCCTGCGGCTGAGCCGCGGAAAGGGTATGGCCACTTCTAATGTCACAGGCAGACGACGACGCATACGTAGCGCGATTCATGCCGCCCGGAATGAATCCCTCGAGTCCGTTCTATGGCGCGCAGCGAGACGCCATCCTGGCGCGACGCTCCTACGAGGCAGACCCTTCGAATCAGGCGGCGGTTCAGCAGCAGTCGGCCGAGAACAACGCGTACCGATCGGCGCAGACGGCCTCGATGGGCATGATGACGACCGGACCAAATTCTACCGTCGTGTCCGACCCGTCGACCGCGTTCCAGAAGTTCGTACAGAGCGGGTACACGCCGCAGCAGGCGCTCGCCGACGGATGGGCAACGAGCGGCAATGGTAACCGTGGATGGGAGAACATGGTCGGCTACCAGGCACCGCTCAATCCCCAGGGCATGATCGGAGCTCCGTACGCTCAGCAGCAGATTCAGCAGTACCAGGCGCAGCAACAGCAGCCGCAGTATGGGCAACAGGCAGGCGCCGGCATGGGCAACCCCTTCGGTACCCCGCCGCGCAACGGTCCCGCTCAACAGGCGTACGGGCAGGCGTCACCACGCGCCAACGGCATCTACCAGCAACTGGGGTCGATGCTAGGCGGCGGACAGCAGAACCCATTCGCTCGTCCTGTCGCGTCGGCACAAGCGCCGGGAGCGCCAGCGATGCCGATGTCGTCAGGCGTCCCGGCGGGAGGTTACGGCCAGCGTCAGAACATGCTCGGCCAGTCCCCCGCGTGGCAGTCGTTCTTGTCCAACCTCAAGCCGGGCGGCATGTAAGTGTCAATCCTGTCCACGAGCATCAACACGCTCAACCAGGCGATTCCGTCGGCTGCGTCGGCTGCGTACTATACGCCACCTCCGGCTGCACCACCCCCGCCGTCGGCTACGGCCACATCGTACTCGCCGCCGCCATCCGCCCCGGCCCCGACGCAGTACCCAGGCTCATCGACGAACTGGGGCATGTCGCCCACGCCGTGGCTTGAGAACGCTTTCGGGCAGTACGGTGACGCCTACTCGCAGCCGACGGCGAGCTCGCAGTTCTACGGACAGGCCGGCTCCGCGCTAGGACAGCCGTCGGCGTCGTCGCAAGCGTACGGCGCTTACTCCGGGTACCTCGGGCAGCCAACCGCGACGGGATCCGTGTTCGGCCAGGCTGCGGGCGCTCTGTCCGGACCGACGATGAGCCAGAACGTCTACGGCTCTCTAGCCGGTCAACTCGCCCAGCCTACCGCGACGTCTGGCATGCTCGGCATGGCGAGTAGTGCGCTGGGAGGACCGAGCGACTCTCGCCAGCTGTACGACGCCGTTGGCGCGCAGTACCTCCAGCCGTCGGCGTCGTCGCAGGCCCTTGGCGCACTCGCCCCCGGCTTGTCGGGACCGTCATCGACGCAGCAATACTACGCGCAGAACGGCGCTGCCTATGGCGCTCCAACGGCGATCGGATCGCTCTCGTCATCCAACCCGTACGGAGCTCCGCTCGTCGGTGAGCAACTCGGCGCGCACGCGATGGACCTGTACGGACCGTCTACCTACTCACAGGGCAACCTTGGCAACGCGATGGCCAACGCCAACGCGCCGTCCGAACTCGCGCAGAACGCGCAGGGCATCTCCGGCCTGTACAACGGCGCCAACTACACGCAGGGCTTCCTGGGGGCGAATGGCTCGCAGATGTCAGGACCAGGCGCTCTCGAGCAGTTCGCGGCGTCCGATCTGAACCGGACCAACCCCTATTACGACATGCTCCAGAAGCAGCAGGCCGACACGATCGACCAGGCCGCTGCTGCTCGCGGAGCATACGGGGCCGGCGGCTCCCTTGCAGCCCAGGCGCTTGGCTCGGCGAACCTGCGCGCTCAGCAGTACCAGCAAGAGGGCCAGCTTCAGGGCGCGGCTCAGCAGGCGCAACTGTCGCGGCTCGGACTCGGGGCCAATGTCGCCGGCCAGGCCAGCCAAGAGCGGCTTGGGCAGGGCA
>Ga0134128_10012014_pt1 | contig 10317 bp, 6 predicted proteins | sample KB31754_FD_96462 | JGI IMG/M metagenome (GOLD analysis project Ga0134128, IMG submission 96462) | Terrestrial soil microbial communities with excess Nitrogen fertilizer from Kellogg Biological Station, Michigan, USA - KB3-175-4 | ecosystem: Environmental > Terrestrial > Soil > Unclassified ...
AAAAAAGGGCCGCTAGCGGGTGCGAGCGGCCCAAGTCTAGGGAGGAAACGCCCAAGGAGGGCAGCGGTAGCTCTCGCTACCGCACTGCAATAAGCTACATCGCGACGCACAAAAATCAAGGTTCTAAGCCCTGTTTTGCATGCTAATTTTGCATAGCTGCCGCCCAGTGCGCATTCTTCTTTCGGGTCCATGCAGAAAAGCACCGCTGGAACCCCGCGCCGCAGCAAGCCGCGGACTGCCATACCTGCGTGCGCATCCACCGATTAGTGTCAGCAGGCGGTTGCCGATCAGGCCGGTCTCCGATACGCCCGAAACCCGAACCAGGCACGCGGAATGACGGCCATCAACTTCGCCAGCTTCGTCGATCAGCTCGCCACGGCATCCGGCGATACCATTCTGCCGTTCTTCCGGACCGCGCTCGCAATCGAGAACAAGAAAACCGGCGGTTTCGATCCCGTCACCGCCGCCGACCGCGCTGCTGAACAGACCATGCGTGCACTCATCCGCAAGCAGTTTCCGGACCACGGCATTCTCGGCGAAGAATACGGTTCGGAACGCACTGACGCCGAATACGTGTGGGTGCTCGACCCGATCGACGGCACCAAATCATTCATTTCCGGCATGGTCGCCTGGGGCACGCTGATAGGACTCATGCGGTTTGGCGAACCAGTCTTCGGCATGATGAGCCAGCCATTCACGCGCGAGCGCTTTTCCGGTGACGGCGGCGCGGCGCATTACCGTGGACCGGCAGGAAAACGTGATCTGCGCGTTCGCGAATGTGCCGACCTGGACAACGCGCTTTTATCGACGACCAGTCCACTGTTGATGAACCGCGACGATCGTGCTGCTTTCGCGCGGCTGGAGGACAGAGTGAAATTGTCGCGTTACGGCGGCGATTTCTATCAGTATTGCATGCTGGCGGCGGGTCTGATCGATCTCATCATCGAGACGGAAATCAAGCCTCACGACATCGTGGCTATCATACCCATCGTTGCCGGCGCCGGCGGAATCGTCTCGACATGGGAGAACGGCCCGGCACAAAACGGCGGCCGCGTCATCGTGGCCGGCGACAGGCGCGCTCACGCCGCAGCTCTTGAAATTCTGACTCGCTAATACCTCGGCGTCCCGGGCACAAAGGCGTCAAACGCAGCCCAGAATTGGTCGCGATATTGGTCCTGCTCCTGCAGGATTTCATGCTTGGCACCTGCAAGAATAAGGTGGCGTCCCGCGAGCAGATTCTGGCCGAATGCCTCGATGGCCGGCGTTGACACCACTTCGTCGCGCCCGGCGGCGACCATCAGAATTGCCTGGCGAATACTTGCGGGATAGGCGGGGTCGGCGAACTGCTTCATCTGCCGTAACGCACCGTCGGCCCAGGCCACGGTCGGCGCGCCAAGACCGAGTGCGGGTTCCACTTCCAGCACCGCGGCGTTGCGCGCGTAGCGAACTGGATCGGAAGTGAGCACGTTGCCAATGAAATTTTCCGTGCCGGTCGCCGCGGAATCTCCGGTCGGCACATAGGCGCCGCCGCTGCCAATCAACCGCATCAGCCGGGTCAACGGTCCGGCGACGCGCGTGAGGCGTCCCGCCGGCAATGCGATCATCGGCGCCGACAACACACTGCGTTCGAACCAGCGGCTGCCCTCATGGCAGGCCCTAATCAGCACCGCCGCTCCCATGGAATGAGCCAATGCGAAGAACGGTGGCGGACAGTCGGGCAGAACGATCTGCTCCATCATCGCTTCGAGGTCGGTGATGTAGTTCGGGAAGCTCCGCACATAGCCTTTTTGGCGGTTCGACAGCGCACGATCCGACAGCCCCTGCCCTCGCCAGTCAAATGTCACAGCGGCAAACCCCCTGGCCCGGAGATCGCGTACAGTCTCGAAATATTTTTCGATGAACTCGGCCCGGCCTTGCAGCACAACGACCGTGCCTTTGCGCCCAGGCGGCGGAGCCCAGCGCGCGAAGCGAAGATTGACCCCGTCTGGGGTCTTTATCACGCCGGTCACCACATCTTCGGGCGCCGGATTGGCAGGGATCGAAATGAGTTTCATGAGGCCGGAAGGTGCGCCGGACGCAGCGCGTCGCGCCTTATAGCAGGGCCATGCCCGGGCTCAATGCATCGGCTCAACGGCATGTCTGCCGCACGCCAGAAAATGTAAATATTTCAATGGTTTATAGACGGCCATCCGCAGTCTTGAAGACATCAAAAGCGCTCCCATATCAGTGCTGCGCAGGCCTCGTGGCTGCGCACGGTTTGGTCCGGCCATTCGGCGGGCCACCGCATGTCGCTCAACAATGGAGGATATGCCATGCGAACTTTTGATCTTGCTCCCCTCTACCGTTCCACCGTCGGCTTCGACCGTCTTTTTTCAATGCTGGACGGATTCGAAAGCGCTCCGGGTTACCCGCCCTATAATATCGAGCGCACCGGTGAGAACGATTACCGCGTCACCGTCGCTGTCGCCGGTTTTGCGGAGAACGAATTATCGATCGAAGCGAAAGAAAATACGCTGACGATCAAAGGCTCCAAACAGACGAAGGAAGAGCAGGACGGCGAAGTGCTCTATCAGGGCATCGCCGCACGCGCTTTCGAACGCATCTTCCAGCTTGCCGACCACGTCCAGGTCAAGAGCGCGAGCCTCGAGAACGGGTTGCTGCACGTCGATCTCGTGCGCGAAATTCCCGAAGCTAAGAAGCCGCGCCAGATCCCGATCGGGAACGGCAGTGCCAAGGCCCAGGTGATCGAGACCAAAGCCGCGGCCTAAGCGAGATACTTGCAAGACGGCAGCGCCCCGGAATTCCGGGGCGCTTTCGATTCAGGAGTCCGTTTTTTTTGCGATGTGACGACTATTTTTTCTTCTCCTCGCTTTCGCCGGGCTGCGGCACGTGGATGATGTGCGCGGCGCGGATATAGGGCGGCGTCAGTGAGGCATTAAAGGCCGGTCCCAAGAACAAAATATCGCCAAACTTCGCATCGGCAACGACCCGGAGTTCGGTGCCGGTACCGTCAAAGGCATGTAAAACATAGTAGCCATCACGCCTGATCACTGGGCCTTCCGGGTCGAGCCCGAAGTAGCGGACCGCGGCAAGAATGTCCTCGGGCGGCAATATCCCGGCCAAAGGCGTGGCGGGCCCCCATGTTCCCGCACGCGCGAGCGATATCCCCACCACGAGACTTCCCGGCAGCATCAGCGCCGCCATCGCTTTCAAAGACAATCGTCCCCAGTTTTTCATGGCCCATTCCTCTCTATTCACGCCTGTCCCGCCAGCAGGTTAGACGGTTAACGGGTGAACTGTCTTGTCGAAGGGCCGTGGCGCAACGACATTGCGCGGAAGTCAGCGCAGCAGATGGCTTCCGGTCAGATGGCGGGACGCTGGCGCAATAAAACGTAAGATTTCGCTCAATCCGGCGTGGACCAGCCTTGTTTATCAGGGCAAAATTTGGCATGGTCCATTAGGACAGTAATGCTGTCCTAATGACGGTGGCCTCGGTGGCGGCCTTAAAATGCGGGCAGACACCGGTGGCGCCCAGTGAGAGCAGCCACGGGCGGCGATAAGCCGGACAAGGCTGCCCTTCTCGAGATCAGTTACGCGTTGACCGCGAGCGATACGCGCGCGCGGACGAGGCGGGTACGCCGGAGCGCATGTCGCACCGGCGAGGCAGGATGAGAATGAGCAAGGAGAAGCGCAACATCGAATTCGCGACCCGCGGCTCGACCGCGGATCCTGGCGTTCCTTACGCGCAGGGTCTTTATGATCCCGCACTCGACAAGGATTCATGTGGCGTCGGTTTCATCGCGGACATCAAGGGCCGGAAATCGCACCAACTCATCGAAGATGGATTGCGCATTCTTTGCAATCTCGAGCACCGCGGGGCGGTTGGCGCTGATCCACGCATGGGCGACGGCGCCGGAATTCTCGTGCAGATCCCGCATAAGTTCTTCGCGAAGAAAATTGCCGCGCTCGACATCAGACTTCCTGATCCAGGCGAATACGCTGTCGGCTACCTCTTCATGCCGCAGGACCCGAACTGGCGGCAAATCATCCGTGACATTTATGCTGAAGTGATCGCGCGTGAGAAGCTCACGCTGCTCGGCTGGCGGGACGTGCCGACGGATAACTCGACGCTCGGTGAATCGGTCAAGCCAACCGAACCCAAGCACATGCAGGTCTTCATCGGCCGCGGCAAGAAGAAGTTATCCGAGGATGAATTCGAGCGGCGGCTCTATATCCTGCGCAAGTCAATCTCCAACGCAATTTACAAACGGCGGGAACGCCGCACGTCGGGCTATTACCCGGTATCAATTTCCTGCCGCACTGTGATCTACAAGGGCATGTTCCTCGCCGACCAGCTCGGCACTTACTATCCCGATCTTCACGACCCCGATTTCGAAAGCGCGCTTGCACTTGTTCACCAGCGCTTCTCGACTAACACGTTTCCGACCTGGTCGCTGGCGCACCCGTACCGCTACATTGCGCACAATGGCGAGATCAACACGTTACGCGGCAACGTCAACTGGATGGCCGCGCGACAGGCTTCGGTATCTTCGCCGCTGTTCGGCAAGGACATCAACAAGCTCTGGCCGATCTCTTACGAAGGCCAATCCGACACCGCGTGCTTCGACAACGCGCTCGAATTTCTCACGCAAGGCGGCTACTCGCTTGCCCATGCAATGATGATGATGATCCCGGAAGCATGGGCAGGCAATCCGCTCATGGACGAGGAGCGGCGCGCCTTCTACGAGTACAATGCTGCCTTGATGGAGCCGTGGGACGGCCCTGCGGCCATCGCCTTCACCAATGGCAAGCAGATAGGCGCCACGCTCGACCGCAACGGCCTGCGGCCTGCGCGTTATCTGCTGACGCGCGACGACCGTATTGTCATGGCATCCGAAATGGGCGTGCTGCCAATTCCGGAGAAAGATATCGTCAAGAAATGGCGGCTCCAGCCCGGCAAGATGCTGCTCGTTGACCTGGAGGAGGGCCGGCTCATTCCCGACGAGGAATTGAAGGCGACTCTCGCACAAAGTCATCCTTACAAGGAGTGGCTCGGACGCACGCAAATTGTCCTGGAGGAACTCCCCGGCACCGCCAACCAAGCGCCGATCTCGAACCTGTCGCTGCTCGATCGGCAGCAGGCGTTTGGTTACACCCAGGAAGACCTGAAATTCCTGATGACTCCGATGGCGACCACCGGGGAGGAAGCCGTCGGCTCAATGGGCAATGACACGCCGATTTCGGCGCTGTCCAGCAAGCCGAAATCGCTGTTCACCTATTTCAAGCAGAACTTCGCGCAAGTCACGAACCCGCCGATCGACCCGATCCGCGAGGAACTGGTGATGAGCCTTGTCTCCATCATCGGGCCGCGTCCGAATCTACTCGACCACGAGGGCATGTCGAATACCAAACGCCTCGAGGTTCGCCAACCGATTCTCACCAATGAGGATCTCGAAAAAATCCGTTCGATCTCGGAGATGAGCGGCGATCATTTCAAGTCCCATACCTTCGACATCACGTTTCCCGCCGAACATGGTGTCGACGGCATGGGCTGGGCGATCGATGCATTGTGCGAACGCGCTGAGGAGGAAGTACGCAACGGCTGCAACATCATCATTCTGTCGGACCGAAAAGCTGGCGCCGACCGGATTTCGATTCCGGTGCTGCTGGCCTGCGCCGCCGTGCATCATCACCTAATCCGGAATGGCTTGCGCACGTCGGTCGGCATGGTGGTGGAAACGGGCGAGCCGCGCGAAGTGCACCACTTTGCGTGCCTGGCGGGTTATGGCGCGGAAGCGATCAATCCATACCTGGCGTTCGAGACGTTGATCGCCATAAAGGACGATCTGCCGCAGAAGCTTGAGGAAAAAGAGATCGTCAAACGCTACATCAAGTCGATCGACAAAGGACTCCTGAAGGTGATGTCCAAAATGGGCATCTCGACCTACCAATCCTATTGCGGCGCGCAGATTTTCGACGCGGTTGGGCTGCGTCAAGACTTCGTCGATAAGTACTTCACCGGCACGCATACGCGCATCGAAGGCGTCGGCCTCGCCGAAATCGCCGAGGAAGCCGTGCGCCGCCATCGCGACGCGTTCGGCGACGCACCGATTTATCAGTCGATGCTCGACGTCGGCGGGGACTATGCGGTGCGCATGCGCGGCGAAGACCATGTCTGGACGGCGGAAACGGTGGCCCGCCTTCAGCACGCGGTGCGCGGCAACTCGCAGGATCATTACAACGCGTTCGCGCAAATCGTGAATGAACAGAACGAGCGGCTGCTCACCATACGCGGCATGTTCCGGCTGAAGAATGCCGACGAGGACGGCCGCGAGCAGGTTGCGCTGGAGGAAGTTGAGCCGGCCAAGAACATCGTGCGGCGTTTCTCGACTGGCGCCATGTCGTTCGGATCCATCTCGCGCGAGGCCCATACCACGCTTGCCATCGCCATGAACCGCATCGGCGGAAAATCGAATACCGGCGAGGGTGGCGAAGAAGCGGATCGTTTCAAGCCTTTGCCGAACGGCGACTCAATGCGTTCCGCCATCAAGCAGGTCGCCTCGGGACGTTTCGGCGTCACCGCCGAGTACCTGGTCAACTCGGACATGATGCAGATCAAGATGGCGCAGGGCGCAAAGCCGGGCGAAGGCGGCCAGCTGCCCGGACACAAGGTCGACAAGATAATTGCAAAGGTACGCCATTCGACGCCTGGGGTCGGCCTGATCTCGCCGCCGCCACATCACGACATTTATTCGATCGAGGATCTGGCGCAGCTGATTTTCGACCTGAAGAACGTCAACCCCACAGGCGATGTGTCGGTGAAGCTCGTGTCGGAGGTCGGGGTCGGCACAGTCGCGGCGGGCGTCTCCAAGGCGCGGGCTGATCACGTGACGATCGCCGGCTTCGAGGGCGGCACCGGCGCAAGCCCGCTCACCTCGATCAAGCATGCCGGGAGTCCCTGGGAAATCGGCCTTGCCGAAACGCACCAGACTCTCGTCATCAACCGCCTGCGCGGCCGCATTTCGGTGCAAGTCGACGGCGGCATCCGCACCGGCCGCGACGTCGTCGTGGGCGCATTGCTCGGTGCCGATGAATTCGGCTTCGCCACCGCCCCGCTGATCGCCGCCGGCTGCATTATGATGCGGAAATGCCATCTCAACACCTGTCCGGTTGGCGTTGCGACGCAGGATCCGGTGCTGCGCAAGCGCTTCAAAGGCCAGCCCGAGCACGTCATCAATTATTTCTTCTTCGTTGCCGAGGAAGTGCGCGAACTCATGGCCGAGCTTGGCTTCCGCACGTTTGACGAAATGATCGGCCAGATGCAGATGCTTGACCGCCGCAAGCTGGTCGAGCACTGGAAGGCCAAGGGGCTCGACTTCTCGAAGCTCTTTACGAAACCCCCGGCGGACAAAGGCACCGCAATCTACAGGTGCGAAGCGCAAGATCACAAAATCAAGGACATCCTTGATCGCAAGTTGATTGCCGAATCCCAAGCCGCTCTCGATCGCGGCGCTCCCGTGCGCCTGCAGTTCGCCATCCGCAATACGGACCGAGCCTGCGGCGGCATGCTTTCCGGAGAAGTGGCCAAGCGGTACGGCCATGATGGCCTCCCGCACGACACCATTCATGTGCGCTTTGCCGGTACCGCCGGGCAAAGCTTCGGCGCCTGGCTTGCGCGCGGCATCACCTTCGAACTCGATGGCGATGCAAACGATTATGTCGGCAAGGGGCTTTCAGGCGGCCGCCTGATCATTCGCCCGCCGGCCGACTCTGGGGTCGTTCCGGAGGAGTCCATAATTGTCGGCAATACGGTGCTGTATGGCGCAATCGAAGGCGAATGCTATTTCCGTGGCGTCGCCGGTGAGCGCTTTGCCGTTCGCAATTCCGGCGCGATTGCCGTGATCGAAGGTGCCGGCGACCATTGCTGCGAATACATGACCGGCGGCGTTGTGGTTGTCCTTGGGCGCACCGGCCGCAATTTTGCGGCCGGAATGTCGGGTGGCATCGCCTATGTGTTGGACGATGACAGCACCTTCAAATCGCGCTGCAACATGGCGATGGTCGAGCTCGAGCCCGTGCCGGACGAAGAGCAGGTCGCCGAACAAGAATTCGGCGTTGACCTCGAATCGCATGGCCGCGTCGACGTCATGTCGGACCTGACCGCCAAAGACGCCGAGCGCCTGAACCTGCTGATCTCAAACCATGCGCGCTATACCGGTTCAAAGCGCGCCGCCGAGATTCTCGCCAACTGGAACCATTACCGCCCGCTGTTCCGAAAAGTGATGCCGGTCGAATATCGTCGCGCGCTCGCTGAGATGGCGAAGGAGAAGGCCGCCACGATGCAGGCCGCGGAGTAGGCATGGGCAAGGTCACCGGGTTTCTGGAAATCGAGCGCGAGGACCGCGACTATCAGCCGGTCGCGGAGCGCATCACACATTGGCACGAATTCGTCCTGCCGCTTCCGGAAAAGGAAATTCGCGAGCAAGCCGCACGCTGCATGGATTGCGGCGTACCTTATTGCCACGGCACAAGTCGCATCACCGGCGCGCCGACCGGCTGCCCCGTCAACAACCAAATTCCCGATTGGAACGACCTCGTCTATCGCGGCAACTGGGACGAAGCAGCCCGCAATTTACACTCGACGAATAATTTTCCCGAAGTTACCGGCCGGATTTGTCCGGCGCCTTGTGAAGCCTCGTGCACTCTCAACATCGATGAGAATCCGGTCACCATCAAGTCGATCGAATGCGAGATTGCCGACCGCGCAATTGCACAGGGCCTCAAGCCCGACAAGCCGCAGCGCAAGACCGGCAAGAAAATCGCCATCGTCGGGTCGGGGCCGGCGGGGCTTGCGTGCGCCCAACAACTCGCCCGTGCCGGCCACGAGGTGCATGTCTACGAGCGCTGGGTAAAGGCCGGCGGCTTGCTGCGTTACGGCATTCCGGACTTCAAGATGGAGAAAGTTCACGTCGATCGCCGTGTCGCGCAGATGCAGGCGGAAGGCGTCGTCTTTCACTACAACGCCGATGTCGGCGTCAATGTACCGGCCGATAAGCTCGTTAAGGACCACGACGCGATCGTGCTGACCGGCGGCAGCGAAAAGCCGCGCGACTTGCCGATCCCCGGCCGCGAGCTCATGGGTATCCATTTTGCGATGGAGTTCCTGCCTCAGCAGAACCGCCGTGTCAGCAACGAGCCACTGGGCGATGTCACACCAATACTCGCAACAGGCAAAAAAGTGGTGGTCATCGGCGGCGGCGACACCGGTTCCGACTGCATCGGAACCTCGATTCGCCAGAGAGCTGCATCGGTTACAAATTTCGAGATCATGCCGCAGCCGCCCGTACATGAAAATAAAATGCTCACGTGGCCGGACTGGCCGCTCAAGCTGCGCATTTCCTCAAGTCACGAGGAGGGCGTCACGCGTGAGTTCGCCGTCCTGACGCAAAAATTCACCGGCGAAAGTGGCCAGGTCAAAAAACTGCACTGCGTGCACGTGGATGAGAAGTTCAAGCCTCAGCCTGGCACCGAGTTTGTAATCGAGACGGACCTCGTGCTTCTGGCCATGGGATTTGTGCATCCGCTGCATGAAGGAATGCTCAAGGCATTGAACGTTGCGCTTGATCAGCGCGGTAACGTATCTGCGGACACCACGGCTTATCAAACGTCTTTGCCGAAGGTTTTCGCCGCGGGGGATATGCGCCGTGGCCAGTCGCTGGTCGTGTGGGCGATCCGCGAAGGGCGCCAGGCCGCCCACGCTGTCGACAAATTCCTGATGGGATCGACGACGCTTCCGCGCTAACGACGCAGACCGCGACTAACAAACGATCGCTAGCGGAAGGTGCCGAATAACCCGCCGCCCGACCGGTAAAGCGGCGCCGGGGGGCGCGGAACGTTGTCCTCGCGTGGCGGCCGCAGTGACTTGGGCTTCGGCGCGTTTTGCGTTGTCTTACCCTTGGGGCCGCTCTTCGGGGGGGCCGGCTTTTTTTCGGGCGCCGGGGTCGGTTCCGCACGCGTTGGTTCGGGAGGCACGGCGGCCATGGCGGCTGCGGGCACCGACGCAGGCGCGGCAGCCTGGCCATCCTTGTCACGTCGCAATGCGAAATCATCGGCGCGACCAGAAGGGGCCGTTACAGGTTCGCCGTTGACGAGCACACGCGTCGCGATGGCATCCCCGTGCGGTGAGCTGTTTCCGGCGCCGCCGAGCAATTCATCCGAATTGCCGGGCGTGACGGTCAATGGAACGACAGGACCTGCCACCGGCCGCGCGGCAGGCTTTCCGTCCGGAGTTGCTGGTGCGATCGGTCCCGAAGGCAG
>Ga0134128_10012016_pt1 | contig 10317 bp, 7 predicted proteins | sample KB31754_FD_96462 | JGI IMG/M metagenome (GOLD analysis project Ga0134128, IMG submission 96462) | Terrestrial soil microbial communities with excess Nitrogen fertilizer from Kellogg Biological Station, Michigan, USA - KB3-175-4 | ecosystem: Environmental > Terrestrial > Soil > Unclassified ...
AAGCGTGTAGCGAAGCAATAAATAAAGGCCGATCGCGGCAGCAGCCGTAATGCCCATCACGAACAGCCGATAACCGGTGACGAAGAAATAAACGTCGCTGATCGGCGAGTTGATGATGTCGGGAACCTCGAGCGGCAGCCCTTGCGGACCCCAGATCGTGCGGGTCAAGTCTTCGATGATTAATGCAAGCCCGAATGTGAGCAGCAGGCTGTAGATCGGGTCTGTCCGCTTGTAGATCGGACGGATCAGGACGCGTTCCACGACGAGGCCAATGCCGGCCGCCAGGATGGGGCCGGCGATCAGCGCGCCCCAGAAGCCAAGATACGGACTGAGCGTGTAGGCAAGATAGGCGCCGATGACCAGAAATCCGCCATGCGCCATGTTGATCACTGAATTCAGACTCAGAATCAGGGCAAGGCCAAGCGCCATAAGCGCATAAAATACGCCTTGAATGAGTCCGTTGAATGCATTGAACAGAAGTAGCTGCATCGAAGGCCGGCCGTCTCATTGTTTGATTTCAAGCCGCACCGCGCCGCCCCTTGTTGGAGGCGGCGCGGAGTCGGCCGATGACTGATATTTTGTTCTGTGTATTACGACTGGTAATCGAGCTTGCAGCCGGTGTCCTTGACCGAAAGCGCGATCTTGTCGCCCGGCACGATATCCGCAACCTTGAACAGTTTCGGATAGGTGCCGTCTTGGATGATTTCGCCAGGGAATTCGCTCGACATCAACTGATGATCGCCGGGCCGGAAGTAGACCTTGTTCGGCTGCAGCTTGATCTCGGGCGGGAGTTCAAGACCCTCCAGCGCCTTCGCGACCTTCACCGGCTCGATTGATTTCGCTTTCGCAACGCCCAACGCCAGCGAATGCAGACCGGCATAGCCGAACCAGGTGCGCGCGCTCGGGTAGGTACCGTCGGAATGAGCCTTCTGATAGGCCGCGACCCATTCCTTGACGTGAGGCGTATTCGGCTGGTCCCACCACCATTCGAGCGTCCACCAGCCCTGTTTTGCCTCTTTGGGCAACGCGCGCAGCACTTCCAGTTCACTGAGGCCGCCGCCGATTGGAAACTTCTTCATCAGGCCAAATTGCGCAGCCTGCTTCATCGAATTCACCAGATCCTGGCCATCGCACAAATTAATCAGCACATCGGGCTTCGATTGCTGGGCCTTGATCAGGTAGGACGAGAAGTCCGTGGTGCCGAGCGGCGATAGCGAGTTGCCGAGGACCGTGCCGCCCATCTGTTTGAGAAGCTTGGCGTATGATTCCTGGAGTGTGTGCCCGAACGCATAGTCAGGCGTGATGAAATACCATTTGCCGCCGAACTTCTTGTACAGCGTTGCCGCAAGGCCTGCCGCCAGCATGTATGTCGTCGTGCAGATACGGAAAGTCGTCCAGTGACATTGTGTGCCGGTCACCGGGTCGGTATGGCCGCCGGTCACCATGTAAACCATGCCTTTTTCGTGCGCGACCTGATTGACCGACAATGCCGTCGCCGAAGACACCGCGCCCATGAGCAGAGAGACTTTATCCTGCTCGATCAGCTTATGCGCTTTTTGTGCGGCGAGACCTGCGTTCGCGGCGTCATCTTCGATGACAAGATCCACTTTGCGTCCGAGCATGCCACCCTTGGCGTTGATCTCGGCAAGCGCCATGTGGGCGCCGCGCACTTCGCTTTCGCCTTCTGCCGCGTAAGTGCCGGTCAGCGGGTCATGCATGCCGATTTTGATCGGCGTCTCGCCCTGCGCGAATGTCAGAATCGGCGGCGAAAAAACCGCCGACGCACCCAGTACGGCGCCCGTCTTGATGACGGTTCGCCGATCGGGTTTCCAAAGCGACTTGGTCATTTTGATCCTCCCTGGCACTTTTTTGTGCGTCATTATGAAATGCGACGGGAGACACACGCACATGTCGAAACGCGGTCAAAGCGCGCGACATGACGTCATCTCCCCCGGAGTCATGCTAATGTGACGCGACAATCGCACGCAAGCGCAAAGAGATTTTGCCGCGCGCTTCTCTCGCGCGACCGATATCGTCGGTTGATTTCGGAACTTCCAGCGGCGATCAGGAAAAATAATCTTTCGTCTAAGACGCCTACGTAAATTGCGGAAACAAACAAAGAATCGTGAGATGATTGTTTATTGCTATCGTTTCAATGAACGAGACAATCGAAACAGGAGAATTTCGTGAAACGTCACTTCGCGACGCTGGCTACAATCTGGCGCATCGCCAGTCCCTATTTTCGGTCCGAGGACAAATGGCCGGGCCGCATCCTGTTGGCAGCCGTGGTCGTCATCGAACTATCGATCGTCGGTCTGAATGTATTGCTCAATTCCTGGAACAACAGTTTCTATAACGCGCTGCAGGACAAGAACTGGAATGCGTTCGTTTACCAGCTTGGATATTTTTGTGTGCTGGCGACGGTGTTCATTCTGCTCGCCGTCTACCAACTCTATCTCAACCAATGGCTCCAAATTCGCTGGCGGCGGTGGCTGACACGAACCTATCTCGACCATTGGCTCGAAGGATCAAACCATTACAGGATGCAGCTGCTGGGCGACGCCGCCGACAACCCGGATCAACGAATTGCGGAAGATATCAGGCAATTCATCGACGGCGGAATTCTTCCCATCGGATTGAGTCTGCTGAATGCGGTTGTCACGCTCGGATCTTTCGCCGTCATTTTGTGGGATCTGTCGGCCGCAGCGCCGCTGCATTTATTCGGCGTGACGTTCGACATCCCCGGTTATCTGCTGTGGGCGGCATTGATTTACGCGATTGTCGGAACGGCGTTCACCCATCTTATCGGCCGCGCGCTGATCGCACTGAATTTCCAGCAGCAACGGTATGAAGCGGATTTCCGTTTTAGCCTGGTCCGTGTGCGAGAAAACTCGGAGCAGATCGCCTTGCTCGACGGCGAGCATGCGGAACGCGATCGCCTGCTCATGCGATTCGGCAACGTCGTGTCCAATTGGATGGCGATCATGTCGAGGCAGAAAAAGCTCACGTTTCTGACAGCCGGATACAGGCAGGCCGCCGTGGTGTTTCCCTACGTGATGGTAAGCCCCGCGTATTTTGCCGGCGTTGTCCAACTCGGCGGCCTGATGCAGACAGCAAATGCTTTCGGCCAGGTCCAGGAAGCGCTGTCTGTCTTCGTCAATGTTTATCGCCAGCTGGCCGAGTGGCGTGCCGTGATCGAGCGACTATCGGGCTTTGACCAGTCGGTCGCGGCGGCACGCGCGGTTGCTTCGACGCCTCCCGTCATTACCGTTGCCGCGACCGATGCAAGCGCCGTCAGCTTCAGAAACCTGGCTGTTCGCCTGCCCGACGGCGCGGCGCTCGTCAACGCCAATGACCTTTCAATAAAGTTCGGCGAGCGCGTGCTGGTAAGCGGGCCATCCGGGACCGGCAAGTCGACGCTCTTCCGCGCACTCGGCGGGATATGGCCATTCGGTGACGGCGAAATTACCGTTCCAAAAAACGTCCGGATGATGATCCTTCCGCAACGGCCGTATTTTCCGATTGCACCGCTTGCGGCCGCCGTCGCCTATCCTTCCGAGCCGGACAGTGCCGATACGGGCCGCATCAGTGAGATCATCGCTGCGGTCGGATTGCCCGCTCTGGCTTCGCGCGCGGAGGAAGAAGCGCATTGGAACAGGATGCTGTCACTTGGCGAGCAACAGAGGCTCGGGATCGCGCGCGCGTTGATCAGTGCGCCGGACTATCTGTTTCTTGACGAGGCCACCGCCTCGCTCGACGAACCGGCTGAAGCGGCGCTTTATCATTTGCTCGAACAGCGGCTGCCCAACACGACAATCGTTTCCATCGGCCATCGGGCGACACTTGCCGCCTTCCATCGGCGGCGGTTGGCTTTCGTTCGTGAAGGTGACCACTCGGTCGTGCAGGAAGCGAGCCTCGCGCAAGCCGGCTAGGCAAACTGCGGCGTGACAAAAAGGAAAGGGCGGCAACCGGTTGTGGCCGCCGCCCCGTCAGGGATCGATTTGGGCAGACTTGGCTTAAACTACTTCAGGCTGCCGAGAGTAAGGTCGGCAGACAGCTTGGCGATGAATGTCGCACCGCACCAGCTTGACCCCAAGCCACTTGGATTGATGGAAGTGATGTTGGTGGTGCCTGACGCAGTCGGATCACTGGTGAATGCATTGCAGTCACCCTTGTTCAGATCGGTATCGCTGTAACGCAGATCCAGCGTGAACACCTTCCAGGTCAAGCCGAAGCCGATGTTCCAGGTGTCGTAGTCTTTGTAGTTGATTCCGGTCAGACCAATGCCGGGAGGCGTGACGCCGTAAAATGCGTCGCTGGTGCCAAGCCACTGACGTCCGAATTCGCCGGAGACGTACCAACCGAACGGCCCGAGCGGCATCTTGTCCGTGGCGGTGAACTTGATTGTGCCCGACGCATACTCGCCCTCGGCGCCGGTGTTGAGGAAGTTCGGGGAATAATAGAAATTGGCCCCGAAGGCCCACTCGTTCAGCGTGTAGACGACTTTGCCGTAGACTTCATAGAAGCTCGCGACCTTCTTCGCGACATTGGCGTTCTGGGGAATACCGCCACTGACGCAGCCTGGGTCGAGAGATTGCGTCGGGCCTTGGCCGTAACACTGGCCGCCAGGATAATAGTAGTACCAGAAACCAAAATCGAAGGCCAAAGGACCGAGCGTGGGACGAACGCCGCCGTAAAGATCAATTTCTGCTGCGGCGTTATTCGCGAACTTGATGCTTTCACCGGCAATGCCCGTATAGAGCTGTATCTCCGGCGTGATGTTGTAACGCGGCTCGAAATAGCCCGCGACCGACGGCTTATGTCCCGATTGGGTGACGCCACGGAAGACATAGTCATTCATGACAGCCGCGCCGAAGGCGATATCCCACGGACTGGGCGCTGCGGCGGGAGCTTGGACGGCTTTCACCGGCATATCTGCCGCGAAAGCAGGTGCGGCCGAAACTGCAAGTACCACCGCAACCGACAACACAACTTTCTTCATCGAGTCTGCCCCTTTAAGTTTGACCGGCCTGCAAATTTGACCGATCCCCCTTGCCCGTCGCTTGCGCCTAAAGCCGTAAATTCACCCGGCTACGATCGACCACGAGCGGTTTTTGACGTGCAATACCGGCAAATTAAGACGCCTGCCCCCCATTCGCGGCAAGCCGAAAACGGGTGCAACTGCTGCCTTTTTAGGCGATTTGGCACTCTGTCGACAGAAAAATGCCGCCTGTTGCGTGAATGTCACAAAGCAATCGCTTGCACACCGACGATTAGGACTGGACGAGACCATCAAACGCAGCAGGCGGGCTGAGTTTTCCACAGCCCGCCCGAACTCCATCCAATTCCTGATAGCCGTGCGAGGCGACTAGGCAGCGGCGGCTTTCTTGCGGTTCGCCTCAAGCCGGGAATCGACCAACGCAACGATTCCGTCGATGACCGGATTGCTGAGGCCCTTCTGCTTGGCAATCAACTGCACGAGTTTATCGGCTCGCTCGATATTGGGCGCACCGTTCTGCAATGCGCGAGCGGCCGATGCCGGACGCGTCAAGCTCTGCGCAGCCGCGGCATATTTTTCGAACGGCACCAGATCACTCGGCGCGGCCCCGAGTTTAACGCAGAGGTCGAACACAAAATTATAGACCGAGCGCGACTCTTCGATATTCGAATGCACCGCCTCTTGCGCCGTGCGCATTCCATCCTTCGTGATGCAGCGATAGTTGCCGGCCAGAAGCATCGCCCATTTGGCAAGCGGCACGAAAATCGAATCGTGCACGCGTAATTTCACCGGCAACTCTATTTTCCCTTCGGGGGCGTCGAAGCGGACCGCATCAATATCCTTTTCGAGTTGCCGCAAAATGGCCGTGTGCATGGGGTCCTCGAATTTGGCCACCTTGAAGTTGGTCGGCAACGTGACCTGCAACACGTTGACCTTTTCGTCAGGCGGCCGGATTGCCTGCGGGTCAGGACTGCACAGCGTCAAAAGGCCTGGATCGAAATTGTCCCACACGCTCGCGTCGGTGTACGCCGCTTTCAGCGCATCATAGTTGAGCCCCGGAATGCGCTTGATGTACGGAAGCGGCGGCATGTTCATTATCGACATGCAAGGCACTTTCGATTTCGCCACCGCATCAAGCAATTCGCGGACGCCCGGAGAACGATACTGCGGCTCCTGCATGGCGAGGCCAACCAGGTCATAGTCTTTTGGGTTGACCCCCGCCGCGCCGCCAGCGGTCACCTTGCCCGGAAGTTTACGAGAATCGATTTCAATCGGGTCCTTGCGGCCTTTCACCGGCAAACGCACGCGGAATCCCTCGCCGTTGATCAGGTCCGCTTCCGCCGGCAGGCAAACCAGATGCACCGAATGGCCGCCAAACAGGATCTTGGACGCAAGCAAGGACCCATAAGAAGCGCCCATGATCAGAATTTTGTATGTTGCCGGCATTGCGGCCTCCCTTATGGCTTGTTCAAGAAAATCATAAAGAGTTCCGGCCTTTAAGGCCACCTCTTCGCCATATGCTAAGCGGCTCGCGGTATCGATGCAATCGGGCCGCCATCCCACGCATGCATGGGTCAGACAGATGCCGACATGGCCTCGAGCATAGCCGCGGAGAGTGCCTCAGGTGCCGGGCCGCCGCCCGCCCAGTCGAGCAGCTCAACGGTGTGCACCACTGGAATTGCGGTGCCTGCGGCCAGCTGCGTAATGCAGCCGATATTGCCCGCAGCAATGACATCTGGCTCAAGCGGCGCGATGTTGTCGAGCTTGCGTGCCCGCAACCGGTTCGCCAAGGCCGGCTGCAGAATGTTGTATGTCCCCGCCGAACCGCAGCACAAATGTCCTTCCGGAATATCCTTGACGACAAAGCCGGACTTACGGAGCAGTTCGACCGGCTCTCGCAGGATTTTTTGACCGTGCTGCAGCGAACAGGCGGCATGGTAGGCAACCGTCAGGCGCGCGGGAGCCCCTCCCCGCAAATCAAGTGTCGCGAGATATTCTGTCACGTCACGCGCCAATGCCGCGATACGCGCCGCCTTTTCCGCATAGGCAGGATCGTTACGCAACATGAACCCGTAATCCTTGATTGTCGTGCCACACCCGGAAACCGTGACAAGAATGGCGTCAAGACCCGCACCTTCAAGTTCGCGGGACCATGCGTCGATATTATTGCGCGCCAGCGACAAGGCCTCCTCCTCGCGCCCCATGTGATGGCCCAGCGATCCGCAACATCCCTCGCCGGAAGCAATAATCACCTCGATGCCGTTACGATTGAGCAGCCGGATCGCGGCTTCGTTGGTTGACGGCGCAAGCACCGGATTGATGCAACCGGCCAGCAGTGCCACCCGTCCGCGACGTTGTCCGTCCGGCGTATAAGCCTTGCCGGTTCGCTCGACAGGAGGCGCAGGCTTGCGGCGGGGCGTAAGGCGCACCATCGCCGCCATACGGCGAAGGCCCACAAGATCAAAGACCGGTGCGAACGGCCGCGCGATAAGTCCCGCGACCACGGCGAGCCGGAATAATCCCGCGTTGGTCAAAACGCGCGCAAGCATACCGCGGAAAGCACGATCGAGCAGCGGACGTTTGTAGGTCTTTTCGATATGTTCGCGCGCATGATCCACCAGATGCATGTAGTGGACGCCGGACGGACATGTGGTCATGCACGCGAGGCACGACAGGCACCGATCCACATGCTTGACCACCTCCCGCGTTGGAGACTTCCCCTGTTCGAGCATGTCCTTGATCAGGTAGATGCGCCCGCGCGGCGAATCGAGTTCGTCGCCCAGCAGCACATAGGTTGGACAAGTCGCCGTACAGAATCCGCAATGGACGCAAGCGCGCAGAATTTTCTCCGACGACGCGACTTGCGGATCCAGAAGCTGTGCAAGGGAGAAAGAGGTTTGCATCAGAGTTGCACCGGATTGCCGGTCGTCATGGCCGAGGCTTGTCGCGGGCTTGACCAAACGAGCGTGCCAAACATTCTACACTCCCGCCCACATGCGGCCGGGATTGAGCACGCCCTTGGGATCGAAACTTTCCTTCACCCGCTTGCCGAGTGCACGCATTGCGGCGTCTTCGGGTTCGAATACGTCAAGTGCGGCGCGAACCGCAGCGGGGGCCCGAACGAGCGTGGCGTGGCCGCCGATTTCCGCGACCGCACGGCGGACCGCCGCCGCATCCGGCTCATCGGCGTAGGGCATTGCGACCCAGACGAGGCCGCCCGCCCAATCGTAGAACATCTGCGCCGCCGGCGTAATCGCGGCCGCGATCTCGTGACCGCGGCTCGGGGCAACCGAGATGCGCCATAGCGGCCGCGAATTCTTGGTATCGGCAATGAATGGCTTGACGTGCCGTATGCTCGACCACAGCGAACGGGAGCTTGTCTGGTCGAGTATGGTCACCGGACCGTATTTTTTCATCGTTGCAGCGAGCATTTCCTGACGGCGGGCGACGGAAGGAGCGAATCCCTCGAGCCGGAGGACGGTCGAGGCTTGTGCTTTCGGTAATCCGTCGAACCAAGACGCGATGTGGTCGGGCAAGTGTGCCGCGCCGGAGACGTCACAGGGCGAGCCCATCGCCGCCGTCATCGCGGCGCACGCGCGCCTGTCGTCGAGGCCGGCCACCAGGATGGTTGCTTCGGTTTCCGCCTTCGGCAGCACCTTGATCGTGATATCCGTCATCGCCGCGAGTGTGCCCCATGACCCCGCCAGAAGCTTGCAAAGGTCGTAGCCGGTGACGTTTTTCACAACGCGACCACCTGATTTGAACGTCTCGCCACGGCCGGTAACCGCCGTTACCCCGAGGAAATGGTCACGCGCCGCGCCCGACTTGATGCGCCGTGGTCCGGAAAGGTTTGCGGCGATGGTGCCGCCCAGCGTTCCCTGGCTTGCTTCTCCGCCTAGCAAGGGTCCGTAGTCCATGGGCTCAAAGGCGAGCTCTTGCTTGTTTTTATCGAGCAACGCCTCAATCTCGGCAATCGAGGTGCCGGCGCGGGCCGAGAGAACGAGCTCCGCCGGCTCATAAAGCGTCACGCCGGTGAGGCCGGAAAGCTCGAGCGTCAGATCAGCCTGGCTGGGCCTGCCAATGGTGCGCTTGGTGCCCTGCCCCGCGACCTCCAATGGCTTTTCATTGCCGAGTGCCCAGCGCACGGCTTCCTCGACTTCCTTGGCATCGCGCGGCTTGAGAGTCGATTCGGTCATGGCCGGCCGGGCCCCGGCCATCTTGCCCGGCGATGACGACTTCGATTGCTTGAAACAAAGCCCATCAATCTATCGGCCTCATTCGGCCGCACGCGCCGTGGACTCATGCGCAAAGGCCGGCATGATCTCACGCGCAAAACGGCGTAATTGATCGACACCGCCGGCGATCGTCAGCAGCACATACCGGACTCCGGCGCCGCGAAGCGATTCCAGCATGCGGGCAATCTCGTCAGGCGTACCGTAGAGAGCATTTTCTTCGGTGGCGCCGGCACGATCGGCGTAAGCGAGCACATGCGAGCCGGGTTTGCCGTCGGGCATCCGCGCAACAGTTACCGTGCGCTTTGTGTACTCGGCCTGACGCGCCAATGCGGCATCCTTGTCGGCCTTGTCCTTCGCTACGTATAGCTGACGGGCAACCGCCACCTGCATCGAATCGAACCCTTTCCCGTTTTCCTCACGCTCGGCTTTGTATATGGCAATGCGCTCATTCAAAATCGCAGGTGATGCGTATTGGTCGAGGATGAGCTTAAATCCGCGCGCCGCAGCGCGCTTGATCGAGTGCGGATTGCCCGCAGCCACCCAGAGCGGTGGATGCGGATTCTGCACGGGCGGCGGTTCAACGACGATATCTTCAAAATGCCAAAAACGGCCTTGGTGCGAAAAGCGGCTACGCGTGGTCCATGCGCGCGTCATGACCTCGACCGCTTCCTCGAACCGCGCCTCGGCCTCTTCCGGCGCAATCTGAAAGCCCTTGAATTCGCTGTGCCGGTAGCCCTTGCCGATACCGAGGTCGAGGCGACCATGCGACAAGAGATCGAGAGTCGCGGCTTCTTCAGCGAGCAGGACGGGATTGTGCCACGGCGGAACGATCACCGCCGTACCGAGCCGCAATACCGTGGTGCGCATTGCGAGCGCAGTGAGAAGCATCAGCGTCGAGGAAACCTGGTTCCAGCCGCTGAAGTGATGCTCGACCGAGAAACTTGAGTGATAGCCGAGCGCTTCCGCTTCGACATTGAAGTCGAGGAATTCGAAAAAGCCACGGCCGGTCTCGGGACCGAAGCCTGGAACGTCGGCTTTGGGCGAACAGAACAACCCGAAACGCATTACTAGAACCTCGGAATG
>Ga0134128_10012019_pt1 | contig 10316 bp, 11 predicted proteins | sample KB31754_FD_96462 | JGI IMG/M metagenome (GOLD analysis project Ga0134128, IMG submission 96462) | Terrestrial soil microbial communities with excess Nitrogen fertilizer from Kellogg Biological Station, Michigan, USA - KB3-175-4 | ecosystem: Environmental > Terrestrial > Soil > Unclassified ...
CGGGTAGGCCCGTAAAGCAGCTGGCGGCTGAGTGAAGGGCGCCGAAGCTCGACCCTCCTCCGACAAGGGGAGGAGGACTGTTCGCCCCAAGACCCGCGTCGCGGTCGTGCTCTTCAACCTCGGCGGCCCCGATAGCTTGAGGGCTGTGAAGCCGTTTCTTTTCAATCTGTTCCGAGATCCGGCGATCATCGATCTTCCGGCCCTGGCGCGGTATCCGCTGGCGGCCTTCATCGCCCAGGCGCGCAGCCGGCTGGCGCGGGGCAACTATGGGCGGATCGGCGGCGCCTCGCCCTTGCTGCGGGAGACGGAAGACCAGGCGGCTGCCCTGGAGGCGGCGCTGGCCGCCCGCGCGCCGAAGCTCACCGCCAGGTGCTTCGTCGCCATGCGCTACTGGCCGCCGTACGCGCAGGAAGCCGCCGCCGAGGTGGCGGCCTTCGCGCCGGACGAGATCGTGCTGCTGCCGCTCTATCCGCAGTTTTCGACAACCACCTCGGCCTCGTCGCTGAAGGCCTGGCGGGACGCCTACGAGGGCCCGGCGCGCAGCCGCACGGTCTGCTGCCACCCGACGGAGCCGGGGTTCGTGGCGGCCTACGCCGCAGCGATCCGCAAAGCCTGGCTGGAGGGCGGCGCGCCGCCCGGGGTGCGGCTGCTGTTCTCGGCCCACGGCCTGCCGCAGCGGGTCGTGGACGCCGGCGACCCCTACAAGGCCCAGGTGGAGGCCACCGCCGCGGCCGTCGCCGCCGCCGTGCCGGAGTTCGCCGACTGGCGGGTCTGCTACCAGAGCCGGGTGGGCCGCCTGACGTGGCTGGAGCCCTCCACGGAGGCCGAGATCCGCCGCGCCGGCGGCGAGGGCAAGGGCGTGGTCGTGGCCCCGATCGCCTTCGTCAGCGAGCACGTCGAGACCCTGGTGGAGCTTGACCACGACTATGCGCGGCTGGCCGCCCAGGCGGGTTGCCAGCCCTACCTGCGGGCGGCTGCGCCCGGCGTCAGCGACGCCTTTGTCGACGGCCTGGCCGGCCTGGTGCTGGAGGCGCTGAAGCGCCCTGGCGGGTGCGCGCCCGGCGGGCCCTGGCGCTGCCCCGCGGGCCATGCGAAGTGCGCGCTGCGGACGGAAGAGGGCTAGATGGACTGGTACGACCTGCTGCGCGGCCTGCACATCATCGCCGTGATCGCCTGGATGGCGGGCATGATGTACCTGCCCCGGCTGTTCGCCTACCACACGGAGACCGCCCCGCCGGGCAGCGAATTCGACGCCCACTTCAAGGTCTGGGAAGCCAAGCTGCTGCGGCTCATCATCAACCCGGCGATGATCGCGGCGTTCATCCTGGGCCTGGCGCTGATCTACTACGACGGACGCTATCGCCTCGGCTGGTCGTTCATCTACCAGCCCTGGATGCTGGTGAAGCTGGCGGGCGTCGTGTTCCTGGTCAGCTGGCACGGCGTCCTGGCCCGCGCGCGCCGCCAGATCGCGGCCGGCCAGCGTCCCCGCACCGCCAAATTCTGGCGCGCCACCAACGAGCTCCCGTTCCTGGCCGCCATCGTCATGGTCCTAGCGGTCACCCTTGAGTTCGGCCACTGGTAGCCTGGATGCCGCCGCCTGAGGGGGAGGAAGTTTGCCGCGCTTGACCCGGGCGGCAGTTTCGTGGTTCCGATCCCCTACGCGTCGGGAGTTCCTGGCGCGCCCCGCCTTTCTCCGGCCCCTTCGCGAGGATGACCCGCCAAGGACCCGCCGGCTCCCAAAGAGACGAAAATCACAACGGCGCTGGTTCCGCGCCCACATCTTCCAAGCCGTCCGAGCCGGGCACGCGCCCGGCCGCGGGCGCACACGAGTGAATGCAAATGTCTGAAGACAATACCGAAACCGCCGCCCCCGAGACCCCTGAAGACGCCCCCGCGACAGAGGCCGCCGCGACCGAGGCTGCCGCCGAGGCGGCGGACGCGGACTCCGACGAACCCTCCGAGCTCTCCCAGACCATCGCGGCCATGGGGCTCAAGCAGATGAGCCTGCAGGAGCTGAAGGACAAGTCGCCCGCCGACCTGCTCGCCTTCGCCGAGAAGTTCGAGATCGAGAACGCCAACTCCATGCGCAAGCAGGACATGATGTTCGCGATCCTCAAGACGCTCGCCGAGGAAGAGGTGGAGATCTCCGGGTCGGGGACGCTGGAGGTCGTGCAGGACGGCTTCGGCTTCCTGCGCAGCCCCGAGGCGAACTACCTGCCGGGCCCGGACGACATCTACGTGTCCCCCTCGCAGATCCGCAAGTTCGGCCTGCGCACTGGCGATTCGGTGGACGGCGCCATCCGCGCGCCGCGCGAGGGCGAGCGCTACTTCGCCCTCGTCAACGTGCGCCTGACCAACTTCGAGAACCCGGAGAACGTCCGCCACAAGGTGCTGTTCGACAACCTGACCCCGCTCTATCCGGACGAGCGGCTGCGCATGGAGCTCGACGATCCGACGCTCAAGGACCGCTCCGGCCGGGTGATCGACATCGTGGCGCCGCTCGGCAAGGGCCAGCGCTGCCTGATCACCTCGCCGCCGCGGGTCGGCAAGACGGTGATGCTGCAGAACATCGCCAAGTCAATCGAGACCAACCACCCCGAGTGCTACCTGATCGTCCTGCTGATCGACGAGCGCCCGGAGGAAGTCACCGACATGCAGCGCACGGTGAAGGGCGAGGTGATTTCCTCGACCTTCGACGAGCCGGCCACACGACACGTACAAGTGGCTGAAATGGTTATCGAAAAGGCCAAGCGCCTAGTCGAGCACAAACGCGACGTGGTGATCCTGCTGGACAGCGTGACCCGCCTCGGGCGCGCCTATAACACCGTCGTGCCGTCCTCCGGCAAGGTGCTCACCGGCGGCGTCGACGCCAACGCCCTGCAGCGGCCGAAGCGGTTCTTCGGCGCGGCGCGGAACATCGAGGAGGGGGGCTCCCTGACGATCATCGCCACCGCCCTGATCGACACCGGCAGCCGCATGGACGAGGTGATTTTCGAAGAGTTCAAGGGCACCGGCAATTCGGAGATCGTGCTGGACCGCAAGGTCGCCGACAAGCGCATCTTCCCGGCCATCGACGTGATCAAGTCCGGCACGCGGAAGGAGGAGCTGATCACGCCCAAGGACCACCTGCAGAAGACCTACATCCTGCGGCGCATCATCGGCCCGATGGGGGCGCAGGACGCCATCGAGTTCCTGCTCGACAAGCTGCGCTCGACGAAGAACAACGCCGAGTTCTTCCAGTCGATGAACACCTAGGGGCGATGATCAAGGTCTACGCGTCCGGCGCGGCCCGCTCGCAGCGGGTGAAGTGGGCCTGCGAAGAGGTCGGCGCCCCCTACGAGGTCGTCGAGCTCGACTGGCCGCCGATGGCCAACCCCGGCTACCTGGAGATCAATCCGTCAGGCACGGTGCCGGCGATCGTCGACGGCGGCGTCACCCTGACCGAGAGCCTGGCGATCTGCGAGTACGTCAGCCGCACCTACGGCGAAGCCCGGCTGGTGGTCGAGCCCGGCGCGGCGGGCTACTGGGAGTACCTCGAGCTCGCCCAGTTCGGCGAAGGCACGCTGCAGCCGACGCTGGCGTGGGCGCGGCGGTTCGGTCCCTATTCGACGGAGATCGCCGACCACGCGCGCGAGGCCTGGGTCACCCGCCTGGCGTTCCTGGAGCGCGCGCTGGCGGATGGCCGCGAGTTCGCGACCGCCGGGCGCCTGACGGTCGCCGATATCACCATCGGCTTCACGCTGTCCGCGGCCAGCCACATCGGCCGCATGGGCGAGCTGTTGCCGCCGGTCGTGGCGGACTACCGCGACCGCCTGCGCGCGCGGCCGGCCTACCGCAGGGCCTACGGCCTGGCGTGACCCGCCATACCGGTCTTACGAGTGTTTCACGTGAAACAGCGCCCGCAGCTGCTCCCCTCTGGGGGAGCTGTCAGCGAAGCTGGCTGAGGGGGGTTCCCTCCACGGTCTGGGCGGACTCCCTCTGGCGCTTCGCGCCACCTCCCCCGAGACGGGGGAGGAATCAGGGGATCAGCAGGCTGGCGCCGATGGTAGCCCGGCTCTCCAGGGCCTCGTGGGCCTTGCGCGCCTCGGCGAGGGGGAAGGTCTGGCCGATCTCGACCTTCACCTTGCCCGAGCCGATCATCCCGAACACCGCGCCGGCGCTCTCTTCCAGTTCTGCGGGGGTGGCGATGTAGTCGAAAAGGGTGGGGCGGGTCAGGTAGAGCGAGCCGCCCTGCGCCAGGCGGCCGGGCGGCACCGGGTCCGGCGGCCCCGAGGCGTTGCCGAAGCTGACGAAGAGGCCGCGGCGGCTGAGCGACTTCAGGGTGCCCTCGAAGGTGTCCTTACCCACCGAGTCGTAAGCCACCGGAACACCCTGGCCGCCGGTGATCTCGCGCACCGCCTCGGCCACGTCCTGCTGGCGGTAGAGGATCACGTGGTCGGCGCCGAGCTCGCGGGCCCGCGCCGCCTTGTCCTCCGAGCCCACCGTGGCGATCACCATCGCCCCGATGGCCTTGGCCCACTGGGTCATGATCTGGCCGACGCCGCCGGCCGCGGCATGCACCAGGATCGTCTCGCCGGCCTTCAGCGGATAGCAGCGGCGCAGCAGGAACTCGACTGTCATGCCCTTGAGCAGGCTGGCCGCGGCCGTCGGCGTGTCCACGCCGTCGGGGATTTTCACCAGCCGCTCGGCCGAGACGACATTGGCCTGCGCATAGGCGCCGAACCCGCCGCAGTAGGCGACACGGTCGCCGGGCTCGACGCGGGTCACGCCCTCGCCCACCGCGTCAACCACCCCCGCCGCCTCGCCGCCGAGCGTACAGGGCAACTTCACCGGATAGAGGCCGCTCCGGTGATAGGTGTCGATGAAGTTGACCCCGATCGCCTCATGGCGGACCCGCGCCTGGCCGGGCTTCGGCGCCGGTTCGGCAACCTCGGCGACCTCGAGCACCTCCGGCCCGCCGGTGCGGCTGAACTGGACGGCGCGCATCAGCCGAGCGTCCGCAGGAAGAACTGCAGGGTGCGCCCGCCCGCCAGCTTGGCGGCGTGGTCGTCGTAGTGCTGGCCGCCCGGCCGGGCGAAGGCGTGGTCGCAGCCGGGATAGGTGTGGATCTCGACGTGCGGGTGGTCCTTCAGCGCCTGGAGGATCACCTGCTGGGCCGGCTTGGGCACGAACTGGTCCTGCTCGGCGATGTGCATCAGGAGCGGGCGGGTGAGCTTCTCGGCCTCGGCGACGCGGTTCTCGATGCCGACGCCATAATAGGAGACCGAGCCGTCGGAGTCGGTCCGCGTGGCGGTGAGGAAGGCCAGCAGGCCGCCCAGGCAGAAGCCCACCGCGCCGGCCTTGCCGCTGCAGCCGGCGTCGCCGCGCACGTGCTTCAGGGTGGCGGCGATGTCCTGCACGCCGGCCTCGACGTCGAAGGCGTTGAAAAGCTCGAAGGCCCGCTTCCATTCGGCGTCGGTCTTGTCGGTGATGTCGATCCCCGGCTCGATGCGCCAGAAGAGGTCGGGACAGATGGCGAGGTAGCCCTGGCCCGCCAGGCCGTCGGTGATGTCGCGCATCACCTGGTTCACACCGAAGATCTCCTGGATCACCACCACCGCGGGCGCCTTGTCCTTGGCCGGCCGCGCCACATAGGCGCCGAAGGCCCCGTCCTTGCCGGTGATCGTCGTCCGCTCGCCCATCACTGCCTCCGCTCGAACCGAGGGATGGCTACTAGCGCGCAGGGGGTCTCGTCCGCCATATGGAATCCGAAGCGGGAGCGAGCCCAGCTATGAAGATGACCGTCGAAGTCGACTGCACCCCGGAGGAGGCCCGCCGCTTCCTGGGCCTGCCGGACGTCACCGCCCTCAACGACAGCCTGGTCGCCGAGATGCAGAAGCGGGCGGCGGCCAATATGGCGATGCTGTCGCCGGACGAACTGATGAAGAGCTGGACCGCATTCGGCGTGGGCGCCCAGGACCAGTTCCGCAGGCTGATGGAAGCCGGCCTCGGCGCGGCTTCCGGCAAGAGATGAACGACACCATCTTCGCCCCGGCGACGGCCGCCGGCCGCGCGGCGGTGGCGGTGGTGCGGATTTCGGGGCCGGGCGCCGCCGAGGCCGTGCGGGCGCTGGCCGGCAGGTTGCCGGCCGCGCGGCGCGCCAGCCTGCGCCGGCTGCGCGACGCCGAGGGCCGCGAGATCGACCAGGCGCTGGTGCTGTGGTCGCCGGCGCCGGCGAGCTACACCGGCGAGGACTGCGCCGAGCTGCACGTCCACGGCGGCCCGGCGGTCGTTTCGGCGCTGATCGAAGCGTTGCCGCTGCTGGGCCTGAGGCTGGCGGAGCCGGGCGAGTTCACGCGCCGGGCCTTCGAGCATGGCAAGCTGGACCTGGCGCAAGCCGAGGGCGTCGCGGACCTCATCGAGGCGGAGACCGAACAGCAGCACAGGCAGGCGCTGGCCCAGCTGGAGGGGCGGCTCTCCGGTGTGCAGGCGGCCTGGCGCGGGGCGCTCACCGAGGCGCTGGCCTATTTCGAGGCGGCGGTGGACTTCCCGGACGAGGAGCTGCCGGCCAATGTCGCCGCGCGCGCGCGCCCGGTGCTCGAGCGGCTGCTGGCGGAGCTGGCGGGCGCGGTGGCCGACGCCGAGCGCGGCGAGCGGGTGCGCGACGGCTACCGCATCGCCCTGGTGGGCGCGCCGAACGCCGGCAAGAGCACGCTCCTGAACGTGCTGGTGGGCCGCGACGCGGCCATCGTCACCGCCCAGCCGGGCACCACCCGCGACGTCATCGAGGTCCCGCTGGTGCTGTCGGGCTACAAGGTGCTGCTGGCCGACACCGCCGGGCTGCGTGACGTCGCCGACGAGGTCGAGGCCGAAGGCGTGCGTCGGGCCCGCGCCTGGGCCGACGGGGCCGACCTCAGGCTCTGGCTGGTGGACGGCTCGGTCGACGAACCTCCCGGCCTGCCCGACGAGGTGGGCGCGGACGACCTCTGCCTGATCACCAAGCGCGACCTGCCGGCGGGCCGGGCCGGCGCCTGGGCGGCCGAGGTGGCGCGGCGCATGGGCCTGCCGTCGGCGGAGGTGACCGCCAAGGGGCCCGGCGACATGGCCTGGCTGAAGCAGACGCTGGAGGAGCGCGTGGTGGAAGCCCTGGCCGGCGCGGAGCCCGCCGCCGCCACCCGCCTGCGCCACCGCGAGCTGCTGGAGGAGGCCGCCGAGCGGGTGCGCCAGGCCATGGGCGAGGGGACCCAGCTGGAGCTGGCCGCCGAGGACGTCCGCCTCGCCGCCCGCGCGCTCGACCGCATCACCGGGCGCATCGACCCCGAGCACGTGCTGGGCCGCATCTTCGCGACCTTTTGCATCGGAAAGTGACCACGATTGGCGAAGCGTTAGGCGTGATCGGTGAGACTGGCCGCTGTTTCACGTGAAACAGTGCAGGGCGCGTCGTGGATCGGACCTGGATCGTCTTCATCGCTGCGGCCGGCTTGTTCACCTGGGCCGCGGGTCCGCGGATCGCGTTCATCGCCCTGCTCATCTTCGAGGCCGCCACCGCCCTGGGCGCGAGCGTCCTGGAGGCCGCCGGAACCGGGCATTCGATCCTCTGGGCGGCGGACGCCATCGGCGCCGTGCGCATGTTCCTCTGGCTAATGCTGGCGCCTACCGCTCTCGGGGTCGGGCTGGGCTGGGCGCTTCGCCGCCTGACGCCGCCGCCAAAAGGCCGTCTCCCCGGGATGACCCGCGGGCGCTGATCGCCTATACTGGCCGCCTCGCCTCCGCAGGTCCGCGGAGGCGTCGTTGCTTGAGGCGCCAGCGTGGGTTGGTCGGCGTGACCTGGGACGTGATCATCATCGGCGGCGGCCACGCCGGCTGCGAGGCCGCCGCGGCGTCGGCGCGGTTCGGCGCGCGCACGCTGCTGCTCACCCACAAGCTCGAGACGATCGGCGAGATGAGCTGCAATCCGGCCATCGGCGGGCTGGGCAAAGGTCACCTGGTCCGCGAGATCGACGCCCTCGACGGGGTGATGGGCCGGCTCGCCGACCGCGCCGGCATCCAGTTCCGGCTGCTCAACCGCTCCAAGGGCGCCGCCGTGCGCGGCCCGCGCAGCCAGATCGATCGCCGGCTCTACCGCGAGGCCATGCAGGCCGAGCTCGCCGCCACGCCCAACCTCACCGTGACGGCCGAGGCGGTGGAGGACCTCATTTTGGCTGATCGACGGGTCGTGGGCGTCGTCGGGGCCTCGGGAGCGGAATATCGCGCCGCCGCCGTGGTGCTGACCACCGGCACCTTCCTGAAGGGCGTCATCCATCGCGGCGCACAACGGATACCCGCAGGTCGGGTCGGCGACGCGCCGGCCATCGGGCTTGCCGACCGGCTCTACGCCAGCGGCCTGAAGATGGGCCGGCTGAAGACCGGCACCCCGGCGCGGCTGGACGGGCGGACCATCGCCTGGAACCGCCTGGAGACGCAAGCGGCCGACGCCGAGCCCGTCCCGTTCTCCTTCCTCACCGAGAGGATCACCACGCCGCAGATCGAATGCGGGATCACCTGCACGACACCCGAGACGCACCGGATCATCGCCGAGCGGCTGGGCGAGAGCGCGGTCTATGGCGGTCGCGCCAAGGGCCTCGGGCCCCGCTACTGCCCCTCGATCGAGGACAAGGTGGTCCGCTTCGCCGACAAAGCCAGCCACCAGGTGTTCCTGGAGCCCGAGGGGCTCGACGACGACACGGTCTATCCGAACGGCGTCTCGACCTCGGTGTCGGAGGAGACCCAGGACCTGTTCCTGCGGACCATGCCCGGCCTCGAGCAGGTGGCGGTGAAGCGCTACGGCTACGCCATCGAATACGACTACGTCGATCCGCGCGAGCTCTTCGCGACGCTGGAGGTCAAGCGCCTGCCGGGCCTCTACCTGGCCGGCCAGATCAACGGCACCACCGGCTACGAGGAGGCGGCGGCCCAGGGGCTGGTGGCCGGTCTGAACGCCGCGCGGGACGCCTCGGGCGCGACCCCGGCCGGCTTCGCCCGCGACGAGGCCTACATCGGCGTGCTGATCGACGACCTGGTGACCCGCGGCGTCACCGAGCCCTATCGGATGTTCACCAGCCGCGCCGAGTTCCGCCTGATCCTGCGCGCCGACAACGCCGACCAGCGGCTGACCGCCAAGGGCGAGGCGCTGGGCGTCGTCGGCTCGCAGCGGGCCGCCGCGTTTCATGTAAAATCCCGCGCGCTCGCCGAGGCGAGGGCCACCGCGGCGAGCCTGACCCTGACGCCGGCCCAGGCGGCCAGGGCCGGCCTGCCGGTCAAGGCCGACGGCCAGCGGCGCACGCTCACCGGGCTTCTGAGCTACCCCTCCATAGCCTTCGAGCAGCTGGCGGCGGTGTGGCCGCAGGTCCGCGCCTGGAGCCCGGCGGTGCGCGAGCAGATCGAGATCGACGCGGCCTATGCCGGCTACCTCGACCGCCAGGCCGCCGACGTGGCCGCCTTCCGCCGGGACGAGGACCTGCTGCTGCCCGCCGGGCTGGACTACGCCGCCGTGGGCGGGCTCTCCAAAGAGGCCCGCGAGAAGCTCGGCGGGGTGCGCCCGCTGACGCTCGGCCAGGCCGCCCGCATCGAGGGCGTCACCCCCGGCGCGCTGACGGCGCTCCTGGCCCATGTCCGCCGCCGCGTCGCGGCTTGAGCGGGCGCTGGACGCGCAGGGCTTCGCCGCCCTGTGCCGCGCAACGCCGGCGCAGCTCGCCGACCTCGAGCGCTTCCGCGAGATGCTGACAGCCCGCAACGCCGTGATGAACCTGGTCGGGCCGGCGAGCCTGCCGGACTTCTGGTCGCGGCATGCGTGGGATTCGGCCCAGCTGCTGAAACTGGCGCCGGAGGCGCTGACCTGGGCCGACCTCGGCGCGGGGGCTGGCTTCCCCGGCCTGGTGCTGGCGATCCTCGGCAAGGGCCGTGCGGGCTTCCGCGTGGACCTGGTGGAGAGCATGGCCAAGCGCTGCCGGTTCCTCGCCGAGGCGGACGAGACGCTGGAGCTGCCCGCGAGCGTGCGCCATGAGCGTGCGGAAAACCTCGATCTGGTTGTGGACATCGTCACGGCGCGGGCTTGTGCGCCCCTCTGGCGCCTGCTCGGGTATGCCCGGCCCTACCTGAAACGCGGGGCCACCGGGCTCTTCTTGAAAGGACAAGATGTTGCGTCCGAGCTGGAAGAGGCTACAAGATGTTGGGACTATGAGGCCGAGATCGTGCCGTCGCTGAGTGACCCCCGAGGCCGGATCGTGCGCGTGCGGAGGCTCGGTCGTGCCCGCAAGGTCTGACCGCGCCCTGCGTGTGCTGGTGGTCGCCAACCAGAA
>Ga0134128_10012020_pt1 | contig 10316 bp, 8 predicted proteins | sample KB31754_FD_96462 | JGI IMG/M metagenome (GOLD analysis project Ga0134128, IMG submission 96462) | Terrestrial soil microbial communities with excess Nitrogen fertilizer from Kellogg Biological Station, Michigan, USA - KB3-175-4 | ecosystem: Environmental > Terrestrial > Soil > Unclassified ...
CCGGGCGCCCGCGGTGGAGATCCAGCGACCGCCGATGGCCGCCATCGCCGTGGTCGCCACCGCCACGCCGGCCATCGCGAGCAGCAGCCCCGAAAGGCCAGCGCTCCGGCGAAGCGCGTTGCGGACGGCGGTCCGTTGCAACGAGACCCACACCCGCCGCTTCCGGTCGAGCGAGCGATGGGTGGCGGGCGTCCGGCGGAGCATCTCGATCCCCCGCTCCGAGATCGGATCCAACCCCGCCTCGTTTCGCAGCCTGGTCATCGCAGCACGTCCCCGCGGCTGTGCTGCTCCTTCACCAGCCGCCAGAACTCCTTGCGCGCCTTGTGCAGGCGGGTCCAGACCGTCCCCAACGGGATGTCCTGGATGCGCGCGATCTCGTCGCCCGAATAGCCCTCGATCTCGAACAGCACGAAGGTCGTCCGCAACCTCTCGCTCATCTTGTTCACCAGGAGCTGCAGGTGGCGGCGCGTCTCGGCGTCTTCGTAGCTCTGGGCCGGGTTGGCCGCCGCGTGCGGCATCTGACTGAGGTCGATCTCTTGCCGCCGCACGACCAGGTTCTTGAACCAGGCGCGCCGCCGGTGATCGCGCACCGTCAGCTGGGCGATCCGGTACAGCCACCCGGCCATGTTTCCGCCGTCGAAGCGAGCGAGGTTGCGCCGCACGACCAGGAAGATCTCCTGGGCCAGATCCTCGGTGTCGGACATGGGAACGCCGAGCGCGTAGAGCCAGCGCACGACGTCGTCGAACCACCTCTCGTAGACATCACGGAAATCGATGTCGCGCCCGCGCGGGCCGCGTCCGGAGGGCTCCGACTCGCGCGCCGACGACGGCGAGGCGCCTCCGGCGAGGACCGTCAGCGGCGGACGGTCCTCCCCACGCGCGGAGAGAACGAGCTCGAATCGCATCTGCCAATCACATGGGAGGCCGCTCTCTAAACCTTTCCCCGCGGGCCTGAAACGGGGCGTGCGGGTCGTGACAAATGCGACGAGCGCCTACCCGCGAACGTGCGCCGCAGGCGATCGCGATCGGCGGCCGCGATCACCGACCGAGTGACGACGGCGAACCCGGCGCCGGCGGGCCGCCCCGCTGCTCCAGGCACACGGCGAAGTCCTGCATGGGATGGGACCGGCACCTGGAAACCTTCAGCCCCGGGGGCCCGAAGACGGCGTCAGCGAAGCTCGATCCCGAGCGCGGCGAAGGCTTCGGTCGCCGTGGCGGCGCCCGTGAAGGTCAGATCCGTCCTGCGCACCTCGCCGCGAACGAGCAGCGCAGGATCGTGCCTGCGGAAGCGATCCGGCAGCGCGACGTGCAGCTCGATGGCGCCCCCGAATTCGCGGTGCAGGGCCAGGCGCGCGCCCGCGAAAGGAGCGATCGCTTCACCCCAGGCGCGCGCGCCGAGCCAGCTGCGGTAGCGGGGCTCGGCGCCCAGGCCGAAGCGCGCCTCCAGCGACAGGGGGACCGCCACGGTCTGCGGCATCCGACCGAGCCGTGCGCCCGCCGAAGGGAAATAGCCCTCGTACGCCAGCGCCGCCCCGGCGAGCAGGTGATCGCAGAGGTCGTTCCTTTCACCAAGCTCCGCCAGCACACCCCAGCCGACCTTCACCTCCGCGTCGAGGTCGCGGGCGCGGCTGCCGTTCACGTCGACGTAGGTCTCCCAGCCGAGGGGCCGGGGGGATCCGCCCGCCTCGGGGAGCGGCAGGCGGAGCGAGCGATAGCCGAACACGCGGCTCTCGTAGACCGCCACCACGGGCGCCCGGCCCACGACGGTCAGCAACGCCGAGCTGCGCGCGACGACCAGCGCGGTGTCGCTGGGAAAGCCGAAGCGGCGGTGGTCGCCCAGGCGCTCGTCGTAGAGCGCGCCGTCGAGGACGAGGCCCGCCGCCGCAGGGGCGCCGCCGCCCGCCGCCGCCCCTCCGAGGAGCGCGAGCTGGTCGATCCCGCTGCGCGAGAGCGAGGCGTCGTAGGCGCGGCGGACCGTCGTCGCGTCCTCGGCGGAAGGCGTCGCCGCGCCGGCGGCCGCCAGATCGCGGGCCGCGTAGAGCGCCTCCTTCGCGCGCTGCAACGATCGCAGCGGGAGGGCGATGCGGGTCTCCGTGGGCGGACGGAGCAGATCTTCGAAGCCGGCCAGATAGGGCTGGGCGTCGATCGGCTGGTCAGCGTCGACGAAGAGGAGCGCGGCGCGCAGCCCGGGCACCTCCTTCATGCGGGGGACGTCGTAGTGTGTCTCCGACACCAGCAGCGCCAGCAGCCGGACGCGCGCCTGGACGGCGGCGTCGGGGAGCACGGGCGCGAGCTCGGCCAGCGCGCGGTAGCCGGCCAGGCGCGCCGCCGGATCGGAGGCCGCCAGATCGCCCAGAGCCGCTTGCAACCGCCGCCCCGCAACGCGCTCGTTGTCCGTGGTAGCGAGCGTGGAGGCCTGCCGCCCGAGCGCCGCCGCCAGATCCTCGGAGACGGCCCGCACGCGCGCGCGGCGCGCCCGCTCCTCGCGCGCCTCGGCCTGCTCGTTGGCCAGCGTCGACAAGTAGCTCTCGATGGCGCCGGCGTCGCGCAGCCAGGCGTAGACGTCGGCGGCCGCGCCCGCGCCCGGATCGGCGAGCAGCGTGCCGAGCCGCGCGTAGGCCGCCGCGCGAACCGCTGGGTCCGCGCCGTGGGCGTCGCGCAGCGCGCCCGCCAGCGCCGCCGCCTCGCGCGAGCCCAGCGCGGTGCCGAGCCGCGCCTCGATGAGCCGCCGATGCCGCGAGGTGACCCGCGCCTGGTGATCGAAGCTCAAGATCGGCTCGCCGACGAACTCGAGCAGCGGCCGCCCGTCGGCGCCGGCGGCCCGCTGCCAGGGCTCGAGCGTCGACGCCGGTGGCGCCGCCAGCCACCCGGTGGCACCGGGATCGCGCGCCGGCGGCAGGACGCTGTCGACGAGGTCGACCATCAACGTGGCGCAGTTCCGCCGGAAGAAGAAGTAGGGATAGCGGGCGCCGTGGGCGACGGTCCAGATCCGCTCGAGCAACGCCCGTCGCTGCGACTCGCTGAGGTTCAGGCGCCAGCGCCGCAGGTCGCGCCCCTCGACGACGACGTACTCCCGGTAGCTGTCCAGAAACGCGCGCTCGTGCAGCGAGGCATGGTAGCGGCCGGTGATCCCCTTCCAGGCGTACGTCGGATCGGCGTCGAAGGGGACGTCGTTGTCGGCGAGAAAGGCGACCGTGCGCGACAGGTGAAGCGGCGACTGCCCGTCGTCGTCGCGGTAGGCGAGGCGCGCGAAGAGGTGGCCGAACAGCGAGCCGATCATCGCGGTCGACGGGGCCGCCAGGACCACCTCGACGGCCTCGAGCCGGTCGAGGTCCGCCCAGGCCTCGAACGCCTCGCAGCGGCGCGCGGGCGGCGCCTGGGCGCGGAGGCGGCCGGCCACGAACCGCGCCTGCGAGATGAGGCGGCACCCGATCCCGCCGTCGTCTCCAACCGGATCGAGCAGCCAGGCCGAGGAAGGTGGCCAGGTCCCACCCGGGCGAGCGCCGGCCGCGCGGATCGGCGAACGCGGCCGGGGCGTCGTTCTCGGCTCGCAGCGCCCAACCCGTCGTCAGCGCCCGCTGCCAGCCGTTGAGGCGGCGCCAGGCCGGATCGGCCGACCAGCCCGCGGCGCGGTCGAAGGCGTACAGCCAGGCGACGGCCACCTGGCGCGCGACCGCCTCCGGTGCGGCGTCCGACCCCGGACAAAGATGGAGGCGTCCGGCAGCGTCGACGAGCGCCGCGTCCTCCGGCCAGCCGTCCGCGTCGCAAGCGGCCGCGTCGCGAACGATCGCCGCCGGCGCGCGCGCGCGGATGGGCCGCGGCAGGCGCGCCGCGACGGCGGCGACGGCCGCCCGTTCGGGCACCGACCAGGCCGCCGCGGGCTGCAACAGGATGGCGGGCGGGACCGGCGTGGCGCCGTCCGCGCGCGCGAGGCCCGGCGTGGCCAGCGCACCGAGCAGCGCCAGGGCCGCGGGGGCCCGCGCGCCGGCACCCCCTGGGGCCAACTCAATCACCGCAAGTGAGGCGGGTCGAGCGGACCATGGCCTGCGCGCGGGCCGGGCCGAGCGCGCGGGACGCCAGCTTCATGAACGCGCCCGCAAAGCGTTCCGCCTGGCCCTCATCGATCGGGCCGTCGAGCGCCGCCAGCAGAGCCCCCTGCTCGCGCGAGCCGTCGAGCGCGCGCGCGAGGCGCCGCTGGTCCTCGGCGCCGAGCCGGAGATCGTGCGACCAGGCTGCCAGCAAAGGCCCCTCCGCCAGCGTCACGTCGTGGGTCAGGAGGCCGTGCTGGTGGCGCATGAACGCCGCCAGCGCCTGCCGCGCCTGCTGCTGCTGGTGCGACCGGGTCGAGACCCCGATGCCGATGGCGGTCGCGCCGACCAGCACCACTGCCAGCGCGATCGAGAAGATGTGCGCGCCGTGGCTGTTGGTCGTCCAGTCGCTGCTCGAGTTCGAGGTGTAGTCGCTCGAGTTCTTGGGCGAGTTCTGGGTCGAGTTGTTGGAATCCTTCGACGAGTCCCCCGAGCTGTTCGAAGAGCTCTTCGACGAGTCGCCCGAGCTCTTCGAGGAATCGCCCGAGGTGTTCGAGGAGCCGGATTGCGAGTTGGAGCTCGCCCCGTTGCTGCTGGTGGTCTGGGTGTTCCCCTGCCCCGAGGCCCAGGCCGCCCGCGACGCCAGCACGAGGACCCCACACAAGAAGATCGCCAATCCCGAACGGCTGCGCCGCACCGACATCCGGTCTTCTCATCGGCACGTCGGTGAGCGCACTGAAGAGGCGGCGCCGGGTCCGTCGGGAAGCTGCCGCGGCCCGGAACGCCACTATGATGCGCGGATGCCGCTCCTCGGTCTCACCCTCACGCCAGCCGGCGAGGAGCGCCTCGCGGCGCGCCCGCCCCAGCTCGCGCTCTCCGACGTTCAGACCCGCGACGTCGAGCCAGGGCGGCCCGTGCGCCTGCTCGACGCGCGGGGGAGGACGCGGGCCGCGGGGGTCGCCGATCCGGAGAACGAGCTTCTCCGCCTCTGGTCGCACGGCGACGAGAGCCGCGCGCCCGACGCCGCCTTCCTGCGCGGCAAGCTGGCCGCGGCGCTGGAGCTGCGTCGCACGCTCGGCCTCGCCGACGGGGAATCGGCCTACCGGCTGGTGAACGGCGAAGGGGACGGGCTCTCCGGACTGGCCGCCGACGTCTATGGTCCCTTCGCCGTCGTCACGGCGCTGTCACGCGGGCTGCTCGGACACGCGCGACTCCTCGCCCAGTGGGCGCTGGAGCTGCTGCCCGCCACCGGGCTCCCCCTGCGGGGCGCGGTGCTCAAGGCGCGGCTCAAGGCGAGCGGGAACGCGCCCGAGCGCAGCAAGGACGACGTCGTCGGCGAGACGCCGCCCGACAAGCTCGTCGTCCGCGAGTCGCGCGTCCCCTACGAGGTGCACCTGCGCGGCGGCATCAACGTCGGCCTCTTCACCGACATGCGCGAGCACCGCGCCGGGCTCGGCCGCTTCGTGCGCGGCAAGCGGGTCCTCAACACGTTCGCTTACACGGGCGCGCTGTCGGTGGCGGCGGCGCGCGCGGGCGCGGCCGTGATCACCAGCGTCGACCTCGCCGCCGGGCCGCTCGCCTGGGCGCGCGCCAACTTCGCGCTCTCCGGCCTCGATCCCGCCGCCCACCGCTGGGAGATCTCGGACGTCTTCCGCTTCCTGGAGGCCGAGCGCGCGCGGCGCGCGGCTTACGACGTGGTGATCCTCGATCCGCCCACCGTCTCCGGCGCGCGCGCCGCGCTCTGGGCGCAGAAGCGCGACTACCCGGAGCTCATCGCCGCCGCCTGCGCGCTCCTCCCCGACGAGGGAGGCCACCTCTGGATCTCGTCGAACACCCATCGCGGCCCCAGCGTCCTCAAGCAGGTCGACGCCGGGCTGGCGCTCGCGCGCCGCGAGGCGCAGCTCCTCGAGCTCGGCGGCCTGCCGCCCGACTATCCGACGCCGCTCAACTGGCCCGCCGCGCGCTACCTCGAGGTCTGCCAGCTGCGCGTCGGTGGCCCGCTGCCCGACTGAGCTCGCGCCTCGAAAAGTCCCGTCGCGGCCTCTGTAGGCAGCTGTAGGTGGCCCCCAGGCGGGCGCGCGCGCGCGCCAGTAATGAGATAATCGGGGCTGATCCATGCAAAGACCCTCATTTGTTGATGTGGGAGCGTGACCAGATGTCGAACTGCACCCGCTCGCCCCTGATTCGCTTCCCTCTCGGAGCTGCTCTATCGCTGTTGCTCGCGGCCGGCCTAGGCTGCTCCTCGAGCGGCTCGAACGACGACGCCGGCGGTTCCGGCACCGGCGGCGCATCCAGCTCGGGAACCGGCGGCTCCAGCTCAGGGACCGGCGGCGCCAAGGCGACCGGCGGCACCAGCGGCAGCGGAACGGGCGGCGCGAGCGCCACCGGCACCGGCGGTGCGACCGGAACGGGCGGCGCCACGGGCGGGAGCTCCGGCACGGGCGGCGCGACCGGCACCGGCGGCACGACCGGAACCGGCGGCGCCACGGGCACGGGGGGCGCCGGCGGCGTCAAGGGAACCGGCGGCGCGACCGGCACCGGCGGCGCGACCGGCACCGGCGGCGTCAAGGGGACCGGCGGCGCGACCGGCACCGGCGGCGCGACCGGCACCGGCGGCTCCTCCAGCGGGAACAGCAACCCGTCGGGCTACTCGCCGCCTCCGGCAGCGGTGGCGGCCGGCTCGGCCACCAGCGTCACCGTCCTCAACTGGGCCGGCTTCAAGGCCGCCGTCTCCTACAACTTCGACGACGACAACGACTCGGTGATCGCGGCCTACCCGACGCTCGAAGGGCTCGGCGTCCCGTTCACCTTCTACCTCTGGACGGGACGAACCGAGGCGATGAGCTCCACCTGGCCCCAGGCGGTCAAGGACGGCCACGAGATGGGCAACCACACGATGAGCCACATGAGCACGCCGCCCGGCGGCGTCGCCGACATCACCGCGGCGACCTCGTTCATCATGCAGCATCTCGGCGTCACGCCGTACACGATGGCCGCGCCGAACGGCTCGAGCTCGTATCCGCCGCTCACCGGGTCGGCGAACATGATGACCAACCGGGGCGTGAGCAACGCCCTGGTGATGCCCAACGACAACACCGACCCCACGAACCTCCCCTGCTTCATCCCCAACGCCAGCGCCCCGACCAGCGACTTCAACAACCAGGTCGACACGGCCCAGAGCGCGGGCGGCTGGCGCGTCATCCTGGTCCACGGCTTCAACGGGTCGTCCAACGACGACGGCGCCTACCAGCCGGTCAACCTCACCGACTACACAGCTGGCGTGACGCACACCAAGGGGCTGGGGAACGTCTGGATCGGGCGCATGGTGGACGTCGCCTCGTACTGGCTCGGCCAGAAGGCGATCAAGTCGGCGACCATGACCGCCTCGGGGGGCAGCACCACCTGGACCTGGACGCTGCCCGCCCACTTCCCGCCCGGGAAGTACGTGCGCATCGCCGATCCGGGCGTCGCGGTCTCGCAGAAGGGGACCGCCGTTCCTCGCAACTCGCTCGGCTACTACGAGCTCGCGCTCGACGCCCTGTCGGTGACGTTCGGGCCGTAACGGACCCCGAAGCAATTCGTTCGCCCGGGCGAACGAGCTGATATTGTCGCGGGCGGGATGGCGAGCGCGGCCGGCATCACCGTCGAGGAGCTGAGCAAGACCTACCGTCGCGGAGCGCGATCCGCCCTGAGCGGCGTGAGCCTGACCGTCGCCGAAGGGGAGATCCTGGGGCTCATCGGCCCCAACGGCGCCGGCAAAACGACCTTCATCGGGTGCCTGCTCGGCTTGCTGACGCCGACCGCCGGCCGCATCCGCATCGACGGGCGCGCCCCCGACGACCTGGAGGTGCGGCGGGCGACCGGCTACCTGCCCGAGCGGCTGCAGTTCGATCGCTGGATGACCGGGCGGCGCTTCATGGCCTTCCACCACGCCCTGGCAGGCCTGCCGCCTGCGCGGCGCGCCGGCGACGTGACCGCGGCCCTCGAGCGCGTCGGCCTGGAGTCCGAGCGGCGCGACGTCCCGATCCGCAAGTACTCGCGCGGCATGCTGCAGCGGCTGGGGATGGCGCAGGCGCTGCTGGGCGCGCCGCGATTCCTATTTCTCGACGAGCCCGCCTCGGGCGTCGATCCGGCGGGCGTGCTGGCTTTTCGCGACATCTTGACCGAGCTCAAGGGGCGCGGGACGACCGTGGTGCTGAACTCGCACCAGCTCGACCAGCTCGAGCGCGTCTGCGACCGCGTCGCCTACATCGAGGCCGGCACGATCAAGCACGTCGAGGACCTGCGCGCGGCCGAGCTCGGGCTGCGGGTGGTGGTCGTGCGCTGGATCCCCGGCGGCGCGGCGCCCGACCGCGAGAAGCTCGCCGCGGTGGCGCAGCAGGCGGGCGCCGCGCTGGTCGACCTCGCGCCCGACCGCGGCCGCTTCACCGTCGAGAGCGACGAGCAGATCGCGGCGTTGCTACGCGGCCTCATGGACGCCGGCCATGCGGTGATTGAAGCCGCTCCGGAAGCCGGCCGGCTGGAGAAGTTCTTTCGCCCGGCCGGCGCCAAGGGGGCGGCGTGAACGGACAGGCGTTCGGCGCCGTGGTGGTCGCCACCTGGCGCGAGCGGCTGTCGCGGCCGATCGCCCTCATCGTCTGCTTCCTGATCTGCGCCGGCGTCACCGGCTCCGCCGTCACGGCCGACCACGCGCTGCAAGACCCGACGCTGGTGCTGGGCCTGATCCTGGCCGCCGGCAGCGTGGGGCGCGACGTCTCGTCGGGCGTCCTGGCGCTGGTGCTGACGCGCCCCCTGGTCCGGACCACGTACCTCCTGGCGAAGTGGACCGCCGTCAGCACCGCCGTCGCCGCGCTCGCCTGCGCGACCCTGGCCCTGCAGGCGATCCTGCTGCGCTCGCACGGCGTCGACGTCTCGGGCGGCGAGCTCTGGCGCGCCGCCTTCGGAAGCGCGACCGCCGCCGCCGGCGTCATCGCCGTCCTGGTCCTGTTCTCCGTGCTGGTGTCGGGCGTGGGCGACATCGCCATCTGGGTGGGGCTGAACCTGATCGCCTTCCTGGCCCAGCGTTTCTTCCCCCTGCGCGTCCACACCGAGTGGCGCAGCTTCCTCCAGCCGACCCTCGGCTGGGACGCCACGTTCGGCGCCACGCCCATCTCCTGGTTCGGCCTGACCTCGTACCTCTCGACCGTGACGCTGTGTCTGTGCCTGGCCGCGCTGGCGCTCAATCGAAAGGAGATCTCCTATGCCTCCGGCTGACAGCGCCGAGGCGCCGGCGGCCGCAGCGCCGCAGGCGACGTCCACGCGCGCGCCGCCGCGCGTGCTGATGGCATTGGCCGCGCTGCTGCTGATGGCGCGGATCGCGACCGGCGTTCACGACGCCTACAGCCCCCCGCGCGCTGGCGGCCTGGTGCACTGGCTCGCCCCTGGCGATCCCGCGATCGCCGAGCAGGCCGGGCACAAGCCGGTCCTCTACGACTTCAGCGCCAGCTGGTGCGAGCCCTGCCACGTGATGGATCGCGAGGTGTTCTCGGACGCGGAGAGCGCCAACTACATCAACAGCGCGTTCGTCGCGGTGCGCGTCGCCGACGAAGATCAGTCCGAGGCCGCCACCGCGCTCCGCCACCGCCACGTGATCCTGAGTCTCCCGACCCTGGTCGTCGTCCCGCACGAGGGGAAGGAACCGCGGCGCATCCAGGGCTTCCCGGGGCGGCGTCAGACAATCGGGTTCCTGCGGACCGCGGCCCAAGCAGGTATTCCTTAGACTAAGGGGTTACACCCGTGCTGCCTCTGCGAAGGCTGATTCATCGGGAATGCATTCGGACCACGGAACCGTCACGCTGTCATTCGAATCATTCGGGACGCCGCAACCAACGTGAACGCGGCACACTCCGACTCTCAGACTTCCGCCCATGACTCGAACACAACCTCGAGCCATGACGATTCCTCGTTGAAACCTATAACGTAGTGGCGGAGCTTTGGCTTGTCCGACACTACCTTCACCGGTTGGCTCGGCGTACGGTCATCGTACTCGGGCCCATTGCTCTTCAGAGGCCCAAGACCGCGCCCAGCCGGTCGATCGTCCAGTAGGCGGCCAGGCTCCCCATCGCGTAGATGAGGCCCGGGCGCATCCAGGCGCGCGCCAGACGGAGGCGCGTCCCGAGCGCGCGTGCGGCGAGGACGATGGCGATGATGCCGAGCTGGCCGAGCTCGACGCCGACGTTGAAGCAGAAGAGCGCGGTCGGGACGTGCTGCTCGGGGACGCCGAGCTCGAGCAGCGCGGAGGCGAAGCCG
>Ga0134128_10012022_pt1 | contig 10316 bp, 6 predicted proteins | sample KB31754_FD_96462 | JGI IMG/M metagenome (GOLD analysis project Ga0134128, IMG submission 96462) | Terrestrial soil microbial communities with excess Nitrogen fertilizer from Kellogg Biological Station, Michigan, USA - KB3-175-4 | ecosystem: Environmental > Terrestrial > Soil > Unclassified ...
CGCGGCTGCAACCGCTGCCAGATCCAGCGCGCCAGCATCTCGCTGGTCGGATTCTCCAGCCCCTCGATGTCGTTGAGGTAGTGGTGGTCGAGCTGGTCGTACAGAGGCTGGAAGGCCGTCTTCAAGTCCGCAAAGTCCATGACCCAGCCCAGCTGCGGATCCGGCTCGCCGGCCACGTGGATCTCGACGCGAAACGAGTGACCGTGCAGACGCGCGCACTTGTGGCCGGGTGGGACGTTGGGAAGGCGGTGGGCGGCTTCGAGGGTGAAGGATTTGAAGATGTGCATGGCGGTCATTCTACAGGCGAGCGGGATTGGCCAGCTGGCGTTCGCAGCCAGGAAGATCCGCGGCTATGACACGCAAACTGAAGTGTGGCCACTTCGGCGACGCCCACAACTGAGGTCGTAGTTAAGCCCCTCTGCTGTCCAAGCGCCCGCGATCAGCATGTGGGCGAAGCACATAACCGCGCCATCACGGAAGACCACATGCAGCCCGCGATCAACGCTTTTAGACAGCCCTGCATACACCAAGTTACTTCAGGCTTCATTCGCTTTCTTTGCAATACTTCTTGCTCGCTCCAGTCGCTCATAAACCTGACTGCCCAGCGCATTGGACACCAGCTCCCGCATGTCTTGCTTGCCCATGTAATCGCTGAACAAATCTTCGTTGAGTTCCATGCGTTCGATGAACAACGACTCCAGCACTTGGCGGAAAACCAGCTGGAATTTCTCCAGGGAGTTCACTTCGGCGGCTTTCTGCAGCGACTCGTTTTGACTGGCGGCTTCCGCAATCTGGTCGAAGAAGAGCTGATCAGCATCGTTCAGTTCACCGCCGAACCGCTCGTTGATGAGGTCGATCAGGCGCGAAAGCGGCACATCATCGTCATGGACCTTGCCGGAGCCAACTTCGCGTGGCCCATCCAGCGGCTTGGCATAGCCTTCTTTCAGACTGATCGAGCCCTCGCTGATTTTTTGCAGCCTGTAGTAGTCGAGTTCGACTTCCTCATCGAACTCGTAGTTCGGCCCGCTCTTGCGCTTTGGCAGTTTCAGCACGAGATGCCGCAGGTAGGTGTAGAGCTTTTCTAGATCGCTGTCCTGATAAGGAAGCACCTGGCTCAGAAAGCTGTAGAGGTTGCGAAACGCTTGCAGCTTGCCGCGCCAGAGTTCTGCCTCGTCCTCGTCCGTACTTTGCAATTGAGAAAACCGCGCAACCGCCTGATCCAGGATGGCGTTCATCGCCTTGTGATCGCTGGGGCTTTGGCGTCTTTTCGGCGCAAAGAACACATGCGCAAAGTCGGTCACTTCGATTTGCAGATAGATCCCCGACGCGTCGAGCTCGGCCTTGACCTCGTAGAGCTTGTCCGGATCGACCTGCTCGCCCATCACGGAACCGTCGTAGTACTGGCGAAACGCCTCCTGGATATCCTCGGGTTCGTTCACGAAGTCCAATACGAACGTATCGTCTTTCAGCGGATGCGTCCGGTTCAGCCGTGACAAGGTCTGTACCGCTTGAATGCCAGCCAGACGCTTGTCCACGTACATCGTGTGCAGCAGCGGTTGATCGAAGCCAGTCTGATATTTCTCCGCAACCAGCAACACACGATAGTCGGGTTTGGCGAAGGTTTCGGGTAGCTCCTTCTCCTTGATGCCGTCGTTCATGGCGACTTCGGTGTACGTCTTGTCGGGGATCTTGCCGTCTTCGACGGCACCCGAGAACGCCACCAGGCTTTTGATCGGGTAGCCCTTCTCCTTGATGTAACGATCAAACTCCTGCTTGTAGCGCACCGCCTCCAGCCGCGAGCCGGTGACGACCATGGCCTTGGCATGCCCGCCGATCTTGTGACGAGTGAAGTGCTGGAAGTGCTCCACCATCACTTCCGTTTTCTGGCCGATGTTGTGCGGGTGCAATCGCATGAAGCGGGCCAGCGCCTTTGCCGCTTTCTTGCGCTCGACGTTCGGGTCTTCCTCGGCCTTCTTGATCAGCTTGTAGTACGTCTTGTAGGTGACGTAGTTCTTGAGCACGTCCTCAATAAAGTGTTCTTCGATCGCCTGCCGCATGGTGTAGCGGTGGAACGGCTCGCCATTGCGACCGAAGATCGCCAACGTCTTGTGCTTGGGTGTCGCTGTAAAAGCAAAGAAGCTCATGTTCGGCTGCTGGCCACGCTTGGCCATGGAGCGAAACAGGCGTTCCAGTTCCACTTCGCCTTCTTCCTTGGCCATCTCCTGCGCCTTGCGCCGCAGCTCGGCGCCACCCAGCACACCCTTGAGTTCCGTCGCTGTCTCGCCGGATTGCGAGCTGTGCGCCTCGTCGATGATCACCGCGTACTTGCGTGTGGGCAGATGGCTCTTACTACCTTCGCCGCGCTCCTCGTTCAACTTGGCCAGTTGGCCGGCAACGAACGGAAATTTTTGCAGCGTGGTGATGATGATCGGTACGCCCGATTCCAGCGCCTCGGCCAGCTGGCGCGAATCCTCGTCAATCTTCTGTACCACACCCTGGCGGTGGTCGAACTGATAGATCGTGTTCTGCAACTGGCGATCCAGCACCACGCGGTCGGTGATGACGACCACGCTGTCGAACTGGCGCTCGTCGTGTGCGTTATGCAGGCTGGACAGGCGATGTGCCAGCCAAGCAATGGTGTTGCTCTTGCCGCTGCCAGCCGAGTGCTCGACCAGATAGTTGTGCCCCACGCCTTCGCTGGCCGCCGCCGCTACCATCTGGCGCACCGCCTGCAATTGGTGATAGCGCGGAAAAATCAGACTTTCCTTGCGTACCTTCTTGCCATCGTCGGCGACCTTCTCGATTACATCCACATGCAGAAAGCGTGCGAGCAGGTCGAGCAGACTGTGGCGCTGAAGGACTTCTTCCCACAGGTAGGCAGTCTTGTAATTGCGATCCTCCGGATCGGGCGGATTGCCTGCGCCGCCGTGATCACCACGGTTGAAGGGCAGGAAGTGCGTCGCCGATCCCGCCAGGCGCGTGGTCATGTGCGCCGCCTCGGTATCGACGGCGAAATGCACCTGCGTGCGTTGGGCAAACGCAAAAATCGGCTCGCGGGGATCGCGATCCTGCCGATACTGGTGAATGGCATTGGCGGCGGTTTGCCCACTGAGCGGATTCTTCAGCTCCAGCGTCACCACCGGAATGCCGTTGAGCGACAACACCACATCGAGTGACTTCTCGTTCCTGGCGCTGAAGTGCAGTTGCCGGGTGAGGCCTAGCCGATTGGCCTGGTAGCGCGCTTCCAGTTCCGGATTGAGGCCGTGGGCCGGGCGAAAGAAGGCGATACGCAAGGTCTTGCCGAAGCACTTGAAGCCGTGGCGCAGCGTGGTCAGCGCGCCGTGGGTGTCCAGCCATTTGCACAGCGCTTCCAGCACGCGCTCGCCGGTTTGCTCACCGTGTAGCGCTTGGAGCTTTTCCCACACGTTGCCTTGCGTGGCGCGGATGAAAGCCAGCGCCTCATCGGGGAAGATCGCGCGCTCACGGTCGAAGCTCTTGGCGTCAACTCGGGTGTAACCATCGTCGAGCAAAGTAGCTTCGATGGCGGTTTCGAAAGCGGCTTCGCTGGTGCGCTTCATCTGGCATCCTTCGCGAGTTTCTTCTGCAACCAGTAGACAACGACCTGTGCGAATTCGGGCAGGTCACCAGGTTGTCCGCCGTCCCACTTTGAAAGCTCGCGCGCTGGATCCAAGCGAGCCCCTTTTCCAAGGCGGTCCTGGAAAGCCATCAATACGCCTCTCCGGTTGCTGACCAAGCGTGGCAAATTCAGATTGAGCACGACCTTAATCTCCTCATCTACAGTTACATCGTCTGAGCTGATCGTCCCATCACCCAAGAACCGAATTTTCCGTTCAATCGGATGGGCCGGATCGCAGACACTGAAGCAGAGGCCATTGTTGCCCTTGCGAGTATCACAATGTTGCTCTCGCTCAGGCCTTCCCTGCCCTCCGAGGCAGGCACCGAGTAAATTACTAAAGTCGAGTTGCCGTGCAGGATAGTCAGCCTGACACTGCCAGTGCTCGATCTTCATGCCATCTGCCGTCGCCTTGATACGCGATTGGCAATAGCAGCACACACCACGCTGATCGACCACCAGCGTTTGCCGCAAGGTGGCCTTATCGGCGTAGTTGTCGTAGTCGGCATGCTGCTTCTGGCGATGCTGGATCAGGGGCGCGGGCTCGCGCCCTTTTTGGATCGTCCGCATCTACTCAGCGCCCTCAAGAAAGCGAATCAAAGAGCTTGCGCGCGTTAGTTCGGGTTCGTCCTGACCCAGCTTGTCTTCCAGCCTCACAATCGCGCTGCGGGCTTCGTCAAAGTGTTCGCGGTCGATCAGTTTAAAGAGGCTCTTCAGCTCGTCGTCGACTCTACGGTTACGCACTGGCGCATCCATGAATTCGTGCAGGATACGATTTGCATCCATACCGTAAGCTTCGGTAGGCACGACGACGCGTACCTTCCTTTCCATAACTTCAAGGAACCGCACGCAGCGCGCAGGCACCTCGCCCAGTACCAACGGCGAGTGGGTCGTCACGACAAACTGGCAGGCTTTGAAGATGTCCCGCAAACGCTGCAATACATCACGCTGCCACTTAGGATGCAGGTGTAACTCAATCTCGTCGATGAGTACTAAAGCCATGCCCTTGCCAATCGGATCCTCGCTGTCTGGGTTGGCAATCGCCAAGCGCCGAGTCAGATCAAACACCAAGGCCAACAAACTTCGCTCGCCGTCTGAGAGCTGATGAACGTAGAACGGCTTGCCACACTTCTCGACCACAAAGGCCAAGCGGGGCTCATCCTCTATACGCAGATTGCTAAACTCTGGCATCAGTTCCGTGACCACACGGCGCATCGCCTCCAACACATGGCGTCGCCGGGGCTCATTGGGCATACCTAACCTATCTTGGGTACGGAACCAATGCATGAACTCGCGTAACTCGACTTCACGATCCTGCAAGGCACCGCCATAGGCGAACGAAGGCTCAAAGGGCTTGGCCTCCGGTAAACTGCGCGGTTGACCGTGGAACTGGCGTTTCGGGGAAAAATAAACAGCTAAGCAAGCGTTTGGACTACCCCCCGAAATAGCTCCAAACAAGTCGAACTTCTTGATTGGGCGCGGGTTGGGGCGGACAGAAAGTTCAGCACGCACCTTGCGACTGTCAAAATCCATAGATGCAGACAGGCTTGCCAGCGCCGCGCCGCCAAAAACGTCATCGGACTTAAGTGGGATGGGTCGAGCCCTCGTGACACCTAGTCGACGCTGCGTGTTTGAGAGAAGGACGCCCATTGCTCTGAGTAAAGTGGATTTTCCGACGCCGTTAACACCTGCAATCACAGTCACCTCCGGCTCAAGAGTGATATCGAGCCGTTCGAAACCGCCGTAGTTTGCAAGAGTGATGCTCTCTAGTTTCATGCACACATCTTCTCTAGGGATATCTGGCCGGTAAGAGCGGCGGTAATCAGGGCGGAGCGTCGCTCACGAAGCAGCTTAACGGAGTTACACAAAGCGTCTTCCATCTGCGCGACCTTCTCATGAATTTGCTTGACCGTACGAGAAATTCGCTTCTGTTCATCAAGTGGCGGAATCGTAATCCATGCATTTTGAACGGTATCCTGTCCTATATTTTGCATAGAGCCGCTAGTTCCGGAGGCCTCCCTCTCTAGTTGGAAACGGCCCGGTCGGGCTCGCATGAACGCAACGAGATACTCGCGGTCAAGAGTCGTATCGTCTACGTCCAACCGATAGAGCTTGTCGCAGAGCAGAAGCTTTGAGTCCACTTCCTGCACGTACGATGCGCTTCCCAATAATTGGGCCGTATTTGCCCGACTCATCAAGACGTCGCCAGGCCTTATCTCGTACTCGGGAAGTGGCTCAATGTCATCGGGGAGCCGTTTGTTCTCAGATGGATTGAAAGACCACGCATTCACTGCGCCCACCTTGAGCACACCCCATTCGTCAGCCTCCGCAGGTGAATTGTCACATTGGGGTGACCATCCTTGCTCGATGCCAACCAAGTGGAATTTCAACCGATCCAACTCCCAATGCGCCGGGATCTCGCCCAACCATTCTTGACCTGAGGACTTCAGCGGCGCGTTGGAATCTAGGCCGCGGGTGACGATGCGGCTGATGAGGGCGGCGCGCCTTTCGTCCAGCAGCGCCAGCATGCGTTCCTTCTCGACAATCAGCCCGTCGGTGCGCGTGGTTTCGCGATCGAGGTAGTTGGCAATGATGCGCTGGGCATCGATCGGCGGCAGGCCAACATGTATATCGCCAAGGTCTGACGCGTTGATCGCAGGATAGCTCACTCCAACCGAACGACTCTCAACCTCCCACAGAAACCGGTTTTCGCGAAGTACGTATTTGCAAAACCTATGATCGATTATGGCCGTTGGCCTGACAACTGCAAATCCGGTCGAGACAATCAGGTTTTCTGGCGGGCGCTCTATTGGCGCAATGGCTTGCAAATAGGTTCTTACGGTTGAAACTATTACATCACCATCGCGTACGACACGACGTGCACGGCTAGGTGCATCTTCAAAACGATAGTTGACGATGTCCTTAACGATACCTTGTGAATCCACATTGCCGATATCGATGTATGCCAACTCGAAGTCGACGGCGGTCGATTCCGACAAGGTTTCGTCGTTAAGCGTCGCAGCGTACTTCAGTCGTCGCGATTGAAATAATGCTGCTGCGGTCACTCTGTCACCTCAGTCAGCAGCTCCATGATCCGACGCTCTACTCCAACCAGCTCTGCGTCAATCTCGTCCAGCGGCCGCGGGGCCTCGTACTGGAAGAACACCCGATTGAAATTGATCTCGTAACCAACTTTACCGATGCCGCCATCCTGCTCGTCCACAGCCACGCGGTCGATCCACGCATCAGCCACATACGGCCGCACCTCGCGCAGCACGTAGCTGACGATGCCTTCCTTAAGCGGGATATTTTCGGAGTCTTTCAGGGCCGGGTCGGGTTCGTACTCGTTATGTTTTCCCTTGCCGTCGGCATACAGACCCAGCGCGGCGTACAAGTCGCGGGTGGACAAATCATCCGGTAGCGTCTGACTAGGAAACAACGAGCTATTGCCCAGCGGATCGTTATTGTGGTGTTTGGCGACCACCGGCATGGCCTCGGGATCCACCGAAGTGAAACATTCGCGGAAGATCTTTTTCTGTGCCGTACCCTTAGCGCCGGCTGTCCAGCCTTCCACGTCCTCGGGCAGGTGTTTGAAGGCTTTCTGTACCTTGTCCCAGGCCTTGTTCCAGTCGAGCAAAGGCTCGTTGCCGACCTCATCCTCTACCGCCTGCAGCGCGTCGAACAGCTCGGGACAGGTGTTGAGAAAGCGCTCCCTGGCGTCCGTGGTCAGCTGAAAGCGCAGGCGCAACGGGCGCTGGACGGTGATGCGGCGGTAGCCGAAATCGGCGTTGTCGAACACGCGGCTGGTTTTGGTGTTCTCTGGCGCGCCGTGTTCACGGGTGACATCGTCAATGGCTGCCTGATCGAGATAACGGCGTTTGTCGCCAAGACTGCGTTTCATCGGCGTCCAGCGTTCGCGGGCGTCAATCAGCTGTATCTTGCCTTTGCGATGCTTCGCCTTGTGGTTGGTTACGACCCAGATGAAGGTGCCAATGCCAGTGTTGTAGAACATCTGCTCGGGCAGCGCGACGATGGCTTCGAGCTGGTCATGCTCGATGATCCAGCGGCGGATCTCGCTTTCGCCGCTGCCAGCACCTCCCGTAAACAGCGGCGAGCCATTGAACACGATGGCCGTGCGCGAGCCGGGCTTGTCGCGGCTGCCGGCTTTATAGTCCTGAAACTTGCTCATCATGTAGAGCAGGAACAGCAAGGCCCCGTCGTTGATGCGCGGCAGCTTGCCGTTGTAGCCGCGGAAATTGGGCCAGCGATCGATAGTTTTCTTTTCCGCTTTCCAGTCCACGCCAAACGGCGGATTTGCCAGCAGATAGTCGAAGCGCTGATCCGGGAAAGGGTCCTCAGTAAGAGTGTTACCCAGCACGACCTGACCGTCCTTGTGACCCTTGATCAACAGGTCGGAGGCGGCCACCGCGTAGGAGCGCGGGTTGTAGTCCTGGCCGAACACCTTGACGGTAGCTTGATCGTTGTGGGCGCGTATCCAGTTCTGTGCTTCAGCCAGCATGCCGCCGGTGCCGCAGGCGGGGTCGCAAATAGTCACGATGATGCCGGCCTGCGTCAGCACCTTGGTGTCGGACTCCAGCAGCAGGTTGACCATGAGCTGGATGACTTCGCGCGGGGTGAAGTGATCACCGGCCGTTTCGTTGGCAGCCTCATTGAAGCGGCGGATCAGATCCTCAAACACCAGCCCCATGGTGATGTTGTCGACGCGCTTGGGGTGCAGATCTACTTCCGCAAATTGCGATACGACCTGATAGAGGCGGTTGGATTCTTCGAGTTTTTCGATTTCCTTGTCGAACTCGAAACGCTCGAAGATCTTGCGGATGTTCTCGGAGAAGCCATTGATGTAGTCCGCCAGATGACGGCCGATGTTGTCGGGATCGCCCTTCAGCTTCTGGAAGTCGAGCTGGCTGTGATTATGGAAACCAAGGGGCTTTCCGTCCTCGTCCTTGGCCAGGTTGTTGAGCACGGCATCGATGTTAGCCATGCCCTTGGTGCTGAGTTCAGCGTGACGCTTGAGCACGGCGGCCTTGCTTGGCGCCAGCACGGCATCGAAACGGCGCAGGACGGTGAGCGGCAGCATCACCCGCTCGAACTGCGGGGGGCGATAAGGACCTCGAAGCAGATCGGCGACCGACCAGATGAAGTTGGCGAGGTGTTGAAAGTTGGCAGGCGTCATTTTTAAGCTCTTGGGTCTTGCGTTTTTGCGGCTTTTCTTCGCGGGTTTCTGGCACTTTTTACGCGGGCCAGTACATTCGTTTCAGCGGGACCAGTCGCTTGGTTTCGGCGTCGGTGGCGTCGTAATGCTCAACCAGCGCGCGCACCAGATTGTCCAGCGTCCAGAGGGTCAGCGGTACGGCGGCGCGATCAGCTTCGTAAAAGGCGTCCTTGGAAAAGCCCCCAGTGCTGACGTAGAGGCCACGATCATCCTTGTGACGACCTCCAAGAAAGCTGCGGATGGCCTGGCTGCCCATCTGACCGCTGCGATGCTTGACCTCGACGACGATGCGGGGATTCTCGAAACCGAAACCATCGGGTGAGGCGATGATGTCTTTGCCGCGATCGGGACCAGCCGGCGAAACCTGGGTTTTGTAGCTCATGGCGCGCAGGATGCCTGCGACCAGATCCTGCATTTCGCTCCAGTCGAGCGCGCTCACCTTGTCCTTGATACGCTCCAGCGCCAGTGACTGGATATCTGCCAGAGGATCAATGGCAGCCTCTACCGCTTCTTCGCTTTCCGGCTCTTCCTTGACAGGCTTGCCGGCCGAGGCAGCAAGAAGCTCCGCCGCAGCTGTGTCCGGCAGAAGAAACAAGGTCAAGGTTGAACCGAGGCTGTTCTTGGTTGGCGTACTTAGCAGATCGCGATCAATCTCGGCGGCCTGCCACTGCACGGAGCGAGGTAATGGCATGCTGTCATCCAACCATTGCGGCCGATACTCTGATGAGCCAGTTACCTTGCCGAGCATGTAAGTACGATTGGCGGGCGAGTACGTCACCACGTAGTCGCCAGTGGCGACGTCATTGATGAACCGCCAAACCTGTGATGCACCCGATATCGCCGTTCCCAACTTGGCTTGCGGCTCCGCCGCGAGATAGAGCTTGGTCAGCTCCTTGCGCGTCATTCCTGGCTTTGCCTCAGGGGCGAGCTGACCCCAACCGATGGCCGCCACTCCGCGCTCACGAAAGTCGTCGTATAGGCGCCCGCTCTCGCCACGCACCATCCACATCCTTGCCATATCGATCCCCATTGCAGTTATTCCGTGGATAGTAACGAACAAGGTCCGCAATGCGGCGATTGAAGGGAACAGGGATTACTCGATCACTTCGGCCGTCCAAGAAGTTCCGAGCGGCCAATCACGTTCTTCGTCGGCTTGGTAGGTGCGGGCTCGGAGAAGTCACGGAAGGATTCACCCAAGACAGCGTCACCCAAAGCATAGACGCGCTTGCTGCGGAGCCCGTCAATCCCTTCCTGCCACGCCTGCAGCATGCGCTTTCCGATATCGACAAATCCCGGATGCTGCTGCATCGCTACGCGAACCATCGAACCGACCTCCGCCATAGCCGCGGCGATCTGGTCGACGATCTCGACCTGTTCGCGCATGGGCAAACCAAACGTTGTTGTGATGAACGTATGCAGGCTCTTGCCGGGGTCCCAGGTCTTCTTGCC
>Ga0134128_10012023_pt1 | contig 10315 bp, 16 predicted proteins | sample KB31754_FD_96462 | JGI IMG/M metagenome (GOLD analysis project Ga0134128, IMG submission 96462) | Terrestrial soil microbial communities with excess Nitrogen fertilizer from Kellogg Biological Station, Michigan, USA - KB3-175-4 | ecosystem: Environmental > Terrestrial > Soil > Unclassified ...
GTCGCGGTGAAGCATCAGGATGGATACCGGCCTCCGCCGGTACGACGCCGTGCTTTAGCCACGGCTATCGCCAACCTACGGAATCCCCATGTCTCCCCGCGACATCCTGCTTGCCCTTATTGTCGTGTTTGTCTGGGGGCTGAGCTTTATCGCCATCAAATGGGGCGTCGAGCTGGTGCCGCCGCTGCTGCTGACGGCGTTGCGCTATACGTTCGCGGCGATCCCGGCGGTGTTTTTCATCAAGCCGCCGAAGGTGAACCTCTCCATCCTCCTTGCCTATGGCATCTCGGTGGGGGTGCTGCAGTTCGGTACGGTGTTCGTCGCCATCAAACTCGGCATGCCGGCCGGCCTCAGCTCGCTGGTGGTCCAGATGCAGGCGTTTTTCACCATCGGGCTTGCCGCATTGTTCCTGGGCGAACGGCCGGGGCGGTTCCAGATGATCGGCGCGGCAATCGCGCTGCTGGGTATTTTGGTGATCGCCACGGAGCGGCTTTCGGGGACCGCGGTGCTGCCCCTGGTGCTGGCGCTGGCCTCGGCGGCCTTCTGGGGGCTCGGCAATATCGTGACCAAGAAGGCCGGGCAGATCGACATGCTGGCCTTCGTGGCGTGGTCGAGCCTCGTGCCGCCGATTCCGCTGCTTGCCGTCTCGCTGCTGACCGAGGGGGCGGCGGCGGACTGGGCGGCGCTCAGCCACCCAACGTGGCTCCTCGCCGGTTCGGTCGCCTTCATGAGCTACGCGGCGACGCTGGTCGGCTTCGGCCTCTGGAGCGCGCTGCTCAAGCGCTACCCGGCCTCGACCGTGGCGCCGTTCTCGCTGCTCGTGCCGGTCGTCGGGATCGGGGCAAGCGTCATTCTGCTCGGCGAGTCGCTTTCCGTGCTTGAAGGCGTGGGCAGCGTCGCAATCTTCATTGGCCTCCTGGTCAATGTCTTTGGTGCATGGTTCTTTCGCGTTAAGCAAACATCTGCTGTCTGAGCACCCAACGGAACCGTCCACCCGCTGAACCGTTTATGAATACTTGGTTCAGTAGGGGTTCCTATTGATCCGCGTACAAACCTTGCCCAGCAACGGCGCCCGCAAAGCTTTAGCGCCGAAACAATCGGGTGGATCAAATGCGAGTCAGCTACATTCTTGCCGGTGCGTTTGTTGCAATGCTGGCCGTGCCGGGCACGGCGAGCCAGCTCGCCTCGCGCAGCGCCATGTCGGCGCCGTTGATGACGGCACCTGTCGCCGCAACAATGGGGGCGTTCGACGATCCCAATGCCGAGCCAAACCTCTCCATCACGCTGCCGGTGAAATTCACGGCACTCGATATCGGCACGCATCCGCTGCAGAGCTTTAACGGCTAGCGAGCAACTTACCCTCAGGGGTGAAGCGCCAGCCATTGCAGCAGCAGGATGGTCTTGCCGTCGGTGATGCCGCCGGTATCAATCATCTTCAGCGCTGCGGCAAAGTCGAGTTCCACCACTTCGATGTCCTCGCCTTCGTCGTGCAGGCCACCGCCATCGGCGATCCGCGAGTCCACGCCATAGGTGCCGACGAAGCAGGTGACGGTTTCGACGACGGAGCCCGGGCTCATTTCGGCGTCAAATGCCTTGCGGACGGTTTTCAGCCGGTAGTCTGTTTCTTCCACGGACTCGCGCCGCACGCAGGTTTCGGGATCATCGCCCTCCAGCAATCCGGCACACACCTCCAGCAGCCAGCCATTTTTGCCCTGCGCGTAGAGCGGGAAGCGGAACTGCCTGACGAGGATCACCTTGCCGGCTTCCGGACAGTGCAGCAGCACGGCAGCGGCCGGTCCACGGTCATAGGTTTCGCGCACCTGACGCTGCCAGGAGCCGTCGCGGCGCAGGAAATCGAACGTGGTTTTCTTGAGGAGACCCCAGTTACGCGACAGCACTTCCTCGCCGATGATTTTTACGCGGTCAGGCATGGGGTTCGTTCTCCGTCGAAGCTGGGACGCGCCGATATGCGGGGCGCTGGGCGGCCATAAAGGCCCGGCTCCCTACCACGTCGTCACCGGTTTGGGGGAGGCCGATCCAGGAAGTGAGCGTCCGGCCGCGATTTGCTGCTTTGACGAAGCAGCCGGGGCGGTCTAGAAGTCTCGCAACCCGCCCAGCCCAAGGCGCGGGGTTTTGCCCATGCCCAGCGAGGCCTGCCTTGCCGACCCATCCCCGGCCGCTTTCGCCCCATCTTTCCGCCTACCGCTTCACCCTCACCATGACGATGTCGGTTGTCCACCGCGCCACCGGCATGGCGCTTTATGCGGCAACCGTGCTGCTGGCGCTGTGGTTCATCGCCGGCGCGTTCGGCGATGGCGCGCTCGATGTGGTGCATCTCATTTACGGCAGCTGGATCGGGCAGATCATCCTGTTCCTCGCGACCTGGTCGCTGTTCCAGCATCTGGTGGGCGGCATCGCCCATTTGTTCTGGGATTTCGGAAGCGGTTTTTCACGAGAGGGACGGTTCGGCTGGTCCGGCGCCACCTTCATCGCCGGTATCGTTCTTACGCTCCTCGCCTGGGCAGTCTTTGTGTGGTTCTGATGTCCGATATCTCGCAAAAAACCATCGCGACGCCGACCACCCACTATGGCGCGGCCAAGGCTTCGACCTGGGGTTTCATCATCCAGCGGGTGACCGGCGCGCTCAACGTCGTCTTCACCGTGTTTTTCATCTACCTCGTGGTCCGGCTGGCGCGGGCTGGCAGCGACACGATGAGCGACATTCTGGGCAATCCGCTGGTCCTGATCGTCACGGCGGTGATGATCATTTCCGTGGCGCTTCACATGCGCATCGGCATGCGGGACGTGATCGAGGATTACGTGCACAGCGAGAAGCTCAACCGGCTCTGCCTGCTGCTCAATACGCTGTTCACCGTGATTGTCGCGCTGGCGACGCTGGCGGCGCTCGCCAAACTGGCATTCTGGGGTTAGGCCGATGGCGGCATATGAACTGATCGACCACGAATTCGACGTGGTGGTTGTGGGCGCCGGCGGCGCGGGCCTGCGCGCCACCCTCGGCATGGCAGAGCAGGGGCTGAAGACGGCCTGCATTACCAAGGTTTTCCCCACCCGCTCGCACACCGTGGCGGCGCAGGGCGGCATTGCCGCGAGCCTCAAGAATATGGGGCCGGACAACTGGCAGTGGCACATGTACGACACCGTCAAGGGATCGGACTGGCTCGGCGACATGGACGCCATGGAATATCTGGCGCGGCAGGCGCCGGCGGCGGTCTATGAGCTCGAACATTACGGCGTTCCGTTCTCTCGCACCGATGAGGGCAAAATCTACCAGCGCCCGTTCGGCGGCCATATGACGGAGTTCGGCGATGGCCCGCCGGTGCAGCGCACCTGCGCTGCCGCCGACCGCACCGGCCACGCCATCCTCCACACGCTTTACGGCCAATCGGTGCGGCACAATGCCGAGTTTTACATCGAGTATTTCGCGCTCGACCTGATCATGGGCGACGACGGCTCGTGCCAGGGCGTCATCGCCTGGAAACTCGACGACGGTACGCTGCACCGCTTCCGTGCCAAAATGACGGTGCTGGCGACGGGTGGTTATGGCCGGGCCTTTTTCTCGGCGACGTCGGCCCATACCTGCACCGGCGATGGCAACGGCATGGTGGCGCGGGCCGGGCTGCCCCTCGAGGATATGGAGTTCGTGCAGTTTCACCCGACGGGCGTCTATGGCGCGGGCGTGCTGATCACCGAGGGTGCGCGGGGCGAGGGTGGTTACCTCACCAATTCGGAGGGCGAGCGGTTCATGGAGCGCTACGCGCCCAACGCCAAGGACCTTGCCTCGCGCGACGTGGTGTCGCGCTGCATGACGCTCGAAATCCGCGAAGGCCGTGGCGTCGGGCCGAAGAAGGACCACATCTTCCTCCACCTCGACCATCTCGACCCGAAAGTGCTGCACGAGCGGTTGCCGGGCATCACCGAGAGCGCCCGGATTTTCGCTGGCGTCGACCTGACGCGCGAGCCGATCCCGGTACTGCCGACGGTTCACTACAACATGGGCGGCATACCGACGAACTATCACGGCGAAGCGCTGCGGCCGACCGCTGATAATCCGGATGCAATCATTCCCGGCCTTATGGCGGTTGGCGAGGCAGCCTGCGCCTCGGTGCATGGGGCCAATCGGCTTGGCTCCAATTCGCTGACCGACCTTGTGGTCTTCGGCCGCGCCGCGGCGCTTAGGGCGGGCGAAACGCTTGACCGCAAGGCGGCGCTGCCGGGCATCAACAAGGCGCAGGACGACAAAATCCTCGCCCGCTTCGACCGGCTGCGCAACGCCAACGGCAGTTCGCCGACGGCTCAGGTGCGCGAGCGCATGCAACGCATCATGCAGGAAGATGCGGCGGTGTTCCGCACCGCGGAATCGCTGCAGAGCGGCGTCAAGCGGATGGGCGAGCTCTGGGGCTCGCTTAGCGACCTGAAAGTCTCCGACCGGTCGATGATCTGGAATTCCGATCTTGTAGAGACGCTCGAACTCGAAAACCTGATGGCCAACGCGATGATGACCGTCGTCGGGGCCGAGGCGCGGCACGAAAGCCGTGGCGCTCACGCGCGCGAGGATTTTCCGAACCGCGACGATGCCGATTGGCGCAAGCACACCTTGAGCTGGATCGACGACAAGGGAGCCGTGACGCTCGGCTACCGGCCGGTGCATACCGAGCCACTGACGCCGGAAGCCGATGGCGGCATTTCGCTGAAGAGAATCGCGCCCAAAGCGCGCGTCTATTGATCGAGGGATTTCGATGCGGACTATTCTGGCGGTTGGATTGATGATGACGGCGGCGGCGAGCCTGCCAGCGATGGCGGCGGGGGCCGTCGATGGCCGCACGGGGTTTATCAAGTCGTGCGTCGCGCAAATGGATATGTCGCAGACCGCCTGCGGCTGCGTCGCCGACAACGCGGCGAAGATGCTGGACAACCAGTCGGTCGCCTATCTCGAAATTCAGGCGAATAACGGCCCGGTCGCGGCTGCCGCGGCGAAGAAGCTGACCGGCAGCGAAATCGCCAAGATCGACAAGTTCATGAGGACGGTGCCAGATCGGTGCCAGGCGGCGAAGTAGGGCGAACGACTGGCGGCGTGGCGTTGTCCGGACTATATGTTACGTCGGAGATCGGAAAATGAACGACCTGACGATCAGCGACGTTGACGGAACACTTCTCGAGGCGATTGAGCGGCGCGCCAAGAAGGCCGGAAAGCCTGTTGACGCGCAAGTAGTGGAGCTATTGCGGTTTGCCTTGTCGATCCCGCCGCAACGTTTGGATGCTATCGAGGAGTTTCGGCGTATTCGGGCAATGACGCCTGAAGGTGTACAACAAACGCCTGCCGTACAGCTCATCCGCGAAGATCGCGATCGGTGATCGTCGTCGACGCTTCCGTGGCACTACAATGGATTGTGCCTGAGCGCGACGGCCAGGCAGATGCCGAGTCGGTGCTGACGGCGGATGCGCTGATCGCGCCGGATTTGCTCTTGGTCGAGGTTGCTAACGCACTTCGGCGAAAGATCGCTGGCGGCGAAGCTCGTCTAGAGCAGGCGCTTGGCGGGATGCGAACACTTTCAAGTACCGTCCAACTCGTGCCCGTTGGACCTGATCTGGTCATTTCTGCCCTCGAAATGGCGGTCGAAATGGACCATCCCGCCTATGACTGCGTCTACCTGGCGCTAGCGCGTGCGAACAGTGCACAGGTGGCGACTCGTGATTCCGAGCTGGCCCGCCGGGCAGCGAAAGCCGGGTTGGGCTATCTGGTCGCGAGGCTGCCTCTGCCGGATGGCAGCATATGAATGCCGATCAAGCCTCAGCGATTGCCTCAACCGCTTCCCTCTGGGATTGGCGGCGGCGGGTGGCTGATCTTTGGCACGATATTCGCGCTTCGAACGATCCGGAGGCCGCGTGGCGGCTGTGGAAAGACACACGGGCCGATCTCTTCGCCAATCATCCGCAGACGCCGCTCGATCCGGGCAGCGAGATGCCGGAATATTTCGACTACGACCCAAAGCTGCGTTTCGCCGTAACGCTGGTCAAGCCGGCGACGAGCGAGCCGATGTTCATGCCGGCGGGCGGCGACGGCGAAGTGAAGCTTTTGCCGTTTGCCGATACGGCCGGGCTCAGGGATGCGCTTGGCGGCGAGCTGACGATGTATTGGGTCACCGGCTATGGCGGCGGCGTCTTCATGCCGTTCCTCGACGCGACCTCGGCGAAAGAGACCTATGGCGGCGGCCGCTACCTGCTCGACACGATCAAGAGCGCCGATCACGGCACGACGCCCGACGGCAAGACGATCCTCGACTTCAACTTCGCCTACAACCCCTCCTGCTACTACTCGCCGCGCTGGGTGTGCCCGCTCGCGCCGCGCGACAAGCGGCTGCCGATGCCGGTGCGCGGCGGCGAGAAGGGGCATCTGCCGTGAGTCCGGCAGCCCCCGCGGCCAGCGGCTATTCCGGCACGCCGCTGGCGCAGAAGCTGGGGCTCAAGGATGGGCAACGGGTGCTGTTTCTCGAGCTGCCGAAAAGCCTCGCCGAGCTGGCATCGTCGCGCGACTTTGTGGCTGCCGAGCAGGCCGGCTGGAGCGCGCTCGATAAGGCTCGCGACTTCGATTACGTGCATGGTTTCACCGCCTCGCGCGCGGTGATGGAGGACAACGCCAAGGCGCTGATGGCGGCGATCAGGCGCGACGGCATGGTCTGGATTTCGTGGCCCAAGAAGGCCAGCAAGGTTAAGACCGACATCACCGAGGATGTGATCCGCGAGGTACTTTTGCCGATCGGGCTTGTCGACGTGAAGGTCGCGGCGGTAGACGAGATATGGTCGGGGCTAAAACTCATGATCCGCAGGGAACTCAGGTGAACGAAGCAATGGGAATGCGTCAGGTTCTGGTGGCTGCTGCAGCAGCGCTGGTGTTGGCGGGCGGCTTCGCGCCGGCGCTCGCGGCAACGAAGGCCGCGGCCTTCGCACCCGGCACGCCGCAGGAGCAGGCGGCCTATTACAACGCCTGCATCAAAGTTTCACCGGCGCTGAAGGATGGCTGCGCCTGCCGCGCGCAGGCGGCGATGAAATACAGCCCGCAGCTTCGCGCCGATATCATTCTCTCAATGTCGAACGCCGGCAAATTCCGGGCGCGCTCGATGCAGATTTCGCACGACGAGCACGACGAGTGGGCGGTGTTTTCCGCCGACACCGCCAAGCAGTGCCATATCGATAACTGAATGGCCCGATCATCCTCGTGGTGAGCTTGTCGAACCAAGAGGATGGTGCCCCATCCTTCGACAGGCTCAGGATGAGGTGGTGATTTTTGATAGGGACTAGCAATGGCCGAGTTCAGACTGCCGAAGAATTCCCGCCTCACCGAGGGCAAGACCTGGCCGAGGCCGGACAGCGCGGCGCTGCGTGAATTCCGGATCTACCGCTATGATCCCGATACCGGGGCAAATCCCCGCATCGATACCTATTTCGTCGATACCAGCGCCTGCGGGCCGATGGTGCTCGATGCCCTGCTCTGGATCAAGAACACGGTCGACCCGACGCTGACGCTCCGGCGTTCGTGCCGCGAGGGGATCTGCGGCTCCTGCGCGATGAATATCGGGGGCGCCAATACGCTTGCCTGCACGACGGGGATGGATTCGTACAAGGGGACAATCTCAGTTTATCCGCTGCCACACATGCCGGTGGTCAAGGACCTCGTGCCCGATCTCACGACATTTTATGCGCAGCACCGCTCGATCGAGCCCTGGCTCAAGACCACGACGCCGCCACCCGAGACCGAATGGCTACAATCGAAGGACGACCGGGAAAAGCTCGACGGGCTTTACGAGTGCATCCTCTGCGCCTGCTGTTCCACCTCGTGCCCGAGCTATTGGTGGAACGGCGAAAAATATCTCGGCCCCGCTGCTCTGCTGCAGGCCTATCGCTGGCTGATCGATTCCCGCGACCAGGCCCGCGAGGAGCGGCTCGAGAACCTCGAAGACCCGTTCAAACTTTATCGCTGCCACACCATCATGAACTGCGCCAATGTGTGCCCGAAAGGGCTCAACCCAGCCAAGGCCATCGCGGCGATCAAGAAGCTCGAGGTCGAGCGGCGGGTGGCCTAGCCGCCTAAACAGCGAGGTGACGAATGCGCATTCTTGCCGTTTTGAGCCTCACGCTGCTGTGGGTCGGGCCGGCGCTGGCGGTTGACAGCGACCTCGCGCTTCGCCTCGACACCGCCCGTAAGCTAATTACCATTCAAGAAACCGACGATGCGCTGGCTGCCAAGGCAGACGCCTACTGGCCGAACATTGCGGATTCGCTAAAGACCGCAGGTGTCAATCCGGACGATGCCTCGATCGCGAAGTTCAAACAGGAATGGTTTGTAGAATATAAGAAGCTGAATGTCGGCTTTGCCGACCAGTTGGCCCAAGCCTTCGCTTCTACATTCACACTCGACGAGCTAAGGGCGGTGCTGCAGTTCTATGACTCGCCGTTGGGCAAAAAGATGCAGGCCAAGGAGCCGGAGTTGATCAGGACGCTTGAGCCGGCGGAACGGCAAGTATTTCATGATCAAGTAGTTACCTTCACGAGGCAGCTTTTGCACGACTACCTTGCGGCCCAACCGCCTGTGGGGCCCGCTGCATGAACGAGATCGTCTATGAGACCATCGCCGAGATCGCCGATCCCTCTATCGCCCGAGTGCTGGTGGCAGCGCTGAGGGGTTATGGCTTCCATCCCATGCCGCGCGAGGATTTTTCGGGCGTGCCGGGGATGGCGGTGCTCGACACCAAAGGTCTGCCGATCGAGGTGCCGGAGGCGGAGGCCGCGGATGCGCGGGTGCTGGTCGCGTCGCTGCTCACGGATATGACGAAGTGATGTGAATTGCGAGTGGTGGTGAAATGTCATGCTTGGTAGCGCCTGCTTCCTCAATCCACCACTCACCGCCGTTCCGGGTCGTAAAACTGCCACATAACTACGCATATTTGCCGTGGATGAGCGGGGCTAGAGCGTTGAACGCCTTGCCGGGTTGAGTCTAGATGTCCCTGTTTTCGACTTCCCGGCCCCGAGTGGCGAGGGGCGCGGGTGCTACGGAGCAGCAATGATGAATTTTAGGCGCAGCGGCATGACGGCCGCGGCCATGTTGCTCGGGGCGAGCCTGTTGGCGGGCTGCAGCACACTCGGGGACGATTCCAGCAGCGGCATCTCGGCTAACGACCAACCATCGGCGATCGCGCCGGTACAGGATTCGGCGGTTTCGAGCAATTCGCTGCCGCCGATCGGGACCAACGCCAGTACGCAAGTCGCCGATGCGCCGCCTGACCAGGCCAAGCTGCCGGGCCCGGATGCTTCCGGCAATACCGGCGATCCAGGACTCGTCGCGAGTAACGCATCCGCCGGCGGCACGCCCGGGCAGGGTTCGTTCGTCTCGCTCAACGACGTGGGCAAGGTATCGAACTCGACCGGCCGCGATCTCACCGGTGCCCTGACTGTCGAAAAACTGCTCGGCGGCTGGACGGTGGTTTCGGGTGCGACGCAATGCCGCCTCAACCTCACCTACACCGCCAAAACCGGCACCAGCCGCTACCGCGCCTCATCGCCGGGCTGCCAGCTGCCGGCGCTCGCCTCCGTGTCGTCGTGGCAGCTTTCGGGCACGCAGGTGCAGCTCTTCAACGACGGCGACAGCATCGTCGGCACGCTGCTGCTCTCGGGCACGCGCTTCATCGGTACGCTTTCGGGCGGACAAGCCATCTCCATGGTCGGCTGACGATTGGCCCGGCGGGCCAGCGTGCCGGCCGGCGCCGGGCCGGTCAGTGCGTCGCTGCGGCGGCATGTCGAGAGCGGCGCGCTCACCGCCGATGCATTGCAAGCCGAAGCGGCGCGGCTGCTCGATGGCATTGCCGAAGGGCTGGTCGAGCGCGACCGGGGCAACGGCTTCCTCGCCGCCCTGCTGAAGCGCGATGAGCCGCTCAAGGGCGCCTATCTCCACGGGCAGGTCGGACGCGGCAAGACGCTGCTGATGGATATGTTCTTCGAGGCCGTGCCGATCGTCGAGAAACGGCGCGTGCATTTCCACGAATTCATGGACGAGATGCACACGGCGATCGCGAAGTTCCGTGCGTCGCCCAAGGGCAAAAGCGAAAATGCCGATCCGGTGGCCGCCGCCATCAAGCCGGTGGTCGGCAACACAAAGCTGCTTTGCCTCGACGAATTCCGGGTCGACGACATCACCAATGCCATGCTGCTCCGGCGGCTGTTCGAAAAGCTGTTCGCAGGCGGGCTGGTGCTGGTCGCGACGTCGAATCTCGCGCCCGACGAGCTTTACTTGAACGGCCTCAAC
>Ga0134128_10012027_pt1 | contig 10315 bp, 8 predicted proteins | sample KB31754_FD_96462 | JGI IMG/M metagenome (GOLD analysis project Ga0134128, IMG submission 96462) | Terrestrial soil microbial communities with excess Nitrogen fertilizer from Kellogg Biological Station, Michigan, USA - KB3-175-4 | ecosystem: Environmental > Terrestrial > Soil > Unclassified ...
AGCGCGACCTGATACTGGCGGACAAATCCACCGATCGAGGCTACTTCGGCCACGCCCGGCACAGTCTCGAGCTGATAGCGTACATACCAATCCTGAATGCTCCTCAAGTCCGCGAGACTGTGCCGGCCCGTGCGATCGGTGAGGACATACTCGTACACCCAGCCGGCACCGGTCGCATCGGGACCGATCACGGGATGGGCGCCTTCTGGCAACCGGCCCTCGATCTGCTGCAGGTACTCGAGCACCCGTGAACGGGCCCAGTAGAGATCCGTGCCGTCCTCGAAGACGACAAACACGTAGGAGTCGCCGAACATCGTCTGCGCGCGCACGGCTTTCACATGCGGCGCGGCGAGCATCGTCGTGACGATGGGATAGGTGACCTGATCCTCGATGATGTTCGGGGGCTCACCCGCCCAGGCGGTATGGATGATCACCTGGACATCCGATATGTCCGGCAGCGCATCGAGCGGGATGCGGGACATCGACCACACACCCGCCGCGACGACGAGCGCGACAGCCGTAAAGACCAGAAACAGGTTCCGGCTGCACCAGGCGATGACGCGCGCAATCATCTACATGCCCCCTGCGGCATCGAGCGAGAGCTGGCGGGTCGCTACGGTCGCCCCGTTCTTCCGAGCGACGAGCGTGACCTGCCAGGTGCCGCCGCTTGGAAGCTCGATGGTCCCCTCGTAGAGGCCACTGCCGCGATCGGCGAGTCGTGCAGACTTGCGCATGGCGGCCATGCCCATCGCAGGCATCGCGGCCATGAAGAAGGTTGCGGTGACTTGCGCCCCGGCAATAGGCGCTCCGTTTGCGCCAGAGAGCTTCACCCTGAGGCGGTCGCTCCCCTGCTGGAGCGGCGTCGGATCGGTCGAGAGCTCGACCGTCCCATGGGGTGCATTCGCTGCCGCAGCGGCGCCGGCCCCCGGCGGCGGAGGTGCGAAGGACCCGAGCGCTGCCTGAAGCTGACTTTCCGAGTCGATCAGGAAGTTCGCCGACGTGACGATCCGCTCCCCTGCCTTGAGCCCCTTGAGCACAATGTAGTCATCGCCCACGCGAGCGCCGAGTTCGACCTCTCGCGGCTCGAGATTGCCACCACCGTGATCGACGAAAACGATCTGTCGCGTACCGGTCTGAAGCACACCGCTCGCCGGGATCACCTCATGCCGTCCCATGGGAGCATCCAGAGAGACACTCACGAACATCCCGGGCACGAGCTTCAGGTCCCGATTCGCGAACTTGAGGCGTACGCGTGCCGTGCGTGTGCTCGTGTCGATCTCGGGATAGATGAAATCCACTCGGCCGGAGAATGTCCGGCCCGGGTACGTGTCGACGGTGAGCGCAGCCGGGTCGGCCACTTTGATCCGCCCGAGGTCGTTCTGGAATACCTGGGCAAACACCCAGATCGTGGAAAGGTCGGCGATGGTGTAAAGGCGCGTGCTGGGGTCGGCGTACTTATTTGGCAGCGCCTCGCGCTCGGTGATGTAGCCTTCCGCCGGGGAGTCGATCTCGAGCGCCTGCTGCACCTGCCCACTCGATTCGAGCCGTCTGATCTCGCGCTTGGGGATCCCCCACTGCGCGAGCCGAGCCAATGCGGCACGCACCAGCGAATCGGCGTCGCGGGTCACTTCGGGATCGGCACTGTGAGCGAGCTGGCGCTGGTTTTGCCTCGCCAACAGGTACTCGTGCTCGGTCGCGGCAAGATCGGGACTGTAGATCGTAAAGAGCGGCTGGCCGCGCCTGACGTGCTGGTAAGTCGAATCGACGTAGACCTTCTGCACGTAGCCCGAGAATCGCACTTGGACGTATGCCAGTTTCGTCTCATCGACCAAGACATTGCCGGTCGTGGCGATGCGGTCGTCGATCGGCCGATTCTCGACTTCGCCAAACTTCACCCCGATGCTCTGTAACCGCTGCGGGGAGAGCTGCACCGGCCCGAGTGCCGGCCCTGCAGGCTGCTGCGCGTTCGTCGGCGGGCTCGGGTCGGCCGCGGAAGGTGCGGACGCAGTTGCCGGGGATTGAGCGGGTGGAGGCGTCGCTCGTGATCGCATGTGCCACCACCCGCCCATCGCGAGCGCGAGAATGACAAGGAGAACGGCGTTGGCGGCGAGTGCCACTCGAAATCGCGAGCGATAGTTCGTCATGTTCTCGACCTCGAATTCCTGACCCGAGTGGCCTTTCATGGGATGGAGGCGGGCGTGAGTGCAGAGCGCGGCTCGAGCAGCCCGCCCCCGCTCGCCCGATCGAGCTCGGCGAGGGTACGGAAGTACCCCGATTGCGCACGGGCGAGCCCGAGCTCGGTATCCAGCCGATGCTGCTCGGCGGTGAGCACGTTGAGAAAGTCGCCGCGTCCGCTGCCATACGCCGTCCGCGCCACCTCCAGCGTGCTCTGCGCGAGCGGCACGAGCTCATCGCGATATAGCGCGAGCGAGCGCGAAGCCTCCCGAACCGCGGCGTAATCCATCGAGAGATCCGCGAGTAGCGATGCACGTTGATCCTCGAGGATGGATGCGGCGCGCCGCGCTTCGGCATGCGCGGCATCGATCGAGGCTCGATACTTGCCCTGATCGAGCGGAATGGTGACGGACAGTCCCACCATGGGGCGCATGGCAGGCTCCGCCCACATGCTGTTGTAGCCGGCGCTCACGGCGAATTTGGGGAAGCGCTCCTTTTCCGCGAGCCGCTGTCGCGCTTGCGCAGCCCGCTCCTCGTCTGCGAGCTCTTCGAGCTGTGGATGCGCAAGCGCGCGTTGCGCGAGGATCTCCTCTGCAGGTAACGCGGAGGGCGCCGGCAACTCCCCGGGGTCCGGAATCGGAGATTCCGGAGCTCGGTCGAGGAGCGCGTTCATGCGCGCCTGAGCCATCGTGAGATCGCGCTCCCACTCGAACCGTTGCTGCTTGAGCATTGTGCGCTCGACATCCGCCTGCAGGATGTCCTCCTGCGGCGCCTGACCGGTCGAGTAGCGGATGCGGGCAACGTTGCGCAGTTCGTCGAGCACCGAGAGATTCGCAGTGTTGATCTTGAGCGCACGATGGACGTACACCCAATCGGCGAACGCTCCCCGGGCGAGCGCCGCCAAGTGCAGGCGCAAGGCATCGAGGTTCTCGGCTCTTGCCTCGGCATCGGCGCGCGCCACCTCTCGACGCACATCGAGGGTTCCCCACCAGGGAAAGGGCTGACTCACCTCGACATCTCCGCTGGGTCCTCCAGCGGTTCCAAATGTGCGGGGGGCAGCCGAAACGCTCAGGGTAGGATCATCGAGCGAGCCCGAGGGCCTCACCTGCGCGACGGCCGCAACGACGGCCTGTCGCATCGCTTCGAGGCTCGCATTGTGCGCAAGGACCGCGTCCGTAAAGGCTTCTGCAGTCAGTGGCGCTTTCAGCGACTTCTCGCCGGCGGCGATCAACGGGTGAGGGCCTGCCGCAGCAGCTGCCGTGGCGAGAAGCCCGACGGCGAGCCCGCGCGCGAAGCTGGTCCAACGATGGAGCACGGGAGACTCCTTCTGCGAACGAATCACGTGGCGAACGGGCGCACGCGCACGTTTGCGCGCGCGCTGCCGGTCAGGCGCAGAGGAGCGAGAGCTAGATTCTCAGCCGAAGGGTGGCGAGATAGGTATGTCGGCCGGGCGAATCAGAAGAGCCCGTAAAGGGGGGGCCTCGAGGGGGTGGTGTTCGACCCGAGGCGATGAGCGATCCCGGCCACACCAGCAAGGGTGAGGGAGCGAGAATGGCGCGTCGGACCTCACGCGCCGTCACCTGAGCGAGGCGCAACGGTTGACAGCAAATGCAATGGCCTGCACTGGCGCACTCGAGGCGGCTTCGAGAGTCGATACCGGTATCGAGCGAATGCCGGGTGGCCGGCTGGTGGATGGCGGGTTGGTCCATCCCGTCACAGCAGGACCGATGCGACGAATCCGACATCCCGTGCGGGCAGGCTTGAGCACGATGCGTAGCGCCAAGGGCAAGCGCCGCTGCGAGCAAGACCAGCAGGCAGACGAAATTGGACCGAGACTGCGCCATTCGGCTGGAAATGCTACCCAAACCGGTACCTGTGCGCCAGTACGGACCGCACAAGGCACAGCTCTCGTGCCCAATCTGCATCATGAACCAGAACACGATGCTCGAGGCTTCCGGCCGATGCGCGGCGAACAATACGAAGTAGGTCACCGCCATCCACGCAAACATGCCGACCTCAAATGCGGTGAGCGAGAGTCCGACGGCAAACACGATTGGGGCGCGATGCCGATCAGGAAGGAAGCAGGAGCTGGGCAGCAGCACGGGCGTAGAGTCTGACCTGGCCGAAACCTGCGGCGGTGCCGCGAGCTTGTACAATCGTCGGCGAAGCGAGTGGTCTCATGTTCGAGCGACTGTTTGCCCAACCACCCGAGACCAACTGAGCCGGAGAACTGCGAGTGGGCCTTTACCGCAAGCTCATCGTGCCGCGACTCACCGATCTCGCGATGCGCAACAAGCACCTCGGGCCGTATCGGCAGCGCGTGATCGGAGCCGCCTGGGGACGCGTTCTCGAGATCGGCGTCGGCTCCGGGCTCAACATCGCTCGCTATCCGCCTGCGGTTCGCGAGCTGTTGGCGCTCGAGCCGGACCCGAAATTGGTCGGCATGGCACGAAACACGTCGGCCGGTCCGGCCCGACCCATAAGCTTCATCGAGGCGTCCGCCGAATCGATTCCGCTCGAGGATGCGAGCATCGATACGGTCGTATCGACTTGGACCATGTGTACGATCCCAGACATACGCCGGGCACTTGAGGAGATGCGTCGCGTCCTCAAGCCCAGCGGCCAGCTGATCTTCGTCGAACACGGTTTGGCCCCTGATGCCGGCGTGCGAAAGTGGCAGAACCGTCTCGATCCGCTCTGGACCCGGGTGGGCGGTGGCTGTCACCTCAACAGGCCGATCGAAGCTCTTGTGACGACCGCCGGATTCAAGGTCGAGCGCTTGCAGACCGGGTACATGACTGGTCCCAAACTCATGACCTTCATGTACGAGGGCGCCGCGCGTCCCCATTGATCGCGGCAAATCCGCTTCGCTCATCACCTTGCCGAAAGGATCGGCGAGAGGCCGTCCCTTGAGCGGGGATGAGCCCACGCGGCCGGGAACCTCTCCCGGCCGCGCCTTTAAGCCGCTCATTCCGATTCGTTTCAGTGCTGGATCGAGCCGCTTCCCGAGGCACTGCCCTGCGCCGAGCCCGAGGCGGACACTGTGGGAGACCGCGATACTGCGGCCTGCCCACCGGCCGAGCCCTGGGCCGATTCGCCGCCGCCGAACCCGGTGTTGAGTCCGCCGTCCCTGCTGCCGCTGGTCCTGTGCCCACTCGAGCTCGTAGTGCGCTGGGGGTGGCCCGCTGCGGGACTGGCCGCCCCCGAATGCGCCGACCCGGACCGCCACGAACCAATGCCCCGGGAGGGTCTCGAAAGCGAATCGTTACCGCCGGCGTTGCCCGACACCGAACTCGCGACGTCGCTCAGCGCGCCGCTGTCATGGGTATCGCCTGTTGCCGTACCGGAAGTCGCAGCTTCGCCCGCATCTCCGGTCGCGTTACCCGCAGCGTTGAAAGCGCCAGCGGCGGTCGACTGCGTTCCACCCGCCATGGAAGTTCCGGAGTCCACCAGTCCCACACTCTTCCCGGCGGCGTTGCCCGCGAGCGAGCCGCTCGCAACGGCGGCGGCATTCCCACTCGATTCGCCGCCTCCCGCCAAGCCGCCCGCAAGGGTCTCTGCCTTGCGCGCGCCGCGTTGTGCCGCAATCTGAGCGGCGTCCTTGGCAGTAGCGCTCTTATCGACACCTCGAGCCGCCGGCCGCGTAGCACTCCTCACCCCACCCTGCATCGGTTTGATGCCGCGGAACTCGCCCGCAGTCGAACCGCTCAAGCTCCCGAACCCGCCCCAGTTGCCATTGACCATGCCACCAGGACCGATTGCACCACCCATGCTGCCACCCAGAGCCCCGCCGACGGCGCCTCCCACTCCTCCGCCCAACAGCTGGGCCTGCGCGGGCGTGGTGAGCACCAACACGGCGGCGACAGCGGCACTCGCGAAAAGATAGGATTTCATGATCGCTCTCCTCTTGAGGCCACGGCCCATCCGCGACCTTCTACAGAGAAGTACGATGGAGAAAACGCCATCCATCCCGAGGCGCCAAACTTTTTTTGACTTGACTTAATCCGAAGCGATCGCGCCCTGCAATGCAGGCAGGTGAGCAGCCACAAGGCCGTACCCGTAGACGCTGTTGCGGCCTGAGGGGCCGAGATGAATGGCTCGACCGATGAGATCCTTGACAGCCAAACGTGCCGACTCTCCATCCGGGCGATGCAACTGCCGGGCAAGGAGTCCCGCAACCAGAGGTGCTGCGAAGGAGGTGCCCCGCACGGCCGCGAGGCCTCGGGGAAGGCGAGCGGCTTCGATATCAGCACCGGGTGCGGCGAACATGACCTGCGGGCCGCGCTCGGCCTCGAACAACACCCGGCGTTTCGAGTCCACCGCCGTCACGCCGATGACGCCAGGATACGCCGCAGGGTATAGCGGTGGTGCCGCCGGACCGTCGTTGCCGACGGCGGCCACGATAAGCGAGCCATCGGCAAGCACTCGACCAACCACCTGTTGCAGCAGCGCGTTCGCCGGTCCGACGAGACTCACATTGATGACCGGCACGCTCTCGTGCACCATCCAGGCGAATGCGGCGGCGATCGCATCCACAGCCCCTCCGGTGGGCTTCCCACAGTACACATCGGCCGCATACAGCAGTGCGCCCGGGGCGGCGCCTGCAAACTGCGTGGCGCGACCGATCATGAGCGAGGCGACGGCCGTGCCATGGGCGCTCGGAACCTGAGCGCCTGCGCAGCCGTGTTGATGAATCAGGGCTCCCTGAAGCAGCGGCTGACCGACATCCACTCCCCCATCGATGAGCCCGAGGACGGCTTTCTCCGAGACGCGCGTTCCATCGGATCCGGCGGCCGGTGCTGTCCCGCCTTGCGGGCCCGTACCTCCCGCACCCTCGATCGCATCACCGCTATCCATATAGATATGGTCGAAATCATAGGTGCCCGCAGGATCGAGCCGGCGCAATTCATCGAGCGCGCGCGCGACCGGGGTGCCCGGTGGCGGCTGCAGGATGAGGAGGCGCAGACGGAGCCCCTCGAGGTCTCGCGCCCGCACCACCGAAAAGCCGGCGGATTTTTCTCGCGCTAGCGCCGCATCGCTCGGCGCCAACGCGAGCACTTCGTCGCGCACGATCGGATTGCCTGCGGGATCGGCCTCGATGAGGCGCGGGTATCGATGCAGGAGCTCGCCGATCCGGAGCTTGCGCGCCTCCTCGAGCCGGCGGACCTGATCATTCAGCGGTTGCGTGAGCGAGGGCAGGATCTGCTGCGGTGCCGGAAGAAGCGGACCTGGAAGTCCTCCCGGCAGGAGAGAGCGGCCGGGGCCCGGCAGAATCTGCGCGGCAGCCGTCGAAATGAGCAGCATTGTGGTGAGCAGGGCGCGCAACATGCCGCGAGATTAGCACCGGATTTTGGCTTTCGGCATCTATGGAAGAAAATGGGGCTTCCGCACGTAAAGCAATGACAGACATGGGCTCAGCGATCGAGGATCTTCGTGACGAGATCATCGGCATGCTGCCGCGGCTGCGGCGATTCGCGCGCTCGCTCACGCGCGAGTTCCACGATGCAGACGATCTGGTGCAGATCACCGTGGAGCGAGCACTCGGGCGAGCCGACCAGTACCACCGGGATTCGCATCTGGCGGGCTGGCTATTCGGCATCCTGCGTAACGCCTGGATCGATGAATGCCGCAGCCGCCAAAGGCGCGAGCCTGTGCACGTGCCGCAGGAGCTGGCAGAGGGTATTGGCGATCCCGTCGCGGGTTCCCAGGCTGAGCTGCTATGCGTGCAGGACGCCCTCTTCCAACTACCTGAAGAGCAGCGGCTCGCCGTCAGCTTGGTGCTCATCGAGGGTTTTTCCTACAAAGAGGCAGCCCATATCATGAGCGTGCCGATCGGAACACTGACGAGCCGCCTCTCGCGCGGCCGCGAGGCACTGCAAGAGATGCTGTCCGAAACTCCAGAGGCGCAGCCATGACTTTCTCGGACGAGGTACTCATGGCGTATGCCGATAAAGAGCTCGATGCGAGCACCCGGATTGCCGTGGAATCCGCCATGGCGAAGGATCCTGAAATCGCGCGCCGGATCGCGCAACACCAAGCACTGCGCAAGCGCCTACGCGCCGCCTTCGACCCGGTACTCGATGAGCCGGTGCCACCACGACTCGTCGACCTCGCCCGCAAGACCCCGGAACCGTCTGCTGCCCCCAATAAGGCGCGGGTGATACCGCTTGCGCGCCGGCTCGCACCACGCCGATCATTGCCGCGGTGGGCGGGACTCGCGGCGAGTCTCCTCATCGGCATCCTCGCCGGTCGGTTCGCACTTCGCACCGACGGCCCGGCACTTATCGCAACCCGCGACAGCCACATGCTGGCGCACGGCCTCTTGGCCGATGCCCTTACGAGGCAACTCGCATCGCAACAGCGCGCCACTCAACCCGTGCAGATGGGTGTCAGCTTCCGGTCAAAGTCCGGCCAGTACTGCCGGACGTTCTCGATGCGTGCTCCCGCGCTGGCGGGGTTGGCCTGCAATGCAGCGGACGGCTGGCGGCTCGAGGTGCTGAGCGGCACAGCCGAGCAGGAAGTGGGCGCCGGGGGCTATCGGCCGGCCTCATCTTCGATGCCGCCGGCGGTGGTGAGCACTGTCAGTGGTGAGATCTCCGGCGAGCCGCTCGATGCGGAGGCCGAAGCGGCCGCCCGCCGGCAAGACTGGCGACCCTGGCGGGCGAGGTGAAGCTGCGGATTCCGAAGCGGCGCCGGCTGCCATTCGAGACGGTCAGGAGCTGGCGATGTCCGCAATGCTTGAGTACGACGACACCCGCTGCAGAACTCCGGGGCGAGTACCAAAAATTGTTTCGCAGCCTATAGGGTTTTTCGCTTTTGCGTGAGACGGAGCGCTGGCTGGTCTCCTTTTGGCAAGCGCTGAGGATTGCGAAGGAGTTCGACCAACCGTGTCTCGCATTCGGAAAACGAGTACCCGCGCCGCTGCGAGATCATGAAGGTGAGAGGGCGCATGTGCCATGCGTGCCGTTGGAGTTCGACGAGTGTTCCATTCGCGAGGTCTTGCGCAACCATATGGCGCGGCATGTGCCCCCAGCACAAGCTTCCCCTGAGCAGATCGTGCTTCGCGCCGAGGTCATTCACCCGCCACTGGCGTTCGCTCAACAGCGGCCGCCTCAAGTGCCTACTGGCGATGAGGGTGATTACTCCACCCTATGGCCGATGATGGCTTTCAGCTCCAGAAACTCGCGAATTCCCCAGTCAGCGCATTCCCGGCCATTGCCGGACTGTTTGTAGCCGCCAAACGGCGCGAAAGTGTCCCAGTCCGCGTTGTTAAGATTGACCTGTCCGGCGCGAATCTGCCGCGCGACCTCGAGCGCTCGAGCAACGTCGTTGGAATGCACGTAGGCCGCGAGACCGTAGACGCTGTCGTTCGCGATCGCTATCGCTTCTGCCTCGGTGTCATAGGTCATGACCGACAGCACCGGCCCGAAGATTTCCTCGCGCGCCAGGGTCATTTCCGGACGCACATTCCCGAAGACAGTGGGACGTACGTAATAGCCGCGATCGAGGCCGGGCGGTCGGCCGGGACCGCCGGTCACAAGCGTGGCACCCTCGGCGATACCGATTTCAATAAAACGTTGAATCCTTTCGAACTGCAGTTTGCTGACAACGGGACCCAGGTCCGTGTCTGGTGCCCTCGGGTCGCCAACCTTCAATGCTTCTGCAGCGCGCTTCGCGACGGCGACGGCTCGATCATGCAATAACCGCGGTACCAGCATGCGACTCGGCGCATCGCAGCATTGGCCGCTGTTGAGGAAGCATGCCTCGACGCCCTTGCGCACAGCGGTTTCGAGATCTGCGTCCGACAGAATGATATTCGCCGATTTGCCGCCGAGCTCCTGAGCTACCCTCTTGACGGTATCAGCGGCAGTCTTGGCAACCAGGATGCCGGCGCGCGTAGAGCCGGTGAACGATATCATGTCGACGTCCGGATGCCCGGCTATGGCCTGGCCGACCGAAGGCCCATCACCGTTCACCATGTTGTACACGCCAGGAGGGACCCCGGCAGCATCCATGATCTCGGAAAACACGATGGCGCTCATGGGACTGATTTCACTGGGCTTGAGCACCATGGTACAGCCGGCAGCAATTGCAGGAGCCGCCTTGCACACGATCTGATTGAGTGGCCAATTCCAAGGCG
>Ga0134128_10012028_pt1 | contig 10314 bp, 9 predicted proteins | sample KB31754_FD_96462 | JGI IMG/M metagenome (GOLD analysis project Ga0134128, IMG submission 96462) | Terrestrial soil microbial communities with excess Nitrogen fertilizer from Kellogg Biological Station, Michigan, USA - KB3-175-4 | ecosystem: Environmental > Terrestrial > Soil > Unclassified ...
CCGGCGCCGGCTCGGCGATGAGCGCGGCGCTGATGACCGGCTCCATCGATGCCGGCATCACGACGACTGGCGCTGCTCTGCTGATGGAGGAAAAGCATGAGGGGCGCATGCTGGCGACTATGGACAAATTCGAGCCGCGCTTCATCACCCATGTAGTCTTCGCGCGGCGCGATCTGATCGCGCAGCATCCGGAAACGGTCGAGGCGTTCCTCAAGGGCTTCTTCGCATCGATCGCCTATATGCGCGAGCATAAGGCCGAGAGCGTCAGCGTCGCGACCGAGGCGCTGCATCAGAGCCAGGCGGTTGTCGAGAAAAGCTACGATCTGCTGATGCCGCAGATGCTGGATGACGGGCACTTCGATCCGGAGGCGCTGAAGATGATCAAATCGTCCTTCATCGACATGAACATCCTCAAATCACCGCCGAGCGACGACGAGATCCTTACCCGCCGTTTTCTGCCGGTGAAATATTAAGATGGCGCGCGATCCCCAGGTCGATCTTATCTTTTCGCATTTCACGCCGCGCTATATCGCGACCGGCGTCGATGCCAACGATCTCGAGCGGCTGAAAGGGGGCATCGATCGCTGGTCCGATTGGTGCCGCTGCTGGAGCGAGTTGGCGTCAATGCACGAGGCGCTCGGGCGCGAGGCCGCGGCCCAGCAGCGTCGCGTCACAGCCGCCGAAGCCTTTCTCCGCGCCGCGATCTATAACCATTACGGCAAGCATCTCTTCGGCGCCCAGCCCGAGGAATACCTCGCGACGCATCGCGCCATGATCCGCTGCTACGAAGCGGCGGCGCCGGGTCTCGCCATCCCGATGGAACGCATGGCGATACCTTTCGAGAACGTACAGCTTGCCGCATGGCTGCGGATTCCGCGTGGCCGCGCGAAGCCGCCGCTCGCGATCATTCTGCCGGGTCTCGATGCCTGCAAGGAAGAGCTTCACGCCTGGAGCGACGCGTTCCTCGAGCGCGGTCTCGCGACGCTGACGCTCGACGGACCGGGGCAGGGCGAGACCGCTTTCGCGATGCCGATCCGGCCGGATTGGGGCCGCGTCATCGGCGCGGTGATCGATGTGCTCGAGCGGCGCAGCGACATCGACGCGGGCAAGGTCGGCATCGTCGGGCAAAGCCTCGGCGCGATCTATGCGCCGCTCGCGGCGGCGTTCGAGCCGCGGCTCAAGGCTTGCGTCGCCAATTGCGGTCCGTTCAATTTCGGGCCGGTACTGCCGCAATTGCCGGCGGTCTCGCAGGACCTCTTCCGTATCCGCGCGCGGCTGAAGACGATGGACGAGGCCTTCGCGTTCGCTCATCGTCTCAGCCTCGAGAACGGCATCGCGGCGCAGATCAAATGTCCGCTGCTCGTGCTCTTCGGCGCCGGCGATCGCATCGTGCCGCCATCCGAAGGCGAGAAGCTCGCCAAAGCGGCGGGCGGGCCGGTCGATTTCGTCGTCTACGACGAAGGCAACCACGTCTGCTTCAACATCCCCTATAAATTCCGGCCGCTGACCGCCGACTGGATGGCCGAGCGGCTCGCCTGAAAGGGCGTGCAAATTCTCGTCGACGAGCTGCACAAGGTCGTGCGGCCGCGACACAAGGGCGCGTTATAGTGGTCGCGCGAAAAAAGAAGGAGGCGAGCGCCGATGGCCGAGAAGATGCCGGCAGGTTCCAATCAGCCGATCTGGGCGAGCGACGTGATGGCGGCGACGCTGCGCGAGCTCGGCTTTCCTTATGTCGCGCTCGTGCCGGGTGCGAGCTACGCGGCGCTCCATGACAGCATCGTCAATTTTCTCGGCAATCACGATCCGAAGATCCTGCTGTGCCTCCATGAAGAGCATGCCGCGTTCCTCGGCAGCGGGTACGCGCAAGTTACCGGCGATCCCATGCTCATCATCGTCCACACCAATGTCGGCTTAATGCATGCCTCGATGGGCATCTTCGACACCTGGTGCGGACGCCAGCCAATGGTGGTGATCGGCACGACGGCACACGATTCCGAGATGCGAACGCCGTGGATCGAATGGATCCACACCTCGGCCGATCAGGCGGGTATGGTACGCGGCTTCGTCAAATGGGACGACGAGCCGCATTCGCTGGGCGCGGCGGTCGATTCATTCCGACGTGCGACTTTGCTGGCGCGCGCCGAGCCGCCGGGCCCGACATTGGTGACAATCGATCGCGGCTTGCAGGAGCAGAAGCTCAACGCCTGGCCCGAGAAGGACAAGGTCGCGCGCTTCCAACCGCCGCGCCCGGCCGAGCCGGCAGCGGCCGATGTGGCACGCGCGCTCGAGCTGATCGCTGCGGCGCGCCGGCCGATCCTCCTCGCCGGCCGCGTCTCGCGCTCGGACGCGGATTGGGCCGAGCGCGTTCGCTTCGCCGAGACACTCGGCGCGCAGGTCTTCACCTATGCCGATGACGGCGTCGCCTTTCCGATCCCGCATCCGCTCCACATCGCCCGCTTCGGGATCCGAGCGAGCGATGCCGTCAAGGCCGAGCTGCGCCGCGCCGACCTGATCATCGAATTGGACTGGGTCGATTTCGGCAGCCTGTTGCGCAATGTCTGGCGCGACGGCGAGATGCCGCCGCCGATCATCAGCTGCTCCAACGACCATCTCGCGCATCGCGGCTGGAACAAGGATTACTTCGCCTTCGCGCCGGCCGATGTGCGGCTCGGCGCGTCGCCGGACCGCTCGATCGCGGCGCTGCTGAAGGGACTTGCCAATCATACGCCGCTCGCGGCGGCAGTCGCCGTACGGCCGCTGCCCCGTGTCGAGATTCCGGCCTCGGGCAAGATCACGACGCGGATGCTCGCCGCGGTGTTCTACGAGGCCATCGCCAACGAGAAGGTCTGCATGCCGGAAATCCCGATCGGCTGGCCGGCGGATCTCGTGCGCTGCTCGCATCCGCTCGATCTACTGGCCGGCGCCTCCGGCGGCGACGTTGGCGCCGGGCCGGGCACGGCGATCGGCGCGGCGCTCGGCCTCAAGCATATGAAGAGCGAGCGCCTGCCGGTCGCGGTCATGGGCGATGGCGATTATCTCATGGGCGTCGGCGCGCTCTGGGTCGCGGCGGCCAATCACATCCCGTTCCTGATCGTCGTCTGCAACAATCGCGCGTACGGCAACGACGTCCAGGCGCAAGAGCGCACCGCGCGGCTACGCGGCCGGCCGGTCGAGAACAAATGGATAGGCCAGGCGATCAACGATCCTCCACCCGACCTCGCAGGCCTTGCCCGCGATTTCGGGCTCGAAGGCGCCGGGCCGATTACCGAGATTGCCACGCTGCGGCCCGCCTTGGAGAAAGCCATCGCGCGGCTCAAAGCCGGCGCCGGCTATGTCCTCGACGTGGTCGTGAAGGACGAGTGAGGGTCGCTATCAGGCGCTCGCGTGAGCGCCGCCGCCCGATCTTGGCGGACCCGGTTAGGGCAGGGTGATGGGAGAGCTGAAGGCGGCGACCGCGCCGAGGCCGATGACGACGATCGCGATCACGACGCCCGCCATGATCTCGGCGAACGCGAATTTCGGCTTTTTGGTCTGCTTCGGTAGATGAAGTTCGACGTGACCACTAACAAGCGACATGCACTAGTCCCCCAACCCAAGTACCATAAGTGATAGCAGCCGATTCGTTAACGAAGAATTAACGCGCGGCTCGCGACGTGTCGCCGCACCACTAATATTCTCCGCGAGCGGGACACTCGTGACCGACAATCGAAAGCCCGGAGTACGGTTGAGCCATGAATGGTGCAGAAAGCCTGGTCGAGACGTTGCTGACGAACGGGATCGATACCTGCTTCGCCAATCCCGGAACATCGGAGATGCATTTCGTTGCGGCGCTCGATCGGAACCGCGAGATGCGTTGCGTGCTCGGCCTGTTCGAGGGTGTCGTGACCGGCGCCGCGGATGGCTATTACCGGATGCGGGAGCGGCCCGCAGCGACCCTGTTGCATCTTGGTCCGGGTCTCGGCAACGGCATCGCCAATCTGCACAATGCCAAAAAAGCCCAATCGGGCATCCTCAACATCGTTGGCGAGCACGTCACGACACATCTGGGTTTCGATCCGCCGCTCGCCGCCGATATCGCAGGGCTGGCACGGCCGGTCTCAGCTTGGGTGCGCACGGCAACGGACGCTGCGTCTATCGCGGCGCTGACCGTCGAGGCGATCGACGCGACGTTCGGCCCGCCGCCGGCGATCGCGACCCTGATCCTGCCGGGCGATACGGCGTGGGGCGCGGCTGAAGGCAAGGCCGCAGTCGCGCGATCTTCCGCTCAGCCGCGCCAGCGCGTCACGGGCGACATTATTGATAAGGCGGCGCGTTTGCTGCGCTCCGGCGAGCCGACGCTATTGATCCTGGGCGGGCCGGCGCTCAAAGGCGCGGCGCTCGATCGCGCGGGCGAGATCGCCGGCCGCACGGGTTGCCGCATCGCCACGCAATTCTTCAGCGCGCGGCTGGAGCGCGGCGCCGGCCGCGTGCCGCTCGAGCGCATTCCCTATGCGGTTGACCAAGCCCTCACGATGCTGAAGCCGTTCCGTCATATCGTCACGGTCTGCACCGAGGAGCCGATCGCCTTCTTCGCCTATCCGGGCAAACCAAGCCAGCTGAAGCCCAAGGGATGCGATGTGCTGACGCTCTGCACGATGGCCGATGATTGCGGGGAAGCGCTGGCCGATCTCGCTGCCGCAGTCGGCGCCACGGAGATGGATCGGCCGGTGCAGGCTGCTTCGGAGAAGCTGCGCCCCAGCGGCGCGCTCAATGCCGCGAATCTCGCCCAGGCGCTGCTCGCGACCATCCCGGAGGGCTGCATCCTGGTCGATGAATCGGTGACGACGGGTCGCGAATCCTTTGGCGTGACGGCCGGCGCTGCGCCGCATGACAACATCCAGAATATGGGCGGATCGATCGGTTTCGGCACGCCGCTCTCGACCGGTGCGGCGATCGCCTGTCCCGATCGGCCCGTCCTCTGCGTCGTCGGCGATGGCAGCGCGATGTACACGATCCAATCGCTGTGGACGCAAGTGCGCGAAAGCCTCAACGTCACGACCATTGTTTGCGCCAACCGGAGCTATCAAATCCTCAAAAACGAATTCAAAGCGGTCGGCGCCGGCGTGCCCGGGTCCAACGCGCTCAGCATGCTCGAAATCGACAATCCGACGCTTGATTTCGTCGCGCTGGCGAAGGGCATGGGCATGGGCGCGACGCGGGTCGCGCGCGCGGAGGATTTGTGTCGCGCGATCGAGCGCGGGCTCGCCGAGCCGGGACCCACGCTGATCGAAGCGCAGCTTTGAGCGATCGGTGCGTGGCCCAAAGCGCGCAAGATGAGCGGCAACTTGCGACGATATTTCCGGCGGGCTTGCTGCAATCGTGCCTTCATATGAATGGCACGATGATCCGGACGATTACCGATTTCGGCGATCTGGCAATACTGCTGCCGCTGGTGGCGGTGGTGACCGCCTGGCTGATCGCGCTTCGACAGCCGCGTACCGTGCTGTGGTGGCTCGGAGCCGTCGCCATATGCATGAGCACCACGGCGGTGCTCAAGATCTATTTCTACGCCTGTCCGCCGCTTACCGATCTGCACAGCCCAAGCGGCCATACGAGTCTCAGCACCCTCGTCTATGGCGCGCTGACGCTCGCCGTCGCCATGATCGTGTCGGGATGGAAGCGCGCGGCCGTCCTCATGGCGGGTGTCGCCTTCATCGCCGCGATCGGCGTCTCGCGCATCCTGGTCCTGGCGCATAGCGTGCCCGAGGTTGTCTTAGGATCGTTGATCGGCATCGGTGCGCTGGCGCTGTTCGCCTATCGGTTCTGGCCGCGTCGCCCCAGCGAGCCTCGCGTGCAGGCGATGCTCATAACCTCGATGGCGCTCATGGTGATGTTGAACGGCCAGGAGCTGCGGGCGGAAGGCCTGTTCCAAGCCGTTGGACTTTATCTCAAGCACGCCGGTATGGCGTGTTTCTGAGCGCTCGCTCGCGCCCGCCAATCTTTAACCAGCGACGTTCACCTCCCGTTAACCGTAGATCTCCTACTTTCACGGCTGAGCGAACGAACTCAGTCAGCTTTGGAGCCCAGTCATGCTGCCACTCTTCATCGACGTCGCGCTTTTGGCGGCCTGCTTCGTTGCGGGTGCGTGGACTTCGGAAATCTACCATGCGCACCGCGCGTATCGCGTGCGGCTCATCAATTTACGCGTGCGGATGGCGGAATGGGCAGTGGCCGCGTAGCTGCATTCCAGCTACGGCCGGCGTCGTAATTAGGGGGACAGAGTCCAACCTCGGCGCATCATGCAGGCGGCCTGCGTCTGAGACGCGTCGGGCGTGCTGGAAATGATCTGGCCTCTCCGAGGATCGAAATAGGGTGCCGCGCCCCATTGACCGGCCGTCTCATTGCAGGTCTGCAGGTCTTGCGCCAGCTGCTGCTCCGTGGCCCCGGACTTTGTCCATTTGGTTGGCGCTTCGCACCCAGCGCATGCGAGCACAGCGCCGATCGCGAGTAGATGGCCGAGCTGTAACCGACGGCTAAGCATGAACACTCTCCGGGACGCCTTGTCGGCCCGAAACCTAACCGAAAGCCGACCAGGACGATTCTAGACCGGATTAGTATTTGGGTACACGAAACCGGCTGACAAAGAGCGCGGCCGTATTCACGGTCGGCGGCTGCCAAGCAACTTGCGTGGCTTCGGCCGACATGTATGACCACCAGCCGAGGTCATTCAGGGCGTAATAAGGGCTGTAGCGCTGCTGCAAGGATTGCGCCGGGACCACCGACTTCATCTGATTGTCGAGCGCGAGCGAGACGCCGTCGACGTCGACGACCGTGATGGCGTGGTCGAGCTGCACCTGATTGTCATGCACGACGACAAAGCGGAGCTTCTGCTCGGGAACGCCTGATTCCAGGAGAGCCATGTACTTGGCGATAGCGTAATCCTGACATTGCCCGCCATGCGCGAGGAATTCGTAAGGCGTCTCCCAATAGGCAATGTCATGCCAATTGACCTCCGCCGGGATGTAAGGCACGCGGTTGAAGATATCGTTCACCCTTTCGACGCGTTCGCGAAGCGGAAGGGTTTTGAGCTCCGCCACCACCTGCTTCCAGATTTCCGCCGGACAAGTCGCCTCCGCGGACCCGGAGCACGCGGCCGCTGGCGAACGCTCCTCCTGGGAGAAGCGGGCGATGACCTTTTGCCAGCGCGGCATCGGGCCGACATCGTGCGAGCGCGACGTGGAAACGCGGCGACCAAGCAGACCATCCGCGAAGCCCGGCGCGGTCGGGTCGATACTGCCTAGATCCTGCCGGCCATAGGCGAATTCCTTGCCGGAAGCGTGGTAGGAAGGTTCTTGGCTGCAAGCGGTAAGTGCAAAAATCGCGAAAGTAATCAACCAAAAGTTAAAACGCGGCGCCATTTGAACTCCTCGTTCGGTGACCCCGCTATCTCCTTTCTAGAGACCGGAAGCTTTGCGTCCCTGGGTCGCCCCAGGTTTGCCGATTCGTGAGGTGGCGCTCGTAGCTTCGAGCCTTTGCACCACGCAGGCGCTATTTAGGCGCGAGCAAATTAAAGAAACCTAAAGGCGAGAAAGGTGGTGCTAATTTGCAACACCTCACAATGTCCTCGAACGAGAGGGCAGCTTTTACGTGGCAAAATTAATCGGAGATGATTTAATCTGACATGATTAAGGGCGCTAACTAGTTAGACGCCCGTAAGAATTCCCTGTGTGAACGGGCCTTTCTGGGGGACCATTTGGTGATGAAAAGACGCAGCAACTTGAGCACTTCTCAGGGTGGACTTGCCCTTTGGGGCCGTGCCATCGTTTTTACAAGCGTTCTCACCACCACAGCTGTTGTGAACCCGTTGCTGAGCGCCGCTCAAGCGCCCGCTGTACCGCCCGCGACCGAGCCCGGACGGCTCCAACAGCAGTTCCAGCCGCTGACGCAGCCAGGCGCGCCGCCGGCGATCAATTTGCCGGCCGTTCCGACAACGACCCCGCCGCCGAATGCCGCGAATATCCGCCTGCAGGTGCAGGCGATCGAGATTCAAGGCGCGAGCGTCTATTCGCCGGCGGAAATGCAGGCTCTCACTGCGCCCTACACCAACCGCACGATCTCGGTGGCGGATCTCTTTCAGTTGGCCGACGATATAACGGCCAAGTATCGCAATGACGGGTACGTGCTGTCGCGGGCCCTCGTGCCGGCGCAAAATCTGAGCCCATCGGCCGCTTCGGTTCGGATCCTCGTCGTCGAAGGCTACGTCAGCAGCTACCAGATCCAAGGCTATGACAGTCCGACGATCGAGGATTACGCCAGCCAGATTACGGCCTCGCGGCCGATGCGCGCGAGCGATCTCGAGCGTTTCTTGCTCCTCACGAATGATCTGCCGGGCGTGACCGCGCGTGCGGTTCTTTCGCCCGCCACCGACGCGGTCGGCGGAGCGGTGCTGACCGTCGAGACGACGCACAAGCTCTTCGATGCGACCGTCGCAGCCGATAACCGCGGCACGGAATATATCGGCCCATACCAATTCTATCTTGGTGCCGGCGTCAATATTCCGGAATTGGACGGGCGCTTGTCGGCTCGCTGGATCACGACGCCGTCGCAACGCGAGCTGCAATACGGCGAGGCCTCCTATCAGCAGAATATCGGCGCTGATGGGCTGCGGCTGACGCTCTACGGCAATGATTTCAAGACGCGTCCCGGCTTCACCTTGCCGCCGTTCAACGTGCGCAGCTACGGCAACACCTTCACGGCGACCCTGGCTTACCCGGTTCTGCGCAGCCGCAGCCAGAATCTCGAAGTCCATGCGCTTGTCGGTGAAGACGATCTGGTCACGCGCGTCGCCAACGACCCGACGCGGCCCCCCTCGTCGAACGACCATCTCCGCTTCGTGCGAGCGGGTCTCCATTACGACATCGCTGATGCCTTGCAAGGCGTCAACATCGTGACGATGGAGGTGAGCCAGGGAGTGAATATCTTGGGCGCGTCCGCGAGCGGCAATCTACGTCCGACGCCGTCGCGTCCCAACCAATCCGCTGCGTTCGAGAAATTCATTGGCGAGGTCTCGCGCCAGCAGGCTCTCCCCTGGATCTATCCGGGGCTTGGCTTGCTCGGTGCGGCAGTGGTCCAGTTGTCGCCGAGCAATGCTTTGCCGGCCTCGGAACAGTTCGGGCTGGGCGGACCTAATTATGGTCGCGCCTACGCGCCGTCCGATATCGTTGCCGATGAGGGCTGGGCTTTCAAAACCGAGCTGCAATACACCTCGACGCTGCCAGCGGACTGGCAGAGCTGGGCGGGCTGGCTCGACCACTACCAGCTTTATACCTTCTACGATCGCGGTACCGGCTTTAAGAATGTCTCCTCCCTCGGATCGGCCCACCTTTCTTCAGGCGGCGTCGGCGTTCGCCTCGCGATCGCTAATCGGGTGACCGCCGATCTCCAAGCGGCGAAGCCGCTGACCCGCGATCCCTCGGTGAAATACGGTTTCCCGAACTCGCGGCCCTGGCACTTCTTCTTCTCGGTCTCGGCCACCTATTGATTGGGCATGTCACTGCTGATGAGTAATCAGCAGTGACATGGAACCGACCGCCGCCAGTTAATACTACCGGTGACACTGAATCCCTGACGCTGTCGCGAGTCGCGGCGTGCATTCTTACGCCGAGATCACATCAGCTTAAGCGTTACCGTTGTCTCGAATTCTTAAGAAGGCGGTAAGGAACGAATTGCTAAGAACAAGTTACCGAGCGACCAGAGATAGACGGGTCCAAGGCCGATCCGCTACGAGAAACACCAAATATCGCTCGAAAAAAGCCATAAACGAAATCAGGAAAAAGCGATCGCTTCGCCAAGAATAACTATCATTTTCTTGTGATCTTCCAAACATTCGGCTGCTCTAACTCGGCTATTCAATAGCATTAACTAAGATATTCTGATGAAAGATTGCCAAACGTTGCTGTTGGGCCCGCCCGCACGTTGCGGTTAACGCGCATTTTCAATTTATTTTACTATATTTAACGAAAATTTTTGCTTCACATTGTCCTAAAATTCTGTCAATGATCTTCCAAACAGCCTAGGTCAGGTGACCAAGGCTCCTTGGGGCTCGCATCGGCCGGACAGCTTTAGGTCGAGTGGCACCGCAACTTGGGGATGGCAATGGCAGCCAATTATTCGCGTCTCAATTTCCGTCGTCAGTTGCTGGCGGGGACAGCAGCTTACGGACTGATTGCTGCGGCCGGCATGGGGCTGGCGCACGCAGCGGGGGCGCTGCCGCAGGGCGGGCAAGTGATCGGCGGATCGGCATCCATTAATTACGCCTCGCCGACCCAACTCAAC
>Ga0134128_10012030_pt1 | contig 10314 bp, 9 predicted proteins | sample KB31754_FD_96462 | JGI IMG/M metagenome (GOLD analysis project Ga0134128, IMG submission 96462) | Terrestrial soil microbial communities with excess Nitrogen fertilizer from Kellogg Biological Station, Michigan, USA - KB3-175-4 | ecosystem: Environmental > Terrestrial > Soil > Unclassified ...
CGCCACCCGTCGCGCCACGTCCGCAAATGTGGCCGCCGACCACGGCCGTCCGGCCGCAAGGTCACCGGCACTTGAGTGATCCGCAGCTTGGCGAGACTGGCTTTGACGATCATCTCCGAAGCAAACTCCATCCCGGCGGTGTTTAGCCCCAATTCCAGGATCGCTTGCCGCCGAAACCCGCGGATGCCGCAATGAAAATCAATGATGTTATTGCGAAAAAGAACGCGCCCCAACCAAGAGAGGCCCGGATTTCCCAACCACCGGTGCAGAAAAGGCATCGCGCCGCGTTCGATCACTCCCCCGCCGCGACCTATGCGACAACCCATCACCAGATCGAAGCCCTCGCGCAACTTGTCGAGAAATCGCGGCATCTCGCCAAAGTCATAGCTAAGATCGCTGTCACCCATCAACACGTACGTGCCTCGCGCGGCTAGAATCCCTTCTTGCAACGCGCTGCCGTATCCAAGCCGCGAGACTGAAATCACTCGCGCGCCAGACGCCAAGGCGATCTCGCGGGAACGGTCGGAACTGCCATTATCGGCAACGATGATTTCGTACTGGATGCCCAGCCGCCCGCAAGCCGCGACGCAATCCATGATACATCGTTCGACAGTCCGCTCCTCATTTAAACACGGCAAGACAAAACTCAGGTCAATTAAGTCCATAACCCTGCCCCCCAAGACGGTTTCCGATCGAAGTTCCACCAACGCATTGTTAAGGAACACTTCTCCTTAACATAAAAGCGCGGGGCGATGCAATAGATAATACAAAGTTCAAAATCTATTACTGTGACAAATAGATTTCGATACCTGCGTGGCCAGGAATTTTTGACGATGCCGAGGCGCGAGCCGACGAGCATACTCTTACGGGGTCTGTAAGGAGCGAGCAATGAAGGCAGCGACAAAAAGGCCAGTCACCCGGAGGGCTGCGCTAGGACAGGTAAAATAAACTCATAGCCGCAAAAGAACGCAGAGAAGGCACAGAAATACTGTGTTCTTTGCGGTTTTTGCATTCTTTTGCGGCCAATAGTTTTTGTTGGTTTGCTGTAGCGCCGCCCGAAACCGCGCCGTCGCAGAGGATGATGCTTCCACCTTTGATTTTGGATCTAAAATATGTCTGATTGATTGTAGAAGGAATTATCCCGAGCTTTCCCCCTCAATCCTCTCGCTCCACCAGTTTATTGAACCGGCTGTTTTTGAGATTTTGATAAAGGAACGCCAGTTTCCGCTTCTCAAAAATATCAAACCATTCCTTCCAGGTAATCTCCTTCAGCGTCGCTTGTCCGCTGAATCCCGGAAAATCGATGCGAATGACTCCCGCCGGCTGGCCTTGCCGCCGCGTTTGCTTCACCGTTGCCGGATGGCCGCCTCGCGATTCCGCCCATTCGCGGATTTCGTCATGGTCGGTCGTTCGTTTCGCCGAACGGCTCGTGCGGCCCGAACTCGCCCGCGCGGAACTGCGCTGGCTCGCCCGCTGCCCAGCCCGGCTTTTGCCTCGCATGGATTGCCGGCGCGAACTGGTCCGCGTGCCGCGGTTGCTGGTGAGCCGGTTGCGTGTTGATCGTCTTGATGTTCCTCGTGTCGTTGCGCGTGTCTTCATAATCAATCATTTTCTCGGTTCGAATTCCATGGAATGAATTCAATGTTCCCAACGTCCAAGCAGCGCGCGCAAGGTTCAACTGGGGTCAAGAACCGACGGACATTCGGCATTCTGGGGAGGTTCCGCCGCGTGCGACTGCGAACGCGCCGTAATCGTGCCGATTGAACGGATTCGCTTTCGAACCAGCCAATCGTCGGTACACATCGAAATATCGCCTCGCCATTTGCTTCACCGAAAATCGTTCGCGCGCCGTCCGCCGGCACACTTCCGGATCAATGGAATCCGCCTGCCGAATCGCCTCCGCCATTTCCTCGCGGCTCGAAACCAGAAATCCGGTCCGGCCAGGTTCGACCAATTCCGCCAGCGCGCCGGAACGGAACGCAATCACCGGCGTGCCGCAAGCCAGCGCTTCCATCGCCACCAGTGAACTTGTTTCCGGCGCGAGACTGGGAACCAGCAAACATCGCGCGGCAGCCAGCAAACGCTTCGTTCGCGGCGGCCGCACCGGCCCGATAAATCGCGCCGACGCATTCAGCCGCGGAGCAATTTTCTCTTCGAAATATTTTTTGTGGTCCGCGTAAGGAAACACTTGACCCGCGATCAGCATCCGCACGCCGGCCTGGGCGGCGGCATCCAGCGCGATGTGAAAACCTTTCTCGGGACAAATCCGGCCCAACGCCAGCGCAAATCGCCGCTTGGCGTGCCGCGCCGAAAAGAATTCTTCCGGCACGCCATTTTCAATCGGCGGCAGCAGGTTCGCGCAGGGCGCACAATTCCGATGTTGCGATGCCGACACGCAGTTGAAGAAAAGTTGCGGCCGGCCCAGTTGAAAGACGGCTCGCGGATACCACGAAATGGGCAAATGCAACGTCGCCAGCATCGGCAAATCGCGCGCAGGGAGATAATTCAGAAAATCGACCCCATGCAGATGAATCGCGTCCACCGGCCAGTTCTCCAGCGCGCGCACGATCGCATCCCGATGCCGCCACGCCGCCATCCTGCGCGCGGTCTCGTCGAAATCTCCCTCGGGCCTCGGCACCGCCAGCAGCCTGCCGCTCACCTGCGAACCTTCGCACGCCACCACGATGGATTGGTGCCCGGCGCGGGTCAATTCAGCGTCCAGCCGCGACAACACCTGTTCGGCTCCGCCCACCGCTCCGGGCGCAACCGGGGCCAGCGCGTATGCAACGCTAAGAATTGTCATGTGCATGGAGGCGGTCAGATCAGGACTGAACTGGTTGCCATTGCTGCCGCATCACAGGCGCGCAACGCTTCGGCCGCAAGTTCGCGCCAGCGTCTTCCATTCATTCCCCAGTCGAAAAGCTCATAATACAATCGGCCGGCATGGGGTTGCTGCGTGAAATCGTAGCGCGGCGCGACGCGAAATCGTTCCGGTTGAACCGGGAAATAGCGCAACACATTTTGCTGCGTTTTGAAAAACGCGAAGAGTCTTCGCTTAAAAAGCCCCAATTCCTCCGACCAATTTCCTTCCGCCACTGGCCCCGCGCCGGACGCCGGCAGAAACGCGCCCGTTTGCATCAAACCATCTCGATTGTGATACGAAGTCATTTCCATAATCAAAGGCGCCCCATCCGCGTGCGCCTCATGAATGCGGCACGCTAAATGGACCGCCAAAGCCGTCGTGTCATGGTCCGGATGTCCGCCCTCGTAAGGATGCGTCACCACGATGCGCGTCTGAAATTCATCGAACTTTCCAGCCAGCATTTCCGCCATTTCTCTCATTGCGAAGGAGGCGCGCTGATCGGGAAATCCCAGCGCGTGCACTTGCTCCGCTGTCACTCCCGCCAATTCCAGCGCGCTCAAGGATTCCTGCAGCCGCGCCTGAGCATAATCCCGCGCGTCCGCGAAACCGGCGCTCCACGCGTCGTCCGGATCGGGCGGCGCGCCATTCGTCACAATCACCACCTGCGGCTCGCGCCATCGGCGCAACTGCAACCCCGCGCCAATCACTTCATCGTCCGCATGCGCGGCGACAACGGTCACTCCCCTGACGCCATTCGAGAGAAGCGCCGACACCGGCATCCTTTGCCCGCCTGATTTCATTCCCTGAATCATCCCATTTCCTCGCATTTTCGAGCCGGTCATCCGGCACAATCAGCCAAACCATGGCGCGAAACAGCCGTCGATTCATCTGGGGCGAACACCGAATTTACCCCCCGGCAAGCACGCAGACGAATTGATACGCCGCATTCATTTGGGCACGTCAACCGAACGCCGGAGCGCGGCTCTGTGAGCCGCAGCAACGTTCGCATGGCTTGTGCGTTCTGCCCAAAAACACGCTGCGGCTTACAGAGCCGCGCTCCGTCCAACTTGGGACGCTAGCTCTCCTGGAACTTCCGTTTGACATTCGCGCCTTCATTTTTAATGCTCTGAAAATTCCGTGGCCGGCTGAAAATCCACTCGGCCACATTCAAAAGTTGCAGTTCGGGTTGTAATCGAATCATGAAAATTCTTTCCGGCGTCTTTAAAACCCTTGTTCTCCTCGTCGCATTAACCCTTTGCCAACCGCTCTTCGCCGATAGCACCAACGCTGAATCAGGCTCGCTCAAATTGCCCGCCATTTTCGGTGATAACATGGTTCTCCAGCAGCAGCAGCCCGTGCCGATTTGGGGTTGGGCCGCGCCCGGCGCGAAGGTCACGGTAAATTTCGACGGCCAATCCGCCTCCACCCACGCCGACAAACAAGGCCGCTGGCTCGTGAAGCTCAAAAAACTCGACGCCACTTTCCTCCCGCAAACGCTCGTCGTTGAGTCCGGCGAAACCAAATCGTTCACCAACATTTTGGTCGGCGAAGTCTGGCTTTGCTCCGGCCAATCGAACATGGAAAAACCCATCGGCAACCAACCCGGCCAGAAGCCCTGCTTCAATGCCCCGGAAGAACTCGCCGCCGGCCACTACCCGGACATCCGGCTCTTCAAAGTGGAAAAAGAGCTTTCCGCCACGCCGCTCGACAATCTCAAAAAGTTCCGCACCTGGCGCGCCTGCGATTCGAACGCGCTCGAAACCACCAAGTTTTCCGCCGCCGGTTATTTCTTCGGCCGCGAAATTCACACCAACCTGAACGTCCCCGTCGGCCTCATTGAATCCTCCTGGGGCGGCACGCGCATCGAGCCCTGGACGCCACCCGTCGGCTTCGAATCCGTTCATTCCCTCGCGCGACTCGCCACGCCGCCTTCGATCACCGGCAAGATCCCGAACACCACGCCCATGGTTATTTACAATGCCATGATCGCGCCGATTGCCGGCTTCGCCATCCGCGGCGCGCTCTGGTATCAGGGCGAATCAAATCTCATGGGCACCAACGACGACTATTTGACTTACGCCGACAAAATGAAAGCCCTGGTTGGCGGCTGGCGCGCCATTTGGCACGAAGGCGATTTCCCATTTCGTCCAGATTGCGCCCTTCAAATACTACAGCGGAAAAGCCCGGCGCGCCCTCTCCCCCGACTGGTTGCCGGAATTCTGGACCATCCAATCCCGCGCCGCGCGCACCATCAAAAACACCGGCATGGTCGTCACCACCGATCTCGTCAACGATTTGAACGACATCCATCCGCGCGACAAACAGGACGTCGGCCATCGCCTGGCCCTCCTCGCGCGCAGAAATACTTACGGCGAAGACGTCGTCGCGTCGGGCCCCGTTTTCAAGCGCATGAAAATCGAAGGCAACAAAGCCGTTCTTCAATTTGACCACGTCGATGGCGGCTTGATGAGCACGAACGGTCCACTCACCTGGTTCACGATCGCGGGCCAGGATGGAAAATTCGTGCCGGCGGATGCAAAAATCGTGGGCGATACCGTGGAAGTTTCCGCCAGCGCAGACAATGTCGACGGGGCTTTCCAGCCCACCGCCGTGCGCTTCGCCTGGGATGAAACCGCGCAGCCGAATTTCTTCAACCGCGCCGGGCTGCCGACTGAGCCGTTTCAGACGGAGAAATAGTAGTGGCACGAGCGTCTCGCCCGTGCGAACCAAAAACTCACGGGCAAGATGCCCGTGCTACTATCCTATTTCGGCGCCGGACCCTGCGACACCTGCACGAAATCCTCCGGGCGAATCCATTTATTGAACGCCGCGCGCACGTGGTCCGCGGTCATATCGATATACAGATGCGCCGCGCGCACCGGTTCATCCAAGGGCAAATTCAATTCCGTCCGCGATAGCCATCCGCCCGCAATCGCGTCAAAACTCGCTTCCGAGAGCGGAATTTTTCGCAGCACCAGCACCTTCGCCTGGTGCAACTCCGCATCCGTCACATTGTTCGTCCGCATTTCATTCAGGTCGCGCGCGATCATGTTGCGCGCTTTGAAAACATTCGGCGGATCGCAGGCATAACTAATCTCATACACGCCGCGCGTCAGCCCAACCTGGAACGACGACGACACAAAATAAACCAACCCCGCATTCTTGCGCAGGTCGCGATAAAACCGCGTGGCATAAAACGCGCCGCCCAAAACATTGTTCCCGAGTTCCAGGGCGTAATAGTCATCATTCGTGCGCGTCAACTTCAGCGTATGCGCCAGCGTCACCTTGTCCTGCACGCGGCTCGCGTCGGGCACATTCAGGATCACCGGCGCGTTCGCCGGCGCCGGCGGATACAGCGTGTTCGGTTTCGGCCCGGACGCGCTCCAGCTCCCAAAATATTTTTCCGCCACCTCAATCGCATGCTCCGGCGTCACCTTGCCGATAATCACCATCGTCGTCAGGTCCGGCCGAAACGCCTCGTGGTAATAATTCCGCACATCATCGATGGAAAGTCCCTTGATGCTTCCCGGCGTCGTCTCGCGATGCGTCGGATCGCTCTTTGGAAACAACGACGTCTCTATCGCCCGCTCCGCCCGATAGCCCGGGCTTTGCAATTCACCCGCCACTCCTTCGGCAATCACCGGCTGCAACACACGGAACGCCTTTTCTGGCAGCGCCGGCGAAAGCTGGTTGTCAGCCAGCAATTGCATCCCGCGATCAAAATCCGCCGTCAACACCAGCAAGGAGAAATCCGCGCCGGCCGATTCGTTCGCGCCGATCTCATCCAGCGCCTTTTCAAACGCCATCCGGTCCAATGTTTTCGTGCCGAACGAGAACAACTGGTCCAGCGCCTGGTCCACGCCATCCTTGCCCTTTGGCATCTGCACCTTCGGCCGATTTTTTACGCGTCCATAAACGCACACCGTGTCGCTCACGTTTTGCGGCTGGATGATCAGCTTCAAACCGTTCGGCAAATTCGTGACCGTTGGATTCGTCGTGAGCTTCGGCACCTCGAGCCGGTTCACCGCGTTCGCCGCCCAATACGGCAGCTTCACGCCCTTTGTCTCGCCCGCCGCGAACGATTCCGCACCGCCAAAACTTTTCGTTGAAACCGCCTTGCCCGACGGCACCGGCGTCAAAATCGCCGTCACCGCGTGATTGGTGTCCAGCAATTCCCTCGCGACGCGATTCACGTCCGCCACCGTCACGCGACGGATCGCCTCGATGTCATCCTGCGGCGAATGCCGGCCTTCGATGGCTACCGCCGCCGACCATGCCATCGCGAGGCCGGAAACGGAATTCTTCATGAATTCCGCGCTCGCGATTTCCCGCCGCTTGGCTGCTTCCACCAAATCCTCGGGGAATCCATCCATCGCGCCGGTGGAAACAATCGTTTGCACCTGCTTCAGCAGACCCGCGCTATCGCCGTCCGCCGGAAATCCCGCAATCGCATAGCCGATGCCCGAATACGGCAGCGTGTCATACTCAAACGACGCCAGCAGCGCCTTGCCCTCCGGCACCAGGCCGTAAAGATCGCCGCGACGGCTGCTCAATACATCCGACAACACCTGCGCCGCCGCGTAATCCGGACTGTTGAACCCGGGGAACCGGTACGTGATCGCCACGAGCCCGTAAGGCAAATCCGTATCGATGGCCAGCTTCGTCGGCTTCACCGGCTCAAACGAATAGTTCGGCCGCGCCGGCAATTCCCTGGAAGGAATTGCATTAAAAATGCTTTTGATCCGGTCGAGCGTCGGTTGCAACTCCACATCGCCGGCGACCACCAGGATGGCGTTGTTGGGTGCGTACCATTCATCGTGAAATTTTCTCAAATCCGCATCCGTCGTTTTGTCGAAGGATGGCCGGGTGCCCAGCGCGTCATGCTCGTAAGGCGACCCCTTGAACATCGCCTCGATCAAGCGCATGTAGAAAACATATACCGGGTTCGATAAATCCTGCGCGACTTCCTGTTCGATCGCGCCGCGTTCCTTGTCCCAAAGCTTCTCGTCATCGACGAGGCCCTTCATCCGCTCCGCCTCGACGTGGAGCGCGAGATCCAGATCCTCGGAGGGCGTGGTGAAGAAATATTGCGTCACGGCCTGCTGCGTATCCGCATTGAAATCGCCACCGAGCATCGCGGTCACGTCCGCCAATTGATCGCCGGAAAGCCCCGGGCTGCCGCGAAACATCATGTGCTCGAGCGCATGCGCCGTGCCCGGAAATCCCGCCGGCGTTTCGTCCGAACCCACGCGATAATTGATCACCGTCGTCACCACCGGCGCGAGCGGATTGTGCACGATGATCACCTGCATGCCATTCGTGAGCGTCGCGCGCAACACACCCGGCTCGTCCGGGATGGCATTCGTCGCCGCATACGCGCCGCCCGCCAGCAGCAACGCGCCGGCGATGAGCAAAAATGTTCGCCGCATTTGTCGAGAGAAAGACATGAGCATATCGTTAGAGGCTACAATTAATTGGGGCCGTGGCTTCATAAGGTATGTTACCTAAAACCGGCGCAATGGGAACCTGATAAAATTTTAGGCCTGAACCGGCGACAGATTTTGGCAGTCCGTTAAAAAGTAGGAGACTACGTGAGGAGTCTCTGAATTGCCTCATCGGGATTTGCTCCAGTGACTCGTTAGATCAAACCCAGAGAAATATCAACGATGAGGAGCAAGACACTCAATGCGACCAACCCCCACAATAAAACAACAACTCCCCTCCCAAGACAAAAACGTCGCTGCCAATCAATAAATCTCGCAGGAAAACGAAAACGCTGCTGACGCGCCAGGTCACGTTCAACAAATCTCCGCCAGGCCTGACGACGTCGCGTGACAAACCACAAAAATCCAACGCACACGGCACATAACAAAAGGCCCCGGATAAGTTGCGCGAGCGATGAAGACATGGCGGTCTAATATCAAGCCGTTTTCTGGACTTCCCCTTTGTGTCCCGGGTGCTCGTTCAGATATTGAGTAAAACTTTTGGCCAACGTCACAAAATCCGACGGGATCATCAGCACGGTGGTGGTATTGTTCTCGGCGCCAACTTCCGTGACCATTTGCATCCGTCGCAACTCGATGGCCACGGGATTGTTCGCCATTTGTTCGGCGGCAGACCCGAGCTTCTTGGACGCTTCCAACTCCGCCTCCGCCTTGATAATGCGCGCTCGCTTCTCCCGAATCGCTTGCGCCTGCATGGCCATCACCTCCTGCATCGCCTCCGGCAGTTCCACATCCTTCATTTCAATCCGTTCGACCACAAAGCACCACGGTATCGCGGCGCCGGCGATATTGTCCCGCAGCAACCCGTTGATCTTGTCGCGCTCCTGCAAGACCTCGTCCAAATCATGCTGGCCAATGATATTGCGCAGGCTGGTCAGCGCCAGTTGATAAACGGCCAACCCCGAGTCCTTCACCGCAATCACCGATTTGTCCGCGTCGGCGATATGATACCAAAGAACCGCGTTGACCTTCACCGTGACGCTGTCGCGAGTAATGGTCTCCTGCTGTTCGGCATTGACGGTCTGCGTGCGAATATCGATGGCCACCGCCTGGTCGATGCCCAGCGGGACGATCCAGTATAGGCCAGGCCCCCGCAACCCGATGTAGCGACCAAGGCGAAATACGACCCCTCGCTCATACTCCCGCGCAATGCGAACTCCACTCAATAAACCCACAAAGATAAACGCGATAATGATCAGAGGTATCATGGAAAGTTATGGACTGCCCAACAGTTCTTGAGCGAATCGCCGGTGGTGATTAGACGCCCGGCAGATTTCCGCTCATTCGACTCATATTGAAGGCGTTATACGCCATTACCAGCGCAGGTCAACCCCGAAAAAACGCGGCTTATTGATGAACCAAACTCTCACGTTCTGTTTGAGGCGGTATCTCAAACGTGTCTGGAGATTGTCTGTGAATCTCCGCTCCGTTATCGAGTGTGTAGGTGGCAGGCATGGCGCGTGAAAGTGGCCTAACGATCAGAACCCGCCGCAGCGGGACAAACATTCCTCTGCCTACGAGATGCGGCCATTTGCCAGGCGCATCACTTCCGCCGCTTGTACACAATAAAAACGACTATGCTCCAAAGTATGAACACACTGCCCATGCTCAAAAGGAACGGATCAGAACGGAATAAAATGCCTCAGACTAAAAAAATCACGCCCAGCAATCCGGGGAATATGGAAACAACGGGAAGCCGCTGCTGGAGGGCTCTGTTCCGGACAACCATCGCATTCAATATAGTGACGCGCTCCTCGCAGCGATTCTTACAGGCGCAAGTCTCGCCCACCTCGGTGACACAATCCGGGCAAAGTGCGCGATTACATGCGCGGCAAACTGCTACCGCGTCAACGGTATGATGTGTGTAACATTTCATAGGGTATGTCCTTCATTTCAATCCGTTCGACCACAAAGCACCACGGTATCGCGGCGCCGGCGATATTGTCC
>Ga0134128_10012031_pt1 | contig 10314 bp, 10 predicted proteins | sample KB31754_FD_96462 | JGI IMG/M metagenome (GOLD analysis project Ga0134128, IMG submission 96462) | Terrestrial soil microbial communities with excess Nitrogen fertilizer from Kellogg Biological Station, Michigan, USA - KB3-175-4 | ecosystem: Environmental > Terrestrial > Soil > Unclassified ...
CTGGCTGCGATCTTGCCCGATGTTGCCGGTGCAGCTCGGGCCCTGCCCCCGAGGCGTTAACCGGCGGCGCCGCCGCCGACCATTTGCACCACTTAGATCGCGTCTCCGGGCGCCAGCAACGTTTCGGCCCACAAGCGCCGCGGCACCAGTACCCGATTGCGCTCGACCGCCAGCCGCTCTTCCCCCAGGCCCATCTCCGCCAGCAACGCGCTCACCGTGGACGCTGAGGCCTCCACCGTCCGCCCGTTGAATACAATCTGCACCGGTCTACTTCTTCTTCCGCCCGCGCCACAGTCCGCCCAGCGGATCGTAGAAGCGGTCCACCACCCGCTCCTTCAACGGAATGATGCCGTTGTCGGTAATGTGGATACCTTCCGGGCAGACCTTCGTGCAGCACTTGGTGATGTTGCAGTAGCCGATGTTGAAGTCATCCTTCAACTCCTTCAGCCGGTCGCCTTCGTCCAACGGGTTCATCTCCAGTTGGGCAATGTGAATCAAGAAGCGGGGCCCGATGAACTGGTCGTGCATATGGTGCTCGCGCAGCACATGGCAAACGTCCTGACACAGGAAGCACTCGATGCACTTGCGGAACTCCTGGGGCCGATCCACATCCGACTGCGATTCCCGCCAGGTTCCGTCCGCCTCGGGCGGCTTGGGCTGGAAGGGCGCGATCCGCTCCTTGGTGCGGTAATTCCAGGAGACGTCGGTCACCAGATCCTTCACGTGCGGGAACGTGCGCATGGGTTCGATGGTCACCGGCTGGGTCAAATCCAGGCTGTTCAGGCGCGTCATGCACATCAGCTTGGGCATGCCGTTGATCTCGGCCGAACACGATCCGCACTTGCCCGCCTTGCAGTTCCAGCGCACCGCGAGGTCGGGCGCCTCGGTGGCCTGGATGTGGTGCACCGCGTCCAGGACCACCATGCCTTCCTGCACTTCGGTGGTGAAGTCCACATAGCCGCCCTGGTTGTCGTTGCCGCGCCAGATGCGGAAGGTCGCCGAGCGCGGTTGCGCCGCGCCGCCTGCGGTCGTGCTCCCGGCGGCCGGGTTGGGAGCGGACTGCGTCGCCGATGCCATTTACTTGTTCTCCTCAATCGCCTGCTGCAGATCCGCCGGCATGGCCACCACCGGCACTTTCCGCAGTTGCGGCGCCCCATCCGGCCCGCGCCGGATTTCGAGATTGACCTTGCCCCAGGCCTCGTCCTTGGCGGGGAAATCGTCACGGAAATGCCCACCCCGACTCTCGGTGCGCTCCGCCCCCGCCCGGGCCACCAGCTCCGAAATGGTCAGCAGGCTGTCCAGATCGAGAGCGGTGTGCCAGCCGTTGTTGTATTCCCGATTGCCGCCGACGCCCACCCGCTCCGCTTTCCGCCGCAGCTCCTGCAGCTTTTCAAGCGCCTGTTCCATTTCGCTTTGGGTGCGGACGATGCCCACCCACTTCTGCATCATCTCCTGCAGTTCGTGCTGCACGGCGAACGGGTTTTCCCCGCTCGTTCCGCGCTCAAAGGGGGCTTCCGCCCGCCGGATGGCGGCGTCGATCTGATCCTGAACCGCCGCCGCGCCCACCGCGGCCCGGTCGCGGGAAAAGCCCGCGGCGTGCTCGCCGGCGCGCTTGCCGAAGACCAACAGGTCGGAGAGCGAATTGCCACCCAGGCGGTTGGCGCCATGCAGACCGGCGGCGCACTCGCCCGCCGCGAACAGCCCTTCCACGCTGGTCATCTGCGTATCCCCATCCACTTGGATGCCGCCCATGAAATAATGCGTCGTCGGACCGACCTCCATCGGCGTCTGGGTGATGTCGAGATCGGCCAGCTGCCTGAACTGGTGGTACATGCTGGGCAGCTTCTTCTTGATGTGCTCGACCGAGTTGGGAAGCTTTTCCTTGATCCAGGCGATGTCGAGGAAAACGCCGCCGTGGGGGCTGCCGCGGCCGGCCTGCACCTCGCGCCGGATGCAGCGCGCCACGTGGTCGCGGGTCAGCAGCTCCGGCGGCCGCCGCGCGTTCTTGTCCCCCTGGGTGTAACGCCACCCCTCTTCCGGATTGTCCGCGGTCGAGCTGCGATAGTTCTCCGGCACGTCATCGAACATGAAGCGCTTTCCCTGGTTGTTGCGCAGCACGCCGCCTTCGCCGCGCACCCCTTCGGTCACCAGGATGCCGCGCACGCTGGGCGGCCACACCATGCCGGTGGGATGAAACTGCACAAACTCGCAGTCGCGCAGCGCCGCGCCCGCATGGTAGGCCAGCGACTGCCCGTCGCCGGTATATTCCCAACTGTTGCTGGTGATCTGGTAGGCGCGGCCGATGCCGCCGGTGGCCAGCACCACGGCCTTGGCCAGGAACAGCAAATAGCGGCCCCGTTCCCGCTCATACCCAAACCCGCCCACGCACCGCCCGCCGCTGACCAGCAGGGTGAGCAGCGTGGTCTCCATGTGGAAGTCAATCCCCTGGTGGATGCCGTGATCCTGCAGGGTGCGGATCATCTCCAGCCCGGTGCGATCGCCCACATGCGCCAGCCGCGGATAGCGATGGCCGCCAAAGTTGCGCTGCAGAATGCGTCCGTCCTTGGTGCGGTCGAAGATGGCGCCCCAGGACTCCAGTTCCTTCACGCGGGCCGGGGCTTCCTTGGCGTGCAGCTCCGCCATGCGCCAATTGTTCAGGTACTGCCCCCCGCGCATGGTGTCGGCAAAGTGTACCCGCCAGTTGTCGCGGTCATCCACATTGCCCATGGCCGCCGCCATGCCGCCCTCGGCCATCACGGTGTGCGCCTTGCCCAGCAGCGACTTGGTGACCACCGCCACCTTCGCGCCCGCCGCCGAGGCTTCAATCGCCGCCCGCAATCCCGCCCCTCCGGCGCCGACTACCAGCACATCGCATTCATGCGTTGTATACCCAGGCATAACTTAAAAAAGTCTCCAGTCGGGCCAAATGCCCATCGCACACAACCGCACATAGATATCGGCGAACATCACGAAGAACAGGCTGAACCACGCCCAGTTCATGTGGCGGCCGTTGAGGCAGGTGACGCAGTCGTAGACCTTCTTGCGCGGCCGGCCCATTTCGTCCTTGCGCCCGCCCACCAGATGCCGCAGCGAGTGACAGCCCAGCGTGTAGCCGCCCAGCAGGATGGGGTTGATGATCATCACCAGCGTGCCCACCCGCAGTTCGAACATCTTCTGCCCGATCGGCACCGAGGCATCCATGGCGTGCGTCCACCACAGCGCATTCCAGGCATCATGCGCCAGCAGCACCAGGAACAACAGCGCCAGATACATGAAGTAGCGATGGATGTTCTGCAGCAGCAGCGGGAACTTGCGCTCGCCCCAGTACTTCTTGCGCGGCTCGCCCACGGCGCAGGCCACCGGGTCGCCCCAGAACGCCTTGTAGTAGGCGCCGCGGTAGTAGTAGCAGGTCACGCGAAACCCGCCCGGCGCCCACAAAATCACCAGCGCCGCCGAAAACGGCACCCACACCGGCCACCAATTCGGCCGGGTGGTGAACAGCACCGGCGAATACATCGGCGAAAGGTAAGGACCGAAACGGTAGAAGTCGCCCTGGAAGGCCGCCCAGGTCGAGTAAACAAGAAAAGCTCCCAGGCCCAGAAACACCAGCAGTGGGTTCAGCCACCACAAGTCCGGGCGCTCGGTTTCACCGAAGCCGCGCTGGTTCAGCTTTTTCAGCGGAACATCTATCGAAGACACTGGTCTCCCCCTGAGATCACGAAAGGCGAATCTTCAGCATACGCTCTGCATGGCGGGCAATTCAACCCTCCCACTACAGTTCGAGGCCCGGGGTTACTCTTGCGAGTCCACCGTTCTCTTCCCTTTCCTCCCGTTCTATGCTGACGCTATGAGCACTTCGCGCTGTCTGGCTCTTTTCGCCGCCACCGCGCTGGCGACCGTGGTCGCCACGGCGCAGTCGCCTGGCCCCACCGTCTCCGACATTCCCGCCCCCGGCGCCGCCGCCGCGCCCGCCGCGCCCGCCCCGCTGCGCCCCAGCGCCGCCTCCGCGCCTTTGATGCTGCCCGCGCAGACGCCCATCCCGCTGCAGATGGAGACCCACCTGAGCACCCGCGACAATCAATACGGCGACGGATTTGCCGCGCGCGTCATGACCTCGGTCTTCTACCAGGGCCGCGAAGTGGTTCCCGCCGGGTCCATCCTCGAAGGCCACATCATCCGCGTGCGCGACGAGCGCCCGGCGGTGGGCGATTCGCAACTGCTGCTCAAACCCGACCTCCTCACCCTGCCCGACGGCACCCGCTACACCATCAGCGCCGTGGTCACCCAGACCGATCCACTGCACGACGCCCGGGTTGATTCCGAGGGCATGCTGCGCGAACCGCGCGGCATGATGACCTCCGATCTTCACCACACCGAAGCCGGCGTGGGCGGCGGCCTGCTCGGAGGCGCGCTCATCGCCGGCGGCCAGGGCGCGATCGCCGGCGCCGGCATCGGCGCCGCCATCGCCGCCGGCATCTGGCTGGTGCGCCATCGCCACCTCGAACTCAACCCCGGCAGCCGCCTCACCGTGCGGCTGGACCGCCCGCTGCAACTGCGCCCGCATTGACCGGCGCGGCCGCCGTCCACCTACCCTGGATATTGTTATCATCGAGACAATGACGCGCGAAGAGTTTGAGGCCAGCGCACTCCTCCGGCTGCAGCGCCTGTACCCACAGGCCCGCTTTCTCAAGGCCGGTCAGTTGGAGATCGCCATCCTGCGCTCCCCCTCCGGCCTCCCCACCGCGCATCGCCTGCGTCTGAGCCGCGCCTGGGCGGCGTTTTGCCAGAACGGCGAACGCTTCGACATGGATACCTACCTGACCCGCGTCGTGGGCACCATCGAGCACCGCATCCCCGCCGATTGGGAGACGGCGCGGCCGCGCATCTTCCCCAAGCTCATCACCTCCGGTCTGGTCAAACGCCAGCCCCACCCTCTCTTTTATCCCCTCGCCGGGGAAGTCGGGTACGTGCTCACCTGCGGCGACCACGACGTCTGGGTCCACCGCGACCAGTTGCAGACCTGGCAGATTCCCGAAGAGTGCCTGCTGGCCGCCGCCCTCGAAAACCTCGAGCGGCTGTGGAATGAAGCCACCGTGGTGGCCTGGACCATCCAGGACACCATCCGCGCCTTCCATGTCGAAATGGCCCAGGGCCACAAGGCTGCCTTCATCCTCGCTCCGCAGTTTCACGAACGCGCCGCCGAACTGCTGCGCACCGAGGAGTTTGCCGTCGCCATCCCCAACCGCAATTTTCTGGTCACCTTCGGGGCCGAGGACGAAGAGTTTATGCACATCCTCCAGCCCGTGGTGCGCAAAGAGATTGCCGCCGGCTACCCGCTGAGCCGGCTCCTCATCCGCATTGGCCCCAGCGGATACGCCCTCGATACCATGCCGATCGAATAGGTGGCACGGCAGTCTTTGGGTGTTGCTCCGAAAGTATCATCTCGTATAATGATGGCCAGTCTCCCGGCCATGCTCACTCCGACCGCGGAGCGAGGAGATTCCATGCGCTTATCCCTGTCACGTACGATGATCGCCGCCGCTCTCGCCCTGGCCTGCTGCCTCAGCCTGAGTGCGCAGAAACGGACCGCCGCCAAGCCCGCTGCCAAGGCCGCCGCTGCGCCTGCCAAGTTGGGCCCCGGCACCTACGCCCTGTTCACCACCAGCAAGGGCACCTTCAAGGCTGAACTGTTTCCCAAGGATGCCCCCAAGGCGGTCGCCAACTTCGTGGCGCTGGCCGAGGGCAAACAGCCGTACAAGGATCCGCGCATGGGCAATCTCTCCATGGCGCCGCTGTATCAGAGCCTGCTGTTTTTCCGCACCATCCCCGGGTATCTGATCCAGACCGGCGACCCGCTCAACAATGGCACCGGCAAGCTCGGCTACACGCTGCCGTTTGAGAAGAACAATCTAAAATTCGACCAGCCCGGCCGCATGGCTCTCGCCCAGGTGCCCGGTGACCCCTCCTCGCGCGGCTCGCAGGTCTTTTTCACGCTCAAGGCGGTGCCGGCGCTCGACGCGGGCGGGTACCTGATCATTGGCCAGATCGTGGAGGGCATGGATGTGGCCCAGTCGCTCTCGGAGGGGCCGCGCAAGGGCGGCGCGCAGGATATTCCGCAGTACCCCAACATCCTGCAAAACGTGAAGATTCAGGTGGTGCCATAACGCCAGAAGGGCGGGTGCCGGCCGGCACCCGCCCTTCTGGTGGCAAATAACCCCGCGCGATTTACAGCGCCTTGGCGGCTTGCAGGGCGGCATCGTAGTTGGGATGCTCGCCGATCTTGGGCACGTATTCGACGTAGCGAATCGTCCCGGCGGCATCCACCACGAAGATGGCCCGCGACAGCAGGCGCAGGTCCTTGATCAGCGTGCCGGTGGCCTCGCCGAACTTTCCCGTCTGGTAGTCGGACAGGGTCTGCACATGGGTGGCCCCGGCCGCCCCGCACCAGCGCTTCTGGGCAAACGGCAGGTCCACGCTCACCGTCAGCACCCGCACCTTGTCTCCCATCTTCCCGGCTTCATCGTTGAAGCGGCGGGTTTGCAGGTCGCATACCGGCGTATCGAGCGAGGGCACCACGCTGAAGATGCGCACCTTGCCCTGGGTATCCGCCTTGGTCACCGGCTTGAGGCCGTTGTCCACCAGGGTGAAATCGGGCATGGCGTCGCCGGGCTTCAGCGCCGGACCGAGCAGCGTGAGCTGCTTGTCGCCCATGGACGTGGCATTGGGACGTTCGATTGTGCTCATGGTTGTTCTCCTTCTTTAGACCCCGATCACCTGCACCAGTTGCCGCACCGCCTCCGCCGACTTCTGCAGCGCGGCGTTCTCCTCGGCGGTCAGCTTCACCTGGATCACTTCTTCGATGCCGCGCGCGCCCAGCTTGCAAGGCACACCCACGAAGAGCCCCTGGATGCCGTATTCGCCTTCCAGATACGCGGCGCAGGGCAGAATCTGCTTCTTGTCCTTGAGGATCGCCTCAGCCATCTGCACCGCCGCCGCCGAGGGGGCGTAGTAGGCGCTGCCCGTCTTCAGATGGGCGACGATTTCGGCGCCCCCGTTGCGGGTGCGCTGCACCAGCTTTTCCACCGTCGCCGCGTCCATCAGTTCGGTGATGGGGATGCCCGCCACGGTGGTGTAGCGCGGCAGCGGCACCATGGTGTCGCCGTGGCCGCCCAGCACAAACGCCTGCACGTTTTCCACCGATACATTCAACTCCATGGCGATAAAGGTGGCGAAGCGGGCCGAGTCCAGCACCCCGGCCATGCCGATCACCCGGTTGCGGGTGAACTTGCTGAGCTTGTAGGCCGCCTGGGCCATGGCATCGAGCGGGTTGGTGACCAGAATCAAAATGGCGTTGGGCGACAACTCGACCACCGGCTTAACGCAACTGGCGATGACGTCGTAGTTCTTCTTCAATAAGTCGTCGCGGCTCATGCCGGGCTTGCGCGCCAGCCCGGCGGTGATGATCACCAGGTCCGAGTTGGCGGTATCGGCGTAGTCATTGGTGCCGGTGACCGCCACATTGGCGCCGATGATGGGGGTGGCCTGGCGCAGATCGAGCGCCTTCCCCTGGGGAATGCCTTCGGCGATGTCCACCAGCACCACATCCGCGATCTCGCGCGTGGCCAGCCAGTGGGCGGTGGTGGCGCCGACATTGCCCGCGCCGACAACTGTGATTTTCTTCCGCATGGTTCTCCCTGATGAATGAAAGTAAAACCGGGGTTATCCCTGTTTCCGCATATTGGCCACGATGGCGGCCGAAAATTCGCTGGTCTTCAGTTGGGTGGCGCCGGGCAACTGCCGCGCCAGGTCATAGGTCACGCGCTTCTGGCCGATGGTCGCGCCCAGGCCCGCTTCCACCAGGTCCGCCGCCTCGTGCCATCCCATCCAGTGCAGCATCATCACCCCGCTCAGGATCAGCGAGCTGGGATTGATCACGTCCTGGTTGGCGTACTTGGGCGCGGTGCCGTGGGTGGCCTCGAAGAAGGCATACTCCTCGCTCACGTTGGCCCCCGGCGCCATGCCCAATCCGCCCACCTGCGCCGCGCAGGCATCGGAGAGGTAATCGCCGTTCAGGTTGGTGGTGCAGATCACCTGGTAGTCACGCGGCCGCAGCAGAATCTGCTGGAACATGGAGTCGGCGATGCGGTCGTTCACCAGAATCTTGCCGGCCGGCAGCTTGCCGTTGTAGGGCGCGGCGTACAACTCCTCTTCGGTGACGCAGTGCTCGCGGAACTCCTGCTTCGCCACCTCGTAGCCCCAGTCGCGGAACGCCCCTTCGGTGAACTTCTGGATGTTGCCCTTGTGCACCAGCGTCACCACCGTCCGCTTCTGCTCGATGGCGTGCTGCAGGGCGGAGCGCACCAGCCGTTTTGATCCGGTGACGGAGATGGGCTTGATCCCGATACCCGAGTCGGGGCGCACCTTCTTGCCAAACTTTTCTCCCAGCAAGCGAATCAGCTCCGTCGCCTCCGGCGTCCCCTGCTGAAACTCGATGCCGGCATACACGTCCTCGGTGTTCTCGCGGAAGATGATCACATCCACCGCCTCCGGCTCCTTCACCGGCGAAGGCACACCGGCGTAATATTTCACCGGCCGCACACAGGCGTACAGATCCATCTGCTGCCGCAGGCTGACGTTGAGGCTGCGGATGCCGCCCCCCACCGGCGTGGTCAGCGGCCCCTTGATGGCCACCCGAAAATCCCGCGCCGCCTGCACCGTGTCCGCCGGCAGCCACTCGCCAAAGCGCTGAAACGCCTTCTCCCCGGCGAAGACTTCATACCAGACGATCCGCTTCCTGCCGCCGAAGGCCAGTTCCACCGCCGCGTCCCACACCGGCCGGCTGCCCTTCCAAATATCCGGCCCGGTGCCGTCGCCCTCGATGTACGGCACGATGGGATGGTCGGGCACCGTCACCCGTCCTTGCGCCACCTGGATGGCTTCGCCGCGGGGGACTTCGGTTCCGTTGTATGTGCGCATGTTTCTCCTTGCTATCGCCTCAGCCGCTGAGTCAGTCGCGCGGTCAGCAGCAGAGCCACCCCCACCACCGCCAGCGCCAGGCCCAGACCCCAGGCGCCCATCCAAAAGCGCAGCCCTACGCCGATCAGCGCCAGAATGAGCCCAAACCAGTATAGTAGCGGAAAAACCAGCTTCACCCCCCTCCTCCTTTCGTCCCGACCGGGTTTATAGCAACTCTTGATAGATTGCGCGGATGCGGGCCTTGGCCTCTTCCACCCGCTCCGGCGCCTGATCCGCCGGCACCGACGGCTGCAATCGCTCCAGCCACTGCCAGCCATTGTCCACCGTGACTCCAGCGGCCGGCACCGACGAGCCCGCCTTCCCCGTGCCCACGCGCAGCGCGTGATCCGCCGCCCGCAGCAGCGACACCTCCTGCGCGAGGGTTGCGGCGGCGGACGACGACACCAGCCCCTGGCCGGCCGCCTGCGCCCAGCCCGCCAGCCCGATCGCGCCGAACCCGGCCGCGCCGGCTTCGAGCAGCCGCCGCGAGATGGTGAAGTCCACGTCGTAGTATCCGCCCGCCACCGTCTTCAACCCCCACTTCCCCGGCTTGCCTTCGCGCTCCATGCGATTGCGCAGGTTTTGCAATTCTCCCCCGCCCTGTCGTCCCCCGAAGCGCTCCCGCAGGCCCGCCTGCAACGCCTGTATCGCCTGCTCGCCCACTTCCCTGTCGCCCGCCACCAGTCGCGCCTTGAGATAGCTCACCCCCTCCCACCAGCCGGCATGGTCGCGGAAGTAGCGCTCCAGGCTCGCCGGTGTCTGCACCAGTTCCCCTTCCCCGCCCCCGGGACGCAGGCGTGTATCCACGGCGTAAAGCGTTCCGGCCCGGGTATAGGCGGTCAGCACCTGAATCCACCCTGCCGCGAGCCGCGTCGCCGCTTCGCGTTCGCTCTCCTGCGCCACGAACACCACATCCACATCGGAGAGCAGGTCCAGCTCGCCCAGTCCCAGACGCCCCAGGCCCAATACCGCCAGACGCGGCGCCTCCGCCCGGCCTTCGCGGGCGATTTCCAATCCCTGGGTCAGGATCGCTTCCGCCAAATCTGTATACGCGCGCAGCCCCTCCGCCACCGGCCGGCGTTGCTCCCATTCCCCGGCCAGCAGGCGCAACAGTTGCCCCTGCTGCCAGATGCGCAGCTCGGTCATGTCGCGCGGCATCTCGGGCGGCGGCTCCTGCGCCAGCGCCTGGGCCAGCATCGGGCGTCGAATCAGCGCCTCCGCCATCCAGTCACTGCGCTCGAGCGCCGACACCACCCGCATCGCCGCCATTGGCGGGAGGGCGCGCAGCGCGTCCCCAGC
>Ga0134128_10012036_pt1 | contig 10312 bp, 10 predicted proteins | sample KB31754_FD_96462 | JGI IMG/M metagenome (GOLD analysis project Ga0134128, IMG submission 96462) | Terrestrial soil microbial communities with excess Nitrogen fertilizer from Kellogg Biological Station, Michigan, USA - KB3-175-4 | ecosystem: Environmental > Terrestrial > Soil > Unclassified ...
ACGGGTGGCTGCACAGCGGCGACCTCGGCTCGATCGACGACGACGGCTTCGTCGCGGTCACCGGCCGCAAGAAGGAAATCATCGTCACCGCAGGCGGGAAGAACGTCTCGCCGGCGACGCTCGAAGACCGGCTCCGCGGAAATCCGCTGATCGCGCAGTGCATGGTGGTGGGCGATCGACGGCCCTACATCGGCGCCCTGATCACGATCGACGCCGAGGCGTTGGAGGCGTGGAAGAAGAAGGTCGGCAAGGACCCCTCCCTCGGCCTGGCGGCGCTGCGCGACGACCCGCAGCTCGTGGCGGACATTCAGGCGGCCGTCGACGAAGCGAACCGGGTGGTGTCGCGGGCGGAGTCCATTCGCCGGTTCCGCATCCTCGACGTCGACTTCACCGAACACGGCGGTCAGCTCACGCCGACCCTGAAGCTTCGGCGCGACGTGGTAATGAGTCAGTACGCCGCCGAGATCGACGCCCTCTACGAGGCCCAGCCGTCAGGGCGGCCAGCGACCGGCTGATCGTTCGCCGACATGCCCCGACTCGGCCACATCCGTACCATTTCCGTGCAAGAGTCTTGCAGACTCGTCGTGTCTCGAACGCGTTCGCGGCTGTGCCGCGCGCGAAGGTGCGAGTATGCGCGCGGGAGCACGTCAAACGGCGCCACCGCAGGCGCCGCGGAACAACGCCGCTGAAAGGCCCGGCCAGAGAGGAGTGGGGGACGCCGCATGGCCCGACGAACTGCCTTGCTGGTCGCGGCGATCTTGGTCGCTGCGCTCGGCGCCGCTCTGGTCGCGATCTACGTGCACAACGTCAACAACAACGCGCTCGCCAAGCAGCAGCCGGTCGAGGTTCTGGTGGCGAAGAAGATCATCCCGGCGGGTACCACCGGTGCAGCGGCGGCCGCCAGTGGCGCTCTCGAAAAGCGCACGATTCCGCGCGATGCAGTGGCCTCGAGCGACGTCCTCGATGACATCCAACCCGTGGCCAACCTGGTGACCAACGCCCCGATCTTCCCTGGTGAGCAGATTCTCAAGGCCAAGTTCGGCAAGCCTGGCGACTCCAACGTCCTCACCATCCCGACGGCCGGCACGATGGCGGTCAGCGTCGCGCTCGACGATCCCAACCGCGTCGACGGCTACGTCGTGCCAGGCTCCGAAGTCTCAGTGTTCCTGACCGCGAACAACAGCACGAGGCTGCTGCTCCCCCGTGCCACCGTGATCGCGATCGGCACCCGCACGCTGGTCCCGTCGTCCGGTCAAAACGGGAGCCAGAACCAGTCGAGCGTCGTCACGTTCGGCGTGACCGCCGCCGACGCGCAGAAGCTGATCTACGCCGAGAGCATCGGAAAGCTCTACCTGGGTCTGCTCACCAAAGACTCCACCGTGTCCAACCTTCCGGCGACCTCGACCGCCAACCTGTTCAGTTCGTGAAGGCAGACCAGTGAGCGTCATCGTCGAATCCGACCCGACTCGGGCCGAGACGTTGCGCTCGGCGCTGGGGCCGGGCGTGGCCGTGCTCGCAACGATCGACGACCTTCGCCGCCACCTCGACGCCCATCCCGTCGAAGACGCCGTCGTGCTCGGCCCGTCGGTCGACCAGGAAACGGCGTTCGTGCTTTCCGACGGAATGCGCATCGCGCGGCCGAGTCTCGGCATCGTTTTGGTGCGGCGCCGTATCGACACGCCGCTGCTCGTCGACGCCTTGCGAGCCGGCGTCCGCGAAGTGGTCGAAGAGCGCAACCTCGCCGGGGTCAACGACGCGGTCAAGCGGGTGCGCGACGTCGCCGCCGCGATGCGGCAACGCACCAACCACGGCGAGGGCGGTGACGACGCCGGCCGCGGCGTCGTGGTGACGGTGTTTTCGGCCAAGGGCGGTTGCGGCAAGACGACGCTCGCCAGCAACCTCGCGGCGTCCCTTGCCGATGGCGGACGACGCGACGTGTGCCTGGTCGACCTCGACCTCAACTTCGGCGACGTCGCGATCGTGTTGCAGTTGTTCCCCGCGCACACGCTGGCTGATGCGGTGCCCCTCATCGAGACGCTCGACCTGCCCGCGGTGACCGCCTTGTTGACGCCGCACTCCCCGGGCTTGTCAGCGTTGGTGGCCCCGGTCGAGCCGGGATCGGCCGAGACCGTGCCGGCGTCATTGATCACGACGATCATCCAGCTGCTGCGCGACCAGTTCGCCTACGTGATCATCGACACTCCGCCAGCCTTCACCGACCATGTGCTGGCCGCGTTCGACCAGTCCGACTTGATCGCGCTGCTCGCGACGCTCGACATCCCGGCGCTGAAGAACCTCAAGCTCACGCTCGAAACCCTCGACTTGCTGAATTACCCGCGCGAACGGCTGCGGGTGGTGCTGAACCGCGCCGACTCCAAGGTCGGGCTCGCGCTCTCGGAGGTCGAGAAGACGCTGAAGGTGCCGATCGCGTTGCACATCCCGTCGTCACGTGCAGTGCCGGCGTCGATCAACCGCGGCGTGCCGATCCTGCTCGACGACCCGAACCACCCGGTGAGCCTGGTGATACGGCATTTCGGCGAGGAGCATGTACTCCCGCTTGCAAGGGCCGGCGCGGAGCCGATCCCGTCGAACCTGCGCGCCGACCGTAGGGGTCTGCTGCGGAGGAGGTCGAAGGCATGAGCAACGCAGGTGAAGAGCGAGTGGAGCCGGCGACGGAGCGAAGCGGAGTCGATGGCGAAGCTCGCGAGGAACCAAGTGCGGTGATGTCATGAGCTTGGCTGACCGGTTGGCGCAGGCTCGCCGTTCGCGCGACGCCGAGGCCGAACCCACCACGCCGTCCCTCGAAGCCCACATCAACACCGGACGACGAGCGGCCGACCCGTTCGTCGACCTCAAGCGCACGGTGCACGCGTCGCTGCTCGAGAGCCTCGGCCCGCAGCTTTACGACTCGAAGTTCACCCAAGCCGACCTCGAGCAGAAGGTGCGGCACACGCTGCACGAAGTGCTGGCGCAGGAGGAAACGCCGCTCTCGGTGGCCGACCGCACCCGCATTGCCCAGGAGATCGCCGACGACATCTTGGGATACGGGCCGCTCGAGCCCTTCCTGCGTGACCCGGAAATCACCGAAATCATGGTGAACGGCCACGACCAGCTGTACGTCGAACGCGCCGGCAAGCTGCACCCGGTGGCAGCGTCCTTCGTCGATGAGGCTCATTTGCGGCGCACGATCGACAAAATCGTGGCGCAGGTGGGTCGTCGCGTCGACGAGTCGAGCCCGATGGTCGACGCCCGGCTGCCCGACGGCAGCCGCATCAATGCGGTCGTGCCACCGGTGGCGGTCGACGGTTCGCTGCTCACGATCCGCAAGTTCGCCACCGACCCCTACGAGGCCGACGACCTCGTAGGCTTCGGCACGATGACCCCCGAGGTCGCCGACTTCCTGCGCGGTTGCGTGCAGGCGCGGCTCAACATTCTCGTCTCTGGCGGCACCGGGGCCGGCAAGACGACCACGCTCAATGTGCTGTCGTCGTTCATTCCTTCCGACGAACGCATCATCACCGTCGAGGACGCCGCCGAACTCCAGCTGCATCAGGAGCACGTGCTACGCCTGGAATCTCGCCCACCGAACATCGAGGGTCGCGGCGAGATCCGGATCCGCGATCTGGTGCGCAACGCGCTGCGCATGCGGCCCGACCGGATCGTCGTCGGCGAGGTGCGCGACGCCGCCGCGCTCGACATGTTGCAGGCCATGAACACCGGCCACGACGGGTCGATCTGTACCGTGCACGCCAACTCGCCACGCGATGTGCTGGCCCGCATCGAGACGATGGTGCTGATGGCCGGAATGGAACTGCCGGTCCGCGCGATTCGTGAGCAGATGGCCAGTGCCTTCGACATCGTCGTGCACCAGGCCCGGTTCAAAGACGGCAGCCGGCTCATCACCCAGGTGACCGAAGTCGTCGGCATAGAGAAGGACTCCGCCGATACGGTCGAGCTTCGCGAGCTCTTCACCTTCGACCTGTCCATGGGCTACAGCGAGACCGGCCGGCCGCTCGGCCAGCTGCAGCCGAGCGAGGCGCTCGGTGCCTTCCTCGACAAGCTTGCCGCGAGCGGCATTCATCTCCAGCCGACACTGGTGCGAGCTGATGCCGGATGAGACCGCCACGGCGATGAGACTTCGCCGGATCGCCGCCACGATTGCCGCAGCCGTCCTCGGCCTCGGTGCCCTGACGGCACTAGCGACCGCCGCAAGCGCGGCTGACCCATCCGCACCGCCGTCGTCCGCATCCTCGTCGGCCGCGCCGGGCGCGCCGACCGGTCGCATCGTGCAGCTCACGACCAACCCCGGCTCCGTGCAGGTCTTGTTCAGCGCCGTGGGTTTGGGCGAGGGCCAGTCGATCGACCCGAAGTCGGTGCAGTTGAGTGCGGACGGCGAATCGCTGCCGGTCACCGCAACAGCAGTCGGCTCCAAGCCCCCGCCCCAGGTGATGCGCTCGGCGATGCTCGTCGTCGACATCAGCGGCAGCATGAAGGGTCCCGGCATCGACGGCGCCAAAGCGGCCGCCAACGCCTTTCTTGCCGCCGTACCGGCCGACGTGCGGGTTGGCCTGGTGACGGTATCGACGACCGCAGCGCTGGCGGTGGCACCGACTACCAACCGCACGCTCGTCCGTAATCAGGTCACCGCGTTGCAGGCGACCGGCAACACCGCCCTGTACGACGGCACGTTGCTTGCCCTGCAAACACTGGGAAAAAGCGGCTCTCGCACCGTTGTATTGCTGACCGACGGCCACGACGAAGGCAGCAAAGCGACGCTGGCGCAGGTGATTGCGGCGGCCAAGGCGTCTGACGGCGCGGTACTCGACGCCGTCTCGTTCGGCACCGCGTCGGCACAGGTCGACCCGTTGAAGCAGCTGACAGCAGCTGCCGGTGGCCGCATTCTCGCCACGAATCAGGCGGGCGACTTCGCGCCCGCGTTCAAGCAGGCCGCACAAGACATCGCGACGGAAGTGCTCGTCACGGCGAAGGTACCGGCGAGCCTATCGGGCAAGTCGGTGACGGTGAGAGTAACCGCATCGGCAGGCGGTAGCAGCATCAGCGACACCGCGTTCCTGCCGCTCGCGGCGCTCCCGGTCGCGTCTCCGTCCGCGGCGGCAGTCGGGCCCCGGCCCGTCGCCGTCCACCCCAGCTCGCTCAGCACGAACAACAACGTATGCATCGGCATCCTGGCCATGTTCGTCGGACTCGTCGGCGTGCTCGGCGTTCTCGCGTGGAACGCGTCGGCCGTCGACGCGCGCGACACTCGGGTGCGGCGCCGCCTCTCGTTCTACACGCTGACCGGCCGGGGCTCGCGCAAGGAGCCGCAGACCACTGCGCTCGGCGACAGCTCGGTCGCGCGTTCTGCGGTGCAACTCGCTGGCCGCCTGGTCGTTTCGCGCGACTTCGACGCCAAGCTCGGACGCCGACTCGAAGGCGCCGGCGTTCCGCTGAAACCGGCCGAATGGATCGTCATCCAGGCCGGCTCCGCACTTGGTCTGGGCTTGCTGTTCCTGCTGCTCAGCGGCGCGTCGCCCGTGGCCGCGATCCTCGGAGTCGCGATCGGCATCGGCGGCCCGATCGCCTATCTCGTGCTCAAGGAGTCGCGCCGGTCGAGCGCCTTCCTCGAGCAACTGCCCGACACGTTGCAGCTCATCGCCGGCAGCCTGTCGGTCGGTCACTCGTTGCCACAGGCCATGGACGCCGTCGTCCGCGAAGAACTGCAGCCGGTATCCGTGGAGTTCAACCGCGCGCTCGTCGAGACCCGGCTCGGTGTGCCGGCCGAAGACGCGCTGGAAGGCATCGCGACCCGCATGGACAGTCAGGACTTCGCGTGGGTCGTAATGGCGATCCGCATCCAGCGCGAGGTCGGCGGCAACCTCGCCGAGGTGCTCACCACGGTTGCGGCGACGCTGCGCGAACGAGAGCGGCTGCGCCGTCAGGTGCGCGGGCTCTCGGCCGAGGGACGGCTGTCGGCCTGGATCCTCGGCGCGCTGCCACCGGTGTTCGGCACCTACCTGGTGCTCGTGCGGCCGACGTACATCAAGCCGCTGTTCACCGACCCGCTCGGCATCGTCATGCTCCTCGTGCTGGTCATCAGCATGACGGTCGGTGCCGTGTGGTTGTCGCGCATCGTCAAGGTGGAGGTCTGACGATGTCTCAGCACATGCTTCTTGTCGTCGGCGTCGTCGGCGTCTTCGTCGGTATCGCGGTCGCGATCGTGAGCCTTGGCATGGCGGCGTCGCAGCGGCAGCAGGTGAGCCGTTCGCTCGCAGCACTCGACGCACTTGGCCCGAAACCTCAGGCCGTGCGCCGCGAACTCGACCGCCCGTTCAACGAACGCGTCGTCGGCCCACTCGTCGCCCGGCTCGGCCGCATCGGCAACCGCTTCAGCCCGCGCGACGAGTCAGCGCGGCTGCGCCACAAACTCGAACTCGCCGGCAGCCCCGTCAAGTGGGACGTCGAGCGCGTGCTCGCGTTCAAAGTTCTCGGGCTCATCGGAGGCGCAAGCATCGGCATCGCGATGCCGTTGCTGCTCGGCGCCGGATTGCCGGTGACGATGGGCATCGCAATCGTGCTCACGCCATTGGGCTACTTCATCCCCGACATCACGCTCTACCAGGTCGCGTACAACCGCAACGAACGCATCCGCCGCGACCTGCCCGACTCCATGGACCTGCTCACCATCTCCGTCGAGGCCGGTTTGCCGTTCGACTCGGCACTCTCGCAGGTAGCGCGCAACACCCGTGGGCCATTGGCCGACGAGCTGTTCCGGGTGCTGCAGGAAATGCAGATCGGCCTCGGCCGCATCGAAGCATTGCGGGCTCTCGCCGAGCGCACGAACGTCGTCGAGCTACGCGGGTTCGTGACCGCGATGGTGCAGGCCGACCAATTCGGCATCCCCATCGCGAGCGTGCTCCGCGTGCAGTCGCGCGACATGCGGGTGAAGCGCACCCAGCGAGCCGAGGAGCAGGCTCAGAAGGTGCCAGTGAAAATCCTGTTCCCGCTGATTTTCTGCATCTTGCCCGCGCTGTTCATCGTCGTCATGGGCCCCGCCGCAATCTCGGCCTACCACAACTTGCTGCACTGACCTGATCCACTGGAGGTGAACACGTGAAGCCCGGACGCCGATGGGCGCGGCTCGCCGAACCGCGAACACTCGTGTTCGCCGTTCGGCTGGTACTGCTCGGGTTCTGCTTCGTGGTCGCTGCGCTGGACGCGCACCCACGACGCGCCGTGGCGGGCGCGCTCGTGCTCGCGGCTGCCGCATTGGTCGCCTACCTCCCGGTGCGCGATTCGCTGCTGCGCCGGTTGCTGCCCACGGTCGAGGCCTGCATCGCGGCCGCCGGCATCATCGCTCCCCCGGCCGACCGCTCCGGCCTGCTGCCCTACCTGCTGGCGCCGGCGTTCGCGGCCGGCCTGCTGTACGGGTTGATGCCGGCCATCAACGCGGCCGGTATGGCGGCATTCGTCTTGCTCATCGGTCACATGCTCGCCCACAATCCGCAATCGCTACACAGCTTCGGCGCCGATTCCGCGCAATGGGTTCTCCTCGCGCTCGCCGTTGGCCTGCTGGCTGCGTGGATCCGCCGGCTCGCCGCTGCGTCCGCGGCGTCCGATGTGAATCGCTCTTACGAGGCGGCGTACGAGCTGTTGAGCCAGCTGCGCACGGTGAGCCGGCAGCTGTCCGGAGGCCTCGACTCCGTCAGCCTGGCGCAGGCCTTGCTGCAGACGCTGCAAAAAGAACTCGGGTTCGACCGCGGTGCCGTCTTCATCAGGGCGGACGGCGGGCGGCTGGTGCCGCTCGCTCTCGAAGGCGCGACCGTGGTCGACTGGGATACCTCGCTCGACGAGCAGACTTTGCTGGGCCGGGCGTGGGCCAACCCGACCGCTACCGTCGGCGAGGGGCTCATCGACGCCAGCGCGCATCCTGAGCAACGCGCCCGCCATGCGGTGCTGCCGCTGCGCATGGGTGACCGCACGTTCGGGCTGGTGGCGCTCGAGTCAGACCCGGCGTTGTCCGCGGCCCGTGGGCTGCCCGTGTTGTCGCTCGAGCCGGCGCGGCTGACGGCGGCGACCGACCTCGTCGACGACACCGCACTGCGCCTCGAGACCGCCCTGCTGTTCGGCGAGGTGCGCTCGATCGCGACGTCGGAAGAACGGCGCCGCCTCGCCCGCGAAATCCACGACGGCATCGCCCAGGAGCTGGCGTCGCTCGGGTACGCCATCGACGACCTGGTGGCCGACGCCGGCGACGAGGGCATGGCCGACTTGCTGCGCAGCCTGCGCCGAGAAGTGACCCGCATGGTCGGGGAACTCCGGCTGTCCATCTTCGACCTGCGCAGCGAGGTGCAGGCGCAGGTGAGCCTCGGCAACGCGCTGTCCGACTACGTGCGGCAGGTCAGCGTAGGCGCCGCCTTCTCGGTGCACGTCATCCTCGACGAGGCGCCCGACCGGCTGCCCATCAGTTCCGAGGCCGAGCTGCTGCGAATCGCGCAAGAGGCCATCACGAACGCGCGAAAGCATGCCGGGGCCGAGCATCTGTGGGTCACCTGCCGCGTCGACCCGCCGTTCGCGCATCTGCGAATCGAGGACGACGGCCGCGGCTTGGGCGACAAGCGGCATGACAGCTTTGGGCTGGAGGTCATGCGCGAAAGGGCCGAGCGACTGGGTGGAATCCTCGAAATCGGGCAGCGGGAGCCGCACGGCACGCTCGTCGACGTCCGGCTTGGCGAGCGGCGATCGCGACCGCGTCCCGCTAATGTCGGGGAGGCGAACGTCGGGGCGGGCGCGGTAACGTCCGTGGCGGACAACAGTGCCGAACGCCGACATCACGAGGAGGGGAACCGCGATGGCCGCGAACGTGCTGCTCGTTGACGACCACGAACTAATCCGTCAGGGGCTGCGCCGCGCCTTCGAGCGCACCGACGACTTCACCGTCGTCGCGGAGGCCGCCTCGGTCGCCGAGGCAGTGGCCGCCGCCAAGGCGCACGAGCCCGACGTCGTGGTCGTCGACGTCCGGCTCCCCGACGGCAACGGCTTGGACGTCGCGCGCATGCTGCGCGAGCAGAACGACGACATCGGCATCGTGGTGCTGACGATGTATGCGGGCGATGAGCAGCTGTTCGGCGCGCTGGAGGCCGGCGCATCGGCCTTCGTGGCCAAGGACGCACCCGCCGAAGACGTGGTCTCCGCCGCCCGGCACGCCGTGGTCTCGCCACGCTCGTTCTCGGCGAGCGACCTCGCCGATGCGATGCGGCGCCGGCTCACGCCATCCGGCCCGCAACTGAGCCCGCGTGAGCGCGAGGTGCTGCAGTTGCTCTCCGACGGGCTTGGGGTGGCAGCCATCGCCCGGCAGCTGTTCATCAGCGAGTCGACGACCAAGACGCACATCTCGAAGCTGTACGAAAAGCTCGGTGCGGCCAACCGCGCGCAGGCCCTGATGGCGGCGATGCGGCTCGGGTTGATCAAGTCGGCCGAGCAGTAGAGCCGGACGCCGCAGTAGCCGATCTTGGTGGTGCTAACTATAGCCCGAATTGGCTAGCAGTTCTATCCCCCATCTGCACAGGATGTCCGACCGGGCGTCCGATGTCGTCGGGGCCCGGAATGGCCGAAGCTCAAAACGCTGGGTGGTCTTCGCCCAGCGAGGCGCTGACAGCTTCGGAGGTTCGTAAGAAATGATCGCCTACATGCGGAACGTCCGCAGGCATCAGAAAAGCGACGAGGGTGCCTCCGCTGTCGAATACGGCCTGCTCGTCGCCGCAATCGCGGCGGTCATCGTGGTCGTCGTCTTCGCGCTCGGGGGCCTGGTCAAAGACAAATTCAGCAAGACGTGCGGGAACATCCAGAGCAGCGGCGTGACATCGGCTGCAACCGGCAAGTGCGCACCCTAAGTGAGCCACTAACCGGGAGATCCACCATAGGACGGCGATGATCAGCTTGCGGCGCGAGCGCGATGAGGGCGCCTCCGCCGTCGAGTACGCGCTGATTGTGAGCGTCATCGCGGCGGTGATCGTCGTGGTCGTCGTCGCATTAGGCGGTGTGATGCGGTCGTCTTACTCAAGTTCGTGCACAAGCATCGGGCATGAAATGCAGAGCGACACGTCGAAGTGCAAGTAGCGAAGGCATCGGCCGACGACACGCCTTCGAACCGTCCGATCTGGTTCGATGCCTTCCTCCTCGGCGTGGCCGCGTTCGTCGTGTTTGCGGCGACGGCGCAGTACCACGACCCACTGAACAACGACACCCGCGCGAGTGCGATCGCTGCCTGGCAACTCGCGCACCACGGCAACGCAACGCTGGACGCCTTCTACCC
>Ga0134128_10012038_pt1 | contig 10311 bp, 9 predicted proteins | sample KB31754_FD_96462 | JGI IMG/M metagenome (GOLD analysis project Ga0134128, IMG submission 96462) | Terrestrial soil microbial communities with excess Nitrogen fertilizer from Kellogg Biological Station, Michigan, USA - KB3-175-4 | ecosystem: Environmental > Terrestrial > Soil > Unclassified ...
CCCTGCAGGCCGCGGCGATGCCGACCCCGGCCAGCCGACGGGCTTTCCGGCGGACCGGGTGCCGTCTGCTTGAACGCAACCGGTGCCGTTGCCGACGTCACGCTCATCTCGCCAGCTCCGGCACCCCGGCTGCCAGGTGGCCACCGACCACCTGGCAGCCCAGGATCGTTCGGACCCGGTTTCCTAACGGTCGTTCCACAGGCATGCTTCACCCCCGCTTGATCTAGCTGCGTGAAATGTTGAAGCTGCCGTTCCCCGCGACGGCTTCAGAGCCCGCCTGATGTCGAGCCCGAAGTTACATCCGACTGTTATCGCGCCGTATGCGACCGTTCGATGTGCGACCGTCTGGCCCCGGCAGCGCGATTACGGAACACCGTCTAGAAGAAGAAGGAATGCCTGAGGACGACGAGGCCCTTCTCGGGCGACGTGGACGGCGCGAAGCCCTTCTTCCCGAGGTACTGCGCCACGATCACGTGTATCCCTGGCTTGAGTGCGTGGGAGTGCGGTGAGCACACACCCCTGCCGAAGGAGAGGTGGATCCGGCACAGGACCTTCTTCCCGGACAGCACCTCTACCTGGCCGGTCGGCACGCCGCGCTCGCGCTCTGGCCTCACCACGACCTCGAAGCGCACGAGCTCCTCCTGGCCGTACCTGACGAAGTCCGGATTCACGAACAGCTCCGTCGCGGTCGGGCAGGGCCCATAGCATTCAGAGGAGGCGGTGAGAGCGGCCTGCGGACGCACGAAGACGCTGGTGAGAAGGCCCGCCGAAAGTGCTGCGGCGAGGATTCCTAAGACCAGCTTGGTGCCGATCTTGCTCATATAATTGCCCTTTCTGGAAAATTTGGACTTTTGCGGCGCACCGTAAACCGCGCGCGCTCCTGTGCCTCGTACCCGATATTGCACGTCCATTGCAGTGTGCCGAACTCGATTAGCGAGGCTAACACAGAGGTCAAAGATATTAGCTTTAGTTCGGCAAGTGAAATCAAGTGGCTGCAGGCCGGGAGCGAGTCGCCGCCGAGTCGCCGCCTCATTTAAATTATTGGATTATCTAACGGCATTTAAATTGGAGAGAAAGTGCTCCGTTTCCACATATACGAGTGACAACCGGCGATCTGCGGATAGGGCGTGATCGTCCGTATCAGTACGCTTTCGCCTAGATTGGCGCGATGCCACGACCCGGCCTGATCAGGCCGGGTCGCAGGTCGCCGGGCGAAGGCTCGCCGCGCGGGACTCTTCCTCGCGGCCACGCTCTGCGACTTATCGTAGTCGAATCAACACGCACAGTTATTTCCGTCGGTAGTATCCAAGCCCGTGCTAGCGCGTTACCGCGGTCACCGCCGCAGCCAAGCCCGGCATGGAGAGCGGAGCTGCCTGACATGCGGACCCTCATCATCTGTCACTACTTCCCGCCCGAGATCGGCGCGCCGCAGGCCCGGCTGTCGGCCCTGGCCGCCGCCTGGGCTCAGGCCGGCGACGAGGTGACCGTGCTGACCGGGATGCCCAACCACCCCACCGGCGTGCTGCCGCCGGAGTACCGGCGGGCGGTGCGCCGCCGCGAGCGCCGGGACGGCTACGCGGTGCTGCGCACCTGGCTGTACGCCACGCCCAGCGAGGGCATCGTGCGCAAGACGCTGTCCCACTTCAGCTTCATGCTCTCCAGCGTGCTGCTGGGATGGCGGGTCAGCGGCCCCGCCGACACGGTGGTGGTGTCCTCGCCCACCTTCTTCTCCATCGCCTCGGCCTGGGTGCTGGCCCGGCTCAAGCGGGCCCGGCTCGTGGTGGAGATCCGCGACCTGTGGCCGGCCATCGACGTCGAGCTGGGCGTGCTCACCAGCCGCCGGGTCATCCGCGTGCTCGAGCGCCTGGAACTGGCCGCCTACGCGGCCGCCGACGAGGTCGTGGTGGTCACCGACGGGTTCAGGGACAACCTGATCAGCCGCGGCGTGCCCGCGGACAAGGTGCACACCATCCGCAACGGCGTCAGCCTGGACCGGTTCGACCCGGCCACGCCGCCCGACCCCTACCTGCGCGCCGGGCTCGGCGCCCGGCCCGATGAGTGCCTGGTGGTGTACGCGGGCACGCACGGCATCTCGCAGGGCCTGCCCGAGGCGGCGCAGGCCGCCACCCGGCTCACCGGTCGCCCGGTGCACCTGGCCTTCGTCGGCGACGGCGCCGACAAGCCGCGGCTGCGCCACCAGGTCACCGAGCTGGCCCTGGCCAACGTCACGCTGGCCAACAGCGTGCCCCCGGCGCTCATGCCCAGCCTGCTGGCCACGGCCGACATCCTGCTGGTCACGCTGCGCGACATCCCGCTGTTCACCACCTTTATTCCGTCGAAGATGTTCGAGTACCTGGCCGCCGGCCGCCCCGTGATCGGCGCGGTGGCCGGCGAGGCCGCGCGGCTGCTGCGGGAGGCGGGCGCGCTGGTGGTGCCGCCCGGCGACAGCGCCGCGCTGGCCGCGGCGATCCGCGAGCTGGCCGCCGACCCCGGCCGCCGCACGGCCATGGCCGCCGAGGGCCGGGCCTACGTGGAGCGGTTCTTCGACCGCGAGGAGCTGGCCAAGCATTATCGTCAAATCCTGGCCACTGAGCCCTCTCTCGGCCCAGCCGACCAGCCGTTGCCCGAGCCAGCGGGAGCCCGCCAGTGAGGCTGCTGGTGACCGGCGGCAGCGGCTTCCTGGGTGAGTACGTGCTGCGGGCGGGTGCCGCCCGCGGGCACGAGCTCACCGCGCTGGCCCGCAGCCGGGCGGCGGCGGCCAAGGTCGGCTGGCTGGGCGCGCAGCCGGTCCGCGGCGACCTGGCCGACCCCGGCTCGCTGGCCGCCGCGTTTGAGGCCGGCCGCTGCGAGGCGCTGGTCAACCTGGCCTCGCTGGGCTTCGGGCACGCCCCGGCCATCGTCGCCGCGACCAAGGCGGCCGGGATACCGCGCGCGGTGTTCGTGTCCACCACCGCGGTGACGACCACGCTGCCGGCCGCCTCGCGGACGGTGCGGCTGGAGGCCGAGCAGGAGATCCGCGAGTCCGGCCTGGACTGGACGATCCTGCGGCCGACCATGATCTACGGCGCGCCGGGTGACCGGAACCTGTCCCGGCTGCTGGTGCTGCTGCGCCGCACCCCGGTGCTGCCGGTGCCGGCCGGGGCCGGTCTGCAGCAGCCGGTGCACGTGGCCGACGTGGCCGACGCGGTGCTGGCCGCCGCCGAGCGGCCGGGCGCGGCCGGGCTGACCTACGACGTGGCCGGGCCCGCCCCGCTGAGCTTCGCCGAGCTGCTGCGCACCGCGGCCAGCGCGGTGGCCAGCCGGACCCGGTTCATTCCGGTCCCGATGCCCTCGGTGGTGGCGGCGACGCGAGGCTATGAGCTGATCAGCCGCCATCCCCGGATCCGGGTCGAGCAGTTGCGGCGGCTGGCCGAGGACAAGGTCTTCGCCATCGACGCCGCCGCCCGCGACCTGGGCTACGCGCCCCGATCCTTCGCCGACGGCATCGCCGCCGAGGCGATGGCACTGAGGCTGGCCGCATGAGCTTCTGCCTGGCCACCAGCCCGCTGGTCCAGCCGACATGACCGCCGGGGAACTGGCCCTGCTGGGACGCACCGCGGTGCACCTGCGCCCGGCCCAGGTCGTGCACCGGGCCCGGCTGCGGGCCCAGCGGACCGCGCTGAACCAGTGGCCGCAGGCCGGCCGGCGCGTGCTGGCGGCCGGCACCGGCCGGGCGGCCGGGCCGGGCTGGCCGGCCGGGTTCACGCCGCTGGACGGCACGGCGCTGACCGCGACCTCGCCGCCGCACTGGCCGGACCTGGCCACCCTGGCGGCGGGCCGGATCCAGCTGCTCGGCTGGACCAGCAACATCGAGACGCCGCCGGGCGCGGGTGGAGGGGACCCGCGCGCGGCGGACTGGCGGCAGGCGGACGCGCCCGCGCTGTGGCGCTTCCATCTGCACTACTGGGACTGGGCCTGGGGTCTGGCCGCCGCGCCGGACCGGGCCGCGGCGCGCCAGGTCTTCGCCCGGCTGTGGCGCTCCTGGGTGCGCTCGTGTCCGTTCGGGCAGGGTGACGCCTGGCGGCCGTACCCGGCCGCGCTGCGGGCCTGGTCCTGGTGCGGGCTGTACCGGGACCTGGTTGCGGGTACCGACATCGACGCCGACTTCCGGCGCGAGCTGGCCGCCCACGCCGGGTTCCTGCGTCGCCACCTGGAGACCGACGTCGGCGGCAACCACCTGATCAAGGACCTCAAGGCGCTGGTCGGCCTGGGTGTGTTCCTGGGCCAGCCGGCCCTGCTGGGCCGGGCCCTGCGGTTGCTCACCGCGCAGCTCGCGGTGCAGGTGCTGGCGGACGGCGGGCACTACGAGCGGGCCCCCGCCTACCACTGCCAGGTCCTGGCCGACCTGATCGACGTGGCCGGGCTGCTCAGCGCGGCCGGGCACGCCCCGGTGCCGGCACTGACCCAGGCCATCGCGCGGATGCGCCGGTGGCTGGGCCGGGTGCTCGGCCCGGACGGGGCGCTCCCGCTGCTCAACGACGGGTATCAGGTGCCGGGCCCGCTGCTGACCGCGCTGCGGCCGCTGCCGCCCTCGCCGGCCCCGCTGGTCGTGCTGCCCGACACCGGGCTGGTGCGGGCCACGGCCGGCGACTGGCACCTGCTGGCCGACGTCGGGCCGCCGTGCCCGGACGAGCTGCCCGCGCACGCGCACGCCGACACGCTCGGCTGCCTGCTGCACGTGGCCGGCACGCCGCTGCTGGTGGACACCGCGACCTCGACCTACGCCGCAGGCCGGGACCGCGACTACGAGCGCTCCACCGCGGCCCACAACACGCTCGAGATCGACGGCCAGGACTCGACCGAGGTCTGGGGCGCGTTCCGGGCCGGACGGCGGGCCAGGGTGGCAGGGGTGAAGGCGGCCGAGCGTGACGGCCGGATCACCGCGGCGGCGGCCCACGACGGCTACCGGCGACTGCCCGGCCGGCCCCGGCACCGGCGGACCTGGACGCTGACCGCGGACGGGCTGGAGGTGCGGGATCAGGTGACCGGCACCGGCGAGCACGCCCTGACGGTCCGCTGGCACCTGGACCCCGCGGCGGTGATCCGCCCGGGCCGCGGCGGGGTCCGGGTCACCACCGCGGCCGGGTGCTTTCAGATGACCGCCACGGGTTCGGATTTGCTGCGCATCGATCTGGAGCAGACACCCGTGGCGACCGGGTTTCTGCGCACCGCCCACGCCCCGGTGCTGGCCTGCCGGATGGAGGCCGAGCTGCCGGCGGTGATCAGCACCCGCTGGCGCCGGGCGGACACGGACCCGGGGAGCCCGCGATGATGACAGTGGTCCAGCCGGTCCGCGGCGGCCCGGTGGAGGTGATCGAGCCCGGCCGGTGGCCGGGCCGACCGAGGTGCTGGTGGCCACGGTGGCGTCGGTGATCTCGCCGGGCACCGAGCGGGCGGTGACCGCGCTGGCCCAGTCCAGCCTGCTGGCCAAGGCCAGGGCCCGGGCGGACCTGGTCCGGCAGGTGGTCAGCAAGGCGCGGTCCGAGGGGCTGGCCAGCACGGCCCAGGCGGTGCGCAGCCGGCTGGCCGACGACCTGCCGCTGGGTTACTCGGCAGCCAGCGAGGTCGTCGCGGTCGGCTCGGCGGTCAGCGGCATCGGCGTCGGGCAGCTGGTCGCCACCGGCGGCCAGGGCAAGCCACCATCGAGGCCGCCGGCGGCGCCGTCAGGACCTTCTCATAGCAAGCGCTGCACGGCCCGCGCCGCGTACTGGGCGGGCTCGAACGCCGCCTGGGCCCAGCACGCGGCGCCGCGGCCCATCCGCGCGACCAGGGCCGGGTCGCCGAGCAGCCCGGTCAAGGTCCGGGCCAGGGCCTCGGCGCTCTCGTTCACCGGCGCGACCCCGGTCACCCCGTCCAGGTAGGCCTCGCGTGACCCGCCGGACGCCGGGCCCACCACCGCGGTTCCCGCCACCTGGGCCTCGAGCAGGACCAGGCCGAAGCCCTCGCCGCACGCGCCGCGGCCCCGACGGGTGCGGGTGGCCAGCACGAACAGGTCGGCGTCGGCCAGCTCGGCGGCCAGCTCGGCGTCGGTCAGCCCGGATCGCACCCGGCACCAGGGCAGGCCGGTGACCAGCCGGGCCGCCTGCGGCGGCAGCTGCCCGCTGCCGCAGATGGTCAGGGACACGTCCGGCCGGTCCACCTGCCGGATCGCCTCCAGCAGCTCGGGCAGCCCTTTGTCCCGCGAATCCCCCAGCCGGAAGGCGGTCATCAGCCGGATGCCGCCGCCGGGCCGCCGGTCGGGCACGCCCGCCTTGGCCAGCTCGTCGAACCACGGCCCGGACAGGCCCGGCGGCAGCACCGTGGCCCCGCAGCCGACGCCGGCAGCCCCGGCCGAGAAGCTGCTCACGGCAACCACCCGGACCCGCCGACTGAGCATGGCTCGCCCCTCGAGCCACCGGCGCGGCCGGGCCCTGGTCCCCCACACGTCGCTGCCGTGGCAGATCACCGAGATCCCGGTGACGGCCGGGCGCTGGGCCAGCCGGCAGGCCACCGGCAGCAGGGCCCGGTGCGCGGCCACGATCCGTACCGCGCCGGGGCCGGCCCACGGAGCGTCTAGCGGTCGCAGCAGCCGCCAGTGGCCGGCCGGGCCGGATTGCTCCAGGTCGGCACGGGCGCAGGGCACGCCCTGGACGCGGAAGGCCCACTGCAGGGTCTCGACGTAGCGTTCGATCCCGCCGCCCAGCCCGCCCGACGGCGACAGGAGCAGGACCCTGGTCCGGTCAGCCATGACCAATTCCCGGCATCGGCCAGATAAAGCCGTTCATCGACATCTGCGGAATTCTGCGCATTCAATTGACGGATGAAGACGGATGGAGATCGACAGGATATCGGCTCAGGCAGTGCCAGTTGCCGGAAGATAAACTTCCGCCTGTGCCGCCTGCCGCCGCCGAGCCTTAATCATAAAAGCTGTAAATCGCTGGAGGTCTCATATGCGCGTGAATATCGGATGCGGCGCGACCCGACGAACGGCTGGCGGGCAGCGGGTGAGTCACTTTCATCCAGCAGAAGCAGACCTACCGCAGCTACGACCAGGCTCTGCGCTTCTTCGACGGGCTGAACCTGGTCGAGCCCGGCCTGGCCCGCGTCCAGGACTAGCGGCCCGACAGCAATACGCAGGCCAAGACCCCGGCCACACTACGGGGTGGCGTCGGGCGCAAGCCCTGGCCCGGCCGGCTACCGGGCTCACCGGCCGGCCACCCGGCCGACCCGGGCTCACCGGCCGACCCGGGTGGCCAGCAGCAGATGCTGGCCAGTGACGTCGCCGCCGGGCACCTCCGGACGGCCAGCCAGCTCCTGGACCTCGATGTCGATGAAGCCGGCGTGCCGGGTCAGCACCTGCATCTCGCGCGGAGTGCGGCCGAAGCAGTGCAGGCCGTAGCGCAGCTTGGCCCGGCTGGCCAGGGAGCGGTCGGTGCGCCAGTCGGTCTCGGTGCGCCAGCCGGCCGGGCCGGGCACGGCGAAGTGCAGCAGTAGCCGTCCGCCGCCCCGGATCCGGGCCGCGAGCAGGGTCAGCACCTGGGCCAGCGCGGCGGTGCTCAGATGCTGGGCGACGGCCACGGAGTAGGCCAGGTCGGCCAGGTCCCGCTGGCGGCGCAGCTGCACCGGGGTCAGGTAGGTGATGTTGGGCCGGCCGTTGATGGCGCGGGCGCAGGCCAGCACGCCGACCGAGATGTCGACCGCGTCGACGTGCGCGACCCTGTCCGCCACGGCGCGGGCCAGGTAGCCGGGGCCGCAGCCATAGTCGATCACCCGCGCGGCGGGGTCCAGGTGCGGCGCGATGAGCTGCTCGGCCAGCGCCTGCCGGGACGCGCGATTGCGCTCGGCCTCGGCGGCGACGTCAGCGCCGGAGAAATAGTGCGGTGATAAAGAGAGAAGCCGGAGCGCCATCTTCTGGCGAAATAACTCCGGCGAGTGATCTATCACGGGCGCGACCCACGGGGCGCCGAGAAAATTCTGGCTGCCCGCGCAAGTGGCCTGCGCAATCGCGAATTTCCTGATCTCGAGAACGGTTCTGGTAACGGACATGGCCGGCATCCTAGCCGGTCCGCTTTCTGTCTGCGGTAAGGCCGGGCAAACATTCAGCACGGTAATTATTGCTTAAGTCGGCAATGCCCGCCATGGCTGCCATTACCGGGACGACGCGCCGAGCGCGGGGATGCGCCTGCCCTTGTCGCCTAGGGCAGGTGCGCGGGCAGGCCGAAGATCGGGAACAGGGCGGCGGTGTCCAGGAAGACGGTCAGCCCGGCGATCCGCCCGCCCGAGATCTCCAGCACGTGCAGTCCCCAGGGGGCGTGTCCCCCGGCCGGGTCCCGCCGGTACTGGCCGAAGGCCGGCATTCCGCAGGCCGACACCGGCACCAGCCGGGAACCCTCGCACTCCGCGCCCGGACCGGCCATCCAGGCGCAGATGTCCTCCGCTCCCCGCAGCCACATCGCGTACGGCGGCATCGACTGGACCGCGTCCTCGTGCAGCAGCCGGATCAGCGCCGTCATGTCGTAGCGCTCGAACGCGTCCACGTACTGGGCCAGCAGCTCGGCCTGGTCCTCGCCCGGCTCGTCGGGCCGCTCCCCCTCGGGCAGCGTGGCCAGCGTGGCCCTGGCCCGCTGCAGCGCGCTGTTGACCGCGGGAACGCTGGTGCCCAGCAGCTCGGCCGTCTCCGCGGCCTGGAAGCGCAGCACCTCGCACAGGATCAGCGCGGCCCGCTGCCGCGGCGGCAGGTGCTGCAGCGCGGTCACGAAGGCCAGCCTGATCGTCTCGCGGGCCACGGCCACCTCGGCCGGGTCGGCGTCCTCGGGCAGGATGCGCTCGTCGGCGATCGGCGACACCCAGCTGTGCTCGGGCAGCACGTTGCTCAGGTAGGCCGGATCCGGCGGGCACGACGGGCCGAGCTCCATGGGCCGGGCCCGGCGGCTGCGGCCGCGGAGCATGTCCAGGCAGACGTTGGTGGCGATGCGGTACAGCCAGGACCGCACGCTGGACCGGCCCTCAAACCGCCCGGCGGCCTGCCAGGCGCGCAGCAGCGTGTCCTGGACGGCGTCCTCGGCCTCGAAGGCCGAGCCGAGCATGCGGTAGCAGTAGCCGGTCAGCTCGCGGCGGTAGGCCTCAAGCTCTTGAGGGTCAGTGGGCGCGGGATGGAAATCCGCTGCGCTGAGGGAGTTCCTGACGGAGTCAGTGTCGGTAGTCGCAGCCATGGCACCCGAGTCTACGAGCCACCTCTGACAGTCTCCCAGGCTGCGGCGTTACGCCAGCCGATGACGGCATCGGCCCGGTTTGCGTGATCTTGGCCGGAGCAGGGGGATTCTTCTGTGATATTGCACGGGGGCGTAAACTACCCCCAAGACCACAGCAGTGGCGCCATCCGGCCAATCGGGCACGCGGCCGGTGGGGGGAGGTCTGCGTTCGGTGTGGCAGGCAAGGCGGCGCCTGCAGCGGCTTGAGCAAGAAGTTGCAGAGGCCCGGGCGGCACAGGCCGTCCTTCAGCAGCGGGTGGAGATGTTCGAGAGAATCGCCGCCGCGGCCGGCGTGTCCATCAGGGACGCCGCCCCCGGCCAGCCTGCCCCGTCGGCCGGCTCCTCCCAGCCGGTGCCGCCCACGCTGCTGGCCGCGGCGGCCGAGCCGGCGCGGGATGGCTCCCCGGTGCGCCTGGCCGTGGAGGGCGATGACGTCATCGCGGTGATATGCGACGAGGGCGGCGACCCGCGCGAGTGGTGGGCCGTGATCCGCCGGCTGGGCTCGGGCGCGTCATGATCCGGATCGAGCGGGTCACCCTGCCACCGGGCTTGCGCGCCGTGGCGCGCCGGGACGAGCACGGCAACCTGGTCGTCTTCGTGTCCGCCGAGCTGGACAGCCGGCAGCAGCGCGCGGCCGTGCTGGAGGCGGTCCGCGCGTCGCGGCGGGCGGGCTGGCGCGCGGCGCTGCCGCTCTGGATCGGGCTGGCGGCCGGGCTCCGGTTCTGGCTGCGGCGGCTCCAGTCGGCCATCAGGACCCAGCCGGCCGCCTTCGCCACCGGAATCGGGGCGATCGTGGCCGGCGCCGTGGTGGCCGGCGTCCTGCTGACCGCACCGGGCTCGCACAGCCCGTTAGCGTCAGGCGGCTCGCCGGGCGGCTCCCCTACCAGCCAGACCGGGCCCGGCCAGCCGGGCGGGCGCGGGCACGGCCGGCGCCACGTGAGGCCGATCTCCGCGATCCCGCCGGGCCCGGCCTCCGGCGGCCCGCGGCCGGGCAGCAGCTCGCGGGGGCCCGGCCACAGCTCCCCCGCGCCCGGCCGGTCGC
>Ga0134128_10012039_pt1 | contig 10311 bp, 10 predicted proteins | sample KB31754_FD_96462 | JGI IMG/M metagenome (GOLD analysis project Ga0134128, IMG submission 96462) | Terrestrial soil microbial communities with excess Nitrogen fertilizer from Kellogg Biological Station, Michigan, USA - KB3-175-4 | ecosystem: Environmental > Terrestrial > Soil > Unclassified ...
AAAGATTGGGAAGCGCGCCGAGAGTTTGGGGACCGGAGTCAATCCAAAGTGCCTGAGCCGACGATGAGATAGCGGCTTAGTACTTGGGGAACCGTCGGATTCTTGACTGTAGCGGTGTTTGAACCGTTGAACTCTTGTCCGCGACGGTTGTTTGAAGAACCGTTGCGTTGTATGAGTCAGGCACGACTGCCCGCCTAAGAAGCGAACTCGCCGTTCACAGGCTATCGGACGCACGCAATGAGCGAAACAACGCCGCACTGCACAAGGCGGAGATCGCTGTGCCAAGCCACAAAGCCGCTGAGATCGAGTAATGAATGATGACGGCACCCAAGGCCGCACCCAAAAACATTGCAGCGACCGACCCAACCCTTCTCGCCAATCTCGGGTTGTTGCCGTTCGCGATCGAAGAGTCCGCGGCGATACCCGTGATCGTTAGGGTCAGGACCGTTGTCGTCAGATCGGGGATTGCGAGTTTCCGGACAGCGGCATTCCGTGTGCCCATCGCGAGCGCCATCAAAGCAATCAGAGCAAACGGTTGAAACGAGTCTTCCAGCACGTGTCCTCTATATCCGATGGCGCAAAGGGACGCAGCCAACAGAAAGGCTATTTCCAACAGGAACGCTTGTGCCGCGAATTGAATCTGTGCCTCCGCGTTAGCTCGAGCCATGATTCGTCCGCCGAGGATCGCCCCTACAAGAAATGACAAGAGCGCCATGGACGAGCGCGCGATGGACAGTCCAGATACGCGCGCTGTCGCAAACGCCAGAATCACGACATTCCCCGTCATATTTGCTGTGAATACGCGCCCAAGCGACAAAAAACTGACCGCGTCCACGAGGCCGGTGACTATCGTCATTCCGAGCAGAGCGTAAACCATGGTCTTTTCAGCGGCCGGACTGCTCGTCATGAACGACCAGCCGACCAAGCACATTGGTTATTGCTCACTGTTGGTCCTCTCTTTCGAAACATGCCCTTTGCATGGGCGGCCTTCTTTGGATCGCTGATTTCCTGCAACAGGTCCCAACGCTCTATGGCCTTGCCGTCTGCATTCGTCATGGGTTTCACGATCGCCTACATCGCAGTTACGCAGATGCTCTAGAATTTGTAACCAGCCCATAGCGCCCAGTAATTGAGGTTGCGGCCTGCCTGACTCTCTCTGACGAATTTGCCTGCATAAAAAATTCCGTAGTCGGCTTGAAACCAGAGATGACGATTCGCCTGCCAGCGCACTTCCGTGCCCGGACGGTGTCCGACGAAGCGTGCATTGCTGTTTCCTGCTGGAATGATCAGAAATCCGGGAACGGAGTACACTCCATCTCGCAGGCTCTCCCGCCACTGAAAGATCCAATCGACGGAGGCAGTCACGCTGTGCGGCAGCGTCGCTTCAGCGCGAGGGTGTACGTCAATAAAGTTGATGGGGCCCGGGCCAGCCGTGGCGAGAACGCCAAAATAATTACCCTTGGGGAATAGCGGATTGAATGTGCCGAGGGTGTTCGTCCTCGGATCGTCGCCGCTCGAGATGTCCGCCTTGGCGCTGAATCGCGGTTTCAGCGGAACGTTCGGCAACCGGTAACCGGTTTCCGATGCTACTGTCCAGGCGCTTATGTTTGCAGAACCGAAGGTTCCGAACTGCCAAAGCGCTTCATAGTCGAAGTCCCAGGCGGGCTTCGTTTCGGCGACCGGACGAGAAAGACGCGCACCAATACTGTGCCTCACTTCGTGGCCTACACCCCGGTTGAATGCAGCTGTTTTTCGATCGAGGCCAAGGTAGTAAGCGTCCACTGTGATGGTCTTCGTTAAAGGCCGAACGCCGTATACGCCCCAGAATCCGATAGCGTGGTTGGGTGCATTGTCAAAAAATCCTGGTTTGTCCAGGACAGGGCGCACGGCGAAGCCGTCAATCTGCCAAGAACCAACACCAGCCTTCACCTTGAACCCGTCAAAGCTCAAGCGCACATTGGGCCCTTCGCGAACATCGATCAGCCGCCCGGAGCCATACTCCATCTCATGTCTGCCGGCTCTGAACTTGATCCAGTTGCGTTCATCTCCCGTTCCGACTTCAAGAAATGCTACTTGAAAATCGAGCTTTTTTTCGTCGATCGGTCTCGGGCCACCGACGCGGTAAGAATTCAAACCGCTTTTGAACTCGACGAAGGAGCGGACGTGCTTGCCGTAATGAACGTCGAAATAAAGCATGTACCGTTCGTTGAAATAGCCGTTCATGAAGGGCTGTTGGCCCCAGTTGTCGTTTCCGATCTGTTCCCAAACCTCGCGGGCTTCGCCGCCGATGGATAGGAACCAGTCATTCCGAGCTGGCCGCAGACGAACATATTTGATGGGGTCCCAAATCTCCTGCCGCCCAGCCGGATCCGCGAGAAAACTCCAGTCGTCATCCTCGCGGAGCAAGTGGTAGACGCGGGCGGGCGCCGGGGATTCAGCGGTGGGAAGTGATTGCCCTCGTGAGAGTAGCGGCGTCGCGAGAGACACGACGATTATGATCATAAACGTTCGCATGTATCTCTTCGTTCCAATCCCACCTGTGGTACTGCGCTTCGCGGATCATCATCAGAACTCGTTTGCACTTCTTAATTCTTTATTACCGAGTGGATTTCCGCGACGTATCCTCCGGGGAACTGCACGACAGCGGCTTCTCGCTCGTCGGTCTTATAAGGCGGTACGAGGACGCCGACGCCGCTGGCTTTTGCCTTGGTGAGCGTCTCCGTGAGATTCGTCACTTCATATCCAGTCATCTCTCGGCCGTACGGATACGGAAGGTGACCGTCGGTAACGAGCGCGGTCAGTTTTCCGAACTTCGATTCGATCCTTACTCGCCGATAGGTTTCCGTGGGCCTTCCGATTTCGACGCCCGGTGCGCGCGATTCATCGGAGACGAGATTCCCGTGTGAAAACGCGATAAAGCTAGACACAAATGCATCCGCACGGTCCTGGGAGACATAGATCCGATTCTCCGGAATGGTTTGGAGCGGCGCATAAGACGGCGGCGTGGTATGCCAGTACAGTTGAGTGTTCACGCCACCCGGCCATTGAATGATCGCGTCTCGGCCAATCGGATCGTCGAAGGGGGCGACTAAGACATCCGCGCCCGTGGCCCTGGCGGCGCGGATCGCCTCATCGACATCCGTGACCAGATAGCCTGTGCGCTCCGATCCGAATGGATACGGAACCGGTGTCTTGAATCCGAATACGGATACGGTGCCTACAGGAGTCATGACCAGTTGCGACATGGTGCTGCTGGGTGTCGGAGTTACGGTGAAAACGCCCTGCTTGGTCGTTGTGCCACCGAATGTGGCAATTAGGCTCGCGACAAAACGGTCAAAGTCTTCTGGAGCAACGTAGACATGCGTCGTGTCGTACTGGGGGTTGACAGCTACGCCGGCCGTTTTGGCGATCGAGAGACTTTGGGCGGATGTGCTGAAGTCTCGCGATTCACAGGTGAAGCCAATCGGCAGGAAGATAGCAATTCCAGCAAGGATCTTTTTCAAGCGCATTCTGTTTCTCCTATGTCGCCTATTCCCTCGTCGCTATGAAACTGGTTCCTGTGTCCAACCAGCTCACAAAGAAGATCACCTGCTATGGACGTCGGTCGTATCCGCCTCATCGGTCATGGCGATGTGTTCTCGAAAGATGGAACTTGAGTCGTAACGTGCCTGGCGTGATGGAGGATCGTAAAGCTGACGGTCGTAGCGTTCACCGACAAGGCATACGGATGCTGCACGCGAAACGTCGAGCTTCTTCGTCTGAAGCCAAGTCCCGAACTGCTCGCCAATCACCATCCCCAAGAGGCCGAGTAAAGCGACGATCGGCGGTGCCGGACTCTTTACCCGGATGAGTCCGTAGAGAACACCGACTCCGAGGCCAACGATGAAAGATAAAAACAGTACCTTCATTTCGATCCCTCCGGCGACGCGTGAATCAGAACGCAAAACAGTCGCAACCCAGCCCCCATAGGCCAAACTCACCCAGCACTTGAAGGTGTGATCGCGTCTGGCCATCTGACGGCGCCGCAACATGCGAACAGGCGGCGGAGTGAGATGCGCCAAGACTTTGGTTCAGCGCCTTCGCGTAACCTCCGTATTCTTTGACAGGAGACCAGCTTGGGCTCACTGGCAGCGCAGGCGGCGCGAGTTTTGAGAATTCGTCGCTGGCATAGACGATCTTCCCACCCACGACGGTAAGTACCGATTCGAGATGCTTGATCTCCTCCTCGGGGATAGAAAAATAGTCGCCTGATAGAACGGCCAAATCGGCGAGCTGGCCGGGGGCGAGGGCTCCCTTTTTTTCATCTTCGGTAGAAAACCAACTGCTCCCCATCGTGTAGAGTTTGAGTGCTTCCTCGCGATCCAATCGGTTCTCTTCCGGATAGAGACTGAGCCCCCCAACGGTTTTGCCGGTGATAAGCCAGTAGAGGGAAAGGTAAGGGTTGTAGCTGGAAACGCGGGTCGCGTCGGTGCCTGCGCCTACAGGGACACCCAACTCGAGCATGCGTCGGACCGGCGGAGTGCGTTTGGCTTGCTGTGAGCCGTATCGCTCGACGAAATACTCGCCTTGAAAGGCCATGCGGTTCTGCACAGCGATGCCACCGCCGAGAGCCTTCACACGCTCAATGTTGCGGTCGGAAATTGTTTCGCAATGATCGAAGAACCAATGCAAGCCATCGAAGGGAATCTCGCGGTTCACCTCTTCATAGACATTGAGTGCCCGCTCGATGGTCTCGTTGTAGGTCGCATGCAACCGAAATGGCCAGCGATTCTCCACGAGATGGCGAATCACCGCTTTCAGCTCGCTTTCCATGACGGGGAGCATGTCCGGGCGCGGCACGAGAAAGTCTTCGAAGTCCGCGGCGGAGAAAACCAGCATTTCCCCCGCGCCATTGACACGATAGAAGTCGTCCCCGTCGCCGGGCTTTGTCATTTTGGTCCAGCTCTGGAAGTCCGATAGCTCTTGTTTCGGTTTCTGCGTAAAGAGGTTGTATGCGAGGCGAATCGACAGCTCGCCATTGCGATGCAGTTCGTTCACTACGCCATAGTCGTCGGGATAGTTCTGAAATCCGCCTCCAGCGTCGATCGCGCTGGTGATGCCGAAGCGGTTGAGCTCACGGAAGAAGAGCCGGGAGGAATTAAGTTGATCTTCGCGGGAGAGCTTTGGTCCTTTGGCGAGGGTGGAATAGAGAATGTTGGCGTTGGGATTGGCGATGAGAAGGCCCGTGGGATTTCCGTGGCGATCACGTTGAACCTCACCTGCCGGGAAATTCGGGGCGCTTTTGTCATAGCCCACTGCACGCAACGCCGCTGCGTTCAATAAGGCTCGGTCATACAAATGCATCACGAACACGGGTGTGTCTGGGGCAACTGCGTTGACCTCATCGAGCGTCGGCATCCGGCGTTCGGCAAACTGGAATTCGGTCCATCCTCCGATCACTCGAACCCACTGAGGCGCGGGAGTTCGTGCAGCTTGTTCTTTTAGCATGCGCGATGCATCGGCAAGCGAAGGGACGCCATCCCAGCGCAACTCCAAGTTGTAGTTGAGCCCGCCCCGGATCGGATGCATGTGTGAATCGTTGAGGCCTGGGATGACGGTTCGCTGGCGCCCATCAATTACACGCGTGTGCGAGCCCCGCAGTCGCAGAATCTCTTCATCCTTGCCGACAGCGGCTATCCTTCCGGCCGTTATGGCGATCGCTTCGACAAACGAGGGCACCCCGTTCGTGGCGATCTTGGCATTGTGCAGTATGAGATCAGCAGACACAGCAGTCTCCGTTTCGGGTTTTTCCAAATGGATTGAGGAGGGCGGAGGAGGCTCCGCCCGTCAGGTTTTATTTGTGAGCTGCAACGGCCACGGGAACCGCGTACTCGGGAAATTTCGTGGCCGGCGCACCATGCACCATCGTGTACGCGTACTCGACGCCGATCCCGTAGGCTCCGTAATGGTTCTACACGATATCCATCACGGCATCGTAGGTTCCGCGATGGGCCCAATCGCGCTGCCATTCGAGCATGACGGACATGGACGTGACCGGCTTTGCGCCAGCTTGAATGACACGCTTCATCGCGTTGTCGTGGGCAAGCTGACTCACGTCGCCACAGCAATCCTCCACGACGTAGATCTCGTAGCCGTCATGAATCGCCTGCACCGTCGGAAACGCAACACAGACTTCGGTCCAAAGGCCGGCAATGAGAATCTTCTTGCGTCCGCTTTTTTCGATCGCGGCGACAAAGTTTTTGTCGTCCCAAGAGTTCATGGACGAACGCTCGATGGGTTCCTGCCCCGGGAATACGGCTCGCAACTGCGGCCACATGTTCCCGCTGAAGGACTTCGTCTCAACTGTTGTCAAAACCACAGGTACATCGAACACTCTTGCGGCTTTTCCGAGGGCCACGGTGCTGTTGATGATTCCCTGGCGGTCGAAATTGCTTGTTCCAAACAGCATTTGGCCCTGATGGTCGATCAGCGCCAAAACGCAATTGTCCGGAGTCAAGAGTCCCTTCTCGCTCAGTTTTGGACGATTGCCGTTTGATGATTGTTGAGCCATACGATTTCGGATTCCCCTTTCAAATGTCTCCTTCCAAACTGGAGCTATCAGGGAAAGCAACTGTGTGTCCAACGCCGAACATATGCGTGAGGATTGGCAATCCGCCTTGTTTTCAACAAAAAGAGGGCAGTGGATTCGGAATGGGGAATTGCTCTTGGAGCCGCGTCATGCCAAGGACTTGACGATAAGGTCAAAGTCGTGACTAAGTTCCGAGATCTCGCACGTTTCGCGGGCGTAGCATGCCCGTGCAGACCTTCGCGCAATCCCTGACGGTATCGCGATTACACAGCGTTTCCGATTTCTTTCTGTAACGAACTCGTTAAGCTCTCGATTCTGAGGTGCAGCGAAAAGGAATGCTTGGAATCGATCTGTCGTCTCTTGTTGCGGTTCCGATCCTGGTAAGTACTGACCGCAAGTTCCATCAGCGCTGCAGGAGCAGGCTGACTGCTCAATACCAATACGAGCCATTGCTACTGAGCTATGAGAGTCGGAGCTGGTTTTCCGGACAAGACAGAGTCGATATTGTCCAGGGCCAGCATCCCCATGGCCAAGCGGGTCTCAACGGTCGCGCTGCCGACGTGCGGCAATAGGAACGTATTCTTCAGCTTAAGATAGCCTGGATGGATTTGCGGTTCTCCCTCGGATACGTCCAGTCCGGCGGCAGCCACTTGTCCGCTCCTCAGTGCTGCAATCAGATCTTCGTCTACCACCAACCCACCCCTTGCCGTGTTCACGACAACGGCGCCGGGCGGGAGTAGGCCGATTGACTTGGCATTCAGGAAGTGGCGAGTCTCCGGGGTTTCGGATGCGTGCAGACTAAGAACCATGTCCGAAGCGAGCTTGAGATATTTCTCGGGAGTCGACTGCACGTACACGGAGCCGAATACAAACACCTCATCCGGAGTGGGGATTCCACGACTTTCGCAACCGCTTTTCCGTTTTGGATCGCCGCAATCTGATCTTCTTTCAGTCCAAGATAGTCGCGAAAGAATTTGAATGGCTCGACGTTTTGTGCATTGGAGGCGGGAAGTTGGACAAAGGAAGGCAAAAGCAGGGCGAGGAATAACCTTGGGGATCGGATTCTAATTAGCATTGGTCTTGGGCATTCCCTTCAAATTCATTTCTTGTCCAGCGCGAGGAAAACAAGCAACAACGGAAGATAGAGGATGGAAGCAAAAAGCAACCGCCGTGCAGAAACGGTAGACATTTGAAAGACAAAGCGTGCGCTGTAGCAGAGGAAGACACCTCCAAGAACGAGAGCGCCTGCAAAATAGACAATTCCAGACTCACCTCGAATTGCAGGAACTAGAGGCACTACGAAAAGTGCCAAGGATGGAAGTGAGGTTTGCCAGGCGGCAAAGCGATCCTTGGACTTGCCTCCAGGTAGCACGACGTAGCCGGCACGCGCATAGTCTTCGCGATACATCCAAGCGATGGCCATGAAGTGCGGAAACTGCCAGAGGAATACGATTGCAAAAAGCAGCCAAGCATTGGCGTCGAGGCGTCCGCAGGCGGCGGCCCAGCCGATCAGCGGCGGCGTGGCACCCGGAAGCGCGCCGATCAACGTGCACAGAGGGGTTTTCCGTTTCAGTGGCGTGTATAAGAACAGATAGCCCAGCAGAGTAAGGATCGAAAGCAAGGACGCGAGCGCATTGGTTGTAACAACCAAGTAAATGGCGCCAATAACGGAGAGCGATATTCCAAACCACAAGGCGTGAGATGGCTCGATTCTTTGCGATACGAGCGGCCGACGCGCCGTTCGCCGCATTTGCGCATCGAAACGCAACTCGATCAGCTGGTTGAGGGTCGCGGCGCCGCTGGCGACAAGTACGGTGCCGACAAGGGCGTGCAGAAGAGATGTCCAGGGGAAGTGTGCAAACGAAGCGGGTGCACCCATCCAAAAGCCGGCAGCGGATGTGACCGCAATGAGGAAATTGACTTCCGGCTTTGTTAGCGACCAATAAGCGGCCAGAATGCCGGAACGAACAAGACCGTGACGGCGCCGCACAGCAGCGATGTCAAGGGCCGCCAGAATTGGCTCCGTTGCCATTGCTAGACAACTTCCAAACTTCTTGGATGTCTTTGAGGAACCGGATTGGCAGAAAATTGCGATTGTCGGAAATTGTTTTCATGCGAGGTCCGTGGGGTCAGGAGCCGCAGAGAGATAATCGCCGCCGGCACGAGATAGACGACCGTGATGCAAGTCCACATCAGTGCGGCCGCACACTGCTGATCTTCAAGAACGGAAAAACCAAACAGTCGCGGCGTGGAAAAATACACCGGGTATGCGACACGGTCAGAGAAGACGAGAAACCCGGAAAGGATGTCGCACGGCAGAGTCGCCAGAAAAAGGTACAAGAGTAGCGACCATCGCGGCCCAGTTGAGGCGCTTGGCCAAGGCTGAATAACAGGCCACCAAAACAAAAGCCCAGTTCCGAAGAACATTGCTTGCTCGACCGTATGCCCGATTTGAGACCGTACGCCGAGCGCAAATAACGTGGGTACGTGCCAGGCAATAAGAGTCAGCGCGGAGGCGGTCCAACACAGCACAAGACTTGTGACGATTCGTGCAAGTCGCTGGACGAGCGGTCGGCGCCACACGCGGCCCAGTGTGCTCCGGGCCAACAGTGGCGTCATGCCCCAGAACACTCTCATAGGCTCACCCAACAGGATCAAGGGAGGAGCGAAGGTCATAAGCAGCAGGTGTTTGATCATGTGGACCGTCAGCAGGCTATGGTCGTAGGCCGCGAGCGGCGATCCCCATGCCATCCACACCAAAACTAGGCCGAGAAGGAAGCTGCTGGCCTTCCAGGCTGGAATGGCGGCGGCAGAACCTGAGCGAGTGGAAATCCATACGCGCAGGTACAGAGACGCCACCAGAAGCAAAGTCAGCGCGAGCGAAGCCGGGAATTCCCAGCTGCCGTGGTCAAAATGAACGTGAAGTGACATGAATCAGTCTTTACCTTGGTGCACCCTGTCGTTGATCTTTGTCCTCACTTAAAGCAATGTCACGAGCGGCGTCGCGCGCTGGGGCTTGTCCTCGAGGATGCAAGGTTTCAAGAAACGCAACCAAGGCAGTCGTTTCCGCCGGACTCAAATTCTTTCCGTAGGCGGGCATGTTGCCGCCTCCCTGGATCACCTGTCGAATCAGTTGATCTTGCGTGAGCCGCACGGAAACGTTGTCGAGCGCGGGTCCTCTTTGGCCTCCTAAGTCTCCGAGAGAATGGCAATTGCGGCATTGCTTGACCTGGAAGACGAGCGCGCCTTGCCGCTCGAGAGCAGTCCTGCCGTGTAGAAAGTGCAGCGGCACGGGGTCGCCGCTCCACGCATTCATATGCGGACTCCACGGCGTATATCCAGCGAGGTGGGTGAGTGTTCCCAGGATTATGGCGATCAGCAGAACCGTCAAAACAGCGATCGGCCGACGGCGCCAACTCTTTTCCCCTTCTCCAGAAAGAAATGGCAGCAAAACAAGAAACGCGATAACGACTACGGGGCCAATGAGGAGAGCTGGCGTCTCCATTGAAGGCGGCAAGTAGGACAGCAAACCGTACAGCCACAAAAAGAAATAGTCTGGTTTCGGCGCCGTCTGGATTATCGTTGGGTCCGGGCGGCCGGTAGGACCGAAGGGACCGAAGTACAGAGCGCACGCGGCCACTGCCAAAAGGATGAAAGCGGCAAAGAACAGATCTTTCCATACCGCATACGGAAAAAAGGGCGCGCCATCTTTTTTTGTGAGTTGATGATATTCGTTCTCGTAC
>Ga0134128_10012041_pt1 | contig 10308 bp, 9 predicted proteins | sample KB31754_FD_96462 | JGI IMG/M metagenome (GOLD analysis project Ga0134128, IMG submission 96462) | Terrestrial soil microbial communities with excess Nitrogen fertilizer from Kellogg Biological Station, Michigan, USA - KB3-175-4 | ecosystem: Environmental > Terrestrial > Soil > Unclassified ...
ATTCACGCCGTGGGTGCTGCGGACGACGTTGTCGTGCGCCCAGCGCTCGCGGTAGTGGTCTTCCCACGCCCGCGCTTTCGGACTGAAGAGGTCTTGAATCCAGGTCACGGTTTGTTCCTCCGCCAGTTCACGATGAAACCGACTGCGGCAAAGGCGAGAAGGGCGATGCCGGCGGCCACGCCGTGCACGGCGCCGACGCGCTCCCGCCCCCCACCCTTCGCCTCCGACACGAACGCCGCGACGTCGAGCGCCTCGGCGTCGGTGACGGCGTGGCGCGCGTAGGCCGCCTTCATCATCGGAAAGGCCGGCTGCACGGCGACGGCAGCGACGTTCGCCTTGGCGCTGGTGAGGTCTTTGGCGAGGTTGCCGCCCTCGCCGCCGGCCGCGTGGCAGGCGAAGCACGCCGTGCCGCCGTTCGCGAATGCTTTAGCGCCGAAGAAGAGCTGCCGCCCGTTCGCCGGATTGCCGCGCGGCGGCTCGGGCACCGGCGGCGCGGCGGCCTTCGCACTGGCAAGGAACGTCACGAGCGAGTCGACGTCGGCCGCCGTCAGCGGCCCCACGTTCGTCTCCATCCGCTTGACCGCGGAGCGCAGCTGATCGCCGGCGAGCCGCTTGGCCCGGACGAGATCCGGCCCGGCCGAGTCGCCGCCGCCGATGGTGTGGCAGGGCGCGCAGCGTTCCTCGAATAGCGCGGCGCCGGTCGCGGCCAGCGCCGCGGCGGCGGTCAGGACGAGTATCGAAGCAAGGAGGACTGCCTTCATGACTGTCTCCTCCGATCGATGCCTTAGTACCCGGAGGAGTGCAGGCCTGCGCGGACGGATGTCACAAGTCGATGTGCGGGCGAACGGCGGCATCGTCCACAACCACGCAATCGCGCCCCGCTGCCTTCGCGGCGTACAGGGCCCGATCGCCGCGCAGGAGGAGATCCTCGGCGCGCTGGTCGCCGGACTCGAGCATGGCCACGCCGAAGCTCGCCGTCACGCGAATGGCCCCGCCGTCGAGCGCGGTCTCGGTCTCGCGCACCGCGGTGCGGACGCGCTCCGCCAACTGCAGCGCGCCGTTCCGGCCGGTCTCCGGCGCCACGATCACGAACTCTTCGCCGCCGTAGCGCGCCAGGACGTCGGGACTGCGGACGACGCCCTGCGCCGCGGCCACGACGCGCTTCAGGACGGCGTCGCCGGCGGCGTGGCCCCAGCGGTCGTTCACGTCCTTGAAGTGGTCGATGTCGAAAATGACGGCCGCGAGCGGGCGGTGATAGCGATGCTCGCGGACGATCTCCCGCTGCAGGAGCTCGAAGAGCGCACGGCGGTTGAGCGAGCCGGTGAGCGCGTCGGTGGAGGCGAGCGTTTGCAGCCGCTCGTTGGCGGCGCTGAGCGCGGCCGTGCGCTCCTCCACGCGCTCCTCCAACTGGCGCGCGTTGCGGCGGTGCTGCGACAGCAGCGCGCCGAGGCTGAGCGACATCGTGCCGAGGACGAAGACCAGCTCCTGCGCCGAGACCACGGTCTCGCGCATCGAAAGATCGCCGAACGGCTGCTGGCCGTTCTTCGTGATGAAGAGGATGAATCCGGCGAGCACCGCGACGGCGGACGCGCTCACGCGCAGGTTGAAGCGCGCGGTGACGTAGAGCGCCGGCGGGATCAGCAGGAACGGCCGCAGCGTGAAGCCGTGGAACTGGCGCTGCTGCGACGTGGCGAAGGCGATGACGATGAGCAGCGTGACCGCGAGCGCCACGCCGTCGAACCAGCGCACGCGCGTGCGCTCGGCCTCGGGGAGCGGCGGCCAGAACCCGAGCGCGAGCGGCGTCACCATCAACAATCCCAGCCCGTCGCTGAACCACCAGACGCGAAGGAACTCTTCGTAGGGCGTGGCGCCGCCGCGGAAAAGCACGTAAATCCCCGCCGCCCCGCAGGCGCTCACGAGCGCGGCGATGAGCGGACCGGCCACAACGAATTTGCCGATGTCCACCGGCGTCGCGAACGACGAGTCGAAGCGCCAGCGGCGCAACAGCGCGTATGCGACCGTCACCTCGAGAACGTTGATGGCGCCGAACGACAGCGCTTCCGCGAACGAGAACGTCGCCCAGTCGGCAGCGATCTCGCCGGCGAGGATCGCCACCACCCATCCGAGGCCGTAGCCGCGGCCGCGGAGCAGCGCGGCCAGGATGATCGCGTTCGGGATCCAGAGCATGACCAGCACTTCGGGCATGACCGCGAGAGCGAGGCTCAGCTTCGCGCTGCCGTAAAACAGCAGCGGAAGCAGCAGAAACCCGAACGCCCGGCGAGTCACGCTACCGTTCTCCTCCATGGCCTACTCGTCATCCTGAGCGGAGCGAAGGATCTCGAGGTGCGACGCTCTCGCATTGACGGCAGCGGTGCCTTGCTCAGAGGTTCTCCAGCGCGTCAACATAATGGATGAACTCCGCATATGCGACAAAGAATGGCCACGAACGTACGCCCGCCGCCACGGCGCTTCCTCGTCTGCCGTCACGCAGCGAGCGTGACGCCGCATCCATCGCCTCGCGCCGGGCGCGCCTAATCTCGATCCGTGCTCGCGCTCCTGACCGCGGTGGTCATCTCCACGACCGTGGCGGGCGAGAAAATTTGCGCGGAGTCGTCGGTGCGCACGTTCTACACGCGCCGCAACTTCGAGCCGGCGTGGAGCGCGGAGAACCTCGCGGCGCTGCAGCGCGCCATCGACGCGGCCGACGACGACGGCCTCAATCCGAATGACTATCACCGCGCCGCGCTCGCCTCCGTCCGCGTGCCGGAGCAGCGCGACCTCCTCGCCACCGACGCCTTCTGTCTCCTCGGCGCGCACCTGCAGCGCGGCCGCGTCGAGCCCGAATTCCTGCTTCCGGCGTGGTGCCGCGAGCCCGACATCGACCTCGCGGCCATCCTGCAAGCGGCACTCGACGCGAACGCCGTCGAGGCCACGCTCGCGCGCCTCGCGCCGCAGCACGAGGCCTATCGCAGCCTCCGCGACGTGCTCGCCGGCTACCGGCGTATCGAGCGGGAGGGCGGCTGGGAGGCGCTGCCGCCGGGCAAGTCGCTGCGCCTCGGCGACCGCAACGAGCGCGTCGCGGCGCTGCGGCGGCGCTTGTCGCTGCCGCCGTCCGATCTCTTCGACGCCGACGCCGACCGCGCCGTACGCGACTTCCAGACTCACCACGGCCTCGACGCCGACGGCGTCGCCGGCGCCGCCACGCGCCGCGAGCTCGACGTCCCTGTCGCCGCGCGCATCGAGCAGCTGGCCATCAACCTCGAGCGCTGGCGCTGGATGCCCGACGACCTCGGCGCCAGCTACGTCGTCGTCAACATCGCCGCGTTCCGGCTCGAGGCGGTCGCCGACGGCCGCGCCGCGCTGTCGATGAAGACCGTCGTCGGCAAGCAGTTCACGCAGACGCCGTTCTTCGCCGCGCGCATCACCGGCATCGTCGTCAATCCGCCGTGGAACGTGCCGGAGACGATCGCCGCGAAGGAGCTCTGGCCGAAGCAGCGCCGCGACCGCGGCTACTTCGCCCGCGAGCACATCGAGGTCACGCGCGACGGCCGCCTCCGCCAGCCGCCCGGCCAGTGGAGCTCCCTCGGCCGGCTGAAGTTCGACATGCCCAACCGCTTCGACGTCTACCTGCACGACACGCCGGCCAAGTCGCTCTTCGACCTCACCGTGCGCGCCTTCAGCCACGGCTGCATCCGCGTCGAGCGCCCGCTCGACCTCGCCGAGTGGCTGCTGCGCGCGCAGCCGCACGACGATCTCCTCGCCGCCATCGCCGCCGGGCGCGAGCGCCTCATTCCGCTCGCGGCGCCGGAGCGCGTCTACATCCTCTACTGGACGGCGTGGATCGCCGGCGACGGCCGCGTCGCCTTCCATCGTGACGTGTACGACCGCGACAAGGCGCTGGCACGGGCCCTCCGCCGGTGAGCGCAGATACGCGCGCGCGGTGACCGCAGGACTGTCGCGCCCGTCCGCGCCTCCTTACGTTGTTGCCGAAAGGAGGCCGTATGTCGAAGTCAGCGAACAGCCAACTGCAGCACGACGTGCTCGCCGAGCTCGAATTCGACCCCAGCATCGACGCGACGAAGATCGGCGTCACCGCGGACGATGGCATCGTCACGCTGAGCGGCCACGTCCCGGCGTTCTCCGACAAATGGAGCGCCGAGCGGATCGTGAAGCGCGTCCACGGCGTGCGCGCCGTGGCCAACGAGATCGACGTCAACCTGCCGGCGACCGAGACGCACGACGACGCCGCCATCGCCCGCTCCGCCGCGAACGCCCTGACCTGGAACACGACCGTGCCGCGCGATCAGATCACCGTGACCGTCACGCACGGCTGGGTCACGCTCGACGGCAACGTGGAATGGCAGTTCCAGAAACGCGGCGCCGAGGATGCCGTGCGCGTGCTGGCGGGCGTGCGCGGCGTGTCGAACAACATCTACGTCGTGCCGAGGGTCCTCGGGCCCGACGTGAAGGCGAAGATCGAGGCGGCCCTCAAGCGCAACGCCGAGCTCGACGCCAGGAAGATCAACGTGACCGCCAGCGGCGGCACGATCACGCTCTCCGGCAACGTCCGCTCCTGGGTGGAGCGCGAGGACGCCGTCAACGCCGCCTGGTCCGCCGCGGGCGTGAAGAACGTCGTCGACGAGATCCACATCCGAGCCTGAAGGAGGAAGCCATGTACGTGACCGAGATCATGACCCCGGCACCGGTCGTCTGCGCGCCGGGCGACAAAGCCGACTACGCCGCGAAGCTGATGCTCAACCACGAGATCGGCGAGATCCCCGTCTGCGACGGCGCGAAGATCGTCGGCGTCGTCACCGACCGCGACATCGCCGTCCGCGGCACCGCCACCGGAAAGAACCCGGGCGACCTCGAAGTGCGCGCGCTGATGACGCAGCCCGTCTACACCGCGAACGAGTTCGACCAGATCGACCGCGCCGTCGACCTGATGGACCGCAAGCACGTCCGCCGGCTGCCGGTCGTCGACCGCAACGGACGCCTGGTGGGGATGCTGAGCCGGACCGACCTGGTGCGGCAGATGGAGATCATCTCGAATCAGTTCGTCGCCACGCCGGCGCCGTGACGCGCCGCGTCTGAAACGTTTTTCGGCGGCCGGCATCCAACCCGCCAACGTATGAGTGCCGGTCGTCTCCGAACGATAGGCGTCGCCGCCGTCGTCTTGCTCGTGATCCTCGTGCTGGTCGTCGCCGCGTGGCCGTGGCTGGCGCTGGCGTGGTACGCGGCGACGTATCCGGTGACGTCCGCGGGCGAGACCGCGAACGTCGTCGTCGACGGCGCCCTCGCCTACGCCACGCTCGGCGAGCGCGGATTCGAGATCGTCGATACGGCGACGGGCGCGGTGCTCGGCACGGTTCCACCGCCGCCGGGAAGCGAGAGCGTCGATGACCTCGCGGTCGCCGATCGCTTCCTCTTCGTGCTCGACGCTCGCCCGCCCGGACACCTGAGCGTCTATTCGCTCGCGAGCACGCCGCGGCCGACGCTCGTGTCGGCGCCGGTGGACGTGCCGGTCGGACCGTTCTCCGGCGTCGCCGCCGGCGGCGGACGCGTGCTCGTCTCCGGCGGAACGTCGCTCATGACGCTGCGCGCGTACGACGCGCACGGGCAGCTCGGACCGCTGCTGGCGACGCTCGATTGCGGCCGCGGACAGCCGGACGTGTTGCTCAGCGCCGACGGACGGCGCGCGTTCGTCTCGACGCATCGCTGGGGGCCGTATTTCGGCGTCACGTCCGTGCAGGTTTCGCCACTCCTCACGAAAACCGGAATGGCGAAGCTCGACACCTACGGCTTCACCGCCGGCGGCGCGAAGCCGGCCAACTTTCCGCTGGAGATGGCGCTGGAGGGGAATGCGCTCTTCGTTGCCGATCTGCGCGGCCTCATCGTCCTCGCCGCGGACGACCTGCGAGTCGTGGCGCGGCTCGACGTCGGCTTCAAAGCGGTGAACGTCGACGTCCGCGATCACGTCGCCGCCGTCGTCGGCTCGTCGCCGCAGCCGTCGCTCGTCCTCGTCGACGTCGCCGATCCGGCCGCGCCGCGCATCCTCCGCTCCATTGCTCTTCCCCGCGGCAGCCGTCCCACCGGCGTCGCCATCGCTCCTCACCACGTCGTCATCGCCGCGGGCAACCGCGGCTTGCTGCGCTTTCCCCTCAACGAACTTTCACGATAGGAGAAACCATGAAAACGACTTCCCGATTGTTCCTCGCGTTTGCCCTCGTCGCTCTCGTCGCCTGCCAGAACAAGGAGAACACCGCAACGACAACCACCTCGGACACCGCGACGACGACGGCACCGGCCGCCGCGCCGTCGATGGCCGACACGGCGCAATACTCCGTCGTCTTCACGCGGCTGTGGACGGAGAAGACGCATCCGTTCGAGTACCCCGAGGCGGGCGTGCTCACCGGGCCGCACCTCTCCGGACTGATCGGCGCCACGCACGGCGCGGACTACCAGATCTTCAAGGAGGGAACGCTTCCGACGGCGGGGCTGGAGAAGCTCTCCGAGGAGGGGAAGCACTCGCCGCTCGACCAGGAGATCAAAGACGCCATCACCGCGGGCAAGGCGGGAGCGCTCTTCGAGACCGGACCGATTCGCGACGCCGCGAAGACGGAGACGGTGACGTTCACCGCGAGCAGCAAGTTCCCGATGGTGTCGGCCGTGGCCATGATCGCCCCGAGCCCCGACTGGTTCGCCGGCGCCGCCAACGTGAGCCTCATGGAGAACGGGCAGTGGGTGGCCAGCAAGACTGTCGACCTCTTCGCCTACGACTCGGGCGGCGACGACGGAACGACGTACAAGGCGCCGGACAAGGACAACAACCCGAAGAAGCCGACGACGGCGGCGACCACGCCGCACTTCGTCATCAACGGCAGCAAGCCGCCGGTGGCGCGGCTGACGTTCACGAAGATGTAGATCGAGAGGGGGTCAGGTGTTGATTTTTGACACCTGCCCCCCAACCTTCTGTGATGTTGGGCCGCCACTGCAACAAAATTGATCGACATTACAGCGATCGGACGTGATGACTCTCGAATGCGAGCCGATATCGCATGACGCGGGATGCGCCGCAGCCGAAAGCCGGGCGCGAACGACGCACGAAGCGCGGGACGAGCGGCGCTAATCAAAGCCGGTGAGCTGCACCGCGTCGCGCCTCAGCAGGCCGCGTACGACGACGAGCGCGCCGTCCGGCGCGGTGTCGAAGCGGAAGACGTTCGCCTGATCGAAGCTCATCACTGTTTCGACCGGGCCGCCGGCCGCGGGCACGCGCGAGATCTCGGAGTGAGTATTGAAAAGCACGTCGCGGCCGTCGCTCGACCAGTGAACTTCCGGCGCCGTGGTCACGCGGGACGCCGGCGCAAGGCGGCGCACGAGCGTTCCGGTGCCGGCGTCGACGATTGCGATCGTCGGCGGATCGTTCGGCGTGGTCCGCACCACGCCAGCGATACTCCGGCCGTCGGGCGAGATCGCCGGGCGAGCGACGGCGATGTGGGCGACGGCCACGGGCTTCCCGCCGTCGATGCCGACGCGGTAGAGCGTCGGACCGGCGCCGAGGTCGGCGTTGAAGTAGACGATGCGCCCGTCCGGCGACACCGTGGGCGAACTGTCGCCGGATGCAGGGGCGAGGCGGACCGCATTCGTACCGTCGATATCGATGCGGGCGATCGACACGCCGTGCGGACCGTCGTCCCGGTAGACGACGCGCCGGCCGTCGCGCGTCAGGACCGGAAGGCGCCGGTAGCCCGCGCCCACCAGGAGCGGCTGTCGACCGCTGCCGTCGCGCATCACCATCCAAAGGTCGGTGGCCCGGTCGCTGGTGACGGTGTAGACGATGCGATCCACGCCGGCAGCCACGCCCTCGAAGCCATCGGTGTGCTCCGCGGCGACCTTCACCGGGGCTCGCCCCGCAACGTGGAGCCAGACGTTGGACCAGATCTCGGCCGTCACCGCGACCGCGGTGCGTCCGTCGGCGGTGACGTCGATCGTTCGGTAGCTGCTCAAATCGTGCGTGATGCGCCGCGCCGCTCCCGTCGGAACTTCGATCTCCCAAATTTGCGGCAGCCAGCGCTGGCCCTCGCTGGCAACGAGAAGGAGACTTCGCCCGTCCGCAAGCCACGCCGGCGGCCCGGCAAAGACCCACGCCGGGCCGATCGGCGTGGCCGCGCCGCTGCGCGCATCGAAGAGCACGAGTTGGGTGGCCTTGCCGTTGCTGACCGGCGTGGCAATCGTGCTGCCGTCGGGCGACCACGCGGGCATGGCAAAGAAGATCGGCGCGAAAATCTCCGGCGCTTATCGAACGGCCAGCGCACGCGCGCCGCTGCCGTCGGCGTTCGCGACCATGAGCGCGCTTTCGCCGGCGCGCGGATAGCTGGCGCGGAGCCAGGCGAGCCGCTTCCCATCATGCGAGAAGGCGATGCCGCTGTCGGCGCCCTTCACGATCACCTGTGACGGACCCCCGAGCGTGTGGATGCGATACGCCGTTCCCGCCCAATCCTTCGCGCTTTTCACGACGTAGTCGATCGTCGTGCCATCCGGTGCGAACGAAGCGCCCCAAAAGGCGACGGGTGCGGGCGGCACCAGCGCGATGCTCTGCGTCGTCCCGATCTGCCGCAGCCACAGCGAATGCAGGCCGCCCTCGGAGACGATCGTGGCGGCGTACTTCCCGTCGGGCGACACCGCCGCGGCGATGACGTTGCCGCTCTCGGTGATCTGCTCGATGCGCAGCGGTGCGCCACCGCCGCCGCGCATGCGCATCGCAACGATCCACGCGGCCACCCCCAGCACGAGAGCCATCGCCGCGGCCACGGCGATCCAGCGGCGGCGCGGCCGCGGCGCCTCGATTCGTGCGGAGCCTCGGGCCGCGGCGCGGAGATCGATGGCCAGCTCCTTCGCCGACTGATACCGCTCGTTCGGATCTTTCGCCAGGCACTTGCTGACGATGCGCTGCAGCTCCGCCGGAACGTCGCTGCGGTACGCCGACAGCGGCGGAGGCTCGTCGCGAACGATGCGATGCAGCGTGTCGACGACCGTCTCTCCCGCGAACGGCACTTCGCCGGTCAGCGCCTCGAACAGAATGGAGCCGAGCGAAAAAATGTCCGAGCGAGGATCGAGCCGCCGCCCGGTGGCCTGCTCCGGCGACATGTAGTCGATCGTGCCGACGATCATCCCCGGCTCGGTCAGCATCATCATGGCCGTGGGGTTGGCCGGCGTGACGTTCTCCGCGGCCGTCAGCTTGGCGAGGCCGAAGTCGAGCACCTTGGCATAGCCGGAATTCGTGACGATGATGTTTTCGGGCTTGAGGTCGCGGTGGACGACGCCCGCCGCATGCGCCGCGGCCATGCCGTCGCACACCTCGGCAAGCCACAGCAACACGGCTTCGAGCTCGCCGCTCGGGACGGGCAAGCGCTCGCGCAGCGTCACGCCGTCGAGCAGCTCCATGACGATGAACGGCGCGCCGCCGTCGTCGCCGATGTCATAGATCGTGATGAGATTCGGATGATTCAGCGTGCCGGCGGTGCGCGCTTCCTGTTCGAAGCGGCGGAGCCGCTCGGCATCGCCGGTAAGCTCCTTCGGCAGCACTTTGATCGCGACGTCGCGGCCGATGCGCGGATCGTGGGCACGAAAGACTTCGCCCATGCCGCCGGCGCCGATCCGGCCGGTGATCTCGTACGGTCCGAGGCGCGTACCAGGAGTGACGGTAATGAAAAAAGATTACACCATCGGAACGGAAGGGCGTTCTGACACCCTTCCGTTCGCAAGAGTCACGCGAAGGCGCGTGCGATGAGCAGGTCGCGCAGGGCCAGCTGAACGTCTCCCAGCACGGCTTAGGGCCGCCTCACTTCCGCAGCGCGGCCCTGAGCTTTCGCACGGCCTCGGTCTGCGTCTCGCAATCGAGAAACTCGCGGATGAACGACGGCGCGAGACCGGGGATGACGACGCTGCGAGCGATCTCGACGTAGGCGTTGCCGCGGAGCTCGTAGGCTTTGAGCTCGTCCCTCTTGCAGATCCAGACCTCTCTCACGCCGAGGCCGCGGTAGACCTCCAGCTTGTCGATTCCGCCGTGAGTCCAGACCACTTCCACCGCCAGATCGGGAGACTCCTTCGCTGCTCCGACGGCGTAGCACTCATCCGGCTCGATTCCGCGGAACTCCGGCGCGCTGCGCATGGTTTTCGATCCGTAGCCCTCGAAGACGAGTCCTTTCTCGTCGGCATAGGCCTCGAGAAGGCGGGCGATCATTGTCTTGAGCATTTCGTGGGAGTGCGACGGGCTCATGATCTCGAGCTGTCCCTCCAGGTACGTTA
>Ga0134128_10012043_pt1 | contig 10308 bp, 8 predicted proteins | sample KB31754_FD_96462 | JGI IMG/M metagenome (GOLD analysis project Ga0134128, IMG submission 96462) | Terrestrial soil microbial communities with excess Nitrogen fertilizer from Kellogg Biological Station, Michigan, USA - KB3-175-4 | ecosystem: Environmental > Terrestrial > Soil > Unclassified ...
GAATGGCGATGAGATCTTCGCGCTCGCCATGCTGGCCATGGCCCAGACCGTGCCAGTGCTGATGTCGGGGCTAGACCTGTCGGTCGGCGCCGTGATGACCATGGTGGCGTGCTTTGCGAGCTACCTGTTGACCGGCGCAGCGAGCGGCACGCCGTTGCATCTCGAGATTTTCGGCCTTCATCTCGGCCTCGGCACCTTTCCCGGCGGCGTCGGCGGCATCCTGCTCGGCACGGCCATTTGCCTCGCGATCGGCACGTTCGCCGGCTTCATCAATGGCTGCGTCGTCGTCTACGGACGCATCCAGCCGATCATCGCAACCCTCGCGACAGGCGCTATCTATATCGGCGTCGCGTTGTTCCTGCGCCCGACACCGGGCGGCAAGATCGACGAAGACCTCAACTGGGCGATGACTAATTCGCTCGGCGATTTCGCCTCGACCGTTCACATTTTCGATGATGGCACGGCAGCGTGGTTTGCGCCCTTCGCGTGGATACCGGTGCCGTTCGTGCTACTCGTCCTGATCGCGCTCCTCGTCTGGCTGCCGTTCCGACGCTCGGTGCTGGGCCGTGCCGTCTACGCAGTCGGCTCGGCCGAAGGCGCGGCTTATATGTCAGGGCTGCCGATCGAGCGCGCCAAGATCGCAGCTTTCACCCTTGCCGGCTTCTTCGCCGGCTGCGGTGGGCTCTTCCTCGCCATTCAGACCTCGTCGGGCAACGCCGATATTCCACAGGCGGGTGGCTATACCCTCAATTCCATTGCCTCCGTCGTCATCGGCGGAACCTCGCTGCTTGGCGGCACGGGCAGTGCCATCGGCTCGATTTTTGGGGCGATGATCTTGCGCGTCATCTCATTCTTCTTTCGCATCTTCGACATTGCTCCCTTGCTGCAACCCCTGTTCGAGGGCCTGATCCTTCTTGCGGCGGTCAGCATTGGGGCGCTGCGCGTGCTGCGTGTCAGGAACACGCTGGAGCTCTTTCGATGACGACGGCGTCTCTCGGCCTCTCGCGCGACGACCGCCCAATCCTGGTTGCGGCCCTGTTCATCCTCGTCATCCTGGTGGCTGGCACCGTCTATACATTTGCCCGCTTCGGTAGCGCGCCGCTGCTCTCGCCGACCTACCTGCTGCAGCAACTGCAGATCGGTTCGTTCCTCGGGATCGTGGCGGCCGGAATGATGATCGTCATCCTGATCGCCCAGATCGATTTGTCGGTGCCCTGGACACTGGCAGCCGCGGCCATGATGGCCACCTCGATCGGCGGCCCGTTCGCCATTCCGGTCGGACTTGGTGTTGGGGTTCTGGTGGGTCTCGTCAACGGCGTCGGGGTAGCCTATTTGCGTGTGCCTTCGATGATCTTCACGCTGGGCGTCAATGCAGTGATGCGAGGCTTGATGGTTGCGCACACCGGCGGCTATGCGCCCCAGACCGCCGCCACTGAACTGATGCGGACGCTCGCTTCCGACCGCACGCTCGGTATCCCTAACGCCTTGTTTGTCTGGGTTGCGGTATCGGTGCTGGTCTCCGTCATTCTGCAGCGTACGCCGCTTGGTCGCTACATCTACGCGATCGGCAACAAGGAGGCGGCCGCGTATCTGGCAGGCGTGGATACGCGCCGCGTCACCGTCATCTGTTTCGTGCTCTGCGGCCTGGCAGCAGCGCTCGCGGGCGTGCTGCTCGCCGGCTATTCGACCAAAGCCTATCAGGGGATGGGTGACGCCTATCTGCTGCCGTCGATCGCTGCAGTCGTGATCGGTGGCACCAATATCCTGGGCGGCCGTGGTCGCTACCTCGGCACGCTGATCGGCGTGGTGCTCATTGTGCTTCTCAATAGCGTTCTTTCGATTATGGACATGCCCGAGGCAGGCCGGCAGGTGATCTACGGCCTTGTCATCATCATAATGTTGCTCGTCTATGGACGTGGGGAACGTGTCACGAGCTAAATTACTCCCGCATTCTCTCCTTGCCACGCGACGGTCCAGCGAAACGGCGATAGCCCTCAGCCCTTGTATTCCACGATGTATAGACCTGCGCTGAAATCGGTGACGTAGCAGAGTGCATTCCTGTCGACAAATGCGTCTGCGGAGTGCAGCACAATCGGGCGGTTCGGGCGGGGATCCATCCATTTCGCGGGCGGCGGCGGCACGAAGGCGCCGATCTCCTTCGGACGGAACTGGTCCTTGATGTCGTAGACGCGTAAACCCGCATTCTGATAGGTCGCGAAGATGATCTCCTCGCTGTAGAAAGCATCCGGCCGATTTTCGTGGACGTTGTGCGGGCCGAAATGGCCTCCGACCTTGAGATAGTTCTTGTCCGACGGTGCCGGGAAGGTCGAGATGCTGATCGGGTTGGACTTGACCTGGTTGTCGAATATCCAGATGGGCTTGAACCCATCTTCCTGATTGTCGAGCACCGTCTCATCGACAACCACGAGCAGGTTGCGACTAGGCAGCGGAAGAGCGTTGTGCGTACCACCGCCGAAAGGTGGAGCCCACATTTTGTGAGTGATCAGCTTTGGATTCGACTTGTCCTTCACGTCGACCACGGCGAGGCAGGCGTCGCGCCAGCTGCAATAGGCAATGTCGTCCCTCACGATCGGATGATGCAGGCCGAACCGACCGTTCTTTGTCGGCCAATTCGGAACTTCGCCGGCCGCCGCGTTCATGCCCGGGAGCCAGTATTTTCCTGCAAGTTGCGGCCTGGTCGGATCGGCAAGATCGATCACGATCATGATGTAGTCGGTAAAACCTTCCAGCAGCGCCGACCCATAGGCCCAGCGCCCACCGGTCCAGTAGAGGCGATGCAGTCCGGTGCCCTCGACCGGCATGAAGCCGATCTGCCTGGGATCACCAGGTGTTGAGATGTCATACACGGCCATGCCGGCCGACCAGTCACGTTGCTCGGACTTCTCGCTCGCATGATGACCGACAGAGCCCTTGTAATAATTCTTCTCGTCGGCGAGTTCAGCCTGCGCGAACATATCCTTGTTGTGGATGACAAGAAGCTTGTCCTCTGCCGCCTGCAGATGGAGCGTCCACGTGTTGTGCGGCGCTGCGACATATTTGACGGTCTTCGGCTTCTTGGGGTCGCGCACGTCGATGACACTCAAACCTTTGGAGAAGATATGGCCGACATAGGCGAAGCCCTTGTGGACCATGATTTGAACCCCATCGCATCGCCCGCCCTGGTCGCTGTGGCCGACCAGCTTGAGGTTGGAAGTGGCGTAGTCGGGTTTGGGAAGATCACTGCTCATTGTTGCCTCTGGGAGTAAATTGCAGGGAAACCCTCCCTCGACGGCCTCCGCCGGGGAGGCCGCCGTAAATCGTGCTGCCGTCCATTTTGGGCTTTTTCGCTTGCTCTTGCCTTTACTTCGCGCTCCAGATCTTCTTGTACTCGTCACGGTAGCCATTACCGGGATCGAACTTGTTTTCCTTGCCCCCGTCCTTCTCGATGTTGTCGGCCATGAACAGATGGACGTGAGGTACGTAGCCGCTCGGTTTCTCGCCGGCGAAAGCACGGTTGATCTCGTCAATCATGATCCACCCCTGCAGGTTAAGCGGCTCCGCCACCGTCGCGATCTGATACTGTTTGTCGCGGATCCGCTTGAACGCTGGAACCGAGCCGTCGCCAGCCGAGATCTGTTGCGGGAAGCCGGTTGCCGGATCCACTCCTGCCGCCTCCAGCGCCGGAGCCGAGAAGTCAAAATAGAGATCGTTGACGGCAATCGAATACGTCCACTGCTTGCCGTATTTGGAGAGCAGTGAGGTCGTGAGCTGGCCCATCCGGTTGGAAAGATCGGCGATCGGGGTGTCTGCGACTTCGAGCACCTTGCAGCCCTTGCAACCTTCAACAGCCGCGCGTTCCGCATTGGTCTTGGCGGTGGCGATCGCATAAATCGAATCCGTGAACAGGACAACGCCAGCATGGCCGCCCGACTTCACGACCGCTTGGAGACCGGCGGATTTAGCGACTTCAAGCGGATCGGTGGTCACGTTGGTGAACACGGCGGGAATGCCCTCAACCGGTCCGGCGGTAGGACCGGCGTGCCAACCGATGATCTTGATCCCGGCGGCAGAAGCCTGTTCGAGCAGGGGCTGCTGCTCCTTGCTATCGATGCCGACATTCAGGATGCCGTTGGGCTTCATTGCGATCGCCTGCGTCAAAGCGGTCGCGTGCCCTGGCACAGTGCCCTGGCCGTCGAGCTGGCGTACCTCCCAGCCCATCGCCTTGGCCGCTTCCGCGGCGCCGTCGCCCGCGCCCTGTGCGCCGCCGTTACGCTGGTCGGTCGAGACAATGGCAATCAGTTTTTTGCCCTGCGCTTTCGGACCCGTCGTCGGCCCGTCCCATTTGGTGACCGGTGCCGCGACTGTCTCCAGAAAGGCCTTCGCCTTCTCGATGTAGGCGGCATCGTCGTCAGCCCGCGCCAGGGTCGTGGCCAGCAACAGAACGCTTACTGAACCCAGAAGGGCCCCTTTGATCGCTTTGGTTGTCATCATTGCTTCTCTCCCAGTTTGACGGGCGGCGCCTTTAGATTGCCCGGCCGGCTTTGCCGGCATTTACGTAAAGGCCTCAGGTGGCCCCGGCTGCTTTCGCGGATTCGGATTGTGCTGGCGCCGGTTGCGGCTCGCGCGGCGGCAGTTTGATGACGGTGCGCCGGCGCTGCGCGAAGGCAGCGAGCGCGATGGCGACGACCAGCGTCGTGCCGTTGAAAAGCGGCTCAACGAAGAATGCGCCCCCCAAGAGCTGGATGCCCGAAATGCCAACCGCGAGAATGAGGATGCCGAATACGCTGCCCCAGACGTTCACCCGTCCGGGTTTGATGGTAGTCGAACCGAGAAAAGCGCCGACCAGCGCCGGTAACAAGAAGTCGAGGCCGACATTAGCCTGCCCGATCCTGAGCTTGGCACCAAGCACGCAGCCCGCGAGGCCCGTGATGACGCCGGAGGCGATGAACACGCCGATCACATAGATGCGCACCGGAATGCCGTTGAGCGCAGCCGCCTTCTCGTTGGCCCCGATGGCGTAAATGAACCGGCCGATCGGGAGGCGCTCGCTGATGATCCACAGCAGCAGCGCCAGCCCGAGCACATAGAATGCGGGGACTGGTATTCCAAGCAGCGAAGCCGAGTTAATGGCAAGAAAATCCCGGGGCAGCGTGCCGATAATTTGGCGACCGTCGGTGTGCCACAGCGCGAGAGCATATAGGATCGTACCGGTGCCCAGCGTCGCAACAAAAGCGTCGACCTGCGCGACTTCGACCAGTACGCCATTCACGAGACCGACAAAGCCTGCGCAAGCCACCACGAGCAGGACCGCGAACGGCCAGGGAATGCCGTATCGCACCTGGAAGCTGATGGCCAGGATGTGCCAGAGCACGATGCCGAACCCCACCGTGAGATCGATGCGGCCCGCCATCATCGGCAGCGTTGCGGCAAGCGCCAGCAGCGCAACGATCGACTTGTCCGCGAGGATGGAGCGCGCGTTCAGCCAAGTCGGAAAAGTATCCGGCAGAAGCAGCGAAAAGAAAACGATCAAGAGCAAAGTCAGCAATGGCAGGCCGTAAACCGGCAGCAACCGCAGCATAGTCTGCCCGGTGGACAGCGTGGCAAGCTCCGGCCGCGTCGGCTCCAGCGCATTGGACTTGATCGACTGCATCCTGAGCCTCGCTCAATAGACGGCGCCTGCCACTGCGACACCGTCCCTCGCAACGCTGGCAGACGCGGCGGCGAGGAGATTGCTGACGGAAAGGTCCTCTGAGTGGAGTTCGCGCACAACTTGGCCACGACTGAACACGAGCGCCCGGTGGCAGACCTTCGCGACCTCCTCGAAATCGGTCGACACGATCAGGATGGCCGCACCTTCCTTGAGCGCAACGTCGAACAGCTTGTAGATTTCTGCCTTCGAGCCGACATCCACTCCGGCAGTCGGGTCCTCGAAGACATAGATTTTCGATTTCAGGTTCAGCCAGCGTCCGACCGCGACTTTCTGCTGGTTTCCACCGGAAAGCAGCTCGATGGCGAGGTTTGGATCGTTCGGGCGAAGACCGACGGTTTCCCCCAGCCGCCTCGCGGCCGTGCGCTCTCTCGCCGGCGAAAGCCAGGCCGAGGTTCTGCGTCCTGCCGCTTTCGGATTGAGGAAGAAGTTCTCACGAACCGAGAGCCCGGGGATGATCGATTCCCCGACGCGGTCGGCGCAGACGAGATTGACCCCGAAATCCATGGCAAGGCGTGGAGAACTGAGCTCGATGGGCGTGCCGTCGATCCGGATCAACCCGCCGGTGATGCCTTCGACGCCGAACAACGCGCGGCTGACCTGCTCCTGGCCCGCGCCCCGCAAGCCAACGAGTCCAACGATTTCACCCGCATGGATGCGGCAATCGATCGGCCCGACCGGACCGATTTCGGCACCCTCGAGCTCGAGCCGCGCCGATCCTTCGCGCTCGGCGGGTCGCCTGAACACCAGCGAGGGCTCGCGCCCCACGATGAGCAGGATCGCTTCGTCGGGTGAGGTCCGTCCGACAACCCGCTCGCCCGCGACGCGGCCGTCGCGCAGTACCACCATCCGGTCGGCGATCTCGAATACCTCGTCGAGCCGGTGCGAGACGTAGATCATGCCAACGCCGTGCTCGCGCAGGCGCCGGAGCGCACCAAACAGGCGCATTACCTCGTCGGCCGGCAGGCTCGCAGTCGGCTCATCCAGAATGAGGATTTCCGCTTCGGTTGCGAGCGCACGCGCGATCGCGACCAGCGATTTCTCCGTTCGTGTGAGGTCCTGGATCCGCAAATCCGGATCGATATCGGCGCCGATCCTTGCAAGCGCGTCCTCGGCGAGCTTTCGCGCCCGAAACCACTCGATGAGACCGAAGCGGCGGGGATAGCCCAGCGTCAGGCAGATGTTCTCCGTTACCGTCATCCAGTCGATCAATCCGAGATCCTGGTGAATGAAGGAAACCGGCATGCGACGGACCGCAGAGGTCATGTCATTTCCCGCGTAGGAGATCGTTCCGCTGTCGACCGTGTAGACACCCGCCAGGATCTTGATCAGTGTCGACTTGCCGGCGCCGTTCTCGCCGAGCAGGGCGACGACTTCGCCCCGTCCGACCGCCATGCTGACGTCGCTGAGAGCCTGAGTTCCACCAAAGCGCTTGAAAACGCGATCGATCCGGAGCACCGCGGAATCCACGCGTTGCGGCGCCTCTTCACCACCTGGCCGAGGGTAATTGCTGGCCACAGCGCCCTCCCTCCCGTGTTGCCGAGCGACTTGTCTCGTCGCTTGTTCAAGGCCGCGCCAAAGCCACGCGCAACTCCAGCGCAGCCATTAGAAATTATGCCGCACAAGCTTGTCAATCGGGACAACACTCTGATGGTTCAGTCGATGCCGCGCCGCGGTGCGGCCGCCGTACGACTCGCTCTGTCCGTATTGTGCACGGCAGGGCGGGACTTAGCCCCCCGTCACTCGATGTCTCGCCCCTGCACTAGACCGCAGCTCGCGTGTTCAGATAGATCGAATAGAGCGAGGTCTGCCCGCATATATAGAGCCGATTGCGGCGGGGACCCCCAAAGCAAACGTTGGCGACGATCTCTCCGATCGGGATCGTACCCAGGTGCTTCCCGTCTGGCGCGTAGCAAAAGACGTTACGGCCCGCCGATGTCCATAAGTTTCCATGAACATCGCAACGAAATCCATCATACAATCCATCCGGACAGGTCGCGAACAACGACGAAGCTCCAGTTTCCCGTCCCTCCACCTTGTATGACCAGATTGTTGCGGGAAGCTCGTCGACATGTGTCGCACCGGTATCGGCTACGTAGAGCAGCTTTTCATCCGGCGAGAATGCCAGCCCGTTGGGTTGTACGCGGTCGGATACGACAAGCGTCACTTTGCCGGTGATACCGTCAATCCGGTAGATGTTGGAGGCGCCGACCTCGGACTTGCTTTGTTCGCCTTCGTAATCGCTGTCGATGCCGTAGGTTGGGTCGGAGAACCAGATCGAGCCATCCGACTTGACCACGACATCGTTGGGCGAGTTCAGCCGGCGGCCGTCATACCGGTCCGCTAAAACTGCGACGGAACCATCGTGCTCGGTGCGGGTGACGCGTCGCGTAAGATGTTCACAACTAACCAGGCGTCCCTCGCGATCAACCGTGTTACCGTTCGAATTAAAGCTAGGAGAACGGAAGACCGACACTGAAGCGTCGGTTTCGTCAAAACGCATCATCCGGTTGTTCGGAATGTCCGACCAGATGAGGAAGCGCCCTGCGGCAAAATACGCAGGGCCTTCCGCCCACCGGCAACTGCTGGCAAGCTTTTCGAGGTTGGCGTGAGCGATCGTCAGTCGCAAAAATCCCGAATCATGAGCAATAAAAGGGAGCACTCTTCCTCCTTGACGACCGCAGGGCCTAATTCCTGCAAGCACTTCGCCGCTCTGGCTGATCTTTCCGTATTCAAAAAACATATATCTCGCTTCAGGACGAATATCAAAACAGGGGATCGGTGTTGCGCCCATTTTTCCGGTGGCGAGCGTCTTGTTCAGAAAACATCACGCGATCACTGCTCATAGGCGAGGCAAGCGAGCGAAACTGTCGATGTCCAGGAAACTGAACATCGTGTGACAGCGAGCGTCTGGGATTTCGTACAGATGGATCGAACATGCCTCGCGAAACTAAAAATGGACGTGCGCTCGGCAGCATTGGGGCGTGTTGTCAATGGGTGACGATATGAAGGTCTTGACGGGCGGGCAAAATGCAAGAGTCGGAATGAACGCAACCAGGTCACCGAAGGGATCGCATGTACGGCGTTCTTCATTTGGAACAAGGATGAATAAATTCATCAGATCCGCTCTCCCGCGGGCATCAATCCTTCCAGAAATCTCACATGAAATTAGGTGAAGGTGGGTTGCCGGCGGCTCCAGAAAAGCGCTCTGCAAGGATTTGCACGAATTTCGGAAGCGTCACTCGCGGGCTGAAAAATCACCGACGTTTTCTCTCGGGCTCCAGACGTTGCTGCTGCACGTGCTTCGATTGACCAAGGTCCGCTATGGGCACCGCACGGTCCAGTCGGGTGGCTTGAAGTGATGGAGATAGCGTCAAATTGATGCGATTTCCCCAGACGGCCTTTCCCGGACGCCAAAAAGACGCGCTTTCCGCACGGAACCAAATTAGTGCATAACAGTGGAGCGGAAACTTTTCCCGCTTAGGAGGAAATCGAGCATGAACAAGATCATCATTGTCAGCCTTGCTGTCCTTGGTTTTTCGACATCGGCCGCCCTGGCTGCGAAACACCAAGCGAAGAAGCCAGCCGCATCGACCACGGCGAGCACGCCCGCCCCGATGATGCCGTTCTACACAGCTAGCAGCGCCGACAAAGAGATGTATATGCGCAACAAGCGCGAATCCGGGGTGAAATAACCATCCTTACAAACGGGACGGGGGAAGGCTTGCCAAACGCACGTCGATCGTAGGAACGCCACCCAATTGGTGTCGTTGCCTCACGGGACGGGGGCGGCGAGCAAGGTCTTCCCCCCGAAGACTACCCCCAGCTAACTGTCGCTGCCCGTCCCGCCGTTCTTCAGGAACGCTCCGTGCCCCGCGTTCGCCCTCTTGGCCTATACTCCGGTCTGGCAGCGAGCCGCACTCCATAATTTACCTGTGGAAAACCAAAAATGTTGGGGACGCCGGCCGAATCAAGGGCGCACAATTTTGCCATGGTCTGAGGGACACACCATGTGCATCGAGGAACGCTACATCCTCATGGCTGGGATGACGTGCCTGTTCGTATTGCTGGGATCGGCGCTGCTTACGACCTGGCTGTAACGCCACGGTCAACCAGGAAAACCCGCATAGCGCGGGCGCGGTCGGTTGCTGGCGCTAACCAGGAAGACCCGGCACGTCGGCGTCTTCGACTGCAAGGACGGTTCCTTTGCGGATAAGGCGGCGCTTAACGGGCATGCCACGGGAGTATCGCGATTCGAGAAACCTGCGGCACCGCAACCCGACCACCGTGGTTCGAAAACGAGCCACCTCGGATCGGCTGTCGGCAATAGCGGATCGGCGGTGAGCTACCGCGCGTCGCGGGCGAGGGCGCTCGGCCCTTGCTTTAGCGTCGGACTTTCAGGTACCAGCGCCGATCGCGGCGCGCGTAGAGAGAAGCCAAGTCCCATTCCGTGGCAAGGCGCAGGCCCTCCGCGGTCAGGGACACCCAACCAGATTCGAGGAATGCAAGGCCAGCGCTCACTAAGTCGCAACGGCCAGCTCTACTGGTGACGTTGCCGTCCAACGTTGGGCCATCGACGAACAACTGACCGAGGACGCTGA
>Ga0134128_10012044_pt1 | contig 10308 bp, 7 predicted proteins | sample KB31754_FD_96462 | JGI IMG/M metagenome (GOLD analysis project Ga0134128, IMG submission 96462) | Terrestrial soil microbial communities with excess Nitrogen fertilizer from Kellogg Biological Station, Michigan, USA - KB3-175-4 | ecosystem: Environmental > Terrestrial > Soil > Unclassified ...
TAGGGATAAATTTCAAATTTGGAAAGTGTTTTTTGGGGATAAAATTTGGGGGATAACGTGGTCACTTATCGGGGATAGCGGCATCCTTTTATCGCGGCGGGTTCAGGTATGGCGCCTTTATTGTTTTGACGCCTGTTACAACGTCAATTACCGATACTGTAACCGTTCATCCTTATTATTTTACTATTCGTATAGGAAAGAGGGGTATTGGTGTAATTAATTCCACTTTAATTTATTTTCCTGTTAAGTTCAAAGCAAATTATAAGCCTTTCCTCTTTATATTTTGTAACCTGCGCTTTAAAATCTATTACCCGGGATCCCCATATTAAAACCTATAACTTAATTGATATGAGTATTTTTTCGCTTAACCGCCCGCCAAATCCGGATGCAGCAGTTATTAAATTATTGAAAGATTTAAAGCTGAACATGTCCCGGGCAGCCATCAGCGCGGAATTAGAGAAACACCCCGATTATCCCAGCCTTTTAGCCATTAGTGATGTGCTGACATCGTTCGGTATTGACAACGCGGCCTTCCGGATTGAGCCGGATAAGCTTGCCGGGGTGCCCTGCCCTTTTATTGCGCACACCAGCACAAATGGCGGCGACTTTATAGTCGTAAATAAAATAGATGGCGAAAACATGGTGGTTTCGAGCGATAAACGGAATAAGGTAAAATTTAATATTGTTGAATTTAAGAAAATATTTAACGGTGTTGTTTTAACCGCAGATGCCAGTCCGCTGTTAGCGTCAGGGCCAAAACCGGCAACAGTTTTAAATGATATTAAGCCCGCGCTTGCAGCCGTCGGCGCATCGGCCGTTTTCCTGTTGGCGCTTGTGTTCCAGGCAGGGTATTTTACGAGCCTTAATTGGCAGCTTGGACTGTTTACCTTTATTAAGAGTGCCGGTTTAATTACTTCCGTATTGCTGCTCATTCAATCCATCGACAGCAACAACCCATTGGTGCAGGTGCTTTGTCAAACTAAGGGTAAAACAAATTGTAATGCTATCCTATCGTCAAATGCGGCAAAGGTATTTGGCGTTGGTTGGCTCAGCTGGAGCGAGGTAGGCTTCTTTTACTTTTGCGGCACCTGGCTGCTGGTTTTATTCGGCGGGAATTCTGCTTTCACAATGACCACATTATTAGTTCTTAATCTGGTTAGCCTGCCTTATACGGTTTATTCCATTTATTACCAAGCACGCGTGGCCAAACAATGGTGTACATTGTGTTGCACCGTACAGGCACTTTTATGGTTGGAATTTATTCTGTTAGTTACCTATACCTATCGCAACCTTACCCCCCTCTCTCCTGGAGAGGACTGGGGTGAGGCTGTAACTCCTCTTGTTATTTGTCTGTTAACGCCGGTTATATTGTGGACGCTCCTGAAGCCACTGTTTCTAAAGCTGCAGCAACTGCAGCCGTTAAAAGAACAGCTGCGAAAGTTTAAATATAACGCCGAGCTATTCAATACAATGCTAACCGAACAGCCAAAATATACGTTGCCCGAAGAAGAGTGGAGTATTGTTTTAGGAAACACGGAGGCCAATAATACGATCACTATGGTAACTAATCCTTACTGCCCGCCATGTGCCAAAACGCATAAGCTCCTGGATGAGCTATTGAGAGAAAATGACAACGTACAGGCGCGCATCGTATTTACGGCCAATAATACTGAAAACGATATTAAAACGCCGGTAAGCCGGCACCTGATGGCGCTGAATAACCTGCACGATAAAACCATTGTGCGAAAGGCCCTGCACGATTGGTACGAGCAAAAACAAAAAAGTTACGAAGCCTGGGCAAAGATTTACCCGATTGAACTACAGGAAACCGAATTTTATAAAATTGACCGGCAGCACGAATGGTGCGAGATGGCAGAAGTTACCGCTACGCCAACATTAGTGCTTAATGGTTACCGCCTGCCGCAATTGTACCAGCTGCCGGATTTAAAATACATGCTGCAATAGCAGTACAAAATACTTTTCGCGAAAGTAGGGAGCATACACCTTGTAATATATGCGGCCTGAATACCGGGGCGTGGTTTCGGTAAATCTATTTAAATTAAAACTTTAATTTTATGAAAGATTTAAAAAAACTGAGCAGGGAGGAGATGAGACATGTTTTAGGAGGTGTAGCTTCCCCGCCACAATGTGGTAGTCCAAGCGATTCCGGGGGCTGTAGTACTGCCGCCTGTACAGCTTCCAGTGGAGATTGTAAAGGTAAGCCTGGTACATGTGGAGGCACTTCATCCTGTATGTGTGCTGCAGTTTGCTAGTACAACAAACAACGGTTGTGGCGTACTTTAGTGTACGTTACAACCGTAAATTCCTATTAAATGGGAATTATTCGCTTTCCAATATATTTGAAATTCGGGTTTTATAAACAAAACTACGATGTTATTAAATTAATAGCTTTTATGGCCTGAAAGTATAAAGTGAAAAAGCATATCGAGCCGTCTTGGATACTTATGAAATCGAAATTATTTCTATTGTTGTCGTTTTGTTTTGTTGCGGCTTCTGTCAGTGCTCAAAAGGGCGCCTCTGTTAAGTTTAATATTGGTGATGCTGCTCCACCCTTGAGGGTACGGGAGTGGATTAAAGGCACGCCGGTTAAAAGCTTTGAAAAGGGTAATATATATGTAGTGGAATTTTGGGCAACATGGTGTAGGCCATGTATTGCAGCGATGCCTCATCTTTCGCATTTAGCCCGTAAATACAGTCATAAGGTTAGCTTTTCAGCGATCGCTGTGTATGAATCGCGTGGAGCTAAACCGACATCCATCGCGCAGCTTAAGGATTTTGTTGATGGCATGGGACACCGAATGGATTTTAACGTGGCAGCAGAGGATACCAATTTCACGGTACACGATTGGCTTGATGCGTACGGAGAAGATGGCATCCCCACTACTTTTGTCATCAATCGTGAAGGAAAAGTGGCCTGGATTGGGCATCCGCACGATCTTGATACCGTTTTACGCAAAATAGTTAAAAACACATGGGACACGAGGGATATGGAGCAACTATTATCCAAAAAAATATATAATGATCGTTGGCAGAAATCGGATATGGAAGTGATCGACAAAGTGCGGAAATATCAAGGGGTCTATGACCATCTTGAAGACATTGGCAACCCCGACTCGACCCTTTTTGTAGTCAATGAAATGGTAAAAAAGCATCCTGATTTAAAATATACACCCTGGATAGTGTCCTATACCTTTTCTGCATTACTCAGGACCGACCCGCACAAGGCTTACGAATTTGGCAAACAGGCAATGGTAACAACTACCTATACGAGGCCTGCCTGGTATATGATTATTGGCGTTATAAAGGACGATTCGCGCAAAGTACATATGACACCGGAAATTTACCGATTAGGCGCAGAATGTTACCAGGCCGAAATTGATCATACAACTTATCCTAAAATTGTTGATATAGCCGAAAAATATCGGGAAATGGCAGGATGGTATAGATTGGCGGGAGACCAGCCGATGGCCATAAAGGCGGAGAAAAAAGCGATGAAATTTGAACGCCGCCAAGAGTCAGGTAAGATTGTTTCAAGATAATTTTCGTTCCAAATTGCGTTGTCCGATTGTATGACCTAGCACGGTTAACGACACATAAGCAAAACTTGATTCAACAACAAATGAGCTTTAAATTTTACAAACAACCCGATGCTATGGACTGCGGCCCCACTTGCCTGCGCATGGTTGCTAAACATTATGGTCGCAATTTTAAACTGCAAACTTTGCGGCAGCTTTGCGAGATCAGCAAAGAAGGTGTTTCTCTTTTAGGTATCAGCGATGCGGCAGAGAAAATCGGCTTTCGCACACTGGGCGTAAAACTCACCCCGGATCAACTAAAAGATGCCGAGCTGCCCTGTATTTTACACTGGCGGCAGCATCATTTTGTGGTGCTTTATAAAATTAAGAACCAGAAATATTATTTGGCCGACCCGGCCGCAGGGTTGGTTGTGTTAAGCCGGGAAGATTTTAACCGCAGCTGGGAGGGGGATAAGGAAAAGAAAGAGGGGATAGCCCTGTTGCTTGCCCCCACCCCGCAATTTTACGATCAGGATGATGAAAAGGGCAGCGAGGTGCGGTGGTCGTTTTTGCTGAGATATTTGATCACTTACCGCACGCTGGTTATCCAGCTGCTGTTCGGCCTTGGCATCGGCAGCTTGCTCCAATTGATCACGCCGTTTTTAACGCAATCTATTGTTGATATCGGCATCAACACCCGCAACCTTAATTTTATCTATATTATCCTTATCGCGCAGATTGCCCTCATCATCGGGCGGGTAAGCGTGGAGTTTATCCGGAGCTGGATATTGCTGCATATCAGCACCCGGGTGAACATCTCGATCCTCACCGATTTTTTGATCAAGCTGATGAAGCTGCCGATGGGCTTTTTCGATACCAAAATGACGGGCGACATTATGCAAAGGATGAACGATCAAAAAAACATCCAAAGCTTTTTGACCGGATCGACGCTCACCACGATATTCTCCATGTTTAACCTGCTGGTATTTTCGGTGGTGCTGGCTTACTATAATATTTCCATTTTCTTTGTGTTCGCGGTAAGCAGCACCTTGTATACTGCCTGGATCGTGCTGTTTTTGAAACGCCGCCGCGCGCTTAACTATAAAAGCTTCGAGGTGTCGGCCCGGAATCAAAGCAGCATCGTACAGCTGATAGGCGGCATGCAGGAAATAAAGCTCAACAACTGCGAGCAACAAAAACGCTGGGAATGGGAGCATATACAGGCGCGATTATTTAAGTTCAACGTAAAAACGCTGGCGTTGAGTCAATACCAGCAGGGCGGCGCCACGTTTATTAACGAAGGCAAAAACATACTGATCACGTTTTTAAGCGCCGAGGCGGTGATCAGCGGCAACCTTACCCTTGGCGCCATGGTGGCCATACAAACCATCATTGGCCAGCTGAACGGCCCGATAGAACAGCTGCTGGGCTTTATCCAGGGTTTCCAGGACGCCAAGATCAGCCTGGAGCGGCTGAACGAAATACACCAGATGCAGGACGAAGAGCCCGCGGGAAAAGATTGGAACCACACACTTCCGGAAAACAAAAGTTTATCCATCAATAACCTCACTTTCCGCTACCCGGGCGCCGGCAATGAGCCGGTGCTCGAAAACATCGACCTGTACATTCCGCATGGCAAAACTACGGCCATCGTAGGCATGAGCGGCAGCGGCAAGACCACGATACTCAAATTATTGCTCCGGTTTTATGAACCGCAAAAAGGCGAGATAAAAGTGGGCGACCAACCCATCAATAATATCGGCTTTAAAACCTGGCGCAGCGAGTGCGGCGTGGTGATGCAGGATGGATTTATATTTTCGGACAGCATCGAGCGCAACATTGCCGTTGGGGACGAATATCCCGACAAGGTAAAACTACGGCATGCGATCAAAGTAGCGAACATACAGGATTTTATCGACGGGCTGCCGCTGGGATTGAACACCAAAATAGGCGCCGAGGGTAACGGCATTAGCCAGGGGCAGCGCCAGCGGATGCTGATAGCGCGCGCGGTGTACAAAGATCCGCAATTTTTGTTTTTCGACGAAGCCACCAACGCGCTGGATGCCAACAACGAAAGGGTGATCATGAACAACCTTCAGCAGTTTTTTGAGGGCCGCACGGTGATCATCGTAGCGCACCGGCTAAGCACGGTTAGCAATGCCGACAATATTATCGTGCTGGACAAGGGCCGTATTATCGAGCAGGGCACGCATCATGAACTGACATCGCTTAAAGGTGATTATTATAAGCTGGTGAAGAATCAACTGGAGTTGGGAACGTAGGGGAGAGGTAACAGTTGGCAGGAGCAGTTAGCAGTTAAATCAGTAAGCAATTGAAAATGGAATTTTTAAATTGAACAAAACAATCATGCTTAACAAGCATAAAGATATTTTTCGCGAAAGTAAAGGAGCATGCACTTTGATAATACATGCAGCCTAATTACCGGGGCTGGTTTCGGTAAAATTGTTATTAAATTAATTTTTTATGGAAAAGTTTCAAAGACTCAGCAGGACTGAAATGAAAAAGGTTATTGGCGGGGTTAACGGTCAATGTCCCACAGGCAAAAGTTGTAGTATTTATGTTAATGATGGTGATGGCCATTTCTTTCCGGTAAGCGGGAATTGTGCCATTGCTAATGGCGGTTGCAATTGTGTTGCTGGAGACAATATATCGGGTAGCACCGACTGCAACTAAAACTAAATTGTTTTATCGGCGAATAATGTAAAAAGTTATTCACCGATGGTTTACAATACTATGACATTATCCTGCGATCTTCATTGAAAATATCACTTATTCTAATTCGATTTTAGCAACACAATATGAAAAGGCTACAGATTAATATATCCCGCCACTTCCTAATATTATTGTTTATGTCGATCCTTGATCGCTTTGCTTATTGTCAAACGAACAATAAGTTTTTACGTGACGCCGCCGACCGGCTTGACAATCACCCTGCCATCGAAAAGGTCTATCTTCATCTGGACGAGTCCAATTACGATTTCAGCGATACGATATGGTATAATGCCTATCTGGTTGTGGGAGAGCACCACGAGCTATCGGCCTTGAGCGGGGTGTTACACGTCGAACTGATCAATCCGAAAGACTCGGTGGTCGTGCGCCAAACCCTGACACTCGCCTCCGGCGTGGCCTGGGGCGATATTCCGCTACCCTCAACACTTAAACAAGGCAGCTACCGGCTGAGAGCCTACACTAATTGGATGCGCAACTTTGACCCGGACTACTTTTACGAACGGGGGATCAGGGTGGGCGGCATCGAGCCCGTAAATACAACTGCAACGCCGGCCAAACCCGATGTCCAGTTCTTTCCTGAAGGAGGAAAGCTTGTAAATGATCTACGGTCGAGAGTGGCGGTAAAATCAGTAGGCACAAACGGTCTAGGCCAGGATATAAAAGGAACCATCGAAGATAGAGAAGGCAACGTAATAGCTGATTTTTCCACACAGCACCTGGGCATGGGTGTATTCGCCTTCACGCCGCAAAGCGGCAAAACTTATAAAGCGAAGATCAGTGCCGGGGAAACCGGCTTTACCGTCGATCTGCCGAAAGCGCAGGAAGAAGGATTTACCCTGGCACTTAACAATAGCCGGAAAGACAGTATATACATCAAAGTAGCTGTCAACGAAAATACGTTTAACCATCAGAAGAACAGCATTTTTTATATCATTGGGCAAAACAGCGGTAAAGTATATTATACCACGCAGGGCAAACTGGAAGGCCTGGTGTATACCGCAAGCGTAGAAAAGGACCGCTTCCCAACAGGAATAAGCCAGTTTACGCTGTTCTCGCAAAGCGGCGAACCATTGGCTGAGCGCATCGCGTTTATACAAACCGACGATACGCTGAAACTGCATATCAGCCCGTGCACAGCAGCAACCCTAACTCGTCAACCGGTAAAAATCAGCCTGAGCGCAAATGACCGCTACAATAAACCCGTAACCGGCAGCTTTTCCGTCTCCGTGATCAATGAAACGCTGGCAGGAGCGGACGATTTATTAGAAAGCACCATTCTCAATAACGTGCTGCTAACTTCGGACCTTAAAGGCTACATCGAACAACCCAATTATTATTTTAGCAATACCAATGAACAAACAAGATACGACCTGGACGTACTGATGCTTACCCAGGGTTACCGCAGGTATGAATGGAAGCAAATGCTAACTGATACCACCCAAAAAATAGCTTACCAGCCAGAGCGGTCGCTAACACTTACAGGCACGCTGAAAACACCATCAGGAAAACCCGTACCCCATGGTAGTATCGCGTTGATAGCCCCGAAAGAAAACGTGCTTAGAGATACGACTGCAGATGTTAACGGAAGTTTTAGATTCACAAATATTAATTTAGCAGACAGCGTAAGTATTGTTTTAAAAGCACGTAAAGCCAATAAAAATGATAACGTGATCATCACGTTAAACCCGCAAAACTACCCGCAGATCATCCCAACAACTTATAAGGATCCAACTACAGCGCTGCCGGGAGCAACGGCGGCTATGCTTCAAAAGAAATATACCGACTACGAGAAGGAACAAAGGCAGGACTACTTAAAAAATGGCATACAGCTTAGACAAGTGAATATCCATGGCTATACACCGCCAAAAAAACCTGATCTAAGTTCATCTTATAATTTGAATGGCCCAGGACATGCCGATCAGGTGATTATGGGTACGGTAGTCCAAGGAACTATAAATTTATCGGACGCGTTGAATGGGAGACTATTGGGCGTGAAATTTACGCTACCTGATGGAGAGGGCAAACGTACCCCTTATTTGATGCGTGATCAGGGGCGGCTAACGTCGGCTCCGCCAATGGCGATAATTGTTGACGGGATAGTTATGACCGGCGATCACTTAGACGATCTCGATCCAAATAATGTTTATAGTATTGAGATATTAAGAAGCGGGGCGTACTTAGCTATCTATGGTTCTGATGCATATGGCGGCGCAATGGTCATAACCATGAAACACGGCGGGGAAGATAGCCGGGAAGTAACGCCAAAACCGTCCTTGGGCCTTATGACCTGGCGGTTTGCCGGTTACAATAAGGCACGCGCGTTTTACACACCAAAATATAGCACAGCCAGACCAGAAGAACAAGTAGTTAGTATACGCAGCACCATTTACTGGAATCCCAACTTGTTAACTGATAAAGACGGCAAAACCTCGTTTGATTATTTTAATAATGATACGAAAGGCACATACCGCGTAGTGGTAGAGGGCATTGACGACGAGGGCAACCTGGGCAGAGCGGTGTTTAGGTATAAGGTGGAATAATTTTAAGTAAGCAAATGGAAATCAACACAATTCAGCAATTAAACGGCGAGACAATAAGAACGATCGATCAGCCCCGGCATACCGACGATATGCACGATATTATCACCGCGGTGCCGTCGTGGCTGCTGCGGTGGGGCATCAGTTTGTTTTTTGGGATATTGGTATTGATTGCCGGGCTGGCGGCTGTGATACGATACCCCGATATTGTGAAGGCTCAATTAAAAATTGATTCGCCCAACTCGCCCAAACCTGTAGTGGCCAAAGTGCCCGGAAAACTGGTAAAGCTGCTGGTGTCTGAAAATGAAACGGTTGCGGCGGGGCAGCCGCTGGCTTACCTGGAAAGTACTGCTAATCATGCGAAAGTGTTAGCGTTGCTTGGCAATTTGAAGACGATGCAGCAGGAAGTATTGCATAATACGTCTGTTAACCGGCTGCTTTTTAACGAAACGGATAATTTACAGTTTGGCGAGCTTCAATCGGCTTACCAGGGCTTTATCCAGGAATATTTAACTTATAGATCTTCGGTTGAAAATGGTTTTTTGGTTAAAAAGAGAGCCTATCTTCAAAAAGACCTTACTTATCTTTCTCAACAGCAGCAACAGCTGAATACGCAAAAAGCAATTGAACAAAAAGACCTGGGCCTTGCCGGCGACGAGTACGAAATGCATAAAAAGCTGGCGCAGCAGCAGGTTGAAACCGCAGCGGAACTAAGACAGGAGGAAAGTAAATACCTGGCAAAAAAATCGCCGCTGGTGCAAACCGAATCGGCCATGATAACGGGGAATAATAATTACATGGCCAAACAAAAGGATATACTGGAACTGGACAACCAGCTGCGCGAAGAAAAGGCGAAATTTTTACAGGCGTTGAATAGCCTGATCAGCGCTGCCGAAGACTGGAAAAGCAAGTACATATTGAGCGCATCGCAGCCGGGCAGGCTTACTTTTGCCGGCATTGTGCAGGAGAACCAGGTAATTGCGCCGAACCAGGAAGTGTTTTATGTGAACCCCGGCAACGAGCAGTTTTTTGGTGAAATGATGATCAGTCAAAATAATATGGGCAAGGTAAAGGTAGGACAGCAGGTGCTGGTAAAGCTTAGAAGCTACCCTTTTGAGGAATACGGGATGATACGCGGACGGATAAAATATATAGCCGACATTCCGTATAAAGACAGCGTGTTTATATCGAAGGTGGAGTTTAGAATAAGGAATACATCCGACCTGAAAAAACCGATCCATTTGAAACAAGGTATGATGGCGGATGCTGAAATAATAACACAGGACGCCACGATGCTGCAACGACTCGAAAGAAGCTTTTTTAAGATTACCGGGAATAACTAGTACAGGTGCACTGCACCACCCGCGCTATTCTTTCAACGTTGCGATCACTTTGCGGCCAAGGTCGTATGTTATGCGGAAGGCTTCCTGGTTGCTGGTGTAGCCGGGCGTGCGGTGGATGCTTAATACAAACTGGCCGCGCAA
>Ga0134128_10012046_pt1 | contig 10307 bp, 9 predicted proteins | sample KB31754_FD_96462 | JGI IMG/M metagenome (GOLD analysis project Ga0134128, IMG submission 96462) | Terrestrial soil microbial communities with excess Nitrogen fertilizer from Kellogg Biological Station, Michigan, USA - KB3-175-4 | ecosystem: Environmental > Terrestrial > Soil > Unclassified ...
ATGTCGCGGATGGTGCGCTCGAGGGTCTTCTCCGCGTTGTACGCGGGCATCACGACGATCGTCTTGGGCTTGGACATGTGACGGAGATTATAGGAAATCGGGCCTTGAGGGGTTGCGCGGCCGGCGAGTTCCGGCCATACTTTTCCCATGAGTCGGCCCCTCGCGATCTCAGCCTTGGCGGTCCTGTCGGCCGTCGGATTCGCCCGCGCGGCAGCCCCCATAGGCCCGCCGCCCGAGCTCCTCGACGCGGCCTGCAGCTCGGGGCTGCTCCTCCAGCGCTCCGACGAAGCCCCGCCGGCCGGCGCCGCGGCGGACGACGACGGCGGCCCCATTTTCGGCGACTCGGGGCTGTTCGGCGGGTCCGACGACGGCAAGGGCGACCGGAAGGAGCAGAAGCCCAAACCCAAACCCAAGACCAAGCTGCTCCGCCCGCGAAGCGAAAAGGACAAGGCGGAATGCCCGGGCAAGGTCGCGGATTTCTATCGCCGGCACGGCGGCGAATTCAACGCCGTTCCCGCCCCGGCCGGCCTGAGCGCCGAGCAGATCGAGAGCAACATCGACCGCGCCTACGCCGCGTCGTTCGGCCCCGCCAAGGGCGCGCTCATGAGCGATCTGAAGGGCGAGGACATCTCCAAGAAGTGGGACGTCGTCAACCGGATCTTCGACGGCATCGGCCCGAAGCAGCCTCTCGACGACGCCGCTTTCGGCCTCACCGTCTCGAAAAATCTCCACGATCTCGTCGACCAGAAGGCGATCCTGCCCTCCGATCTCGGCGGCAAGACGCCGGAGGAGCTGACGGCGGCTCCCAAGACGGAGCCCGGGCCGCTCCCGAAGGCCGCGCCCGTCGCGAGCGAACCCGCGCTCCAGACGCCCGCCGAGGTGCTCTCGCCCCGCGCCCGCGAGCTCTACAGGCCCAAGCCGATCCCCGAGGCCGGCGCCAGCCGATGGACTCCGGGCTACGCCCCGCCCGCCCCGGGCGCCTACGAGCCGGCGCCCGCGCCGGGACAGCCGGCGCAGCGCCCTCAAGCCGCCAGCGTTTGGAACCGCTACGCGCCCGATTTCGCTCAGGACCTCGCGGTCAAGGCCGGAAGCTGGGCGGCCGACAAGATCTGGGGCGGAGGAAATCCCGCCGTCAACACGGAGCTGCCGCGGGACTCCCACAGCCCCGAGCAATACCGCCGCGTCCGTTACGGCAATTACGGGACGGAGGCCATGGTGAAGGGGATCATGGCCACGGCCGCGGACATGGCGCAGATCCGCTCGCCGACCCTCTTGATCGGCGACATCTCGCAGAAGGGCGGCGGCTCGTTCCGCGGCCACCTCTCGCACAAAGTCGGCAAGGACGTCGACGTCTTTTTCATCACCGACTCGAAGGGGAAGTTCGATGTCCCGTGGAACCTGGCCTTGGCTGCGGCCGCGGTCCGGAACATGAACGTGACCCGCATCTTCGTCGACACCCCGCTGAAGAACTACATGACGCAGTACCTGGCCCAGAACAAGGACCTCCCCGCGAAGGAGCGCGAAGCGATGGCGCACGCCCTCGGCAAAATGAGCTATTGGCCGGGCCACGATACGCATTTCCACTTCCGCATCGACTACTGATGGACCGACGCTCTTCCCAGCTGGCGCGCCGCATCGGAGGCGGGGCTTTCCTGATCGCTCTCGCCTTGGTCTTCGGCCGCTCGCTCCATCACGCCCCCGAGGTCGAGCCGCCGTTTGAGGAGGCGGCGAAGTCGAAGACCGCCGCGACGGCGGCCTCCCCGGCGGCGGATTCCGCGGCGCCGGTCTCCGCTCAGCCCAGAGCCCCGCGCCCGCTCGACGTCGCCGACGTCCCCCCGCCGGGCGCGGCGCGCCGCACTCCCCGCGCGGCGGCCGCGCCCGCGGAATATCCCGCCTCGGCCGTTCCGTCGTACTCCGCCCGCAGCGACGGCTCCGGCTACGCTTCACCCTCGTTCCCGTCGGGCGGGAGGGCGCCGGCGGCGACGAGCAGCCTCGGCCTCGCCGCCCTTCCCGCCGAAGAGAGAGAATCCGCGCCGGCGCCGACCAGGGCCGCGCAGACCGCCTCAAAGCCGGGATCCGACGCGGGACGGCCGCCGGCGCGGAGCGCCGGCGGCGACGCCCCGGACCCGGCGCTCGATCCTCGGGCGGCGCTGCGCGCCGCCGGCTTCGTCTCCCAGGCGCGCGGCCTCAAGAACGGCGCGCAAAGCGCGGACGATCTCACGACGCCGGCGGGGATTCGGCAAGCGATCGATAAGGAAGTCACCGTCGAGCACGCCGTCGATCAAGATCTTCGCCGGTCTCTCTCCGGCATGAGCCCGTCGGCCGACATCGAGCAGCAGCGGGGAGCCGCCGCCGCCGTCCTGGCCGCTCACGGCCAGCCCACCGACGAGAAATCGATCACCAACGCCCTCGGCGCCGCCTTGCAGCCTCCGCCCCCGGCCGGCGCGCCGCCGTCCGACGCGGGCTCCCGGTCTCCCTCGGCTTCCGATTTCCAGCCCGAGGAACCGCCCTATATTCCCACCGAGGTGCCGCCCCGAGGACTCGGGCCCATCTATCACAAGTACCAGGATGCCTTCGACAAAGCGTTCAAGCAGTTCGGGGTGCCGCCGTGGGATATCCTCGCGCTCGGCCAGCAGGAGTCGGGTTTCGGCGCCAATATGGGCAAGACGCCGCTGCCCAAAGGCGTCGCGCGCCGGCCCGCCGACATGGCGGCGGCGGAAGCCCTCAACCGGGAGAACCGGCTGCCCGCCCCCTGGCAAAGGCTTCAGGGTTCCGAGACCGGCGCCTTAGGCCCGTTCCAGTTCGAGCCCTCGACTCAACGCTCGGCCGGAAAAGGCAATCCCTTCGACTGGACCGACCAGATCTCTTATAGCGTTCCGCACCTGCTCATCCTCAACGGCTATAAGCCGAACGATCCGGTCGCTCAGCGCAAGGCGTACGGGCGCTATTACGGCGACGGCAACCCCAACGGCAAGTATGCCCTCAGCGTCGCGGCGCACTCCGCCGCGATCAAGCCCGTGATCGTGCAGGCGATGAGGGAGCCGGCGCCGGCGAAGTAGGCGCCCGGCTAGCGCCGCAGGCGGTACACCCGCAGCCACGGTCCGGCCGTGACGCCGGGCTCCGACGGGAACTCGGCCACGAAATCCGACTGCGAGACGAGCTCCGAGAAGAAGCTCGCCAGCTCGCGCGTGCGGCGCGGGTCGGCGCCGTAGCTCGACGTGATCGCGTAGTCGACGCGCGCGGCGCGCGCGACGTCGAGCCCGGGGCGCACGTCCAGAAAGTCCCCGTCGGCCTGCGACAGCGCGACTTGCCGCGGAGCCGTGAACAGGTCGCGCGCGGCGCGCTGGACGCGGTAGATGCGGTAGCCGCCGCCGGGATGCATGGCGGTCATCGCGCGATAGAGGCGGGCGCGCGGCGAGCCGTTGCGCGCGGCGCGCTCGGCGAGCTCCGCGCACTGCTCCTTCGTCATGATCGCGAACGGGCCGGCGTGCGGCTGGTCGAGCAGCAGCGTCGAGCCGGCGGGGACGTTGCGGGCCAGCCATTGCGTCGCCTGGGCGCGCGTGTCGGGCAGCAGGACCCCGGCGTCGTAGCGGCCGCTGAGATAGAGGCCCGGAGCCAGCGCGGCCGCGAGCACGAGGCCGCGCCGCCACGCCGGGCGCCCGCCGGCCGCCTCGAGGCCGTCGGCGGCGAGCAGGGCCAGCATCGGGTAGGCGCCGAGGAGATAGCGGGCCACGCCGCCGTTGAAGCTGACGGACAGAGCGAGGGCGTACCCGACGATCGGAAGGAAGAGCAGCAGCGCGCGCTTCCAGCCGCGCTTGAGCGACAGGCCCAGCCCGAGGAGCGCCGCCGCGCCCGCGAGCGACCCCTCGCCGCCGAAGGTCCACGCGTTCTTCAGGATGTACTTGGCGGTCTCGGCGGCGTCGTGCGGCTCGAGTCGGCCGAGGTCGGCGTAGTCCGACCAATCGGAGACGAACCGGACGTGGTCGATCAGGGCGTAAGGCGTGCCGAGAGCGAACCCCAGCGCGGACATGAGCCCCGCCTGTATCAGCCAGGAGACCGGACCCGGTCCCCTCTCGCACAGCAGCCACGCGAGCGGCACGATGAGCCCCGCGGGCACCGCGGTGTACTGCGCCGAGCACGCCAGCCCGGCGAGGAACGCGCTCGCCAGCAGCCAGCCGCGGCGGCCGCCCTGCTGGTGGCGCAGGGCGGCGGCGGTGGCCCCCGCCACGAGCAGGAGCATAAACGAGTCGGGCTTGGCCGAGTGCGCGAGCTCGACGAGCGTGGGTGAGAAGGCGAGCAGGGCCGCGCCGTAGGCCCAGCGCTTGGAATCGCCGGCCCGCTCGACGCGCGCGAGCAGGGCGAACGCGCCGAGCTGGCACGCGGTCGACAGCAGGCGGCCGATCAGGTAGAAGCCCGTCGGACGGAAGGCGTACTCGGCGGCGAAGGCCAGCGCGCCGCGCAGCAGGCCGAAACCGGACCAAAAGACGAACCAGAGTCCGTAGGCGGCGGCGAGGAATTCGGGCCACAGCGTCGGGTACTTGAACGAGTACGGCCGGGGCCCGCCCGCCAGCGAGACGGCCATGTTGACGATGTGCGGCTCGTCGGCGTTGTAGACGTGCGGCAGTCCGTAGGCGATCCCGGCCAGGCGCAGGGCCGCGCCGGCGGCCAGCACTCCGAGGACGCTCCACGTCCCGACCGAGACCTCGTCGCGGCTCTTACGCACCGCGGCGCTCCCGCGCGAGCTTGAGGGCGCCGGCCGCGGCCAGCAGGCACAAGAACGGCTCGAGCGGCAGGCGGTAGCGCAAAGAGGTGAAGAACACGGCGTGCACCAAGGAAAGGTAGACGAACAGCGCCCAAACGGGCGCCCATGCCTCGCGACGCCCCGCGGCACAGGCGCCCGCGATCCCGAGCGCGAAGACGATCAGGTAATAAACGCCGAGCGCGCCGCGCTGCCACCACGTGTGCGGATCGTACGGGAACGGGCGCCAGTAAAGAAACGCCTTTCCGGCGACGATCTTCGCGGCGGCGAGAGGATGCGCGACGACGAAAGCCTTCGTCTTCGCCATGAAATAGCGCCCTTCTTCCCGCGGATCGGAGAGTCCCCGGGATTTCGCCTCGTCGGCCATCTCGTAGGGACGGCGGCGCACCTCCTCGCGGTCGAGCGAGAAGCCCTCGTACAGGGTCCAGCCCATCTGCGCCGACATGGGCACGAAGCCGCCGTACTTGCGGTAATTGCGCGCGGTCCAGGCGAGGTTCGGAACGAACCAGCCGATGCCGAGGACGGCGCACAGGGCGAAGGCGCGGGTAAAGCCCTTGGTCCTCCACAGCGCGAGGAACAGGATCGCGGGATAGGCGCCGAACACGGAGCGGCACAGGGCGCACAGCCCGCCCCACACGCCGAGCAGGACGAGGCGCCACGAGAGCGGCTCCTCGAGAAGCCGCAAGAGGCCTATGAAAAAAACGAGCTCCATGGCGACGAACAAGGTCTCGGTCTGCAGCTGCGGCGTGAAGAACACCAGCGCGGGATCGGCGGCGACCCACAGGGCGGCCCAGCGCGCGGTCTTGGCGTCGGTCAAGCGCTCGGCGATGCGGCGCAGCAGCACGACGGAGGCGGCGCCCAGCAGGCACTGCAGGACGAGCACGGAGAGCGGGTTCGGCGAGCGGAAAAGGCCGAGCACGGCGGCGATGAAGCCGGTGTAGAAGGGCGGGTGGGTGGCGTCGAAGGCCGGCATGGGAGTCCAGCCGAGCCACGACTGCGCCAGCGAGTAGTATAAGTCGGGCTGATAGACCTTCCCGAGGTCTTTGATCAGCCAGACGGCGAGGAAGGCCAGGCGCAAAGCCAGCGCCAAGGCGAAGGCCGCGGCGTCGAAGCGGCGCGAGTCTAGACGCTCGACCATCTCAGCTTGAACAAGGTCCAAAGATGGATGGCGCCGTCGTACCAGCGGATCTTCTTGCCGTCCTCCATGCTGCGGGGGGCGTAGGAGATCGGGACCTCGACGATCTTGATGCCGCGGCGCAGAATCTTGGCGGTGGCCTCCGGGCAGAACTCGAAGCCGGTGCACGTCAGGCCGAGCGACTTGAGCAGGGGCGTCTTGAAGACCTTGTAGCAGGTGGCCTCGTCGGTGATCGAGGAGCCGTACAGCAGATTCGTCCACCAGGACAGCAGGCGCCCGCCCCAGTAGTAGCTCGAGTACGAGCGGCCGTTCTCGTTCTTGCGGTTGCGCGAGCCGTAGACGACCTCGGCGCGCCCTTCCTCGAACGGCTTGAGCAGGGCGGCGTAGTCGGCGGGGTCGTACTCGAGGTCGGCGTCCTGGATCAGGACCACGTCGCCGGTCGCGGCGGCCAACGCGGTGCGGATGGCCGCGCCCTTTCCGGAGTTCCTCGCGTGCTTGAGGACCTTGCCGCCGGGCTTGATCGCGGAAAGCGCGGCTTCGTACGTCCCGTCGCTGGAGCCGTCGTCGACGACGATCAACTCCAGGTCCCGCCCCGGATTGCGTCCGTAGACGGCCTCGAGGCACCCTTTGACCGTGCGGGCCTCATTGTAGGCGGGGATCAGGACCGAGACCTTCATCCCTCCATGTTACCAATTCGGCTGAGAAGCTAACGAAAAGCCGCCTTCCATTCGGCTTCCTTGAAGCCGAGAAGTCCGCGGTCCTTGAGCAGGACGAACGGGCGCTTGATCAGCTTGCCGTGCTTTGACAGCAAGGTCAACGCCTCGTCCTCGCCCATGGTCTTGAGCTTCTCGCCGATCTTCATCTCGCGGTAGAGCAGGCCCGAGGTGTTGAACAGACGCTTGAGCTCGCCCGCGAAGCCGAGCATGGTCTTGAGCTCCGCCTTGGACGGCGGAGTCTCGACGATGGGCACGGGCGTAAAGGCGACGCCGTTGGACTCGAGGAACTTCAGCGCCTTGCGGCAGGTGGAACAGCCGGAGTACTCGTAGATTTTCACGGTCATGCGGCGATTATAGCGGTCTCCTCGCGTCAGCGCGAGAGGCCGAGACGCTGGAGCGCGGTCCGAGCGCTGAAGCGGACGTCCTCACTACGCGCGCCTCCCGTCGTCTTCAAGGGACCTTTGGGCCTTCATCGAGTCCGCTATAATGAAGCGATGCGTCTGGCGACGATCCTCCTCTTCCTGCTGGCCGTTTCCCCCGCTCGAGGCCAGGACCGTTTCGAGGCGCCGTTCTTCTTCGGCCTCGCCTCGGCGCCGGGGCAATCGGAAGACCAGCTTCCCGACATCTGGATGGACTGGGCGAACCGCGGCAAGGTCGCGGCGTACGCGAACCAGGCCGCGCCGGAAAAGCGGCTCGAGTTCTGGACGAAGCCGGAAGTCGAGCTGGACCTGGCCGCGAAGACGGGAATCTCGGTCTATCGCATGGGCGTGGACTGGGGCCGCGTGATGCCGCGCCGCCACGAGTTCGACGAGGCCGCGATCGCGCGCTACCACGAGATCCTCAAGATGGTGAAGGCCCGGCACATGAAGGTCATGCTCACCTTGATGCACCACTCGGTGCCGAGGTGGGCGCAGCAGCGCGGAGGCTGGCTTGACGACGGGATGAAGGACGACTACCTCGAGTTCGCGCGGCGCATGATCGACGAGTTCAATCCCGACGTCGAGTACTGGGTCACCTTCAACGAGGCCAACGTCTTCGCGCCTCTCGCCTACACGAACGGGCTCTGGCCGCCCGGCGGGCGGAATTCGATCGTCTCCCTCGTCGCCCTCGGCCCCTTTAAAGGCGAGACCGTCCGGGCGATGGACCGCATGAGCGACGCGCACGACGAACTCTATGATTGGGCTCACAAGAAGTATCCGGCGATCAGGTTGGGCATCGCGCAGAACATGGCGCTGTACACGGGCAAGGCCTGGTACGACCGGATCGCGGCGAGGTTCGTCGACGCGCTCATGAACTGGCGCTTTCCGGAGCGCCTCCGCGGGCGCATGGACTACTTCGGGATCAACTACTACGGCGCGGAGTGGATCCGCGACGGGGCGCTCGCCCTCGAGGCGGACGAGGAATACTCCGAGGCGGGCCGCGCGGTGAACCCGCGCGGCTTCTACACGACGCTGATGGCGGTCCACCGGCGCTTCCCGACCTTGCCCATCATCGTCACCGAGAACGGCATCGCCGACTCGACCGACGTCCTGCGTCCGGCCTATCTGCTCGAGCACCTCGCCGCCATCGCCCAGGCGAGGCGCGACGGCGCGCCGGTGGCGGGCTACATCGAGTGGACGCTGTCGGACAACCTGGAATGGGCGGACGGCTACTGCCCCAAGTTCGGCCTCGCCGCCGTCGACCGCGCGCACGGCCTCAAGCGGATCCCGCGGCCGAGCTACGATCTTTTCCGCCGGATCGTCGCGACGCGCGAGGTCACCGCCGCCATGCGCGACGAGGCCTGGGTGAACGTCTCCGTGCGCGCCGGACAGGACCGTCCGTTCTGCCGCGCCGACGACGCGGTCACGCCCTTGAGCGAGCCCAAGACGCGCAAGATCTCGTCGACGGATTGGCGCTTCCGATGACGGGACGCCTCGGCGCGCTCGTCCTCGCGGCCGTCCTGCTCGCGGGCTCGGCCGCCGCTTACCGCTGGGACGAGCACTACTATACGGTCCGCTTGGCCTTCGGCGCGCGTCCGGGCGGCGCGGTCGGCGCGCTGTGCGCCCAGCTCGCCGACGAGGCGCCGGAGCTCAACGCGATCGCGGTGTACCGCCGTTTGATGAAGCATCCGCTCGATTACGCGAGTTGGTCGCTCGGCGGCGACGGGCCGGACGAGACCGTGGGCCGCATGGTCACGGTCCAGCAGCTCCTGCACGGGCTCACCGGCGGCAGTCCCGAGGCGGTGCGCGCGATCGCCGCCGCCGCGGCCAAGAACGTCGGAGCGCGGGCGCGCGGCGCCCGGGACCCGCGGGAGCGCGCCGACGCGCAGTGCGCCCTGGGCTTCGCGCTCCATCTCTACGGCGACTCGTTCTCGCACGTGCGCATCAAGAACCCCTCCAAGATGTACCCGACCGGCCTCGGCCATTTCTTCGACGCGACGACGCCCGACATTCCGCTGTCCTCGCGCGCGCGCATGGAGCTGTGGCGGGAATACCTCGCGACGGCTCCCTCCCTCATCCCGCTCGGCGCCGGCCCCGCCTTCGAGCCCGTCTTCGCCGCGGCGGCCGAGCTCCAGCGCCGCGCGCGGTCCGGCAACCGCTACGCGGGGGCGGAGCTGATGCACGCCGAGACCGAGGCGCTCGAAGGCAGCGGGATCAAGGCGGCGCTGCTCGAGCATAATCTCTCGGAGAGGCCCTGCCAGGCGATCGCCGACGCCGCCGCCAAAGGCCTGCCGGCGGCGCCCTCCTGCGAGAGAGCGTGGACGCTGTACCGCGACGCGGTGATCCGGGCGCTCGACGCCTACGACGCGGATCCCGCGAACGCGGGAAAGCCCAGCCGCGGCGGTCCGAAGCGCGCCTACTTCCTGGGCTCGCCGTTCTCCAAGGGGGCCGAATGGTGAACATCGAGCCTCATCACCGGAAAATCCACTGGAAGACGCGGCTCGTGCGTTGGGCGCTCCTGCCGCTCGCGCTGATCGCCGCGCCGGCGTGGCTGTACGTCTCGTACGGGACGTGCCAGGAAGAGGGCGATCAGATCGGCACGCTGTGCCGCGCGTTCCGCGTGATCCCGTTCCTGCCGACGCTCGCGGCGCTCGCGATCCTGGCCTTCGTCGCGTGGGATTTGGCGGCGCTCGGCCACGAGCACGCGCGAGAGACCGGTCAGGCGCCGACCCGGCACGGGCTCAACCACGTGCGTCACGGCTACCGGCAGATCAGCGACGCGCACAAGAGCCACATCCATTGGGCGCTCATGACGGTCCTCGCGGTGACGCTGTCGCTCGGCGCGTGGATCGTCTGGCTCGCCTATACGACCACGCACTAGAGTCCGCCCGATCTTCGCGGCGCTGCGCGCCGGAGCTACAGCGGCAAGCGGGTGGTCGTGCCGTCGGAGCGGTGGATGGTTTCCACGAGGCCGTTCGGGCCGTCGTCGACGGTCAGGTAATGGTGAAAGCGGCTCTTGACCGGGCCCGGATACAACGGCGAGCCGCCGCCGCCGGTGAGCACGTAGCGCACGCCGCCGCGCTCGAGGACGCCGAAGCCGTGGACGTGGCCCATGTAAACGCGCTCGACCTTGCGCTCCGACATCAGGCGCATGAACTCGGCGGAGCCCTCGCGGAAGCCGCCCGAGCCCTTGGTCCCGAAGTCGGTCCACTCGCCGAGCGGCGCGGGAGGCATGTGCGTGAAGACGATGGCGCGCTTGTCGGCGGAGAGGATCGAGC
>Ga0134128_10012047_pt1 | contig 10306 bp, 8 predicted proteins | sample KB31754_FD_96462 | JGI IMG/M metagenome (GOLD analysis project Ga0134128, IMG submission 96462) | Terrestrial soil microbial communities with excess Nitrogen fertilizer from Kellogg Biological Station, Michigan, USA - KB3-175-4 | ecosystem: Environmental > Terrestrial > Soil > Unclassified ...
AGGTCGAGAAAATGCGGTCGCGCCAGCCGCTCGCCATACTCCATCACGAAGTCGCGCAACGCGGCGCCGTGACGGTCCATTCCGAACGAGAACATCGTGCGGCCGGCGATCTCGAGCGCCATCCGCTGCATCGCCTCGCGCAGGTCGACCGGCGCGTTGCTGCCCGCATCGAGCTTGGCGATGGCCTCGTCGGTCGCCGCGATCATGTGCGGCACCAGCGTCGAGACCGCGCGCGGCGTGAAGGCCGGCGCCAGCGTGCGGCGCTGATGCTTCCAGGCGCGCCCCTCCGCGATCAGCAGGCCCTGGCCCAGCATCGGCCGCAACACCCGCAAGCCCACCGGCGTGCGGGTGTAATTCTCCCAATTGTCGACCAGCACATGCCGGATCGCGTCGGGCGTGTTGAGAATAAAACTGCTGCGCCCGAAAAAGCGGCCCTGGATCGTATCCTCTTCGTAGGCGCGCTGACCCCAGGTCGCGATCGCGCTCTTGCGCATCGCCACCATCCGGCCGATCGGACCCATGGTGGGCGGCGCCCGCGGCGGGCTCGGCGGCACCAGCGGCGCGCGCGCCGGCCTGACGTCATAAACTTCGGCGATGCTCACGGGCGCTCCTCATGGACTGGGGATCGGCACGCCTATCCAGCTAATCAGTCAGTTCCGCGACCGCAATCCTGTTTTCCGAGGCTGGCCACGCCCGCGCCACGATTCGCTCCTGGTTGAACAAAGCCGCCACAGGCCGGCCCAATTCGGCGGCCGGGAGCCGCAGGGTGGAGGTCGAATCGCCGGGCACGCCGGGCTTCACGTCGGTCGGCTGCTTGCCGTCGAACAGCACGATATCGCGCGGGATACCGAAATAGCCCCGCGGCCGCGACATCAGAACCACCGCGCCGGCATTGGCGTCCGCGGCTCCGAGCGGGCGCGCGGCGCGCAGATGCACGATGTCGGACGAGCGCGGGAACGGCGAGCGGTAGAAATGCGTGGTGGTCGAGCCCGGCGCCGTCAGCACGATCTCGAGATACCAGGCGGGATCGACCTGCGCCGGTCCCCAGTGCCCGTCCGCGCCGGTCTGGGAGTGGTGAACCGGATTGCCGATGCGCTCGCCGGTGGCGGGAGATACCCGATAGACATCGACCGACGCGCCCTCCACCGGACGGTTGGTCGGAACGCCGCCGGGCGTGCCGGTGACGAGCCCGCTCAGTTTGACTTCCGTCTCTGGCGCGACCGCGATGAATTGTGGGGCGCGGCCGGCGATGAAGTTGAACATCTCGGCAAACGCCCGCGGCGAATACGCCGTCTCGCGGTGGTCGACCGGGCCGATCACGAGATTGGTCGCGCCTTTCAGCGCCGGGCCTTCCACCGTGATGCCGGTCGGCGCGCCCGGCTTGCCGACAAAGCGGCCATCGGCCTGGGCGTATTTGTCCATGCCGTCGCTGCGCAGCGTCAGAAACGCGACGCCCGGCGTAACCTCGCTGTCGCCCTCGTTCAGGCCGCGCAGGAACGGGCCGCGGCCGTTGAATTCATTATTGAGACCCTGGTCCCAATCATAGACGCCATGGTTGGGAACGCCGCACAGCACGGCGTGGCTGACGTCCGCCGCGCCGCCGTTCTTGATGAAGTTGCGGACCGAATAGCCGCCGCGCGAATTGGCGACCAGCGCCACCTTTGCAGCGCCGGTGCGCTGCTTCAACTGTTTGACAGCCTCGGCGAGTTCGCGGCGGTTGTCTTCGGTCGAGGATTTGTTCGGCTCGGGCTTTGTGTCGTCGGTGCGCGCCAGCGGATCCGTAAAGTTGATCGCGAACATCCGATCGCGGGCCACGCCATTGGTCTCCATCCGCCACAGCGTGGTCATCCACAGCGCCGCATGGTCGCCATTGCCATGGACGAACAGGATCGGCGGAATTTCCGCATTCGAAGCGGCAGGGGTCGCCTGCGCGAGAGCGGCCCGAAAGCCGCCCGCCACCAAAGGCAAGATTCCTGAAGATATGGCTCCCGCGCCCTTCAAAATCGTCCGCCGCGACAGGCCCATGTTCCATCCCTCCCGTATTTTTCCGTGGCTTTTACCGTGCTGCCGCACCGCTCATAGCCGTCTGGGCACTGGACAGCCAAGGACTTTCGCAGGCATCACTTGGACCAAGGAGAATCACCAACGGAATCAGAGGCCGGGCATGGTCCGGCACGGGCGGAACGGGTCATGACCGAACAGGTGGAGCGTCCGACATTTGCCGCTGACGGCATCACCGCGCCGCTGCGCCACGCGGTGTTCCGCCGCATCTGGCTGGCGAGCCTGCTGTCCAATCTGGGCCTCCTGATCCAGGGCGTCGGCGCCGCCTGGGCGATGACCCAGATGGCCACTTCCGCCGACGACGTCGCCCTGGTGCAGACCGCCTTGATGCTGCCGGTGATGTTCATCTCGATGCCGGCAGGCGCCATTGCCGACATGCACGACCGGCGCATCGTCGCGCTGATCTCGTTGGCGATCTCGTTTTCCGGCGCGGCCACCTTGTCGGTGCTGTTCTGGTTCGGCCAGGTCACGCCGAATGTGCTGCTGGCGCTGTGCTTCGTGGTCGGCAGCGGCATGGCGCTGTTCGGGCCGGCCTGGCAGTCCTCGGTCAGCGAACAGGTGCCGGCGGAAACGCTGCCTTCGGCGGTGGCGTTGAACGGCATCAGCTACAACATCGCGCGCAGCTTCGGGCCCGCGCTCGGCGGCGTCATCGTCGCCAGCGCCGGCGCGGTCGCGGCCTTCGCTGCCAACGCGGTGCTTTATGTGCCGCTGTTCATGGTGCTGTTCCTGTGGCGGCGGGCCATGCCGCCGTCACGGCTGCCACGCGAACGGCTCAGCCGCGCCATCGTCTCCGGCGTGCGCTACATTTCCAATTCGCCCTCGATCCGCATCGTGCTGACGCGAACGCTTGTCATGGGCGTGCTTGGCGGCTCGGTCTCGGCGCTGATGCCGCTGGTGGCGCGCGACCTCCTGCATGGCGGTGCGCAGACCTACGGCATCATGCTGGGCGCCTTCGGCATGGGCGCGGTGATCGGCGCGCTCAATATCGCCGAGGTGCGCAAGCGCATGACCGGCGAGGCCGCGGTGCGCGCCTGCGCGCTGTCGATGGGCGGCGCGATCGCCGCGATCGCGATGAGCCGCGAGCCGGTGCTGACCGCGGCCGCCCTGGTGGTGGCGGGCGCGGCCTGGATGCTGGCGGTGGCGCTGTTCAACATCGGCGTGCAGCTCTCGGCGCCGCGCTGGGTCGCCGGACGTTCGCTGGCGGCGTTCCAGGCCGCGATCTCCGGCGGCATCGCGCTCGGAAGCTGGGGCTGGGGCCGCTTGACCGACGCCGCCGGCGTGGAGACGGCACTGTTGATCTCGGCGGCGCTGATGTTCGCCTCGCCGCTACTGGGTTTGTTGCTGCGGATGCCGCGGGTCGGCGCCCGCAACGAAGATGCCGAAGTTCTGGCCGATCCCGAGGTGCAGCTATCGCTGACGGGGCGCAGCGGACCCCTGGTGGTCGAGATCGAATATCGCGTCGCGCAGGACAACGCGCGCGCCTTCCACAATGTGATGCAGGACGTGCAACTCAGTCGCCAGCGCAACGGCGCCTATGGCTGGTCGATCGCGCGCGACATCGCCGATCCCCAATTGTGGACCGAGCGCTATCACTGCCCGACCTGGTTCGACTATCTGCGCCAGCGCAACCGCACCACCCAGTCCGAACGCGCGCTATACCAGCGCGCCAATGCCTATCACCTCGGCCCCGATCCGGTGCGGATCCGCCGCATGCTGGAACGCCCGTTCGGCTCGGTGCGCTGGAAAGAAGACACCCCCGACCGCAGCGCCGCCGAGATATTGCCGGTCGCGACCGCCGCGGGCGCTCACGCCGTCATTCCGCAGCGCAGATAAGCACTGTTATTCACCTCAGCGCCTCGCTTGTGGCACCCCCACCCCCGACCCCTCCGCGCAAGGGTGAGGGGAGAAGAAAGCCATCACGCAAAACAAGACCGTGCGCGTACGCGCGTCGAAGTCGCGCGACCTTTGTCGTTGAATATTCAGACGCTATGTGTCGCCGCTTCGAAAACGCACTCCCCTCCCCCTTGCGGGGAGGGGTCGGGGGTGGGGGTCCGCGAGCAATGATCTCGAGGCTTGACACGCCCTACGACGCCTTACTGCCCGTGCTCGACCAAAACCTTGTCGCAGCCCTTGCTGATGCGGGAGCGGTTCTCCTTCAGGCAGGCCAGTACGGCCTGATCGCCATCGTTCATCACCTTGCGGCAGTGACGGGCCACGTCGCGTGCGCAGGCGTCGTGGCCCTGCTGCTGCGCCGCGGCCTGCGACATCGAGGCCAACACGATCAACGGAACCATCAAAACAAATCGGGTCATCTTGCTCCTCACAGGCGCGCATTCGCGCGATCAAATTCCGGCACTTCGACACTGTCAACGCGCGGCCGGCCGGTTTGGCGCCTGCCGCGGGCAAATTAGTTCGCGGGAACCGGGCCGTGTTGGCATGACGTTAACGTCTATTTCTCATTAATGACAGGGACGCGAGGGGCGGCTGCGGCGTCGAATATTCGCAGTCGTCCATTGGCCGACGTCGCACCGCGCGCCGTCGACCCGCCTTTTGAGTGTGTAGGAAGAGTAAACATGCGTAATGCGTTGGGCCTGATGGCCGCCTGCGTGGTTTCGGCCGCCTTGATCGCCGCCATCTGGTTCTGGACTTCCTCGCCGCACACCCAACTGGCGTCCGCCGCTCCCGCAACAATCGCCGCCGCGCCAGCCGAGCGGCTTTCGCCCGCCGCCGCCGCCAGGGCCGCCGCGCAGGATACGGTCGAGACCACCGCCGCGATCCCGGAAGCGCCCGCAACGGCCGCGCCGGTCGTCGTCGCGCAGAATGCCGCGCCTTGCGCCAACCCGGATGCGCTCGGCGTCAGCCGCGTGGTCGAAGTCGACACCACGGGCGGACCGGGCTTCGGCTCCCAGCATTTCAAGCAGTTCGATTTCCTCCAGGACAAGGAGGTGGTGCTGACCTTCGACGACAGCCCGTGGCCGGTCAATACACCGGCCGTGCTCAAGGCGCTGGCGGACCAGTGCACCAAGGCGGTGTTCTTCTCGATCGGCAAGCACGCCAGCTATCATCCCGAGCTGCTCCGGCAGGTTCTGGCCGCCGGCCACACGGTGGGCACCCACACCTGGTCGCATGCCAATCTCAACGGCAAGAAGATGACGCAGCAGCAGATCAAGGACGAAATCGAAAAGGGTTTTAGCGCGGTCAAACTGGCGCTCGGCACCGCGCCGGCGCCGTTCTTCCGCTTCCCCGAATTGCAGCACAACCCGTGGGCGGTCGCCTATCTCGGCCAGCGCAACGTCGCGATCTTCTCCTGCGATCTCGATTCCTTCGACTTCCGCAAGACCAGCACGCCCGACAAGGTGGTGCAGACCGTGATGAGCAAGCTCGACAAGCTCGGCAAGGGCATCATCCTGATGCATGATTTCCAGAAGCACACCGCGGAAGCGCTGCCCGAACTGCTCCGCCGCCTCAAGGCCGGCGGCTACAAGGTCGTGCAGATGAAGGCCAAGCAGCCGTTGGAGACGCTCGCCGAATACGACGAGATGATGCGCAAGGACGAAAGCAAGATCCCGGTCGCCGCCGCCGGCCGCCCGATCAACAGCGTGGTGCAGACGGTCTCGCAATAATCTCTTATTCGACGGAACAAAACGCGCTTCCGGTCAGCCGGGGGCGCGTTCTTCGTTTGCGACGAGCTTGGACCCCAGCCACCTAAATCCTATATGATCGCTGTCATTCGGCTTTAGCGGAGTTCCGGATTGAGCGTCGCCTTCACCAAGGAAGAAAGCGCGGAAACGGCGGCAGAAACGCAGTTGCCGGACCGCCCGATTTCGCCGCATCTCAATCTGGTCACCGGGCAGGGTTTCATCGCGCTCGAGCGCCAGTTGCAGGAGGCAAAGGTCGCCTACGAGGCCGCGCGGCAGACCGAGGATGTCAACGAGCGGCGAAGGCTATCGGCTAGTCCGCTGCGGGACGTCCGCTACTTCGCCGAGCGCGTGCGCACCGCGCAGGTGATCGCCGCGCCCGATGGCGCCGACACCGTCGCGTTCGGCAGCACCGTGACCTTCAGCCGCGCCGACGGCCGCGAGCAGACCTATCGCATCGTTGGCGAAGACGAAGCCGATCCGAAAGCCGGCTCGATTGCGTTCGTGTCGCCGGTGGCGCGGGCGGTGATGGGCAAGGTTGTCGGCGACGTGGTGACGGCCGGCGGTCAGGACATCGAGATCATCGCGATCGGTTGATTGATCCCGTAGGGTGGGCAAAGGCGCTCGCGCCGTGCCCACCATCTTTCGTCGCACGCGTGGCTGGTGCGCACGCTTCCGCCTTCGCGTGTTGAGCTACGGCGGACGCGGTCGCTTTACCCACCCTGCAGGGTCGCCTACTTCTTCTCACCGTCACATCGCGAATTATCGATCTTGCAATACTCGCCGCGTCCGGCGCCGGCGGTGGCCTTGCATCGCGTCACCGCCTGGGCTTCGGCCAATTGCAAGGTGCCTCCGATCGCCCAGCCGACGCCCGGCGTTCCAGCCTTCGGGTCCATCGCGACGGCGATGCACTCGTTGGTGAAGGTTCCAACCACCTTGCAAAGCTTGCGCCCCTGGTCGCTCTTGCCGCTGCCGGGCTTGCGGCAGGTTTCCAACGCCTCGGTTCGCGCCGTCTGCATATCGGCCTTGCCGGTCGAGTAGGCGTAGGCATACCCGTCCTTGGCGACGTCTTTGGGCTGCCCCACCGCAATCGCGCCCTCGGCCGCGGCGCGATGCGGTTGCAGCAGGACGATGCCCAGCAGCGCGGCGAACAGCAGGGCGCTTGCGCGCCCGAACGAAAACGACCCCATTGCAACTCCTCCCCCGAGAAAGCCCTGATGTTACCGGGCGGCGATGAGGAGTCAACGAGCGGCGGGGTTCAGCCGATGCCCTCGCCATCGCGCGCATCGAGCGTCTTGCGAAGCCAATCAGCACGCCGCCGATCCAGACGGCAAGGAACGCGGTCACGAACGGATGCGGCCCGCCGCTGCAATGCAGTCGCGTTCCCTGCCGGTCGTCGATCAGTTTGCCGGAGAGCGAAGCCTGAAACGAGTTGCGATAAGAGATCCGCTTGCGCAATCGGAACGCCGTCTCGCCAACGGAGCCGATTACGGCGGTGCCGTCCCATGCCGTGCCGGTTTTCGAACTCAGCCTGCGCACACACTCCTCGCGCGACAGCGGCGATATCAAATCGATGACCATTGCGGGCAAAAGTCTTAACTTGCGGCGGCGTCGGTGCTACCGCATTCGAAATCATGCGCTTTAACCGGCGCAACGCACCGGAAGTGATGAGTCGGACTGTCTCATGAAAAATCTGATGCTGTCCTGGTATTTTGGGCGCTGCTGTCGGCGGGATTTGCCGCGCTGACCGCGATCTTCGCCAAGATCGGCGTCGAGAATATCAATTCGGATTTTGCCACCTTCGTCCGCACGGTGGTGATTTTGTTGGCCGCCGCGATGATCGTTTACGCGACCGGAAATTGGCAGCAACCGTCCAGCGTAACCGCGAAAAACTGGCTATTCCTCGTGCTCTCCGGCGCCGCAACCGGCGCTTCCTGGATTTGCTATTTTCGCGCCCTAAAACTCGGCGACGCCGGACGCGTCGCGCCGATCGACAAGCTCAGCGTCGTCTTCGTCGCGGTCTTCGCGATGCTGTTTTTGGGTGAACGACTGGCGCTGCCAAACTGGCTCGGCGTGATCCTGATCGCGTGCGGCCGCGGTGCTGGTGGCATACAGGGCGGAGGCGGATCAATCGCTGGTGCCGCAAACAGGACTCGAACCTGTGACCCCGTCATTACGAATGACGTGCTCTACCAACTGAGCTATTGCGGCGAACCAGAAAGCGCGTCCGGCCGAGGTGCCGAAAACGCCCGCACCTGATATCGGTCGCGGTGCGATTTTGCAAGATAAACGGCGGCGGTTTACAGGCGGTTTCGGACGCCGCGAAGGCCGCTTCGCGTGACAAAAGCCCGGCAAAATCAGGCGTTTCGGGACCGCCTTGATCCGGCCGGCCTCTAGCCGCCCCAGCGCGACAAAAATCCGCGCCAGCCGCCGGCCTGGCCCTGTGGCGGGCCGATTTGTTCCGCGAACTCGTCGCGGCCGCCCTCGTCGTCGACCCCGGGATCGTCGGGCGCGCGCAGGATCGGAATCACGGCCGGAATGTTTTGCGGCGTGACTTTCGGGATGTCCTGGCGGGCGCGGAACAAGGGCGCAGGCGTCTCCGGTGACGGCTGTGGCGCGGGCGTGACGGCCGGCGCCGGTTCAGGGGCGATCGCAAGCGGCGGCGAATTGTCCTGCGCGGCGGCGGGCTCGGGCTCGACCTCCGCGGCTTCGACCGGGATCGCTTCCGGTTCGACAACATCATTTTCGAGTTTTGCGAGCGGCTCGCGGCGCGGCGCCAGCATCGCCTCCTCGAACGGCGAAGGCTCGATCGCGGCGGCCTTGTCCGACGGCAATGCCGCCACCGGCGTCTGCCACTGGAACGCATCGAGCCGGCCGGAGACCGGCGACACCGGCCGCCAGGTCGCCGACACATAGCCGTCCGCGGTCCACACGGGATCGTGCAGCGCGCGCACCGCGCGCAGCGTCCAGGCCCGGGCGCGGCCGGAATCGCCATGTTCGGTGCGCTCGATCTCGGCCATCAGCATCGCCACGCGTTGCGTCGGCGCGTCGACGAACGGCGCCAGCGCCTCGCGGGCGCGCGCATATTCCGCGGCGTCGATCGCGGCGCGCGCGACGGCGAGCGCGCTTTCGGGATGGCCCGGCGCTTTCGCCGCCAGCGTCTCGACCCGCACCAGCCGCTGCCGCGCGGAATCGCCGAGTTTGACATGCGCATAGGCATCCGCGAGATCGGGATGCGGCTGCGCCAGCCAGGCGGCTTCCACGATCCGCATCGAGCGCCGCACCTGATGCGCCTCGCTCTCATATTTGCCGGCGAGCACCGCGGCCGGCACCAACGTCGGCGCCAGTTTTATCGCCTCCATCACACTGTCGCGCGACGCGTCGCGGTCGACCGTTTCCAGTTCGAGCGCGCGCGCCGTCAGCAGCACGCCGCGCTGCCGCCGGTAGGCCGCCTTGTCGATCAGCCCCGACGAATAGTTGGTCTCGAGGATCGAAAGCGCGCCGGTCCAGTCGCCCTTGGCGCAGCGGAATCCCAATACCGCATGCGAGGCCCAGGTCGATGACGGCGCCAGCTTCAGCGTCTCCTCCGCGATCATCACGGCGGCGACCGGATCGTCGGCGCGCTGCGCCTCGATGAACAGGCCGCGCAGGCCCAACAACCTTGTGTCCTCACGCTCGGCCATGGCGCGGAAGGCGCGCTGCGCCGCATTGCGGTCGCCGTCGAGCTGCGCCGATTGCGCGTGCAGCAGCAGCGTCAGCGGATCCTGCGACGCGTGACGCCGCGCCGCTTCGGCATGGGAGCGGGCGGAGGCGGAATCGCCATGGCCGATCGCGAGCAGGCCCTGCGTGATGGCATGCCGGCCGCGCGCGATGCGTTTTTCGCGGCGATGCCGGCGGATGTGTCCCGGCGTGCGCCACAACGCGCGCAACAAATTCCAGACGATCACCGCCGCGACGATGGTAATGCCGAGCAGCAGCGCGAAGGTCGGCACGCTCGGCGAGGCGCGCCAGGCCCCCCATGTCATCACGACATCGCCGGGCTGGTCGGCAACCCATGCCGCGCCCGCGCCCGCGAGTGCGATCAGCAGCAGAAACAGAATGATCCGGATCATCAAAAACCTTATGGCGCGGGTTTGGCGAGCGCCGTCATGGCGTCCGCCGCGAACTGGCGCGATGCGGCGAGCGCGGCATCGCGTGCATCGGCCTTGTCGATCCAGGATTGGGCCGCGGCGCGATCGGCCGGCGCCAGCGTTTTCAATTCGCGCCGCGCTTCGTTGGAATCATTGCGCAGCGCCGCCGCCGTCACCCGCGCAACAATGGCGCCGCGATCGGTGCCGGTAGCATCGGTGCGCTCGATGCGGATCAGTTTTTCCGCGCCGGCCTGCAGGCGATCGACCAGGCTCGAACCAGTTGTGTCCTTCTCGGCAGGTGGCGGCGTCAATTTCGGCACCAGCGTCAGCAGTTCGCGGCTGAGATTGGCCGCGGTCGGCACGCCGGTGGAAGCAAAACCTTCCAGCGGTTTCAGCGCCGCGGCGTCGGGGGCCAGCGCCTTAGCTGCCGTCAGCGTGGCTGCGAACGGTTCGCCCTGCCTCACCCCGAGATCGAGC